>Ga0154709_109_pt1 | contig 45206 bp, 51 predicted proteins | sample Rifle2008BG13ft_FD_105569 | JGI IMG/M metagenome (GOLD analysis project Ga0154709, IMG submission 105569) | Candidatus Bathyarchaeota archaeon RBG_13_46_16b
GCCAAGTTCAAAGTCATAGTTTCAGATCCAGAAGAGGGAAAATCAAAAGTGGTTGAACTTGAAGAATCTCGCGCAACACCACTTATCGGCAGAAGAATAGGCGAGATAATAGACGGGTCTGTTGTAGACTTGCCTGGACAGAAAGTTCAGATAACGGGAGGATCAGACAAAGACGGTTTCCCAATGAGACCGAGTGTCCATGGTGGCGTCCGCCGAAGAATAATCCTAAGCGGAGGAACAGGTTTCAACCCTCAACATGAAGGATTAAGAAAGCGCAAGACAATCCGTGGCAACGTGGTGACAGACGAAATTGTGCAGATAAATCTGAAAATCGTGGAGAAAACGAAGAAGCCGAAGGAAGCGAAAAAGACAAAGGAAAAGAAGGAAGAACCTGCCGAGAAAAACGTTGAGAAGACAACTTCGACGGCAAACACTACCGCCTGATAGCAAGCTTAAGGCTTATTAACGCGCACAATTTAATGGTCTAGATAATTTGTAACTTCAACGGGAAAATGCCAGAATGAGTAGTGAAAAGAGTAAGGCTTTGCCAAGACAACCTGAGATCAATATTGGCACCATGGGGCATGTTGATCATGGTAAGACAACATTAGTGCAAGCGCTGACTGGTTTTTGGGTTTCCAGACACAGTGAAGAACTGAAAAGAGGCATCACAATCAAGCTGGGCTATGCAGACATGCCGATCTACAAATGCCCCAACTGTGAACCGCCCAAGAACTATTCTAATCAACCTGTCTGTCCAAACTGCAATTCAAAGACGGTCTTCGTGCGAGCAGTCAGCTTCGTGGATGCGCCAGGCCATGAAGCTTTGATGGCGACAATGCTCTCGGGCGCAGCGATAATGGATGCAGCATTGCTTGTCATAGCAGCTGATGAGCCTTGCCCTCAACCGCAGACCAGAGAACACTTGGCAGCCGCTGACGCCATCGGGATAAAGAACATAGTCATCGTACAGAATAAGATTGACATCGTAGATGAAAAGCGGGCACACAAGAGCTACGATGAAATCAAGAGCTTCGTCAAGGGAACAGTTGCTGAAGACGCCCCCATAATTCCCATCTCAGCACAGCGAAAAGTGAACGTAGACATCCTCCTCCAAGCAATGGAACAATTTATGCCCACACCAAAGAGAGACGAGACAAAACCGCCATTAATGTATATCGTCCGCTCCTTTGACATCAACAAGCCAGGCACCCAAATCGAAGAACTTGAAGGCGGAATCATCGGAGGAACAATAATACAAGGGAAATTCGTAGTTGGCGACGAACTGGAAATCCGTCCAGGACCACTATTAGAAAAAGACAACAGAAATAACTACAATCCGCTGTCCAGCGAGATTGTGAGCTTGCAAGCTGGGGGAAGAGACGTGAAAGAAGCTCATTGCGGTGGTCTAGTAGGTGTCGGAACTCTCTTGGATCCGTCATGTTCAAAGGCAGATGGCTTAACTGGAAACATCGCTGGAAAGGTTGGCACGTTGCCACCAACGTCATCAGAATTGACCATGGAAACCCAAATTCTCGAACGTGCCGTAGGAACAAAAGAGTTGACTAAAATTGAGGATGTCGTCATGAATGAAACGTTGCTTTTGCATGTAGGAGCGGCAATAACAGTCGGCAAAGTTTCCTCGATAAGAAAAGGCATGGTGCTGGTGAAATTGACGCGACCCGTCTGTACACAGACTGGTTCAAGAATTGCTTTGAGCAGAAAAATAGCAGGTAGATGGAGACTCATAGGATACGGAATGATAAAATAGGCATGCTGAAACGATCCGAACCCAAGAAGAAAGAATTCCCAAAGTTGATCCTTGACTCGAACGCTTTGTTTGTCCCACTGCAATTCAAGCTTGACATTTTTGAAGAACTAAACACTCTAATGAACGCAAACTATGAGCCGATATTGCTTTCGCCAAACCGTCAAGAAATCGAAAGGCTGGCCCGAGAAGGATCACTCAAAACGCGAAAAGAAGCGGCATACGCCCTGAAACTAGCCGAGAAGTGTAGACTGGTTGAGCTGGAAATCATTGGAGCTTCAGCAGATGATGTCATCGTTGAAGTAGCCAGTAAATGGAAGTGCCCAGTATTCACTAATGATAGGCTACTGAGAAAGAGGCTAAGAGATATAAATGTGCCAGTTATCTATGTGAGGCAAAAATCACGTCTGGAGATTGACGGAGGGCTTAAACCTTGTTTAAACTTATAACACGAGAAGACACTATACGAATCCCGCCTGAGACGTTTGGCAATCCCCTGGAAGCAGTGGGACATCAACAAGTAAAAGCAAAATATGAAGGAGTAGTTGACGAAGAACTAGGTTACGTCATAGCGGTAACAGACGTGAAAGTCAGCCCCATAGGAAAAATAATCCCGGGAGACGGGGCGACCTATCACAAGGTGTCGTTTTCTCTGCTGACGTTCTATCCCATGATCCAAGAGGTCGTAGAAGGAGAAGTGGTCGAAATTGCGGATTTTGGAGCATTCGTACGCATAGGACCGATTGATGCTTTACTTCATGTTTCTCAACTTATGGACGACTTCATCTCATATGATGAGAAACAAGGCGTTCTACTGGGAAAAGAAACAAAAAGAAAACTGACGAGCGGAGATCAAGTTCGTGTGAGAATCACTGCCGTTTCCCTCGGCAGAGCTGGAAGCTCAGGAAAGATAGGTGTCACAGCTAGGCAACCCTTCCTCGGAAAACTAGAATGGATTGAGTACGACACACAAAAGTTGAGAGAATCAGCGGAAAGGAAACCGGAAGAAAAAGTCAAAGTATCCCAGAAAAAGGGTGAACAAAGATGAGCGAGAAAGCCTGTCCAAACTGTCATTTCCTGACCAAAGAAAATGTATGCCCGAAATGTAAATCATCAGGCTTAAGTGACGATTTTAGTGGTTTAGTAATAGTTTTCGAACCCGAAGTCTCGACTATAGCTAAAGCAATGAACATTAAGGAGAAAGGACGCTACGCACTAAAGGTCAGATGAAATGACCATTGTGTACACTCTGACGCCAGAACTGCGAATGAAGCTCAAAAAACCTTTAGGTACGCTAATTCGAGGCTCATTCGCCGAAACAATGGAAGAATTCAAAGGTTTTTTAGAAAAGGAAAAACCAACAAGGGTGATCTCCGTTGGTGACGCTGTTTCAAGAAACCTCATCAGAAGCAACATCACTCCCGACTTAGCAATTCTAGACAATAAGACTATGAGGAGAAGTATTAAACCTGTTTCAATCATAACAGAGAAGAGCATCAAAGTCGTAAACCCGCCAGCAACAATAACCTCTGAAGCCATATCAGCCATTCAAAACTCTTTGAAAACCAACAAGTGTATCACGATAATTGTCGTAGGTGAGGAAGATCTGCTCACATTAGTTGCCATCATGTTAGCACCAGAAAACGCCATCGTTGTCTATGGTCAACCCTATGAAGGAATGGTCGTGGTTAAGGTAACACCGACAAAAAAGGCGGAAATTGCAGCCATCTTGAAGGATATGGAGTCCGTTCGAAAAGCTAAATAAGAAGGGTTGCGTCAAGTCAACAGCACGCACGAGGAAAAGTCATGGAAGTCAAAATCATCGCAGAGAAACAGAATCCCATGCTGAAACGAAGAGAGGTCAATTTTGAGATCGAGCATGGACAGACAGGGAGCACACCTGCAAGATTGGAAGTCAGAAAGGCAATTGCCATAGCACTGAAACTAGATGAGAACGTGGTATTCGTCAAGAAGTATGAAACCAAGACAGGGACATCCACGGCCAACGGAGTAGCTCACGTCTATGACACGATTGACCAAGCGAAACTTATCGAACCAGAATACATAGTCAAGAGAAACATGCCGCCTGAAAAACCAAAGGAAGAAGAGGTAAAGAAATAGGCCATGTCAAAAAAGACAGAAACACCAAAGAAAGAAGCACCTAAGAAAGTAGAAGAAGAAGCAAAAGAGGCCCCAAAGGAAGAAGCAAAACCTGAAAAGCCTGAGAAAGCTGCAAAGCCTCAGAAGAAAACGAAACAGGAAAAGAAAATATTTACACTATACAAGATAGAAAGCGACAAAATCTCAAGGTTACGCCCAATATGTGAACGTTGCGGCACTGGATATTTCATGGCCGATCATGGTAATAGATACACTTGTGGCCATTGCGGTCTTACGCGCTATAAACATGCTGAAAGTGGACAAGCTTAAATCATTCGAAACCCAGACTCTTTTTGATGATTTGTATGATCAAAGTCAACGTGTCCATAACTAACATTTCTGCTGACCGCTTTTGGGACAGCAGAAAACCTATCCCGCAAATCCAGATCAACACGAACCTCAACCTGATAGGAATGGAGAAGAAAGCAGATGACGCGTTGGAAGTTCCGTTCATTCTAACTATCAACTATAACCCATCAATCGCGCAGCTCAGTCTTAAGGGAAAAGCCTATGTGACCTGTGATAGCAAAAGCGAACTTGAAAAAATATTCAAAGATTATGAAGAGAAGAAACCTCCACCACCAGTGATCGTGCAATCGATATCCAACGTAGCATTTATAGAGGCTGTCATGATATCGAGAGCGTTAAATATACCACCACCAATTCCGTTGCCACAAATACCTGAAACCAAGCCACCTGGGGAAAAACCCCCCAGAGTCGACTACAGCGCTTAAGCAAGAAAAGGCTATTTCAACGGAACATACATCGAAGAACGAGAAGCGCCTATACCTGGAGTTCCATGCCTCACAGGCTTATTCGTGATTGCATATTCACCCAAGTAATGCCCTATCATTTCAGGCTTGATTTCTACCGCCACAAATTCTTTTCCGTTGTGAACAGAAATGGTAGTTCCAACCAGCTCTGGCAGAATTATCATGTCGCGTAAATGTGTCTTTATTGTTGCTGTGCTTCCTTGCCTAAGAGCTTCTTTCACTTTCCTCGTCTTCGCAAGAAGAATCCTGTGCTCTGGGGATAAGCCGCGATGCAGGCTTCTTCTCTGTCTAGAGGACAGCACGTTTATGAATTCATCCATTGACAAGCTCTGCAATTGATTAAGCGTATATCCGCGGTACATAAACTCTTTAGGCATTTTTCCTCAAACTACCCCCTAACACTAAATGTTATAAACCTTCTGCTATCCTCGCAGCCCGAGCGCTCTTGTTCTTCCGTCCAGTGCCTCGCGCGGCTATCAACCCAACCTTTTGTCCTGGAGGAGCACCATGCGAGGTTGTTGTGCCTACTCTTGCACTTCGCTTACTGCTACCATAGGGATGTACAGCAGGAACCATTGCTCTTCCACGCGTTCTTGGATACTTGTGGCCCTTGGCCTTCATCAAGTGGAATTTTGCTCCAGCTTTCAGAAACGGTTTTTCAAGTCGGCCTGCTCCTGAAACCACGCCGATTGTCGCCCTGCAGTAATCATCGATGTACTTGCTTTTCCCCGATGGGAGCTTTACGATTGTTCCCTGAGGAGTATGCGTGACTACTGTCGCGTAGGTTCCTGAGGATTTGGTGATTTTCCCGCCATCTCCAGGGCGAAGCTCAATGTTACACACCATTGTGCCTTCTGGAATCTTCCCCAAGGGAAGTATGTTACCAATATCAACTATTGCTTTTCCGCCAAGCTGGATTTGCTGGCCTGTAGAGATTCCCTCGGGAACGACCATGTAACACTTCTCTCCGTTCTCAAACTTCACCCTAGCCAGCGGAGCGCCTCTTCCAGGATCGTGAACAAGTTCTTCAACGACACCGTTAATCGCCATATCGAAGCATTCCTTCGGCTTCGCCAAAAGCGGATATTTCGCCGGAGCTACTCTCTTGTGAGTTGAAGCCCTAAACGTGGATCCACCGCGCCCACGCCTCTGAACACGAATTCTTTTCCCCACTTTTCAATTCCCCATATGATTTTACAGTATTCCAAGCTTGATCGCAACATCTGTTGCCTTGAAGTCCGGATGAAGCTTGATGAATGCTTTCTTCTCCCCTTGCGGAGTTATTTGAGTGTTTATCTCCTCCACCTTTACTTCATAAAGCTCTTCCATGGCCTTTTTTATATCGATCTTGCTTGCCTTCAAGCTGACCATGAAGACCAGCTTATTCTCTTTCTCAACCATTATGCTCGCAGACTCCGTCATTAACGGGTACAGTATGACATCATAAGGATCCATTACACTGCCTCTCCTCTAGCGCCGAGCTCATTCAACTTTGCCAACGCCCCACTCGTCCAGATCGTAAGCCTTCCAGGATCCGCTCCTGGCGCAAGATGCTCAGCATTCAAGCTGTTGACTACAACCACGTCCACGCCTGGTACGTTTTGTGCGGCTTCCACCACTCCTTTGTTCTCGGTCACAACTAGAAGTGGCCCAACTGCTTGCCTGATTCTTCTACCTCGCCGTTTACCCTTTCCAGCCCGGACTTTCCTGCTTCCCCTTACGCGATAGATATCTGATAGAACACCCAGACGTACAAGAGCTTCTTCAACTTCCTTTGTTTTTCTCAGCTTTTCAAGATCATCTGTTACTATTAGCGGAATTTCTGGCACATCCTCTATTGAATGGCCCCTTGCAGATACCAGTTCCTTGACTGCCGTAGCAGCTATCGCAGACCATAGCGCAAGGCGCTTTTCTTTCTTCGGGATGCGCTTTACAATCCTTTTTTCAGAGGTCGGTGGGTGCCCTGCTCTTCCATGCACCGTTCCCGGTGCAAACGCTCCCCTTCCACCCCCTCCTTTAACCCTAGGTATTCTTGCTCGACCCCCTCCTGTACCTTGGGATTCAGCAGTGGTTCTTTTCCCAGCCATAGGATCTCTGCCTTGAGGTTGGAATCGAGTTGATTGTATGGCTAGGACAGCCCGTTTTATTACGTCAGGCCTCAACGGCGTTGCAAAAACTGGCGGCAACTCTATTTTGCCAACTGGCTTTCCCTCAAGATTGAAAATCTTGACTGTTCTCTTTGGCATTTGCTTTCACCGTCTACTTTCCCTGCGGGGATTCGAGCGATATCTGTATGATTTGCGGTGGTTCTTCTGAGACACTTCTTGGTGGACGTGCTGGATAACGCAGTCTTATAGGGCGTTTTTCCGTGCCTGCAACAGTTCCTTCAAGTAACACGTACGGCCCCCGCACGATTCCGTATCTGATGAAACCTCCTTTTGGTGTTACTTCCTTGCCATCAGCACCTATCTTTAGAATGCGCTTGTTGTATTCGGTTCTTTGGTGGTAACCCATTTGGCCAGCTCTTGCGACGCTATACATTACATGATGAGGGTTCCATGGTCCTAAAGTCGCTACCCCCCGTTTTGTCTTCCGCCCTTTGGCCTGTAGTATAGTTACTCCCCAGCGTTTCACAGGGCCTTGCCAACCTTTGCCTGTTGATATTGCCACAATATCCACGTATTGACCATCTTTAAACAGTTCAGTCGCTGTGACAGTCTTCCCAAGCAACGATTTTGTATATTCAAACTGCTGTTGAATTGTGCCACCGCCTACTTCTATTTCTGCGATATCTGGTTTCTTCTTAGGCACGCTGGTTTGTTTGGGTTGTGTTATGGCGATGGCGCGAACTCCTATAACTGCTGCTAAGCTCGCTTCAATTTTCTTGAGGTTCTCCTCAGTGTTAAATTTCTCGGGAATCACAAGTTTTCGCTCCAGGTCTTCTGGGGGATCCTGCACCCAAGCTTCAGTTAGTGTGTGTTTGCCATAGATGTCCTTTGTGTAGGCTCTCACGGCGCAAACTATCATGGGTGGTGTTTCCAAGATCGTGGCTGCACCCATTACTTCTTTTCCGAAGTGGGGTGAACGTTTTCTATCTTCTATTTTGAATATGTGAGTAGTGCCAGCCTTGTAGCCGACAAAACCGAGAAGTCGAGGCTTCTCTGCCTCTATCTTGGGCCAGAAGCGTATTCTAGCCACCAAACGTTTAGCACGGTGCTTAGGTAAGTATGCAAGTGAACCATGTCTCGGGGCATGTGTTTTCCTGTGGCCCATTGTTTTTCCGCTTCGTGTCTTCTAGCAATAAGAACAATTAGTTATAAACGTTACCGTTATGTTCAGTGCTCATGGCGTTGACTTCACTCTCGTTACTCTAAATCTGACGGCGTCACTTGGATCCTGGCAGGATAGCTCAGTTACATTACTCATCCAGTCGTCTTTCATCAATTCTCTTGAAAGAGGTGTAAGGTATGGCATTAGAGAGCTTAGTGCATATAGGCAAACATTGGTCGATTCATTCAACATAATCTTGGGGTCTTCAATGACTATTTTGTCGCCGATCTTGTAGCCTGCAGCGCATTTCTTGGGAACTTGCGTGACTTCCAATATTAACTTGTACAAATGAATACACCATGCAGAGGTTAGATGTTGACCAGAAATAAGTCTATTCCCTTCGAGTTTTTGATACTCCTTGATGTTCGACTCATGAACTGTTAGATCACGCAGTTCTGGTAAGTGTTAAATTCGAGAGAGCGCATTGATTTTGAGGTTTCAGTATGCCTGATACAGCGTCTAAAATTGCTGGTGCTCTTTATCGTTCTGGCTGTTTGAAGTTTGGCAATTTTAGAATCAAATCTGGGGCTGCAAGTCCGTACTACATTGACCTAGCATGTCTGCTCTCTTCGCCCAAGGAGCTTTGTAACGTCGCAGAGGTTGTGGCAGATGAGATCCGCTTTCTTATGGCCATTGAGAGAGTCGACAAATTGGCTTCGATTGAGCTGAAAGGCGCACTCATCTTGCCCAGCATAGGTTGTCTTGTGAATTTGCCGTGTATTGTAGTGAGAAAAGAAGAAAAGGCATACGGTGTTGTTGGCAGAGTTGCCGGGGCAGAAGTGATTAAGGGTGATCGCATACTGTTTTTTGATGATGTTGTCAGCGAAGGATCGTCCAAAGTTAAAGGCATAAAACCCTTAGAGGAATTAGGCGCAAAGATTGAACACTTGATTGTCATTGTTGACAGAGAGCAGGGCGGCAAAGAAAGCTTGGAGAAACTAGGATACAGAGTTCACGCTCTTTCCAAAATTTCAGACCTCGTCAACAACCTCGTCGAATCCAAACACATTTCTAAAAAGCAAGCAGAATCAGTTCTGAACTACATCAAAAAACCCTAGCCCATCAAGGTCACCAATCTTCTGTTATTTGACTGCGGCTGTAAGCTTTGAGCAGAACAGAACATGCACATACGTAGATTCACGCAAAAGGTAGCATGCCAATACCAATCTGCCAACAGTTCAGCCTTTTTTCTCTCTCCATAGTCCAGACATTAGAGAACCCAGCAGGAAACCTCCGCGTTGTACGAAAGAGGGAATCAAAGGAACTCTTTACGTAAACTCTGAAAAATCATTTGAGCCGCCTGTTTCGGAGTGTACCGCGTTGTGTCAACAGATATTTCTGGAGTTGGCGGCGGTTCGTATGACTGTCCTATTCCTGGGACAGTCGGAGCTTCACCGCGCTTTGCTCTCGTGTAGATCTGCTTTGGAGCTTGATGGGTTTCTCTTCTACTTGTTTCACGCTGTATGCAAACCTCTAAAGGGCACTCCAAGTAGGCTTCAATGAACAGTGGGATTTGCTGCCTAGCATTATTCCGATAACGTCGCAGATTGCCAGTAGCATCGATCAACACGTTCACGCCATTCTCCGTCAGGAGCTTGGCGATGTAAACCAGAACCGTATACACTAGATCGCGCTCCTCAAGTGAATAAGACGGTTTGGGAGTGAGGATTTTGCGCAAAGCATCTGACGATAGAAGCTGAACATGAAATCCTTTCAAGTTCAAGAACTCGATCAAGGCTGCTGAGGTGGCAGACTTGCCACTTCCCGGCAAACCTGTAATCCAAACACACCACCCACTTTTTGCCATGAGTATACGCTCGTACTAGAATGTAATACCGTTCTGTTAATGAACACAACTCCAACCAATTGTGACTTTCGCATACAAACGCTATTGATGCAAAATGAGTTAGGATTGGTAATCAGTATACCCTTCAAAGGACTAAATCGTTGTGTTGCGCTAGCCATACCACTTAAGGATTTCTTTGCAAGCCTTTGCCGAGCATCCTGACTGCTTGAGCAGTATTTTCAAATCTTCAAGTGACTTAATATTCAAACTCGAACACCGCACAAACAAAGAGGCTATACCCAGAATACGTATTTATCGTTATTCCAAAATGGGAATAACTGATCCACTGTTTGCTTTTCACACGTTTAATCAGATGTCTAAGGATTGACTAAATAGGAGTTTACATGATCTAAATCGAACTTCTCGTCGCACAAAACGTTCTTGACAAAATTCAGTAGTTTGATGCGAATCCCCTTGCGAAGTCTAGGGTACCAAACAGGTGAAGCTACCACTAGTCCTCGCCAAGCATAAAATGGTTGGATGACCTCCAAGATCTCAGAATCGCTAGTGTTACGCAAGTAGTTCTCCCAGAACAGCCTGAACAGGCGCTCAAAGACCCCGCGTAATTCACCATATTTTTGCAGTGAATAGAACAGATAATTGATTGTCATAGCTGCAACATCATCGGCAGGTTCTCCCCATTCACCTCTACTCCGGTCCAAAACCGTGAAATCTGTGCCTTTACGGAAGAGCAAGTTCCAAGGATGAAAGTCGCCATGGACTTGACTGAGTCTGTGAACCCTTCGCTTGAGCCTCCAACGCCAAACCACACTGTCCCGTTCAACATCGATCAAATAGGACTCTCCAGCGAAGTCTAATTTGGCAGGATAACTGTCCAGCAAGCCCATAATGCATTCCCCATGACCAACTAGCTCGCGTACCCGCCGAACATAAAGCCACGGAGCTTCATGCTTAACATTATGAATGCCTACAAGGTAATCAGACAAAGCCAAACAACGTTTCTCGTCCAATTTGTTAAGCTCTCCACTCTGTTTAACGCGATCCAGATCGAGATGGTAGAGTTCTCCATCCACAAACTCCGTCAAAATAAAGAACTCGCTACATTTACCCAGCGATTTCAAACATGAAAGGTTATTTGCAAACGCCCCGACATCTATAGAATGAACATGCTTGGGCAACTTGCCAAATGCTGAGTGTTGCCAAAGAAGAACCTGTGCACGATCTGAGAAATGGTCATGACCAAAACCTTCAGGTCGCATCGTTTCCAAAACGGCTCGTTTGATTTTGCCATCAACGATGAACTCGATAACATACGGAAGCCCATAACCGAAACCTTTCAAATCGAGAGTTCTCTCAGATCTCCTGCTGCCCAGCCGACACACGCGAGAGACCTCCACATCGCCTTCGTAGAGACCTGATAGGTACTTATTCAAGGCCTCCTTCGAGATACTCAGCCAATTTCCTCTATCTTCTTGCATCAGCAGATCTCACCCACGCAACCACATCGTGCCAGACGTAGAAGCCTACACTGAAAGTAGCGGCAAGATACGCTACTCCCGTAAGCCAAAAAAGAAAGTCGATGCCGCGCTCAAGAATGGAACGCAAGAAAAAGTTAACGATGAAGCCTTCTGACAAAACCACATAGAACACACCTGCTATTCCGGCAACTGCAAGAAGACCTAGTCTACCCTGTTTACTGGAGGAGTCTAACCTGTCCTTTGCATACAAAAGTGCAATTGCAAGCACAAACATCACTATCAGATACGCAACGGCATAAACGTAAAGATTAAGCATCTCTGTTCCAGAAAGGAAATTCGCAAACAGACCAACCTTGTATCGCGCAAATGGATCTCCCAAACCCTTCACGTACAAAGCTGCGATCACATCCAGTATTGCCAAGAATGGCGAGACACATATGATTTTGTCAACACTATCCAAGATTCATTACCCACCAAATTGCTTCATAAAAACGCACAGGAAGGCTTTAAGCCTTAGGAAACGGTGCATTCTGTGTCATCGAAACTTCAATGATCGAACAATGCTTCAGTGTTGGAGAAAGAGAACCTGAAACCTTGAACGTTGATGAGACAATGCGCAAAGAAGAGAAAGCCAAGAGCCACCTCCTAAGCAAGTTAAGCGCCAACGTTAAATAACTAAACCGTGAATGAACACCGAAGAGGGGGAGAGAAACTGGGAGACTTCAAGATCAAAAATCCGTCTCTTGCGCCAAAAGGACGCCTGCAAATAGAATGGGCTTCCAAACACATGCCAGTTCTAAATCAGATAAAAGAACGATTCTACGAAGAGAAACCGCTCAAAGGAACAGCATTAAGTGCCTGCTTGCACATAACAAAGGAAACAGCGGTTCTAGCCGAAGCATTGCAGGTTGGCGGAGCAAAGGTTGCTTTATGCGGCTCTAACCCGCTCTCAACGCAAGACGACGTTGCTTCAGCATTAGCCGAAAAAGGCGTAAATGTCTTTGCTTGGCGGGAACAGACGACAGAAGAATATTACTGGTGCATAGAAAGAACCATCGACTACAATCCTTCAATAACTCTTGATGATGGAGCCGATCTTGTTGGCACAATTCATACAAAGAGAACAGAAGCACTGCAAGGCATCAAGGGTGGTACAGAGGAAACCACAACAGGCGTTTTAAGATTGAGAGCCATGGAGAAAAATGGAAGCCTCAAGTACCCAATAATAGCCGTAAATGACGCCTATACAAAGTACCTGTTCGACAATCGTTATGGCACAGGACAAAGCACTATAGATGGCCTCTTGAGAGCAACGAACATTCTCTTGGCAGGAAAGAACTTCGTCGTCAGTGGCTACGGATGGTGCGCCAAGGGAATAGCCATGAGGGCACAGGGCATGGGAGCAAACGTGATAGTAACAGAAGTCAACCCACTCAGAGCTCTCGAAGCCGTCATGAACGGTTTCCGTGTTATGCCCATGAGTGAAGCAGCAGCCATAGGCGACATATTCGTAACGGCCACAGGAGATATTAACGTAGTAAGAAAAGAGCACATGCTACACATGAAAGACGGGACAATACTTGCCAACAGTGGACACTTCAACGTTGAAATCAACGTGAAAGAACTAGAAGAACAAGCAATTTCAAAGAGAAACGTAAGGCAAAACTTGGAAGAATATACACTTAAGAATGGAAAGAAGCTATTCCTTCTTGCTGAAGGAAGACTGGTAAACCTAGCTGCAGCAGAGGGTCATCCCTCAGAAGTAATGGATATGTCGTTTGCAAATCAAGCCCTCAGCGTCGAGCATCTTGTAAAGACCAAGAATCTGCTGCCAAAGGTGTACCCTGTGCCAAGAGAAATAGATGAAGCAATCGCGAAGCTGAAGCTTGACTCAATCAACGTAGCGATAGACGAGTTAACGAGCGAGCAACGGAAGTATCTGTCCACTTGGGAAATGGGAACAATATGAATAACCGCATGGAATCACGGCAAGATTTAAAAGGAATAAGAAAGTAAACATGCTTTACACGTGGTGAATTAGAAATGGTTAGTAAAGATCAAGCAATAGGTGGCCTAATCTTCATAGTTTGCGTAGTGATCGCCATCTTTTACCTAGTCACGCTGTTCTACCCACAATGGCTGAACGTACTGAACATACAACCAGACAATGGAGTTGTCCAGTTCTGGGTCATTGCTGTACCAGTCTTTGTAGCATTCGTCGCAGTAATGGCTATAGGTGCATGGATAGGATGGACTATGGCTACGACACCGCCACCAAAGCCTATAGAAGAAATAACGTCTGAGATTGAGAAGAAGGAAGAGACAACACCCCCAACGTCTGAAGAGCCAAAGCCGCCAGAGGAAGCTGTAGAAGAAAAGAAAGTCGAAAGAAAGAAGAAGAGCTAAGAGACGCACTCTTATTCTGGCAAAGCAGTTTTTATTCACATTTTTGGTCAGAATCCAAGAAGTGTTTCCAAGATAGAGACTCGCTTGCGCTTAGGAGTAAGAAAAGTAACGAAAGTGTCCAACCATCCATATTTCAAATTCATAATTGTTTTAATCAGTACAGTCTCTTAAGCCAAGCAAGGATGAGAACCAAATGTACACAGTTTGGATAAGAATCGATGCAACCTTGCCATGGATAGAACTGAAAGAAACATACAAAACAAGAAATGAAGCAAAGAAAGGGGTACAGGATTTTCTCAAAAGCATGCGGGTGAGAATCGTGCACATGCCCGATAATGCGAGACAGGTTAAGGCATTAATAACAGTCAAATCAAGGCGTTAGATCAAAACAGCCTATCGAAGAAGGCTGTGATACCACTCTTCCTAGGCAATATCATTACTTCATCCGATCGGTTAATAGTATGCTCAGACTGGTAGTTGGCGCCGGGGAAGGGACTCGAACCCCTGCGAGCCAGAAGGCCCACTGGCTACCTTGTCCGCTAATTCTAAGCCCCCTTTCTTTATCAGATCTCGAGGCCAGCGCGATAACCACTCCGCCACCCCGGCCAAGAGTAAAGTCCAAGTTGGAAGCTTTTAGCTTTATCCAATACCAGACTAGTTCAGGAAAGGCGCAACCACTTGTTTAGTGATTGGCAGATCTTCGTTTGTCTAACAGACATGGAACACTCACTCGTCTGACAACACCCATTAATTCTATCGACGCATCTTCGCAACATTCTTTGAAATGGGCTAGACTATTGAACTGATGAAGCAGCATATCGGCCAAAATCATAGTTCATCCTTCGCAATCAATCTGCAATTCTGCGAAGAACCAAGCATATCTAACGCAAGCAAACGCAGGTTGGGTCTAAAGATTTCACAATTGTCTGGCACGCTTTAGAAAGCGATTTGGCTCACTCTTTGAGGTGTCTTAGATAATGAAACATTATCGCCTATCCTCAATTCTTTGGTGTATTGGATTTCGCCACTTATGCGGCAATTGGGTTCAATCGTTATGCTCTCTCCATAGATGCTTTCTGCATCCGCCCCGTTTCTCATCAGGATTTGCTTTCCAAAAATGTTCTCTACACTTGCTCCTCTGCCAATGTCGACTTGATCGGCCTTTATCGGTCCCCGAACTTCTCCTCTTTTGCCTATTTCAACAAAATGCGCAGTTGCTCCTTCTATGGTGTGTATTGAGCCACCAACTTCCACGCGACCTTCTGCAATTGCTTTTCTAGCATTGAGCGTTCCGCCTACTTCAATGTTTTTTGCGAAGACCTCGCCTCCGATTTCCACTCTTCCTCCTGTCTCTAATGACCCTGACAGTCTTAAGGAGCCACCAACTTCCAACTTGCCCCCGACATCTATGCTACCACCTTCGCCTGAGCCACTTATTTCGACCTTGCCGCCAACGTCTATGTCCTCGAAGGTAAGATCTCCTTCGACTTTGAACGAGCCTCCTACGTCTATTGTGTGGCCCTTGCTCTTGTTAGAGAGAAGAACAACACCGCCGACATCAATGGTGTCAAACTCTAGTTCATCTCTTGATTCGAAAACTCCGCCTACGTCCACTTCATTAATCCTACCGCCTCTGACTTTGGCTGCACCTCCAACATCTAGTTTCTGTATGTCAACTCTTGATTCTGTTGTAAATGCCCCACCTACATCGATTTCCTGGGCTTTAACCTCTCCTTGGGCCTTGAAGCTTCCGCCCACATCTATGCCTTCAGCTGTCACAGTTCCATCAACTTTTAGGCTTCCACCTATGTCGATTTCTTTTGAGGTCAAATCCTTGCTGACAAACAAAGCCTTGCCTACATCCACAAGTTTTGCTGCCATCTTGCCATAGACTTCCAAGCGCCCGTCTTCAACTTCGACTGTATCTTCTATGTCCAAGTTTCCGTTGATCGTTACATCTTGCTCTGCTTCGAGTCTCCTAGCTGTTAGATCACATTCAAAGATGGTGTGTGTGTGCTCGAAGATACCATCGCCTTCGCAGTAGACCGTGCCTAGAACCTTCACTTTCGGTGGTGTTCCTGTCCCCTTTATGATAGCATTCTTGCCTACAACCAAATCAGCGTCTACAATGTCCAAAGTTATTGTGCTTCTCGACGGAATCGATATTTTACTGTTCATCTCTTAACCCTTCAATATGAAGTCATGTTCTTGTGCTTAAAAAACGGAACTCACCCTTTGTGACTACTTGCACGACTGAAGAGGCGCTCCTCTTTGAAGAGTGAATTCTGCCACACTATCTCTTCTCTGTCCAACACTGATCAGGTAATCCCTAGTAGTTCCCAAGAACATGTGTGTAGAGAATTTTGCTGTAGGCTTGGTTTCTTCCGTGGCGCTTATGCTCTGAATTGTGCTAAACTTGGCTTTGTTTCCCAAGTTTAATATATTCTTGACTTTTCGTGTCATTCTTGCGCACCCCATTCTATTCTAGGGAGTTCTATCATTATCCAACCCTTAAAAGGCGACGCACATCAAGAAAACACTCCTTGTAGTAACAAGATGTAACTGTAGCTCATTCTTCTAGCGCAGCGAAGAACTTTCGCATTCGTTTGAATGTTTCTAGGAATTCCAATCCCCATTTTGTGGCCCCATATTTCTTCGTATCATCCACAGGTATTTCTCTAATGAAGCCGTGCGAAACTAGAAAATTCAGGACCTTTTTTGTTCGATCTACTGGCATGTTAGCACCGTATGAGACTCTTGTCAATGAGCAGGTTCCCTTTCTCACAATCATCTCTATTACGTCCGCATAGATGTCATACTTCGTCCTCCTCCGCTCGTCTGCCAACGTATTTTCCTCGCAAGCTTCCATTATTTTACGCTATATCACTAGTCTCGATGGTGTGATGAATATTCTTTTGAACTGATCAGTTAAATGCTTTTGGCAATAGAACACGCGCTAACACAACTCGGCTTAAGAGGCAGACCCTTACAGTGCCCAATATGCTCGCTTAGTCTCTCTTTGAAACAACCAAATCTGCGATGTCCACGCTATGCTCATAAATCTGCCGCAAAAACGACGCCGCTGCTAAAATGTATGGCATGACTTCAACTGGTTGAGCGCCTGCAACAGCTTCTATACTTGAAAAGTTCCGTTCCATCTTCTCGCGCATTGTTCGGACGCTTTCGGCTGATGCAGTATCACTTGCTATAAAAGCATTCAAAGCAACCTCATGAGCTTCGAAGCAAGCCGAATGAAAATCCACGAGAGATTTCCCCAAGTCCCCGCCTAACTTCAAACCCTTCAATTCCATTGTTTTGTTAGCTACATGAACGCACTCGTCTCCTATGGTTTCTACTAAGCTGGCGACTAGGCGGTAATCGAGGCATTCGATGGGGCTAACTCCCAACTTCTCACTGAGTCTTGGGTTTTGGATAATTGTACGTAATATTCGCACAAGAAGGAAATACAATCTATTGATTTCATCGTCACGTGCGACAACATTCTTCGCCAAGGACTGCTCTCCATCAATCAATGCGTTAACAACATCGCGGTGCATACCAGCAGCAAGGGCATACGCCCGTCTCAGAATCTTTTCAGGCGGAAAACCGGACGGCTCCAATAAGCATTGCATGACTATGTTGGAGTAATCTTCCTCCACGATTTCTAGTCCTATTAGGCGGTTAACAGCGCCTTTGACAATGTTTCGAACCTCAAAACTGATACAGCCTTTCGATTCTACACGAATAATGTCAAAACCAAGTAAGTATTTGCCTATGATTTCGCGATTCAAATAAAGACCTGGCTTCAAAATCGCAGTGCGTTGAGAGGGAGCAACGCCGTACTGTGGGTCAAGGAGCAGCTTGCCATCGCTAGTCTCAACAATAGCTAGAATAGAACCACGATTCAATCCATAACGTTCAGCCCAAGATTTGGGCACGCAAACAAAGAACGTGCCATTTGGAGTGCGCTGAACCTTGCGCATAACGCTCATATACATCACGCCCAGTGTCGCTAATTGCAACAATAATACTAACGTGTCTAAACATTTGGCGCGATATATAAATTTGCACAGCCGATTTCTGGATCACCCAGCAGCATGGTTGTAAAGCATTTAGAAAGACCTGTTGCCTCATGTTGAAGCGCGTCACCCATTCAGATAGCTAGGTTAATAATGGAAGAAGTCAATAAAGCATAGGTACAAAAAATGTAAAATCTGCTTGAGGCACATGCATAGAGAGCCGATCGAAAATGAGCGACCCCGAAAAGCTTAGAAAAGCTGTGGAATTAACCCTTGCAGCAGGGTATCAGTTAAATCAAGAAGCTTTTGGCTTCTTAACAATGATAGCCACTACGGAAGATCCATCTGAAATCATCGGTAAGGCCATAAAGAAACTTGGGAACTTGCACAAAGAAACCTTTTTCATAAACAGAAGCCTCCTAGAAGAGATGCTAGAAGAAGCAGAACAACCAAATGAAACGACCACGAAAACACTAGATGCTCAGTTTCAAGAACAGCCCAATCCGCAAACACCTCGGACTTCGCAGGTAACTGAAGGAAGGAAGCCATTCCAACCATACGCGAAAGGCATTGAGAAGAGCATCAATATCATTGAAAACTCATCTGGCAAGATCAGCTCGAACGGCACTATTGAGGATTTTCTGGGATACTTCCGCGACAGATTCAAGCGCACTGAAAGATTACTGAGGCAACGAATTGATGTAAAAAGTGCAACGTCAATCATAGACGCGCTCAAAGCCCCTGCAAACACCAAGCTCAAGATCATTGGACTGATAACAGAGAAACGAGAAACGAAGCAACGGACAATTCTGTCAATAGAGGATCTAGAAGCACACATCACAGTTCTTGTATCGCAAAATGCTTCAGAGGATCTCCGCAAAAAGGCACGATTGCTCATGCTTGATCAAGTTGTCTGCTTAAGCGTCATCAAAGCAAAAACAGGATTGCTAATAGCAGATGACATAATCTTACCTGAAGTAGGCCAGAGAACCCCGCATAAAGCCTCAGAACGAGTCAGCGCAGTACTCACCTCAGACATTCATGTAGGAAGCACAAAATTCCAAAGAGAATCTTTCAGCCGCTTCATACTATGGCTAAACGGAAAATATGGAAACGATCAGATGAAGGAAATCGCAAGCCACATCAAATACGTTTTGATAGCAGGCGACATTGTTGACGGCGTGGGAGTCTATCCAAATCAATCGAAAGAATTGTCGACCAAGGATATCAACAAGCAATACCGCCTTGCTGCAAAGTACATTGAACAAATCCCAGATTACATAGAAGTGATAATAATACCCGGCAACCATGACGCGCCCAGAAAGGCTCTTCCTCAACCCGCAATATCAGGCGCCTACCTTGAAGCACTCAAAGAATCAAAGAATGTCTATTCACTTGGGAATCCATGCACTGTGAGCATCCACGGCGTAGAAGTGCTGATGTATCATGGCCGCAGTCTAGATGATGTCATCTCCACTGTCCCGGGGATGAGCAACAATAATCCCGAAAAAGCAATGCGTCTACTATTGCAGAGCCGCCACCTCGCTCCACTATATGGTGGCAAAACCACATTGTCACCTGAAAGCAGAGACTCCCTTGTCATAGAGCGTGTCCCTGACATTTTCCATGCAGGTCACATTCATGCATTAGGTTACTGCAATTACCGAGGAGTTTCAATCATAAACTCCGGCGGATGGCAAGAACAAACAGACTATATGAAGAAGTTTGGATTCATGCCGACATGCGGGAAAGTGCCTGTCGTTGACCTCCAAACACTGGAAATCACTAGTGTTCCATTCAACTGAGGAATAAGATAGTATTGAATTGTTTCGATAATTGCATGCTAATTCTCTTCAGTGGGCATTGTTTGCACATTTTGACAAGCAATTTGGCACGTAATCGATTAGACGCCCGAGTCTGCCATCATTTGCAAAAACATCCTTAATAAGCCCCCGTGCTATTTCCAGCTTAATCCTCTTTGTTCGTCCATACCTTCCCATGCTTGTGACTTTAGCATTCAATAACCCCATAGAATCAAGTTCATTAACTAAGGACCCCAATCTGCGCTGTGTTAACGGCACAATTCCTACTTCACCACAAATCTCGCTGTAGACTTCATAGATCTCTCCTGTGATAGCCTTTTGAATTTCTGCTTTGCTAAGAGTGTAAACGCTAAGGATCACAAGTTTTGAATGAAAGGTCAAGTTCTTCAAGGCTTCAAAAACACGATTGTGCTCTATGTGCTTTTCAGCCTCTCGCACATGATCTTCAACAACTACAGCAACGCCCTGTCGTTCAGCAACCTCACCAGCAACACGTAACAAATCTAGAGCTCGCCTAGCGTCGCCATGCTCTGCCGCTGCCAACGCTGAGCAGAGGTTGAGTGCAGACTCAGACAAAATGCCATCATGAAATGAGAGACTAGACCGCTCTGAAAGAATATTCCTTAGTTCATTAGCATCGTAGGGTCTAAAGACCATCTCCTCCTCGCTTAGGGAACTTAGAACACGTGGATCCAGTAACTCCTTCAGTCGCAAGTCATTAGAGATCCCAATCAGAGAGACTTTGCTTCTGGATAAGGATTCATTGATTCTGGTTAATTCGTAGAGGAGTATATCACCACGTGCTTTTATTAATGCGTCGACCTCATCCAAGACTATGATAAGAGTAGTCTTTGAGGAATCCAATCCTGTTTGGAACCTGTCAAAGACTTCGCCAGCAGAAAGCCCCGTGAATGGAACCGCTACACCTACGTTTTGGCAAAGGCTAGCAAAAATTCGGTATTCTGAACCCACTATTCTGCAATTGACATAACAGAATCTGATAGGTGCACTGAATTCTTTAGCCTTGGCTTCCAAGTGATTCAGAACATATTTCACTACGGCAGTTTTGCCCGTACCAGTCTTCCCATAAATAATTATGTTTGAGCTCCTCGCACCACGCAATACCGGCGCAATTGTCTCACCCAATTGCCTAATCTGATCCTCTCTGTGAGGTAATTTGCCGGGTACGTAATCGTGCCGAAGCACATCGCGATCTTTGAAAACCTTGGAAACATGAGTAACTCTCTCAAACACCCCATCAAGAATGTTAGTTTCAGACATCCCTCTCCCTTCTAAATACCTTCAAAGGTAACGCCACTTCTTCGAGTGGAGAAATAAGGGCTACCATACAAAAAAATAGATTGATGGTACAATAATCCTAAAAGTGTCCTATACTCTCGAGTCTGATCCCAAGATCATATGGGCACACCCCTCGTCGTCCAGTGGAACTCTATCTTTTGAATAGATTATTGAAGATATCATTATGAAAGAAACATACTCTAAAACGTTAATCCATAGTTATAAATATAATACATCTTGTAAAATAAAGTTGATGACCACTAAAGAATTTTGTTACGGAAATTCAAAATTGGTTGGCACTTTCCGTTTCCACTAGAAACATTGGGGTGCCACTCACACAATGTTAAATTGCAGATCTGAATTCGTTGGCAGACACTACCCTGCGCCTACCTTTCTTGAAAGGTCTATTTGAGAGATAGTCTTGAACTGGTCTTTGTCGTTTCTGTTTCACTATTGTGAATACCTTGTGAAGTTTACTGAAAAATGGATGTTTTCTTTCTTCTTTTCACTATTATTTAGTTATCTGTGTTCTTTTTCTGTGAATTGACACACCCCACATTTCTACTGGATCTATAAATCAGAACCTTTCCCTTTCCCTTCTTGAGCTTCTGAAGTGCTGTGAATGCTGTTATACCAAAATCACAGCAATTCCTGCCTTTTTCTTCATTTGATGCTCAATTATAGGTTTTTTCATGGTTATCCTTGACCGTAACACCTATAACTTGTGAACTGTAGATTTGTGAACACCATCCCGAAATAGGTTGCACTAATGCCTGCACGAAAGATACGTGTTGAGTTGTTCGACAGCGAAGGTAATCGTTATACGATAGCATTTGAAGGGCAGATAACTCGCGAGAAGACGGTGCGTCTTCTAGATATGGTGGAGCTTCTGGGTGGCGTGACGAATCAAGGGGCGAACTTCAGTTCAAGCGACAGTAACTTGAACCTTAATGTTTCCAAATACGAGAAGGTCAAGATGATCACTCAAAGGAACTTCCCAATTGCTTGGTTTTCGTCAAAAGAAATCCAAAATGCCTTTGAGCAGGAGTTCAAGGAGCCAATAGGTCTGAGTACTGTAGCCACTTACCTTTCTAGGTTTGCGAGCAAGGGAGTGCTCACTAGGTCAGGCAACTCAAACAGCTTGAAATACAAAATGGCAAGGGTCCAGGTAGAGGCACGACTGGAAGAAGTGAAGATTCGTTGAAGCGTGAATGGGGACTTGGCTGGTCAGCCTGTTACTTGAACCAATGATATTGTAGATCCAGTGGGGCATCTTTTACGTTGTCGTAATGCCCTATTAATTATGAATATCTAGCAACGAAAATCGGAAAAGAGGATACCCCAGAACTACAGAACGTAGATGTGAACGAAACCTTGCAGGAACATGAGCATAGAAGGAAGAAGTGGTGGCGCTAAGTTGCTCCACCCTCACTTTTCTTTAACAGTTTCTCCATTTCCTTCTTGACGCTGTATTTAAATGGAATCTTGAGCATGTCTCTCTCTAGATAACCGCTCTCATACAGCTTCTTCATTAGCCTAGCAGTGTGCTCCCGGCTAAGCTTCACTCTGTCCTTAATTTCTGGTGCTGTCTTTGAGCCTTCAGTGGCCAGCATTTCGAGAACTGCCAACTCCGTTTCGGTTAATGGCGCCAGCGCCCTATCCCTCTTGATTGGGATCACCGCGTCAATATTCGCCTCAGGACTATCTGGAATTTGTTGAGCGTGTTCTTCCACGTTTGCCATCTTTGTAGTCAAAGTCACTTGTGACTTGATCACATCACTGATTTGTTTAGTGAGTTCGTCGATTCTTGTAGAGATCTTGTCTCGATCTTCCGAAACGGAAGCTATTGCAGTTTCCATTGACGGCATGGCTTTTTGTGTCTCATCTGATTTCCTTATGGCCACTTCACTCTTGGCGCTAAGGGCTTCCAGTTTGAAGGCCACATGTTCCAGCTTTTCACTCTCAATCCCTAGCTGTCTATTGAAGCTCAATACGATGTCTTCCACTGATGCCCGTGCTTGCTTGTATTCCTTCCTCGCGCGCTGAAGCATGACGTAGCACCCAACTGCCATGATTCCAGCCGTAGCGAGTAGGATTACCGAGAGACCCGTCGCAACCTCCGTTCTTCCTATCCTCCCTGTGACATACATGTGATTACATGTGAGTTGAACATGTTGCATCACATATCACATGTCGTCATGAATGATTTAACGTTTATGGTCTTTTTGATAAGTGTTCCTATGACGTCACAGGTCGCATCCAAAGAATATGCGGCTTCCTGGGAACTCTGATTGTCCTAATCCCCATGAAACGCGGCCTTTTCTATGGTTTGAAACCGGGCTCTTGAACTTTGCCTTCAGGGATTTGAACTGTAGCTCAGGTTGGAGTGACCTGTGACGTCACATTATTCCCTTTGATGGGTTGGCAAGCTGTTTCAGGCTTGTTTCCAGTTCTTCCCTAATGGTTTCTATGACTTTGAGATGGTCACCAAGTTCCGTACCTTTGTTTGGAAGTTGTTTGTAAGCTGCTATACACTCATGCAGTTTGTTTGCTACCTCCAAGTATGGATCAAGACTTGCGTCTTCAAGGACGCCTAAGTAGCCCAAGAGTAGTACTGTGTAGATGGATTTAACAACATTTCCTTTTGCCTGCTTTAATGTCCTGTTAAATGCGCCGCGGCTTATTCGCGCCTTCGTTAGTCTTAATCTGGCCTTTTCATCGTATTTTAACTCTTTGCCCGAGATATTCTCGGACAAAACGTCTATTAGCATTGTTTCGAGTTGCACTTTAGTCAGGTGACTATTTTTCGCCAGTATTTGCACAATGGGGTCGTCTAGTGAACCATTTAACCATGTTTGGACGTTCTGTTTAAGCTTCATACTCTCACACGACAAGATAATGTGAATGGATACCGTTTTGTATACTGGGTAGGCTTATAAGTCTGATTCTGACCGCTTGAGATTACGTGCTTGATTAACAAAAGCCATTTATGTGAACTGGACCTATGCTTAGTGAGGAAATCACCTTGAATCCCCGCTTTAAACCAGTGGAGCGCCTGAAACAAATCAAATCCTCAGGAATACGCCGCTTTTTCTCTTTGGCCAGTGAAGTGCCTGGCAATATTAATTTAAGCGTCGGAGAACCCGATTTTTGTCCGCCTAAACGGAGCCTAGAGGCTGGCTGGAAGGCAGCGGAAGAAGGAAAGACCCATTATGCACCGACCAATGGTATCCCTGAGCTTCGAGAAGCACTTGCTGGAAAGGCCTTGAACGACTATGACCTTGCCTATGACGCTGACTCCGAGATTCTTGTAACCGCTGGAGGCACTGAAGCCGTTTTCTTGGCGTTATTCGGGCTGGTGGATCATGCAGATGAAGTACTAATCCCAAACCCCGGGTTCGTTATTTATGAGCCTAGTGTTAGGCTAGCTGGTGGTACTCCAGTTTCTATTCCGTTGCTTGAGAAGAACGACTTCAAAATATCTGCTGAGGACGTGATGTCACTCGTCACAGGGAAATCACGTGCAATCGTCTTGAACTACCCGAATAATCCTACGGGGGCAGTCCTTTCTTACGACGAGGTTGCTGCTTTAGCCGAGATTGCGGTTGAACGTGATCTAATTGTGATTTCTGATGAAGTTTACGAAAGAATAGTTTATGATGATGCTAAACACTATTGCATTGCTGCTTTTCCGGGTATGCGCGAACGCACTCTTGTCGTCGGTTCTTTTTCCAAAACCTATGCCATGACTGGACTAAGGATTGGATATGTCTATGGGCCTAAAGAGCTTGTGTCTAACCTCTGGCTCGTTCATCAATATACTGTTGCATGTGTGAACAGTCTCTCACAGTATGTTGCTCTCGATGCGCTGAAGGCGCCGCAAGGATTTGTCAAGGACATGGTGAAGGAGTTTGACAAGCGGCGACACTTGGTTCACAATAGGCTCAATGCGATCAGCGGATTTCATTGCGCACTTCCAAAAGGAGCTTTCTATGCTTTTCCCAACATCAAAGACTTTGATTTGACTTCAGAGGAGTTTGCCGAGCTCTTGGCGAGAAGAGCACGCGTGATAACTGTGCCTGGGTCCTGTTTTGGCAGCTATGGTGAGGGTCACATTAGGATATCTTACGCTGCCGCTTATGAACAGTTGGAAATGGCCTTAGACCGAATAGAAAACACTGTCAGGGCTCTTTAATAGGTTCGATTACAACTTCTCTGCGCTCTTCCTCAATTCCTCGAACAGTTCAGGCCGCAAGTCCTTCAAAGTTGGAACGAAAGTCTCAACTGATCTAATGTCGGCATAATCGATCTCACAAGTTACAAGGTCTTCCTCGTCATACTTTGCTTTAACGATAACCTTGCCCTGCGGCCCGATTAGTCTGCTGCCTCCCCAGAACTGCAGGCCATCCTCTATACCGACAAGGTTCACATACGCTAGAAAAGCTGTGTTTTCGATGGCTCTTGCCGATGTTAATATTTCGAAGAATGATCGCCTAATTCCCGGCGAGGCAGAGATGCAGATGATTAACTGTGATCCTTCTAATCTTGTTAGGCGACTGATCTCTGGGAAGAAAATATCGTAACATATGATTAACCCTATTTTCCCAAGTTCTGTGCTAAAAGCTGCTGCTTGATATCCTGGACGAAAATACCTCTTCTCTTCGAAGACGCTATGAGTTGGCAAGTGCATTTTGCGATACTTCCCGATGAACCCATTTGGACCTGTCAGAACCGCTGAATTATATATGGTGGCTTGAGTTTTCTCGCTTAACTCTGGCATGCCAAAAACGATGTGCATTTTGGTCTTTCGCGCCAAGTTCTCTATAATATCTGTTGAAGGGCCAGGTATCGTTTCAGCAAGCTCGTAGATCTGGTCTCTGACAACGTAGCCAGTTAGAGAAAGCTCCGGAAAAATGACGAGATCCGATGATAGCTTTTTTGCCTTCACTACTGATTCTTCGATTCTTTTCAGGTTTACCTCTTTTGCTCCTTGCGCACAACTGATCTGGGCAAGAGCCACTCTGATTTTTTGCTTCATATTCATCCCCTTCTAAGCCTAAAATCTGCACCTACAGTTCTGTATGCTAGCTTGGTTGTTAACAACATCCTTCTCTTATGCTCAGCGGATAACCACTTGAGCTTTATCCCATTCACAAATTCTTCTTCCAGTACTAATTGCTCAGCGATCTCCTTCACAGTCATGAAATGTTCTAACCCATATAGGACTAAATCAAGAGTCTCATATTTGATGCCAAGTTCTCTTTCTGCTGTTTGTCCTGGCCACAGAGATGGTGACGGCGGTTTCATTATGATCTCTTCTGGAACACCGGCGTGTTTGGCAAGTTTTCGGACTTGTGTTTTGTACAGATCCATTATTGGATAGATGTCAGCTGCAACATCGCCCCATTTTGTGAAATACCCCATCATCGTTTCCGACTTGTCTGAGCTTCCACAAACAAGTAAGTTTAACTTATTTGCGTAATAGTAAATGTAAATCATACGTGTTCGTGCCTTTATGTTACCTTTAGAGACCTTTTCTGAGATCTCAAAAACTGGTATCGCTCCATAGAATGCCTCCAGAATAGATGTGATGTCACATAACTGTGATTTCAGTTTGAATTTTGCTATTATTGCTTGAGCATGTTTGATGTCCTCTTCATGGTACGTTTCCCTTTCCGGCAACATAAGACCTAGAACTCTTCTACCGCCTATGGCTTTGGCTGAAAGCGCTGCAACGGTGCAGCTGTCAATTCCTCCGGACAATCCGAGAACTACACCTTCAGAACTGGTTTTCTCAAAGTACTCCTTAATGAAACGTGTTATTTGTGTTTCAACATTCCGTAGATCCATGTCTAGAACTGAAGACGTTAGCTCCAAGCTAGTACCTCTTCATGGGTTTATGATTTTGAGTCGAGTATTTAAGGACAAACATAAAATACTGGGTTGCCGTTGGCACTGTGGTATAGAAGGATTTGAAGAATGGGACGAAGGAGAAGGAAAGTTGTTCGAGTTCCCAAGAAGCACTTACCCAAGCTCTTCTCTTGTCCTAAATGTGGCAAGGAGACAATCCGTGTTGAAATCGTTCGTGATGAAAACCGTGCTGTGGTAGGGTGTGGCAGTTGTGGCGTTAGAGACGAGTTTCCTGTCAAGCCTGCTCAAGGCGAGATTGACGTGTATTGTATGTTTACTGACAAGTTCTATGGTAAACCTAGGACCCCTTCCACATCCAACATCACAGGTGCGTAGCTAGGATGCCTTCTGCAATCGGACCTGTCGAAAAACTTCTCCTCGAGAAGATTGAATCAGAGGGTTCCATTCACATAACTCTTATTGACCCTGAGAAAGTAACGCCTCCTCAAGGATCAGGAATCGCGAGAAAGGCGAAGGCCAGCGGCACAACAGCTATTATGATTGGTGGTTCAACATTTGTTTCAGCAGCGCATCTTGATGACATTGTCAGAATCGTCAGGCGCACTGTCAGAATTCCGATAATACTATTTCCTAACAATGTGACTGGCATAAGTCGCCACGCTGATGCTATCTGGTTCATGTCTCTACTAAACTCAGTTGACCCCTACTTTCTGATGGGTGCTCAAGTTCTAGGAGCACCGCTGGTCAAGAAATACCGCTTGGAACCACTTCCACTCGGTTATATTATTGTTGGAGAGGGTGGCACAGCTGGCGTCGTCGGCAAAGCCATTCCAGTTCCATACAACAAACCTGAACTTGCCGCGGCCCATGCACTGGCTGGGCAGTACCTGGGCATGCGTTTCATATACTTGGAAGCTGGGTCAGGTGCAAAGGAACCAGTTCCTTCTGACATGATTAGAATTGTCAAGCACTACATCGATATCCCTTTGATTGTTGGAGGAGGAATACGCTCCAGAGGTCAAGCCCTTGCTGCAGCATCCGCTGGTGCGGACATAATAGTGACTGGTAACGTTGCAGAGAACACTGGAGTGAGGCGTAGAGTTTCTGAAATAATCGAGGGGTTAAGACACCATAGCATATGAGATGTATTTGTAATACCTTGAAACGCCAGTTGCTAAAGGCCAGCCAAAAAGAGTGTTGATCTTAGGGAACTCGATTGTGCTTTGACAGATTGAAATGCACATTTTTCACCGTTGAACACCATATGCCTGCACTATGGGTGTCTGCGTAGCACAAATGATAACGCTACTTTCATGTTTAATCTACATGAATTTACATTTCTGTTTGAACGGCCTTTTTTATCGATTTGTGTCAGAAAACAGTGATAAGCAGTGATAAGCAGTCATACTTGCAGGTAGCTTCAATTGAATAGCGAAATGAGTCAGACCTATCAAAACTATGTTGGCAATTTGGAAGACGAGCTCAAACAATTGTATGCCATTAGCGACAATGCAAAGAGAATGGGAATTGACCCGTTGCCAATGACGGAGTGCAAAGTGGCGAAAGATCTAGCAGATCTCGTAGAAGGCCTTGTGGGCCCCAAAGGAGTCGCTGCAAGCATCAGAGAATTGAGTACAAAGCTTCCAAGAGAGGAGTTGGCTTTCAAAATCACTGAAGAAATCGTCTATGGCAAATTCGGTCACATGGAGCCTGAAGTCGCAGCTGATCGAGCAATACGCACCGCACTCGCAATATTCACAGAAGGGCTCACTGCAGCACCATTACAGGGGGTTGCGAAAGTGGCGATAAAAACAAATTCTGATAGAACTCGTTACCTCGCAATCTATTTTGCGGGGCCAATGCGCTCTGCAGGCGGTACGGATCAGGCTCTGACCTTAGTGGTCGGCGACTTCGTAAGGCGATTGCTAGGTCTTGAACGTTACAAGCCCACAGAAGAGGAAATTTCGCGCTTTATCGAAGAGGTTAGATTGTATGAACACTCCGTCTCTCACTTTCAATATCACGTTTCAGATGATGAGCTACGAAAGGCATTCCAGTGGATTCCAGTTGAGGTGACTGGCACAGAGTCAGATCCGTTTGAAGTCTCATCATTTCGCAATCTTGAAAGAATAGAGACCAATCGTGTGAGAGGAGGAGCCCTTAGAGTTGTAAACGACGGCATAGTCGGACGAGCTCCAAAGGTCTCTTCGATCATTGAGAAACTTGGGTTTCAAGGATGGGATTGGCTTAAAGAGATTCGCGGAGAGTCTGAAAAGAAGTCCACTGGATTTATGAACGACGTGATCGCGGGGCGTCCAATATTCTCCTTTCCGTCTAGACGTGGTGGGTTCCGACTGAGATATGGTAGAGCTCGAAACACCGGCTTGTCAGCCGTCGGCATTCACCCAGCAACAATGCTCGTACTTCAAGGATTTCTGGCTGGTGGAACGCAACTGCGATTGGAGCTTCCGGGAAAAGGTGGTATTGTAGTTCCAGTTGACACGATAGAACCACCCTTCGTTCGGTTGAAAGATGGATCTGTTGTCAAAGTCACTATTTCGAATTTTGACAAACTGAAGGGTGAAATCGAAAAAATCCTATTCCTAGGAGACATTCTGATCAGTTTTGGTGATTTCTTGTACAACAGCAAATGGCTTGCCCCCTCCGGATACGTCGAAGAGTGGTGGATCGAAGATTTGCGAAAGGCAGTGGCAGAGAGATTTGATGGTGCTATTGAAAATGCCGCTGGATCGGTGAAGATACCCTCTGAAAGACTTGAACAGCTTCTGGATGAACCATTCAGAGCCAAACCTAGCCTTAAAGAATCAGTGGCTTTAGCAACGATTCTTGGCGTACCCTTGCACCCTGCTTACACATGCTTCTGGTCAAACCTCTCATCAGTTGAAGAGATCAGTCGGCTGAAAAAATGGCTTCATTCATCTAAGGTTCGGCGACAAGGCGACGGCATTGTTGAAATTGTTGGAGAGAATGACCCAAACGTGAAACGCGCCATGGACGTGATATGCTTACCCCATAGAATTCTAGAAAACACAATAGTAGTTGAGGGCGACGATGCACAAGCGTTTGCGCTCTGCCTCGGTTTTGATAATCCTAACAACATCACTGAGCCTACAGCTAGTTCCATCTTAGATACTCTTCATATGTTTTCAGGTCTGCGGGTCAAGGAGAAGGCACCTACATTCGTGGGTGCCCGAATGGGAAGGCCTGAGAAGGCAAAAAGGCGCGAGATGAAACCTCTTGTTCACGTACTCTTCCCAGTTGGTCTATCAGGTGGTTCTCACAGGGACCTTGTTGAGGCTGCCTCACACGGGCCAGCACTTGTGGAAATTGTCAAGCGCAAATGCCCAAACTGCAAAACCTTTACCTTCAGAACAAAATGCTTCAACTGTGGAGCTGAAACTTTAGTTGAGAAGACTTGCCCACGTTGTGGAAAGATTTCGAAAGAAGACTTTTGCCCAGCGTGCAAGATACCTGCGAGGAAATACCAGAGACAAACTGTAAATTTCAAAGAGTTGATTGACGCCGCAAGCAATAGCCTAGGCACTTCCTGCCCAAAGATTCTAAAGGGCGTAAAAGGCTTGACAAATGGCGCGAAGACTCCAGAAACCATTGAGAAAGGGATATTGCGCGCCAAGTACGACCTTTCAGTTTACAAGGACGGCACAATTCGTTTTGACGCCACAAATGCGCCTCTGACTCATTTCAAACCCATTGAGGTAGGAGTCCCAATTGAGAAACTCAGAGGACTAGGATATCTTTCTACCATAGATGGGTCAGATCTAACAGACCCAGACCAAACATGTGAACTCAAACTACAGGATGTTGTGGTTCCAACAAAAAGCGCACTATATTTCTTGCGAATTGCAGGTTTCATAGATGAGCTACTAACAAAAATCTATGGCCTCCCTCCATTTTATAATGTCAAAAAAGTAGAAGATCTTGTTGGCCATCTAGTCGTTGGTCTAGCCCCACACACATGTGCAGGGGTTTTAGGCCGAATAGTTGGCTTTACAAGCCTCAGCCTCTGCTACGCACATCCCATTTGGCACTCAGCCAAACGTAGAGACTGTGACGGCGACGAAGATGCATTAATGCTTGCACTTGACACCTTAGTAAATTTCTCGCGAGAATATCTGCCAGCGCAGATAGGTGGAATCATGGATGCACCGCTTCTTCTGATCCCTATCGTCAACACGAAAGATGTGCAGAGGCAAGCTCATGATTTTGACGTTGCCAAAGCTTACCCACTAGAGTTCTACTTGAAAACGTGGGAGAAAACCGACGCCAAACAAGCTGGTGCCTTCATAGACCTTGTAAAATCAAGACTTGGCACTGAAGCACAATTCGAAGGATTCGGTTTTACGACACCTGTGTCCAATGTTAACATGGGGAACCAGGAAAGCATGTACAAACGATTGAAGACCATGGCTGAAAAGCTCGATGGCCAACTCGAATTAGCTGGCAAGATTGAAGCTGTGGACGCTAGGAAAGTTGCTTTGAAAGTATTAACGAGGCACTTCATTCGAGACATCGCTGGAAACCTCAGGGCTTTCTCAACCCAAGCCTTCAGGTGCAAATCCTGCAATAAACGTTACCGAAGATTGCCTCTTAGTGGCAAATGCTCTGTGTGCGGCGGAAAATTAACCTTGACCGTCTATAAAGGCGGCATAGAGAAGTATTTGGTAATAGCACAACGCTTGGTTGAGAAGTACAAGTTGCCAACGTATTATTCGCAGAGACTACTGTTGGTGGAAGAAGAGATAGCCTCAATGTTCGCCAGCAAAAAGACAAAGCAAGCAAGTTTGACAGATTTCGCGTGAAAAATCTTTTTCTATAGTGAGCTGCATAGTTATGCTTGATGAGTATGGCCACGGAAAACTGTCACCCAAACGCATATTTATCAACCATCAGGAACGTCCAGCGTGGACTTCGGACTAGGACGTTAATATTGAATGTTTTGGAAAACGGTGCTGGTGACCCCAAGACGATTGGAGGCAAAGCGCAACTGCACTATAGAGTTGTTATTCATCATTTGAGACTTCTGAAAACAGCAGGCATTGTTGAACAGAAAATGGGTAATAGGCCACGTGTTTGGGGGTTAACAGGCGTCGGACAGAAACGCTTGGTTAATTCGCATTAAGGAGGGCATTCACAGGGCAAACAACCACATTTTGGGCACTTGTTATCATATTTACTTAAGGCGGCTTTTTCAAGATCCACTGAGACAACATTCGCAAGTGATGCTAACCAAGCAAAAACATCTGCAAACTCTTTCTCAATTTCTTCCTTGTTTCCGTGTTGAAGAGCATCCCCCAGTTCTCCAATCTCATCCAGAAGCCACTCGTAGGTATTTTTCACGCTTCGTCTAGAATCCTTGTGGTAATACAGGCGGCGCATCATTCCCTGAAAATCCCGAACGTGCAAATCTGGATCCTCCTAGACCTCCTTGCATTTACGGAATGATAGATACTTTCTGGATATGCATAATCTAGCCCTACTAAGAGTGCTCTATCAGAAGCTTTCGCACTTCTGTGATATCAACGGATTCTTACATACTTGTAAGCTTCTGTCGCATTCTCGAAACAATAGTGTACTTTCTGGCAGTCTTTCCTGAACTCTGCAACATCAAGCCTCACTTTTTCAGGTGGCTCCTCGTCTATAACTACACGTTTGATGAATTCTGCGATTTCACTCATATCCAGTTCTTTCATTCCAAGTCTAGTGATTTCTGAGGCACCCAACCTTATGCCACCTGGATGCATGAAATGTCTTCCCTCCTTGATGTCCCATGGTAACAGGTTTCTGTTTATTATTACATTCGCGTTCTCAAGGGTTTCCTCAATTGTTCCGCCATCGCCATACTTTGTAATATCGATCAAGATTACGTGTGAGTTGGTGAAGCCTTTGTGTTCTGCCAGAACATTAAACCCTCTTTCATAGAGTGCTTGAGCTAATGCCTTGGCGTTCCTGACTACTTGGCTTGCGTATTCCTTGCCAAACTCAAGCATTTCCGCGCATGCAATCGTTAGGCCTGCAACAGCGTGCAAATGATGATTGCTTACCATTCCTGGAAAGGTTGCCTTCTTAATCTTTTCAGAGTTCCTTTCCCAGGATAATATGCCTCCATGCTGTGGCCCAAAGAATGTTTTGTGCGTGCTCAGACTGACAACATCTGCTCCTTCCCGTAGCGGATCTTGGAACTGTCCCCCAGCAATCAAGCCCGCTACATGTGCAGCGTCGTAGCCTACTGTTGCGCCCGCTGAATGAACAGCTTCAGCAAGCTCCTTGACCGGATGTGGAAATGGGAAGACGCTTGCGCCAAACATAACGAATCTGGGTGGCTTGCCCTTTGAAACGAGTTCTTGAATTTTGCTCTTTGCTTTGTCCACATCTATGTTTAGCTCTTTGTAATCCAAAGGAAGATATTCAACGATCAGACCCTTAACTGCGCCAGCAGTGCCACCTAATTCTTTCTTGCCCGATGTAATATGCCCCCCACATGGAATGGACAATGCTAGCAATATGTCGCTTGGCTGTGTGAAAGCTGTGTAAACAGCAAGGTTTGCCACGACGCCTGATATCGGTCTGACATCGACAAATTCGGCATTGTAGAGTCTTTTCATTAGTTCGATGCATTTGAATTCTATTTTGTCTATGAAGCGACAACCTGCGTAAACGCGTTCTCCCGGCCATCCTTCAGCATAGCGGTTTCCGAAGTCTGAAATGATGGCTTCACGAACAGCTGGGCTTGGAATGTTTTCACTTGCTATGAGTGGAATGCTCTCCTGAAACCACCTGTGATGTTGTTGAAGAACTTCGAAGGCTTGGTCATATTCCTCTCGATTGGTGGGCATAGCGGCACCTTCACATAAAGCTATTACATACTCAAAAATTAAAACTCTTTCGGAGTAACATAACCTTAATAATGAAGAAAATCGTAGGATAGCTTTCTGATACAAGGGGAATACTGGTGAGCAAGAAGAAGAAAGAACGATCTGGTCCGATGCCAGCCGCAAGTGCAGGGCTACTAAGATTCTTTGAAGAAGAAACCGAGGGCGTCAAAGTTCGACCGGAAATCCTTGTAGTTGCATCAATAGCGTTAATAGTCATATGCGTTTTGGCTCAAGTATTCTTCTAGTGCCTTGATGGTCATCGCCGTGAAGGCAGATGTAGAACTTCTATTCGTTGGACAGAGTTCAGGTGGATGAATATTTCACTTCTTTCCTCTCTGCTGGCAACCTGCGGTATGGGTTGAGCGATGGTTGCGCGCAGAATAACTGCTTCAGCGTTTGACAGCCATATGCCTGCGGGTTCACGGGTGACGGCTACCAAAGTGCCTTCAAAACCATAGGCAGGGTCCAAAATCGCTCGTATTTCCTTTCCTACGTTCTTCTCCAGCATGTGAAATATCGTCAAAGGAATACCTATCTCTGGCATGAGACTCGCAAAACCCTAATTGTTTACGTTTTACAGATAGAACACTTGTCCCTCTTAAAGTGTTTGTTTTTGTGCAGCTACGAAAACCCGAACTTTCACGCACATTTCCTATTGCACACCGCAATGATGATTAAATCGCACCGTTCATTATGGAATCGGTGTTTACGAATTCTGTATCGGCTTTACAACACTTTAATATGCCTAATTCTGTTTCTAAGAGACTTCATTTGAGAGGATGAAAGTGGCAACTGCAGAATCATTAAGTCGGTCCATGAATAGCGCGGTCAAGCACTATGCATCTCTATTTAGACTTCCTTCATATGAGAAAGTCATCTTGCTTCAAGCATTGATCTGCGTGGGTTGTTGGACGTGCTCTACTCTGATTCTCTTTCATACTATCGAACGGGTGCTTCTCGGTTTTTCACTAGGTTGGCTCCTGTTTGTGATTGGATTCTCTTTTGATTATTTGTCAAACACATTGTTCTTGCGCAATGATCCTATTTACGATCTGAGGAGAACTTCTACTGTGTCCCTCTTCTCGTTAGGGTTGTGGTTTCTGTTCATTCTCTTTGGATCCGCTTTAGGCAGTTCGCTCGGTTTATCTTGGTGGATTAGGCTTGTTCTCTTAGGGTTTTCAGGCGTGCTAATACTGCGCTTGACTATTTTCCTAGCCTCTTCATCTACTAGTTTGGATCGTACTGTGATAACGTCACTCTTGCAGCCTTTTTCATGTTTACTGCCCTTTTTGTTGTTTTGGATACAGATGGGCTATAGTATCTCGTTCAGTATGTGCTTCTTCCTTGCCCTCTCACCAATAGTTAGCTTCTTCTCAGTTCGGTCTTTCCTCTTTCTACTGAATCGCGTGGGTGAACAAACCCTCAAAATCCCTGCTCTATCTCTATTCAAGGCCTTTCTTCTGAACTGGGTGGTCGGTCTAAACGCTCCTTTCGAAGAATTTCTCGAAAGATTAGGCGAAGAGCAAGACGTTAATGTTTCCTTACTGAAATTTGACGCTAACAAACCCAAGGTGGTAATAGTAGTTCCTTCTGTTCATCCTGGCCCGTTCAAGAACGTCGGAAGCAGCCTTTTGCCTTCACTACTCAAAACCGCGTTGGAAGAAAGGCTTGGTTACGTTGCATGCGTGATGCTGGGTATGCAAGGTCATGAACTTGACCTAGCCTCCCAATTTCAGAATCAAAAAGTGATCAATCATGTTGTCAAATCTATGGGTTTCGAAACCAGAGAATCGACTGCTACTCCCTCTGTGAAAGTCAGTCATGACTTGGTTACTGTACGCTGTCAAATCTTCGGTAAAGCTGCTTTTCTATCATTCACGCTTGCCCCAAACACGACTGAAGACCTCCCACAAGAGTTGGGTCTGTTTGTACGGCAAGAATCGGAGAAGCATGGTCTAACTTGTTGTGCTGCGGTAAATGCGCACAATAGTATCAATAATACCCTACAAATGCCTGTTGCGTTAGAAACACTTGAAGCCGCTGCAGTTGCCTGTCTGAAGAGGGCAACGTTACTAAAGAGACTCCCTTTTCAAGTGGGCGCGTCCACGATCATACCCCAAGATTTTAGTCTTGAGGATGGTATGGGAGCCGGTGGGATTACGGTAACTACGGTCAAAGTGGATGAGCAGAAAACTGCATATGTGGTGATTGATGGAAACAACATGGTTTCAGGATTGCGTGAGAAAATATTATCAGTCCTTCAATCTCTGAGCATTGATGAAGGTGAAGTATTTACAACGGACACGCATTCTGTGAGTGCTGTGATATTGGGTAAGCGGGGCTATCACCCGATAGGTGAAGTCATGGACAATGAGAAGCTGATAGACTACATCAAAGAAGCTGCTCTCAAGGCTTTATCCTCATTGGAACCAGCTAAGGCAGCTTGCAGTGACATCATCATACCCAAGGTTAAAGTCATAGGTGAGAAACGTTTGTTCGCATTGTCTCTTCTCATAGAACGATCCCTCCAAAGAGCAAGAAGAGTTGTGATTCCTCTTTTCGGTTCCATAGGACTTGTTCTGATGTTGTTTTTGCTCCTTGTTTAACCCAATATTAATATGGTAGAATTTTCAGAAGTCTCATTCGAGCAACCTGCCGCCTAAAGCTTACGCCCTGATTGCGCAAGGTAACATTCAGCATATTAAATGAAGAAAAGGTTGAGATGGGTATGGGAAAAATCGAGGTAAATGAAGAATTCTGTAAAGGGTGTGGCCTTTGCGTTAATGCCTGTCCGCAGAAGCTCATTCGTGTTTCTAACCGCGTTAGCAAGAAAGGCTATCATCCAGCAGAACTTGCCGACCTTCAAAGCGTATGCTCGGGATGTACTCTGTGTGCTTTGGTCTGTCCAGACGTAGCCATTACAGTTTACCGTGAAAAGAAAAAGGTTTGAGAAAAGATGACCGAAAGGAAGTTTATGGCCGGAAATGAAGCAATAGCAGAGGCTGCTGTTCAAGCAGGTTGCCGATACTATTTTGGCTACCCGATAACACCCCAAAATGAAATAGGTGAATATCTTTCATGGCGTCTCCCAGAAGTGGGCGGAACCTACCTTCAAGCGGAAAGTGAAGTGGCCGCTATATACATGGTGTTTGGAGCTGCTGGCGCAGGCGCAAGAGCAATGACATCATCATCAAGCCCTGGAATCAGTCTCATGCAGGAAGGAATCTCGTACATTGCTGCAGCTGAACTTCCATGCGTTTTGGTGAACATGATGCGAGGAGGGCCAGGGCTTGGCGGAATTCACCCTTCGCAGTCGGATTACTTCCAAGCAACCAAGGGAGGGGGCCACGGCGACTACCACCTGCTCGTACTGGCTCCATCTACTGGTCAAGAAGCCGCTAACCTTACCATGCTGGCCTTTGATCTCGCTGATAAGTATCTGAACCCGGTCATGATTTTGGGTGATGGCAACATTGGTCAAATGATGGAGCCTGTGGAGTTCAGGCCGCCTGAGAAACCATTTGGAGGTTCGAAGAAAGATTGGGCTATCACAGGAGCTATTGGTGACAAGCGCAAATTGATAAAAACCCTGTACCTTGACCCAGTGATCTTGGAAAAGCGCAACTTGGAGATTGGTCGCAAACTACGTGAAGTAGTCAAGAATGAGGTGCGATTCGAATCCTACATGACGGACGATGCCTATATAGTAATTGCTGCCTATGGAACAGTAGCAAGAATCGCAAAGACAGCCATAAAGGTTCTTCGAGGGAGAGGCTTGAAGGTGGGTTTACTAAGGCCCATATCGCTTTATCCGTTCCCCTACCCGGCTTTTGCTCAAATGGCTGAGAGAGTGACAGATTTCTTGGTGGTCGAAATGAGCATGGGCCAAATGATTGAGGACGTGAAACTAAGCGTTTGCAATAAGAGCAGGGTGCACTTCTACAGTCGAGTGGGCGGGATGGTTCCAAGCTATGATGAAATCATCGCAGAAGTTGAAAAGATTGCTAAGGGGGGAGTGTAGACATGGAAACGGTTTTTGGAAGACCTAGAACGCTGACTTCGGCGAGCACGCACTATTGCCCAGGTTGCGGTCATGGAATCATCCACAGGCTAGTGGCTGAAGTGATAGATGAACTTGGCATTAGAGAGAAGACTGTGGCTGTTGCTCCAGTGGGTTGCGCTGTCTTGCTCTACAACTACTTTGATCTTGATGCATACGAAGCCGCGCATGGACGCGCCCCAGCTATCGCAACAGGGTGCAAGCGAGTTCATCCTGAACTGGTAGTATTTACCTATCAGGGTGATGGGGATCTTGCAGCAATAGGCACGGCGGAAATAGTTCACGCAGCAGCTCGTGGAGAACGAATCACTACTATATTCGTAAACAACGCGATCTACGGAATGACTGGAGGACAAATGGCGCCTACCACACTTATTGGTCAAAAAACCACAACCACCACGAATGGCAGAATGCCAGAAAAGGCAGGTTACCCCATAAGAGTTTGTGAAATGCTCGCAACTCTTGAAGGTGCAGCCTATATTTCCAGAGTAAGTGTAAGCAACTCCAAGAACATAATTCAGGCTAAGAAAGCAATCAAGAAGGCCTTTGAAACGCAAATCAAGACTCTGGGCTTCTCTCTGGTAGAAGTCTTATCCCAGTGCCCCACAAATTGGCACATGACACCTGTTGAATCAACAAAATGGGTTGACGAAAAAATGGCTGCCTACTTTCCGTTGGGTGAGTTTAAGGGTCCAAAGGAGACATAAACATGGCCAAAACGAAAAGCGAGAAACTGTATAAAGATGTTGTGATGGCGGGTTTCGGCGGCCAAGGTTTGATGTTTATTGGAAAACTGTTAGCGTACAGTGCCATGAAAGAAGGCAGAAATGTAACATGGATTCCATCGTATGGACCCGAAATGCGCGGTGGCACTGCTAACTGCACTGTCGTCATCTCAAACGAGGAGATAGGCTCACCTGTCACGACTCATCCTCACGCAGCAATCATTATGAACAATCCTTCATTTGAGGCCTTTGAGCCACGTCTACAAACCGGCGGATTACTGCTATTCAGTAGTTCAATGGTCAATCGCCCAATAACTAGGCATGACCTCAAGATGATGGCTATCCCAGCAACTGAGATTGCCACATCCGCAGGCACCGAGAAAGCAGCCAACATGGTCATGCTTGGGACATACATTGCTCTTACGCGAATCGTCAGCAAAGAAAGCGTTATTTCGGGTCTGAAGGAACTCTTCGGCAAGAAGCTTGATCTCTTTGAAGTGAACGTGCGTGCACTTGAAGAAGGCATGAAGTTTGCCAGCAAACAACTAGCCAAGCAGCTTGTCTAACTATTTTGTTCACTACGCATTCAGGAGTCACCCGAACCACTATCTGCTCTCACCTCTTACGGAAAGATATAAGAACCCAAAATCTATGATATTAACCACTTCGTATTGGCTATCCGCTAGCAGACAAAAGGATGGAGATATGATATGACAGAATCAAAACAGAAGAAGGAGACGAAAAGAAAGGAAAGACCCTCAAAGCCGAAGGCACAGAAGGACGTGCCAAAAGCCGCACCCAGAGTAGAACCAAGAGCAGAAGCCACAGAAAAAATCGTGTATGTCGGTCAAAAACCAGTGAAGAACTATGTGATTGCCTGTCTTCTGTCATTCAATGCAGGCTCAAACCCAATAGTCATCAAAGCCAGAGGAAGAGCAATATGCAAGGCTGTTGATACTGTTGAACTGCTCAGACGAGCATTCTTGAAAGACTCGAGACTTCAAAGTATAGCCATTAGCACGGAGCAGGTGACCAGAGAAGGAAATCGAAAGGCAAACGTCTCAACTATCGAGATCACAGTGACTAGACCGTAAATACCTTCTTTGCGCATTTGAAATAGAAAACTGTAACGCTGTTTTGTATAGCCAAACTCGGTATTTCGCCTTCTCTTTCAGCGGACAGCCATAGGTAATTATATAAAACCGTTTTTTCTAACCTTTACAATCTCATGGTGATATTGATGAGTGCTTACCCTAAGATCGTCGTCACTCCACCAGGACCAAAAGCAAGAGAATTCGTCAAAAAAGATGAAAGCCTGATTTCCCCTTCATATGGACGTTTCTATCCACTCGTAGTGGAATCTGCAAAAGGCTGTATAGTCAAAGACGTTGATGGAAATGAGTTCATCGACTTTAACTCCGGCCTAGTGTGCATGAACGTTGGGCATAGTCATCCTAAAGTTGTGTCGGCAATAAAGAATCAATGTGATCGCTTTTTGCACTACTCTAACACGGACTTCTACTACAAGGAAGTCATTGCGTTGGCAGAAAAGCTCGCGAAAATCACGCCTGGAACACCTGACAAGAAAGTCTATTTTGGCAACAGTGGAGCCGAGGCGATTGAGGCCGCGATTAAACTGGCAAAATGGCACAGCCGCAAGCAGCTTTTCATCGGTTTTATCAGTGCTTTTCACGGTCGCACGGTCGGCGCCTTGTCATTCACTGCCAGCAAACCAACACAGAAACGCTACTTCTTCCCATTAATGCCAGGTGTTACCCACGTACCATATCCATACTGCTATCGTTGCCCATTCAAGCTAACCTATCCTGAATGCCATTACTGGTGCGTGGACTTCATTGATGAATATGTTTTGCAGAAATACGTGCCTCCAGAAGACACGGCTGCAATACTGTTTGAAGCAATACAAGGTGAAGGTGGTTATGTGGTTCCGCCACCAGAATATGGTCAGCGCTTGAAGAAACTTGCAGACAAGTATGGTTTGCTGTTTATAGTTGATGAGGTTCAATCAGGCATCGGTCGAACCGGGAAATGGTGGGCAATCGAGCATTGGAATGTTGAACCAGACATTGTGTGTAGCGCGAAGGGATTGGCATCCGGATTACCTCTTGGTGCGACAATCGCGAAATCAAAGGTGATGGACTGGGTTCCAGGCTCACATGCAAGCACTTTTGGTGGCAACCCGTTGTCATGCGTCGCTGCAAGCGCAGTTATAGACATTATACAGGAAGAGAAGCTCCTAGATAATGCGACCAAGCAAGGCGCTTACATAATGAAAAGGCTGGAAGAGCTGAAGGGCAGAAGCGAAATTGTGGGCGACGTAAGAGGCAAAGGACTGATGATTGGTGTTGAGATCGTTGAAGATAAGGATAGCAAGAAACCAGCAGCGCAAAAGGCCAGCGAGATCATGACGCGATCATGGAAACGAGGGGTTAACGTGATCACTTGTGGGGCTTCAACCATCAGAATTGCACCGCCACTTGTCATTACCAGAGAGCTTGTGGACGCTGCTTTGGACATAATTGAGGACTCGATAAGAGAGGTTGAAAAGGCCTAGCTTGCGTATTTGCATGAAAATACGACGACTCACAATAAACGATTACGATAAAATGACACGCCTTTGGACCAGAGCGAATCTGGCATTTAAACCAAAAGCGCGTGACAGCCGGGAAGCTATAGCTAACCAGATGGTTGTGCACCCTGACTTTTTTCTTGGTGCATTCGAAGACGATCGCCTCGTCGGCATAGCGATCCTGAGTTCAGACGTGCGAAAAGGTTGGATAAACCGCTTAGCTGTTGATCCGAATCACAGAAGACATGGCATTGCCAAAGCTTTGATCAAAGAATCCGAAGAAATACTTCGAAAACATGGCGTCAAGTTGTTCTGTGCATTGGTAGACGATGACAACACAGCATCTAAGGATCTCTTTAGAACATGTGATTACGTTGAGCATCGGGACATAATTTATTTCAGCAAGCGGGAAAACGAAGAAGTCTAGTGTGTCTTGTACAGCCTTCTATAAGAAGTCGAGCAGTGTAAGGTAGCCCTTAGAATTTGCTCGGTTTTGCTATGATCTCCCTTATCTTCAGGTTGAAAAACGTTGCAGCATGAGTCGGTTGTATTCTGAGGGCAGTGTCAGCGCCTCTGCCTGTTCCGCCTATGGCAATGACATCTTTGTCGGTTGGTATCAATCCTGCGTCTGCCGCCATCAGCGTTATCTCTACGCAAACTTTTGTTCCCTCCCCCATTAATCTGAGAACGTTTGCAATCAATTCTAGGGGTTGTATCGTGCCGAAGTCTTTGCGTATTGCGCGTTCAGCGCTGCTGAGGACGTGAGTGCCTGTGAAAATCTTTGCCCCGTTTGCCGTGATCTCCTGCTTATGATCCTCTTGCAGTTCTGTCTTTCCAGGGTCTTTGAAACCGTATGAGTGGGTTACTACAATAACGTTGTGGCCTTTGAACAGTTTAGATGCTTTGGCTCCTGTTTCGCCGGTTGTTGAAGCAACTACTATGTTTTCTATGTTTTCTCTTTCTGCGTAGTTCTTAGTTAACGTCAGTAGATTATCGGTGTTCTCTTTTCCGGTTTCCTCAAAGTATGTGGTTTTCTTTTCTTTGAAGCTCATTTGTTTTTCCTCATTTTTGATTGCTGACCGTTTCTTGATATGGTTCTTTTTGGATGATGTTCATGCTTTTTCCTTTTACTGGTTTTCTCTTCAGTGGTGTGCCACACACTTTGCATGTTTTTTGTTTGCTGTCTGCCGGATATTTTCGGTGACATGCTGGGCAATATCTTATCCAGTGTAGGCGGCGACGGATTCCGTACGTTGCGAGCGAAGCGAATTCTATGCCTACTTGGTTTGCGACGTTCTGTATTGAATAGTCGTCGGTAACTATCAATGGAGTGTATCCCTCAGTCTTGAGTTCGAGAGCCAATGCCAAAACTTGAAGGTCAGTCTCTGACAGGAAAAACGTGTCTCCGACGACTGTTGCTGAAGCTTTAATCCTGCTCAGTGATATTTCGTTTGGTATCCTAACCCTAAGCTTTCCATTTTCAACCGCTATTTTGAATCTGACATCTGACATGGAATTCTCTGCTATTTCGTCTTTAACCTTCGGAACAGTGTAATGTTCCCCCTCTATTGAGAGGGGATCAAAACCAGCTATCAAAGCAGATGTGTCCAAGACCACTGCTTTTTTCAAGGTGTTGTCCACGGGGTCTTCTCACCTCATGCCCTTGAAAAGAAGCCTGCTCCTCAAGCGATTATAGAAGTTATCTGTGAACCTTATGAATCTGGTCTCGTTCTTTGACCGTGTGACCGTTACTGTTGGAAGTTTTGAGCTTATGAGCCTATTGAATTGTCCATCGATCAAGACCAGCATTTTGTTTGGTCTGAGGACTTCGACTGTGAGGCTTGAGTTTCCTGGAAAGACCACCGATCGAAAATCAGTTAATGGGCATATCGGGGTTAGAACGAAGGCGTCTACGCTAGGGTCTAAGACGGGTCCTCCTGCTGATAGCGAGTAGCCCGTGGATCCTGTTTGTGTGGATATGAGTAGCGAGTCTGCTTGGCAAGTTAGAATTGGTTTGTTGTCTTTTAGAATTCGTGTATAGAGCAACTTGGCTGGCTCATCGTGTGTAATCAGAACTTCGTTCAAGGCGTCAGGAAACTTTGATCCATCTGCCCTTGTGGTTAGCTTCATACATTTCTCAATTCCGTAATCGCCGTTGAGCCATTTGTCTACTGCGGTGAAGGCCCGTTTTGGTTCGACTTCGGTGAGGAAACCTCTTATCCCCATGTTTATGGCAAGTATCGGCGGCTCCGGCTTTGGGATTGCAGCACAGGTTCTTAGGATTGTGCCGTCTCCACCAATCGTTATTATCAAGTCAGTTTTCATTCGTTCCAGAGGGATCATTTCGCCCGTTTGCACCATTTTGGTTAACGTATTCTCCACGTACACGTCCAAACCTTTGCCTTGCAGATGTTGCGCAAGTTCCTCTGCAAGTTTTATGGCTCTTTTCCTATCATAACGAGCGGCGATGCCCACGGTCTTGAACAAAATCTTCACCGTTCACGGTATTAGCGGCACCTTGATCTATATGGTTTACTATATTGTAAGAGATATTCGCGCGCATTACAACCTGATTATCAGCATTATCATATCATATACTGTCGGCTTGCTTAGTAAATATAGTTACGATAAGATCAGACCATTGAAGCGCGCGCGAATTGTTGTGTCCAATTAGACACATTTTAAGTACTTAGCGAAACCGATTACATATGCAGGAAAGGGTTGCTCATGAAAGACGTCGAGTTGGAACTGATTATTGCGCTCATTAAGAACAGCCACAGAAGTGACAGGGAACTGGCCAAAGCGATTGGGGTGAGTCAGCCTACTGTTTCGAGGACCAGAGAAAAACTCGAAAAGCAGGGGATGATCAAGGAATACACAATTATCCCTGACTATTTACAGCTTGGCTTTAAGCTGTTATCCGTAACATTCACGAAGATGAAGGGGCCATTTTCAAAGGAAATTCTTGATGATATGAAGAAACGCGCCAGAAACACCATGAGCGAACATCCTTCGGCATTGATACTTGGGAATACTGGAATGGGCTGCAACGCTGACTACATGACCATCGCCTTTCACAGGGACTATGACGAATACAGCGAGTTCATGAAAGACATAAGAGAGTACCCGAATGTGAACGTTGATGAAACAAAAAGCTTCCTCGTTGACTTAAGCGAAAAAGATCAAATGCAGCCTCTATCCTTCTCTCATCTTGCAGGATACCTAGAAAAAACGAAGGAAAGCTCCCAGCCTGAACGAAAACGTCGGAATGTAGCAGTGAAAGCGCGCGCGTGATGCCTCCATAGAAGGGTTGATCCAAACAAACTAGTGACAATACCAGAAAATAGACTTTTACCAGTGGAACAAAACAAAGACCAAAAACAGAACTGAACCATCAAAACAAGAGGCACGTTTTGTATATATCTATCAAGTGAAGCGACGACGACGCGGGCAACCCACCTCGCTATCGCTCGCGGGTCGTGGGTTTCCCACTCCCTTCCAAGGGGCAGTATGAGGATTGTCATCATCACCAAACGACGAGTGGCAACAAAACTATCGGTTTGACTTCAAATAGCCGTAACTCACCATAACCGTGAACTAAGCGTCAATCTCATTCAATCCATAGCAAGAAGCAACGGAAGAACGGAAAAAACACCAGAAATAGAAAAACAACCTAGAAACAACTGCAAAATCACAAAAAAACACAATAATTGAGAACCCTTCTACTCTACTAACTAACCACCAAGACGACCCTGAACAAGCGAAACTGGAACAGAATAATGACAAATCAAATGATTCCAAGCTCTCAAACAAGCCGACGGAGCCCGCTTATACCAAGACGAAAACTCACGAGCCCAACGACCACAAAAACCACGAAAAACCCACCCCCAAGACCAGCTCATACGCTCAAAAGACTGCTTACACAGATACCGAGAAACCAAATAATTAGCCAATCTCTTAGGAGAATTACGCAAAACCCGAATATCAACAATCTTGGCACCATGAATATCAGACCAAGCCTTAGAAAGCCAATCTTGAGGAATAAAACGACCCTTGAAAACTATATGCAAAACGCCATTACCCTCATTCGCCAAAATAGACCAATACTCGACCTTAAAACCAAAATAATGCTCAACTCTCTTACGCAAAACCTGAAAATGACGGCGAAGAACACGCATATCAG
>Ga0154709_131_pt1 | contig 27401 bp, 36 predicted proteins | sample Rifle2008BG13ft_FD_105569 | JGI IMG/M metagenome (GOLD analysis project Ga0154709, IMG submission 105569) | Candidatus Bathyarchaeota archaeon RBG_13_46_16b
GCCTTGGTTCAGATCTTGGCCGGAAGGCGTACCAAGAAGCATTGAATATCCTGAGGCATCACTTTCTGACCTCTTAAAGAGCAAAGCGGAAAAGTATCCTAGCAAAACGGCTATCCTGTATTTTGACAAGCCGATGACCTATCGAGAGTTGGATTTGGCTAGTGACAGATTTGCGACCGCTCTTAGCGATCTGGGTGTCAGGAAGGGGGACAAGGTTGCTCTTTTCTTGGCGAACATGCCTCAATTCGTTATAGCCTATTATGGCGTTCTGAAGATCGGGGCGATTGAAACTGCGATCAGCCCATTATATAAGGAGCGTGAAGTTGAGCATCAACTGAGCGATTCTGAGGCGGAGACGATAGTTGTCCTTGACGTGCTCTATCCAATCGTGCGAAATGTTATGGACAAGACTAAACTGAAAAGGGTTATTGTTGCAAGCTTGAAGGACTACATGCCCAAGACGCTGGCGTTTCTTGGGTCACTGATGAAGAAGATTCCTTCATACAAAGTTGAACTTGGACCGAACACTTTTCTTTTCCAAGACTTGCTGAACAAGTATCCACCAAACCCGCCCAAGGTTGAGATTGATCCAAGAGAGGACTTAGCTGCTCTGCAATACACGGGTGGAACAACTGGAACCGCGAAAGGCGCGATGCTGACGCATATGAACTTGGTTTCAAACGCCGTTGCCTGCGCAGCGTGGCTCAGAGGCACTGAAGGTGAGGAAACCTTTCTCACAGTGTTGCCCCTGTTCCACATCTATGGAATGACGACAGGCATGAACGCGCCTATCTACTTAGCCGGAAAAATGGTCATGCTTCCACAATTTAACGTCCTAGGCACGTTGAAGGCCATTCAGAAGCACAAGGCTACAGTGTTCTGTGGGGCTCCAACCATGTATGCCCTACTCCTAGCTCATCCGGGCTTGAACAGGTACAATTTAAAGTCCGTGCGTTTCTGCATTTCTGGTTCGGCTCCGCTTCCGCCCGATGTACAGAAGAAGTGGATGGAAATGACTGGCGGAGTTCTTGTGGAAGGCTATGGTCTTACGGAGTCCTCACCCGTCACACATTGTAATCCGCTTGACAGGTCGATGAAGACGGTTAAAGTGGGCAGTATTGGCCTACCTTGGCCTGACACGGACGCCAAAATCATGGATATGGAAACTGGAGAAAAGGAAATGGAATTGGGTGAAACAGGGGAACTTGTGGTCAAAGGTCCACAAGTTATGGAGGGTTACTGGAAGATGCCTGAAGAATCCGCTGCCGTTCTTCGTGATGGGTGGCTCTACACAGGCGACATCGGAAAGATGGATGAAAATGGCTACTTTTACATCACTGACAGAAAGAAAGATCTAATCAAGTACAAAGGTTACAGCGTTTACCCGAGAGAGATCGAAGATGTGCTTTACGAGCATTCGTCTGTCAAATTGTGTGCAGTCGTTGGTAAGCCCGATCCGGTGGCAGGAGAGACACCAAAGGCGTTTGTGGTGCTGAAAGATGGCGCGACAGCGACTGAAGAGGAAATAAAGAAATTCGTGAACGAAAAGGTCGCACCCTATAAAGCAATAAGGGAACTAGAATTCAGAAAGGAGTTGCCGATGACTTTGGTGGGCAAGGTTCTCAGAAGGGTTCTACAGGAAGAGGAAAAATCAAAGACAAGGACTTAGGCGCGCAATTCGCTTTTCTCTTATTCTGTCAACAAGACTTGTCATATGATGCGAGAGTGTCTTTTGTCCTTGCCCGTATTCTGCTATGCTGATTCGCCTATTTTCTTGCCAGTTTTCTTCGTCCACTCAGTGATCGGTGTTGCAAACTGCTTTTCCACGTTAGGCCTGTGTATGCTATTGTAGGTGCAGAACGACCTTATCTTCATGTCTGGCGTCACATAATGGATTCCACATTGCTGAACCCTGTTCAAGTCAAAGTTCCAGACATCTTGGAAATGCATGATGCCGACCATAACGATCCTGTGCATGAACTCTCCCAGCGCCTCGTAGCTTCCCTTGGTAAGCACATTCTTGATCAATCCTCTCACGAAGTCAGACTTTGCCATCGGCAGAAGCTTGAGCATCTGCATCTTAGCCATCGTTTTCTTGCCCTTAACGCCAGAATAGTAAACGTCCCAGAAAACCTCTGCAAACTTGTCAACGTCCACGTAGTTCATTATAGGCTTGAATGAGTCGTCTTTGTCAACAACCAGAAACGTCGCGGCGCCGCACATGGGGTGCATAGTGAAGTCAGGGTACACCTTGTTCTTGATTACGCCCATGCCTTTGGTCATTGGCACAGGCCAGTTTACCGGTCTCCAATCCCAACGTGACACTACTCCTTGGGTCTGTTTCTCGATCTCTTTCATTGTGTCGGGAATCGTGATGCGCATCTTTCGCAGTTCGTCTTTCTTTGCTCTGCCCGCCATCGAAACAGGCTGGATATTGACGCATCTAACGACGTCGTGATTCTTGACCGCGTAGTCGATTATGTTCCCCAATTCTTGGTCATTCACGCCCTTCGCTAGGGTAACGACCAAAACGATCGAGTCCAAACCGATCTTTCTAGCGTTATCAATGACTTGCTGCTTGACAGGAATGAGCCCTTTCCGTGCTCGTGTCTTCACGTAGATTTCATCTTTCAGCCCGTCAAACTGCAAGTAAAGCGTGCTCAAACCCGCGTTCAAAAGCTTCTTGAAATACTCGATGTCCTCGGCGATGCGAAGTCCGTTTGTGTTGACTTCAATGTGGGTCATTCCCGCCTTCTTTGCTTCGCGAATCAGATCAGGTAAGTTATTTCGAATAGTCGGTTCGCCTCCGCTGAACTGCAAGGCATTGCATGCCCACGGCTTGTTAGCTCTCAGAAGCTTGATCATCTCGACGATCTGGTCGTAAGAAGGCTCATAAACATAGTTCGATGCTCCCGCGTAGGCAAAACACACTGGACAAGCCATGTTGCAGCGGTTTGTGACATCTATGATGCTTAAGATGGTAGGCGTCTTATGTTGCGGGCAGATCCCGCAGTCAAACGGGCAGCCCTTCTCTGTCTTGGTATGTGGATTCTCTAGGCCGCTGCCAACGTACCGAGCGTTATACCATTTGTCATAGAACCATTTGAAAAGCTCAGCATCACCCCAATAAATATCGTCAAACTTGCCATGTTCTGGGCAAGTCTTTTCCAAGTAGATGATGCCGTTTTCCTCGTAAATCCTCATAGGAATCCTGTTCATGCACTCTGGACATAAGCTGGTTGAATACGTCTCGAACTTTGCTTCATTGGACTTTGACATTAGCATCTTCTCAGAGGTTCGATTAGTAATCAACAAGGCTATTAATATTTCTAACAACGGGGATATTCAACCCGAAACAGATTCAGTCTAACCTGTAAACGCGCACCTGTCTCCAATCTGACGCAGATAACCACTAGAATCTAGGAACCCTGCAAGGAGTCAAAGCGTATATGCAGCAATTCTCTCATAAGCTAAAGAGATGACTGCCGTGCGCATGAAAATCGAAGTCACAGGCATCGTTCAAGGCGTAGGATTTCGCCCCTTTGTCTATCGCACCGCAGTCAAAAACAGGCTCAACGGATACGTCAAGAACAAAGGCGATGCAGGAGTAGAAATCATACTCGAAGGCAGGGAACATGCCATTGAGACTTTCCTCAAAGATCTGAAAACAGAGGCCCCTCCGCTCGCGCAAATCTACGATATTACGAAGAGAAAACTCAAAGGTAAAGACGAATACCAAGGTTTCACCATCAGCAAGAGCAGTTCTGAAGCTGAACACGCTGGTTCAATAATACCGCCTGACATAGCCATATGCGATGATTGCCTGCGCGAACTCGGAGATCCAAAAGATCCACGGTACAACTATTTTTTCATCACGTGCACAAACTGCGGGCCAAGATACACCATCATCGAAAGACTTCCATACGACCGCGAAAACACTACAATGCGCGACTTCCCACTCTGCGGCTTCTGCCAAAAAGAGTACAAGGACCCCCTGAACAGGAGATTTCACGCACAAACCGTAGCTTGCCCAAAATGCGGTCCCAAAGCATATCTTACAACAAACCAAGGAAAACCTGTTCAACACAAAGACCCAATTCGGGAAGCTGGCAAGCTACTTTCAGAAGGCAACATTTTGGCCATAAAGGGATATGGGGGCTTCCACATTGCCGCCTCAACAACCGACGAAACACCTTTAGCTAGACTTAGACAGGCCAAACGCCGAAGCCAAAAACCCTTTGCAGTCATGGCGAGAAACCTGGAAACAATAATGACCTTTGCCAAAGTGAGCAAAGAAGAAGAGCAACTCCTAAAGTCTTTTGCCCGCCCAATAATCCTCTTAGACAAGAGCAAGAGCTATTGTCTCTCAGATTTGATTGCCCCTGGCTTACACAACATCGGCGTCATGCTGCCGTACACAGGTCTGCACTACATGCTGTTCGATGCAGTCGATGACGCTGCATTTGTGATGACAAGCGCAAACCCGCCGAACCAGCCAATAATGAAGGACAACGAAGAGGCTTTGAAAACACTAGGCAACGCTGTTGATTACTTCTTGTTTCACGATAGACAAATAGCGCATCGATGTGACGACTCAGTGCTTCGCATGCACGGCAAACGCCAAGTTTTTATAAGACGTTCACGAGGCTATGCGCCGACACCGATAATTCTACGAGAAAAGACCAGACGCTGCATAGTCGGTTTAGGCGGTGAACTAAACGACACGTCATGCATTTTGCTGGAAAACAAGGCTTTTGTTTCGCCACACATTGGCGACGTAGAAAACATTGAAACAGAGTCCTTCCTAAGAAATACCATAGAACACTTGGCACGTCTGACCAACAGCAAAATAGAGGCTGTCGCTTGCGATTTACAACCAAAATTCACAACAACAAAACTCGCACACCAACTTGCAGAGGAAAACAACTGGCAACTGGTGCAGGTACAACACCATCATGCACATATTGCAGCGTTAATGGCGGAACATAACATCAAAGAGATGATGGGAATATGTTGCGACGGATACGGCTACGGCACTGATGGAGAAGCATGGGGCGGCGAAATCTTGCTCTGCACAGAAGAAACCGAAGGCTTCAAGCGCTTGGCTCATCTTGAAAAACAACCCTTGGCAGGTGGAGACCTAGCCACACGTTACCCGTTGCGAGTAGCTGCAGGGATACTGTCCAAGAGAATGAAAATCGAAGACTGGCTTTTAGAGAACGCGCAACGCTTTCCCTATGGAAAAAAAGAGACCTTGATACTCGTTGATCAATTGAGAAAGGGTTTTGGGGTCAGTGAGACAACGAGCTGTGGAAGAGTTCTCGACGCAATAGCAGCCATATTAGGCATATGCTACGAGCGCACGTACGAGGGAGAACCAGCAATGAAGCTTGAGTCGGCGGCAATAGACGGCAAAGACGTGCTGAGTCTAGAACCGACCATAGAAAACGGTATTTTGGAAACAACGCAGATGGTCTACGAGGTATTTGCGAATCGAGAAAAATATTCAAAAACGGATTTAGCTTACTCGGCACATGCCTACCTTGCCAGAGGTTTAGCTACACTGGCAATAGAGAACGTTGTTAAGAATGATGTAAAGACCATCGGGTTTTCAGGCGGAGCAGCGTGCAACGGAATATTGGCATCGATCATGAGAAAAACTGTGAAAAATGCGGGTCTGCAATTTGTCGTTCATAGTGCAGTTCCGTCAGGTGACGGCGGCGTATCTTTTGGTCAGGCAGTCGTAGGTGGTTTTCTACGCCATTGAACCATAATCAATTTATCAGCGGATAATCTTGCTTAAACGTTGATAAGAATGTGCTTGGCCATTCCAGCCAGAGTCGTTAATATCAGGAATGACAAGGCTGAAGTCGATTTCGGCGAAGGTGTTCTAAGAGAGGTCAACGTAACTCTTGTAAAAGTGAGAGTTGGGGATTATGTTCTGGTGCATGCAGGTTACGCGATTCAAGTTCTGGACGAAAAAGAAGCGCAAGAGACTCTAGACCTGTGGAACCAAATCCTTGAAGCTGAGACCAATCAGAAATAGAAAGTTGAAAAAGAATGGCTGAAAAGTCAAAGTTTAGAGATCCTGAACTGGCAAGGCGAATAGCTCATAAAATAGACATGCTGGCATCGAAAGAAGGCACAGTCAAGATCTGCCATGTCTGCGGAACACATGAATGGACTATCACCCACTACGGGCTACGTAGCCTCCTACCGAAAAACGTCGAAGTTATAGCTGGTCCAGGTTGTCCTGTCTGCATAGTGCCAGCGTCCGAAATCGATGAAGCTGTGCAACTAGCGCAAAAAGGCATCGTGATAACTTGCTTTGGGGACCTTCTGCGAGTGCCCGGCTCGAAAATGTCTCTCTTAGACGCCAAAGCAGAGGGTGCTGATGTGCGAGTTGTATACGGTGTAGGCGACGCTGTCAGAATGGCCACCAAGGATCGAGGAAGAGAGTTTGTCTTTTTTGCCGTAGGATTCGAAACGACGTCCCCCTCAACAGCCGTTGAAATAATCAACAAACCACCTGAAAACATCGGCTTCCTGATCTCGCATCGCATGATTCCTCCAGCCATGAAGCTGCTTGTAGAAATGAAAGACTTGAGATTGAACGGGTTCATTGCGCCTGGTCACGTTAGTACGATTATCGGGTTGGAACCCTACAGAATCTTTCCAGAGCGTTACGGTATGCCGACCGTAGTGGCCGGCTTTGAGCCTTTGGATTTGTTGTTTGCCCTTTACATGATTCTGAAGCAGCTAAGTGAAGACAAGCCAGCTCTGGAAAACGAGTATGTGCGTGCCGTACGATGGGAAGGTAACACAAGAGCACAAGAATTAATGCAAAGGGTCTATGAGACGGTTGATGGCAAGTGGCGGGGTCTCGGAACAATCGCTTCCTCAAAACACAGTCTCAAGGAAGAATACGCGGCCTATGATGCTCATCGAAAGTACAACGTCAAAGTTGAAGACGGCGTTGACATACAGCGCGGCTGCAAATGTCACCTAGTTGTGATTGGCAAGATAAGACCTAGGGAATGCCCATTATTCATGAATGCCTGTACTCCCCAAAAACCTGTAGGCGCCTGCATGGTAAGCACTGAAGGAACTTGTAGAATATGGGCTAAGGCCACAGAAATCAGCTCAAATCCTTAGCAGCAAACCTTTTTAAGTCCTAACATGAGTAATTAGCCGTGAGAAATCAAAAGGTTGTAAAAGACTTGCCAGAAAGGTCGCTTGAGCAGGATTTAGCAGATCTTCGCGAGAGAGTGGTTCGATTAGAAGTGCAACTCACCGAAGTAACAAAGCGCGTTGATTCTCTTACCAGCTACACACGCCAACTTTTCGAATATCTGAACAAAAGCCAGTAAAACCCACTTATTGATAGGGTATATCAGATTAGATGCTTTCTTCTTCCTTTAGATTGAAGACAATCCTCTATGTACTATTTAGCGGAGCTGAAGAGAAAAAAGGGAAAGTCATGGTGGTGGAGGAGGCGCTCTTTCAGATCTCTCAGGTTTCCAAGTGAGCCCTAGTATGGCTCCGATCAGACCTAAGAGGAAGCCGATGAAGAAGCCTCCAGCTGCACCAAACCAGCTTATGATGGAGAATATCAGCACTAGGATTGCCCCCGTTTTGACTTTGCCTGGTTCACCACTATTTATCATTACGGCACCGATGAGCGTCAGTATGCCCCAGACCATTCCTAGAACGCCAATGATCACGAAACTGTAGCCCCATCCGCCCATGCCAAAGAAGTCCAAAGCTCCGCCTATCCAGCTAAAGAGGACTACGTAGAACAAGCCGCCTATGATGATGAAGATAGCTGCTAGAAGAGACAACACGAATGCTGCTGTTGGTTTTTCTCCCATATTTCACACCTTATTGGCTTAAGTGAGATCAGGTTGTTTATATAACTTTTCAAGACTATCGGCGTTCCCATCTGGCTATCTTGTTTTGCAAAGCAGCCTGAATTACACTCACCATATAACTGCAATTAGCTTGTTCTGGCACAACGCACTATCAGCTTTGATCCCTACCCCCTGCCGCACTGGTAGCATGCACGTCGAACGTGAGAAACTCGGAAACGAGACACGCCTGACATGGAAAAAGGTCGGATTTAAGAAGGCTAAAACACTCTGCAAAGCATCTATGTTGACGGAAAGCCATATAAATCGCCATGTTGCTGTTCACTTGCACAGTTGGAGAGAGTATAAAGTGCCAAAATGGGGATACTCCATAGCAGATGAGGAACTGGACCCAGAAAAAACAGCGAAAGCCAGTGCCCGAGAGATTAGAGTATCCCATAAAGCAGCACGGGAAGTGTGTAGAACGATTAAAGGCATGATGCTTCCGAAAGCAAAGCAGTACCTTAACGATGTCATAGACAAGAAAAAACCAGTTCCATATATGAGATTCACAAAGAAACTCGGTCACCGCCATGGTCTACAGAAGGCATTCGTAGGCAGATACCCAGTGAAAGTATCGAGATACGTGTTAAAAGTACTTGAAGGCGCAGAGGCCAACGCAGAGAACAAGGGGTTAGACATTGACAGACTTCGAATCATTCACGCAGTGTCACATCAAGGAATGAAAATGAAACGTTTCACACCTAGAGCTCAAGGAAGAGCCTCACCGAAAATTGAGATTCTGACCCACATCGAAATAGTCGTTGAAGAGAGACCAGAAACCGGAGGAGAGGCATAGCGTGGCTGTCGTCAAATACTTCATATCTGAGTCCATAAAGCGAACCGAGATCGACGAGTTTCTCCAGAGTAAGCTTGAAAGAGCAGGATATGGAGGCGTCTCAATATCAAAGACGCCCTTGGGAACCCACATAGTCATCTACGCCATGCGTCCAGGTCTAGTGATAGGCCGTGGCGGAGAAACAATAAGAGAGCTTGCAAGCCTTCTGGAAGAGAAGTTCCAGGTCGCAAACCCACAGATCTCCGTTTCTGAGATCGAGATCCCAGAATTGAACGCTTACGTTGTTGCCTCAAAAGTCGCCTCAGCACTGCAGAGAGGCGTACACTTCAGGCGTGCAGGTTTTTGGGCTCTAAATCAAGTCATAGAGGCTGGAGCCCTAGGCACAGAAATAGTAATAAGCGGCAAGCTAAGAACCGAACGGGCAAGATATGAAAAATTCAAATCAGGATACCTCCCGAAATGCGGAGAACCACCGACAAAATACATGAGAAAAGCTGTAGTCCACGTTCAACTGAAGCCCGGCATGTTCGGCGTTAGAGTTAGAATAATGCCTCCGGACGCAAAGTTCCCAGACAAAATCAAGATAGCTGAGAAGCTTCCACCTACGGAAGAAAAGGTGGAAGCACCTACTGATGAAGAGAAGCTTGAACAAGAAACTGCGGAAATGAAAGAAGAGAACGCAGGGGAAACAGAGAATAAGACGGAACCTGAAGAAGCGAGCGATGACGAAACAGGGGAGGAAACAGAGTAAATGCCTCTAATGAGAATCAAAGAAATCAGAGACATGTCCTCTGAAGAAAGAACTAGGAGACTCGGCGAAATCAAGATAGAACTCACTAGACTGAAAACAATGATCAAGGCGGGCGGCACAGTGGAGAACCCAGCTCGAGTAAAAGAGTTGCGCAGGGCGATAGCCAAACTGTTGACCATAGAAAACGAGGAAAAACTAGGACTAGTGAAGAAGCCAAAAGAGAAGCCGAAAGAGCAAAAGAAAGAAAGAAGAAGAGGAAGAAAAAGGAATGAAAGTGACGTCAGAGATAACTAGCCACGAGTTCATTGGAACCGAGGCCAAAATCGTCAAAAGCACACATCTTAATCATAAGGCACTAGCCGGAAGAGTTATAGACGAAACAAGAAATACCTTCACGCTTTTGAAGGAAGGCAAAAGAAAAATCATTCCAAAAAACCTGAACGTTTTTCACTTCAAATTCTCAGACGACACAATTGTCGAGATTGATGGTAGACTCCTTGAGGGAAGACCTGAGGATCGCCTTAAAAAAACTGTGAGGCGATTATGGTAATGTCGCTCACTTTCAGGAAACCTAAGAAGTCTTGCGAAGACGTAAACTGTCCTTTTCACGGGGAACTGTCCGTTCGCGGTCGCGTACTGGAAGGAGTTGTTGTTAGCTCGAAAATGGACAAGACGGTCATAGTCAAGCGTGATTATCTTCAATATGTCCCAAAGTTCATGAGATACGAAAGAAGGAAGAGTCGAATCCCTTCACACAGCCCCCCATGTGTAGGCGCAAAAGAGGGAGACCACGTGAAAATAGCTGAGTGTCGCCCGCTGAGTAAAACGGTATCCTTCGTAGTTGTTGAAAGATCGGAGGAGAAGTGAGATGGCGGCAAAAGCGAAGCAAAGAGCTTCTGGCGCAAAAGGAATGACCGCACAGGGGTTCAGGATTTCAAGAGGATTATTGGCTGGTTCAGTCTTGAAATGTGCCGACAACACTGGAGCAAGAAGATTGCGACTCATACAGGTTATAGGATACAAGGGACGACTGAGACGCTACCCATCTGGCTCTGTGGGAGACAGAATAACCCTTTCGGTCAGACAAGGAACACCTGATATGCGAAAGAAGATCTTTCAAGGAGTCATTGTGAGGCAGAGAAGGCCTTACAGACGGATTGATGGCGTCTGGATACAGTTTGAAGACAATGCAGCGGTGATAATTACCCCTGAAGGAGAAATGAAAGGCTCAGAAATCCGTGGTCCAGTCGCCAAAGAAGCTGCTGAGAGATGGCCAAGAATCGCGAGCGCTTCTAGCATAATAGTGTAAATGGAGGGTGAAAAATGCAAACGTTGAAACCTGGAAAACAAAGAAAAATGCTTTATCAAGCACCTGATCACAAGCGCCACAAGCATTTTGGTGCACATTTATCACCAGAGTTGCAGGCCTCACAAAAAGTGAAAACTCTCCCAGTGAGAAGCGGTGACACAGTTCGCGTCGTGCGAGGGGATCACAAAGGATTTGAGGGGAAGGTAAGCCGAATAGACAGTAATAAATACAGACTATATATTGACGGTTTGACTCGAGAAAAAGTAGATGGGAGCTCGATCTTTGTTCCCGTACATCCTTCTAAAATCGTTATCAAGAGCTTGGTTCTCGACGATAAGTGGCGCAAAAAAATCATTGAAAGAAAGCGTGCTACCCCCAAGAAAGTGGAGAAGGCTGCAGAGAAACCCAAAAGGGAACCTGTCGAGATTAAGAGGGAAATCACCGAAGAAAAGGTGAAGACTGAGAAAGCAAAAGAAAAGAAACCCAGTGGAAGGAAAAAACGAGCACTCCGAAAGCCAAAAGCAGCAGATACGAAGGAAAAAGCGGTCACCAAGAAAGAAGAGAAGCCAAAGGAAAAGAAAGCAAGAACGAAGCGAAAATCCGCCAAGAAATCTGAGGGAGGAGCATAAGGATTGGGTAGAAAAGGAGCATCTACAGGACTGAAACGTAAGCCAGCGCCAAGATTCTGGCCGATCCACAGAAAAGAAGTCACTTGGATCGTGAAGCCTTCTTGTGGTCCACATGCTCAGGAACAATGTATGCCCTTAGTCGTAATCCTTCGCGACATTCTGAAGCTTGCCAAAACTAGGAAGGAGGCCAAGGCAATAGTTTCACAGGGAAGAATCTACGTTGACGGAAAAGCTAGGCGGCAAGATGATTTTCCAGTAGGGTTAGGCGATGTCATTTCGATGCCTGACATCAAAAAGAGCTTCCGAGTAATGCCATCTGCAAAAGGCTTGTTCCTTCAACCTATCAACGAAGAAGAATCAAAATTCAAGCTTTGCAGAATAGAAAACAAGGGGATCACAAGAAAAGGAAACATGCAGCTTAACCTTCACGATGGCTCTAACATACAAGTGAAAATAGCCGATCCTAAGAATCCGCAGGAAGACAAGTCCGAGACTCTTGACATTTTGAAAATGAGTCTTCCTGAAAAACAGGTAATTGAACGCGTGAAGATGAAGGAGAATGATTTTGCAATAATAACTGGCGGGAAAAACATGGGGAAGCATGGCAAAATAGTTGAAATCGAAAAAGCAGAAGGAAAGAAACGCAGAGACATGCTCGTTACAGTCCAAGATGAGAAGGACAACCGCTACCAAACAATCCTAGACTTCGTCTTTGTTGTAGGCGAAGCACAACCGCTCATCACATTACCGGAGGCGGCCTAAGTTGTCAGAGGATGAAATCCGCAAGGCATGGGAAGAAAATCCAATGCTAAAACCCAAAATAGACAAAGTGGTTGTTAACATTGGCGTCGGAAAGTCTGGGGAACCTCTAGAGAAAGCAGTCAAGGTTCTGAGAGAGCTAACAAACCAAGAACCAGGAAAGCGGAAGGCCAAACAGAGTATAAGAGATTTCGGAACCAGGAAAGGGGAACCGATAGCATGCATTGTGACACTAAGAAAACAAGATGCCATAGACTTCCTTAACAAAGTTCTACCTGTAGTCGACAAGAAAATCTCCAGAAAGAGCTTTGACAAGAATGGAAGCTTCTCATTCGGCATAAAGGAGCATATTGAGATCCAAGGCGTCAAATACGATCCAGACGTGGGCATATTTGGCATGGACGTTTGTGTAGCTATGATCCGTCCTGGTTACCGCGTGAAGAATCGACGGAGGAAAAGAGCGAAGATCGGATCATCACACGTGTTGACGCCAGATGAGTCTATGGTTTTTGTCAAAGACACTTTGGGAGTTGAAATCGCCTAAGAAGGAGATGGAGGCATGGCTAAGCAGAAACCCAAGAAGGAGCGGAAGTATGGCAAGGGAGCAAGGCCCTGTAGCAGATGTGGATCGTACGGGCCAGTTATTCGACGTTACAATTTATATTTATGTCGGCATTGTTTTAGGGAAGTAGCCAAAAAACTCGGTTTCAAAAAATATGAGTAACGAGGAAAACCTGATGGACACTTTGGCAAATGGTCTGACAACAATAGTAAACAACGAGATGCGCAACAAACGGGAGTGCATAATCAGCCCAGCCTCTAAGCTTCTGGGTCGAGTTCTGCGGATTATGCAGTTGAACGGCTACATAGGCGAATTTGAGTTTGTGGACGACGGTCGATCTGGGAAGTTCAAGGTTCAGCTGCTGGGCAGAATAAACAAGTGTGGTGCAGTCAGACCGCGATTTTCAGTTAAAGCAGATGGGTTTGAGGGATGGGAGAAAAAGGTTCTTCCATCAAGAGAAGTGGGCATTATTGTTATTTCGACAGCCAATGGCGTCCTCTCGCACAAAGAAGCAGAGGAAAAACATGTTGGAGGAAAACTGTTAGCGTACGTGTACTGACAAAGGTGCTTTTTGATGCGAGCCATAGAAGTTTCAAGAACGATCGAAGTTCCAGATGATGTGGAAGCCGCTGTGGAAGGACGAAGAATAACCCTCAAAGGGGCAAAAGGAACGCTAACACGCGACTTTCAACAAGCCCCACTATCAATCAAACTCGATGGTAAAACCATCAGAATCTGGGCTGAGTGGCCCCGCAAAAAGGAGACCGCCATCGTCGGAACAGTCTTCTCGCACATCCAGAACATGATTACAGGTGTCACAAAAGGCTTTACCTATAAGACAAAAATCGTGTTCTCTCATTTTCCGATCTCTGTCAAAGTCAAAGACGACATAGTTCTGATTGAGAACTTCACTGGGGAACGAAACCCGAGGAAGGCAAGGATAGTAGGCAGTGCAAAGGTCAAAGTTCAAAGCGAAGACGTCATCGCGCAAGGCATAAACTTGGAAGACGTGAGTCAAACGGCAGCAAACATCGAACAAGCAACCAAAGTGAAAAGAAAAGACCCTAGAATTTTCCTAGATGGAATATTCGTGTACGAACGAAGTGAGGGAATGGAAGGATGACCGCACAAACAAATGGAACTCCTGAGAGAGCATTGAGACTCAAGAAGCGGATGAAGCAGAAGAAACCAAATTTCGTCAGGCCTGAAAGCTGGCGATATGTGCGCATCAAGGAAAACTGGCGGAGACCACGCGGCTTGGATCATAAAGTGCGTCTCATGTATGACGGATGGCCGCCTGGTGTAAGCATAGGATACAGGAGCCCGAAGGCAACGAGGGGACTCCATCCATCTGGTTACAGAGAAGTTCTAGTGTTTAATGTTGAAGAACTCAAGAACGTCGACCCTAAAACTCAGGCCATCAGAATCGCTCACACTGTAGGTAAACGGAAAAGAGTCAAAATCCTTGCTGAAGCAAAAAGGAAGAGGCTAACCATCCTGAATGTCACGACGATCAAGGAGAAGGCAGCGGAGGAAAAAGAACCGACCGAACAAGAGAAGCTTGAGATGAAAGAAGAACAGCTGAAAATGGAGGAAGATGACAAACCCAAGCAAAAACGAGAGAAGCCTAAACGTGCAAAGGAGACAGAGAAACAATGACCGATCTTAAGAGCCAACGGCGTCTAGCAGCGCAGATACTGAAAGTTGGACAGAACAGAGTTTGGATTGACTCGGAAAAAACGGAAGACGCAGGAGCGGCAATGACTAGAGACGAGATAAGAAAACTGATTCATGAAGGTATTATCAAGGCGCTACCTGAAAGCGGGGTCAGCCGTGCGCGAGCCCGCGTTTTGCACAAGAAAAGAAAGAAGGGTTTACGAACCGGAGCAGGTAGCAGAACTGGGTCACCACACGCAAGGGTCTCAAGAAAAGAAGCTTGGATGAGTCGAATAAGAGCCTTGAGGAAGAGGCTCCGCACTCTGAAGACCAAAAAAATAATCGCTGAAAGCGCTTATCGGAATTTGTACAAGATGGCCAGCAGTGGAAGGTTTGAATCCGTTGCTGCCCTAGAGCGATATCTAAAAGCACATGAACTTTGGAGGAAACGGTAGATGGCTCAGAACGCGGGTTATTGTGCTCCATATAGACGGCGAAGAGAAGGGAAGACAGACTACAAGGCGAGAAAGGCTCTTGTGCTCTCTGGAAGGCCACGACTAGTAATACGTGGTACACTCCAGAACATGATCGCTCAAGTAGTAATGGCTAAACCAGAAGGAGATGCAGTTCTAGTGTCAGCTCACAGCCGAGAGCTTGGGAAGTATGAATGGAAAACCAATAAGGGAAATCTGCCTGCAGCCTACTTAACTGGGCTTTTGTGCGGTTCCAGAGCCAAGACTAAGGGCATAGCAGAAGCAGTTTCAGACATCGGATTGCATTCGCCCTCCAAAGGCGCGAGAGTTTTTGCTGTTCTAAAAGGAGTCTTGGATGCTGGAGTGAACGTGCCACATAGCGAGGAGAAACTGCCAGATGAAAAGAGGATAAAGGGTGAACACATCGTGCGATACGCAAAAGATCTGGCATCAGACCAGAAAGCGTACCAATCCAGATTTTCAGCGTATTTGAAACAAGAGTTGCCTCCAGAGAATTTGCCGGAAAATTTCGAAAAGGTCAAGAAGAACATAGTTACTTCGTTCAAAAGTGGGGTAAAAAAAGTTGAGAGCTCAAAGAAGAAGCCAAAGGCGTGATCAAGTAAGCCAGTCGAGGAGTCTAGAGCAATGGGTTCCGAAGACCAGACTTGGCAAAATGATTCAAGAAGGCAGGATAACCTCCATTGAAGAAATCTTCATGGGTGGCATGCAACCTAAGGAACCACAGATTATCGATACGTTGCTTCCAGACTTGCAGGAAGAAGTCATAAACGTCAATCTTGTTCAGAAGCAAACTGACGCTGGCGAGAAATCAAGATTCAAGGCTATAGTGGCTGTCGGAAACAGAGATGGATACATAGGTTTAGGGTTTGGAAAGGCGCCCCAGGTGCGGAATGCTATAGAAAAAGCTGCGGCAAATGCGAGGTTGCATGTAGTTCCTGTGCGAAGAGGATGTGGGAGCTGGGAATGTGGCTGTGGAAAGCATCACTCAATCCCGTTTAATGTTGAAGGAAAATGCGGAAGCGTCAGAATTGACGTTGTTCCAGGGCCGCGAGGCCTGGGCATTGTTGCGAGCGAGGTTGCGAAAGTCATACTCGGTCTCGCAGGCATAAAAGACTGCTGGACTAGGAGTTACGGGTCAACAAGAACCGTTCCATCTTTTGCATATGCCGTTTTTGACGCGCTGAAGGAAACTTATGGTCTCATAATCCCTGTGGATTGGGTGGCATAATTGACTGAGGAAGCAAAGCAACGCAAATGCATCGTGGCTGTGAGAATTCGCGGAATAATAAGTGCCAAACGGGAAGCCAGAGAGACCCTGCAAATGCTTCACTTAAAGAGAAATAACTACGCCATACTGATCGATGACAGACCATCATTTCTTGGAATGCTCCAAGCTGCGCAAAACTACACCACGTGGGGCGAAGTGTCCAAAGAGACACTACACGCATTGATAGAAGAGCGAGGGAGACTCCTAGGCAACAAGAGATTGACCGAAGAATACCTGCAGAAAAATGGTCACAAATCCCTGAAAGAACTCGCAGACGCGGTTTTCAACTGCAAAGTCGAATACTGGAAACTACCTAACATCCAACCAGTTTTCAAACTGCACCCACCAACCAAAGGCTTCAAACGAAACGTCAAGAAAAGCTACAGGGCAGGCGGCGAAAGTGGGTATCGCGCTGCAAACATCAATGAACTGGTAAAGCGAATGTTCTAACCGCCGTTTTTTTGACACCTTTGTTTGCGATATGTTTTATAGCTACCTCTTTAATGCCATTGTATTCCGGGGGAAGGAGAAGATGAGTGCGAGGTGGCGAAGGATCAAGAGAAACACAAAACGATTCAGCATTTTCAAATCCTTCCACAAAACCAAAGACAAGCGCATTATCCCAGATCCAGACTTGAAAGACTCGAGCAAAAAACGCGTCTACCACACATACAAGATTCCGAAAATCGATGCTGAAAAGGAAACCAAAGAGCCCGAACCGCTTATTGACGTCCTTGACGAAAAAGATGAAATAATAGTTGTTGCAGAGTTAGCCGGGTTCAACAGCGAAGACTCAAAAATTCATGTAAAGGATCAACGGCTAATACTGTCTACTGCGACTCTAGGCCGCAAATACTATAAAAGTTTAAATCTTCCTAAGAGAGTGATTCCAAGCACTATACGTACAACATATAAGAATGGTGTACTTGAAATACGACTGAGAAAAGTGAATGAGGAAAAAACCATAGACAAAATGGCTGGTTAGGAAATGCCTACTAGACTCAGAAAAAGCAGAAAATTCCGTGGTTCAAGGACGTGTGGTTACGGCAAAACCGGCCAACACAGAGACCAAGGGTCCAAATATGGACGAAAATGCGGGCGGCACAAGGCTAAATGGTCATGGGTTATAAGGTATGAACCCGACTATTTTGGTAAGAAAGGGTTCACATCGCCTAGGAGTCTCAGGCGAATCATCAAGACAGTGAATGTTGGGGAACTTGACAGGATAGTTAGTCAGGTCTCAGTTGAGAAGGAGAAAGGCAAGTTCTTCATAGATCTCGAAAATCTTGGTTATACCAAGCTTCTTGGCACTGGGAAAGTTACAAAGCCTCTAACCGTGAAAGTAGCTTCCTGTTCCGAGGTTGCCGGCCAAAAGGTTAAGGATGCCGGCGGCGAAGTGCTCGCGGAAGCTGACGAAAAGGGAAAGTAGCTGTTGAGCTATGGCTGGCCGATTTCTAAGTCTTTTTAGACCAATTGCAAGAGCCATTCCAGAAATTAAGGCAGCAGAACGCAGAGTCAAATTTAACGAGAAGCTCTTCTGGACAGCACTTGTACTAATAATCTATTTGGTAATGTCTGAAACTCCCCTTTTTGGTATTGAAAAAACGGCATTAGGTGAGCTTGCCGCCCTCAGGGTGATTTTCGCGTCGAGCCGTGGCAGTCTCATGGAGCTTGGGATCGGTCCCATAGTGACGGCTGGCTTGATTCTACAGCTTCTAGTGGGTTCTGCCATGATAGATTGCGACATGTCAAATCCCCAAGACAGATCCTTGTTCACCACAGCCAGCAAAGTATTCTCAATAGTCCTGACAGGGGTTCAAGCGTCAGCTTACATAATCGGAGGAATGTATGGAAGCTTGTCAGGACCGATAGCTCTCATAGTGTTTCTTCAATTGATAGCAGCCGGGGTTATTGTCCTGCTTTTGGACGAGCTTGTACAGAAAGGATGGGGCTTTGGCAGTGGCATAAGCCTATTCATCATGGCGGGCGTTTCACAACACATATTCTGGCAGGCTTTTTCGCCTGCACCGGCCGTTGGAGAGACTAACGGATATGGCTTCTTCGTAGCTCTGGGACAGTACTTGGCAACTGGTCAAAACCTGTTTGAGCTGTGGCTGCGGCAAGATCCGTCAAACCCGTCTCTGCTTGGCCTCATTGCAACTATCGTGGCTTTTCTGGTAATAATATACATGGAAGGCGTAAGAGTGGAGCTGCCATTGTCCTATGCTGGCTACAAAGGATTCCGCAGCCGATACCCAATAAAGCTCCTGTACGTGTCCAACTTACCAGTTATCTTCGCATCAGCCCTCTTCGCCAACGTGTACTTCTTCTCCCAACTCTTCTGGGGAATGAACGGTAATCCGCCCGCGGGGCAAAACTTCTGGCTTGATCTTCTGTGCCAGTTCAAAGCGGTCACGACCACAGATCCAACGACAGGTGTGGCAACAATATCAAGGTATGACCCTGTAGGCGGCTTAGTCTACTACGTTACCGCGCCTCGCAGCTTCTTGAACGTTACTGAGGATCCAGTCAAAGCCCTTATCTATTTAGGTATCCTTATGGCTTTTTGTGTCATTTTCTCATTGACTTGGCTTGAAGTTGGCGGATTGGGGCCTTCGACAGTGGCTAAACAGCTGGTAGATGCTGGCATGCAAATCCCTGGATACAGGCGATCTGAGAAGGCTGTGGAGTCTATCCTGAAACGCTATATTCCAGCTGTCACGATCCTAGGCGGGATAGCGGTAGCGCTGGTCGCAGGCGTCTCAGACTTCTTCGGCGTCTTCGGTTCAGGAATGGGTATTCTGCTCTCAGTGGGAATAATCTATCAGTACTATGAAATATTGATCAAGGAAAGGGCTGCAGAGACAATTCCTGCTTTCAGGAGGGTATTTGGAGATTAGAATATGGTCAGAGTAGCTATCGTGTTGCGTGGATCTGGAACCGGAAAAACCGCTGTTCGCCGCGTTGACAGAATATCCGAGGAAACTGCGAGAATAATGTTTTTGAAAGGAGACAAAACAAGTGCAGTTTCCACCGACTGATATTCCCTATTCAACCCTCTTCATGTTTTTCTTGGCCCTTCTCATATCTCTACTAACCTCTCTTACCAATCGCCTTCTGAATAACCCAGAAAAATCGAAGGCTTGGAGAAAAGAAATAGCGGAGTGGAACTCTGAGCTGCGACAGGCTAAGAAAGCCAATGACAAGAAGACAGTGGAAAAACTCATGAAAAAGCAAAAACAGATTCTTCAGCTTCAGTCCAAAATGACAATGCAATCCATGAAAGTGACAATGATTTTCTTCGTTCCGCTGATACTCATATGGCAATTTCTGAGTGCAACTTTCACAGCAACTGAAGGTATTGCCTACTTTCCAGGCATAGGTCCTACGCTTCCGATACCATTGTTCAACACTTCCGTTATATGGTGGTATCTTCTGTGTTCCATGCTGTTTGGAACAATATTCTCACACGTGCTTGGAATAACAGAGGTAGCCGAGTAGATGCACCAGCCAAACGACCAGACACAAATCAGAAAACACGACAACAGAACTCTAAGCGCTGGTTATACAATTGCAGACGCCTAGACGTGGGCAACGAGAGGGTAAGCGAATGTCACACAGCAAAAGAAACGCAAAGAAAAATGGAGAACCCATAATCATTTGCGTCTGTGGCATGGCTGGAAGTGGAAAAAGCACGTTAGCCAAGAAACTGGCTGAAAAATACGGGCTCAGATACTTTTCAGGCGGGGACGCGCTAAAGGCCTTAGCCATGGAAGAAGGCTACAAAAACGTTGACTATGGTTGGTGGGAAAGTGAAGAGGGAATGCGCTTTCTGGAAAGGAGAGGAAAAGACCAAGAACTCGACGAGGAGATTGACAGAAAGCTTTTGGAGTTAGCGGAGGCAGGCAACGTTGTGTTTGACAGTTGGACAATGCCTTGGCTTCTTGAAAGGGGCTTCAAAATATGGCTTGAGGCATCTCCAGCAATTAGGGCTGAGAGAATAGCTAGAAGAGACCACACGAATTCGCAAGAAGCGTTGAAAGCCTTGAGACGCAAAGAAAGACAAACGAGAAGCATTTATAAGAAACTGTATGGTTTTAACCTGGGAGAAGACTACAACCCTTTTCACTTGATCTTAGACACCAGCAATCTGGAAGCAGAGGAAGTCTTTCAAGCTCTTTGCACAGTGCTGAACAATTGTGCCATCTCCAGGTAGGTTGGATCATAACCTCGCAATCTGTTGTTTCGTCTGTGTATTGATCTCAAATCTGTCAAATACTGAACGGCACTTCACTCGGCAATGAAAATAGTTATATTGTGAACCAAGACAAAATACTGAAAAGATATCCATGAATCCAAGTCTGACTCCACAGGAAACTGTAACGCTTGTTTTTGGGGTCTCGACGCTCATCGTCATCGTGTCTTTGCTCGCTTTTGCCTTTTTGAGGAAAGAAAAGGGCATAGTTCATAAGAAAATGACGAAGGGTTCGGTCTCACCGATTCGAGTGCAAATATGCATGCTTGAAAGAGCGATTGATGGAGTTGAGTTGGATCAGGTTCTCAAAGAAAGAATGGCTGAGGCTATCTCTGTCTTGCCGAACTTAGAAGCATAGGCTTGTTTTTCTTCCAGAGAATGCTGGCGTTTCTCCATCTGTCTTGGGCGATCTGGAAGTTGCCAATCACACTTCCATGCAAGCTGTAGAAAATGTAGCACAAATACGTGCATTTGGCACATTCGCTGTATTTTCTTCTCAAAATGTTCAATCTCTGGCTGTTCCATACATTGGGTAGGTCGAAGATCGATGCTACCGGACTGCGCAGGTGGCATCCGGCCACTCGGCCTAGATGGTCAATCATAAAAAAGTTTTGAAGCGCGCGGCATTTCCATGTTCTTTTTCCTTCTCCGTAAAGACGCTTGATGGCTTCTAAGGTTTTGGTGGTTATTAGAACGTAACCGCTCTGCTTTTTCATCTCAATCAGAGTGTCGCAGAGTTTCACCATTCCTTCTCTGTCAACAATCTCAAGTTCATCGTTCTTCTTGCCTATCTTAAAAAGTTGATTTGGATCCACGTCACCGTCATAAGAGTATAGACAATACAATACTGGGATTTCTTTTTGCGCGAAATACTTGGTTAGATCAACGATTTCGTGGAGGTTGAGCTGCGAGATAGTCGGGCTTATGCTGACTGAGACGCCGTTCTCATGTAACGTTTCGATAGTTTTCATGGCCTTGTCCCATGCACCCTTAATACCCTTGGCATGGTCATTCTTGGCTGGATCCAAAGTGTCGAGTGATATAGCTACGAAGTCCACGTTTTGCAAGGCGTCTATTTTCTTCTCGGCCAAGCTTCCATTATCATAAACTGTGGTTATGAAGTAGCGTGAAGCATATTCTAGGATTTCGTCAATGTCATCTCTAAGCAGTGGTGCTCCGCCTGAGAACACAATTTCCATCACGTCAAGTTCTTTTAGAACGTTCAGGCCCTCTTTGATCTTGTCCGTGGGCAATTCCTCTACGTTTTGATCTCGCCAAACATTGCAGCCTTCGCATCTGTAGTTGCATTTTCTGGTGAGCATCCATTGGACATGATATGGCCTATTCGGCAGTAGTGAGCACCTAGCGATCCTTGCGGCTTTTTCTAAGGTCATCACCAATGTAGCGTCACTTCACTTCCATTACCGTTAACTCTGTCATCGATATTTTAAGTTAGCGCAAACATGAGATGTTTCTTTCAAAAAGGTTCTGTTACGGCTGATCGTAAGCCACCAATTGCTCCTGTAGCCAGTCTTGACGAAGCAGTTATATTCTTAGCCTTTGTTAGGGTTCCACGATGTTGCAGGATCTCAGCGCTTCTGTGCTTATTCGGACAAGAGACATTGAAAGTCGCTTTCGTGAACTTCTGAAGAGGATTTCGCGTCAAACACTGCAGCCGGCAGAGTTAGTTGTCGTAGACAACTTCTCAACTGAAACGAAACTGAAAGAAATGCACAATCTCCTATTGCTGGCTAAGACCGAGATCTTCAGCAACAAGGTTCCTTTGAAGCTTGTGCCAGTCTCTGACAAAGAGTTTTCGCACGCTTATACTACGAACGTAGGGGTCTTCGTTGCAGCCGGTGAGCTTGTATGCGTGACAAATGGGCACTCTCTACCTTCTTCGGACGCTTGGTTGGAGAGGGGCGCTCTGCATTTCAGAAATCCAAAGATAGCTGGTGTTGGTGGATACTTTACTTCTCATGAAGACGGAACAACTTGGGAAAAACTTGGATACGATTTGGGGTGGAAAAGGCGCAATGAATTGACCAAGGCTTATGTTAAAGATGACTATTTTTCAACTATCAACTGCATTTTCAGAAGGGCATTGTGGTCAGTCTATCCTTTCGACGAAAAGTTGCCATGTGAAATACCCGAAGCCAGGGGGTTTGGAGGAGAGGACTATGATTGGGCATTAGAGATGCAAGCAAGAGGCTATCAAATAATCGTTGAACCAGAATTTGCTGTTCACCACTCTCACGGTGAAAAACTTAATCAGCTAGCTTCGAAACACATCGTGTGGCGTCAAATCAGAAGAAAGATCAAGTCATTCAGTCGGCCGCGGAAAGCCTTCACCAGACTGGGAAAAGAAAAACCAATGTGCATTCAGATTTGATGTTTTGACAAGCTGTTGCCCAAGCGAGGGCTTTAATAAAAAGAAAACAAAAAGGTTCTCAGATGCATATTTCACCTGAGGAAGAGGCACATTGCTCACCAACGACCATGACCTTCCGAGAGTTTCAGTGATTGTTCCAGTAAAGAACGGAGCTCAGAAAATCGCTGGTCTTCTAGACTCGCTTATGCAGGTTGACTACGACAAAGAAATGCTTGAAATAGTTGTCGTAGATGGAAATTCCAGTGACAACACCAGAGAGATCGTATTGCGATATCCGACTGTCAAACTTTTGACGGAAGAGCGGCCGGGTTTGAACGCTGCTAGGAACACAGGTATAAAGAACAGCGCGGGTGAGGTCATAGCGTTTACGGACAGTGACTGCATTGTCTCAAAGAACTGGGTCAGAAAGATAGTGGAGGATTTTGGTGAAAAGGAAGTTGGTTGTGTCGGAGGAAACGCTCTAAGGTTTTATGATGATCTCATTTCACGGTACTGTGACGAGAGCCTAATGCCTGTCATGCGAATATTCACGGAAAAGAAGGCACTCAGCGAGGTCAAGCCTCCTGTTCAGTATCCTGCTGGATGCAATATGGCTATTCGAAGAAGCATCTTAGCTGAGGCGGGGGAGTTTGACGAGAACATTGAGTATGGTTTTGATGAAGACGAGCTTGTTGAGAGAATTTGCAGCACAGGTCACACGATGGTTTTGGATCCAGATTTGCTGGTTTCTCACAAACATCGTTCAAGTGTCCGAGAACTTTTGAAACAGACCTTTCGTTATGGAAGAGGCATGGGCGTTCTCTTGAGAGAGAAGGGATTGAAAAGCATCTTTTCCAAGTGGATCCTTCTCATTATCTTCGGTCTGATCCTTTGGACGGCGCTACTCTCATCTCTGAGCATTCTTGCCGTTCTTACAGGTTCCTTGGGCTTCTTGTACGTGTTTTCTGGACTCTTGGTTTTTCCGTTTGTCAGTCTCGCGCTTTTCTACGTGTATCGAACCGTTGTGTATAGAGATAGAAAGTGGAAGAGGATTTTTGCGTATCCCTTGATGGATGTTTCACGGTTTGTAGTGTTCGTGTTTGGGAGTGTTTATCAGCTTGTGAAATCCTATCGAAAAAGAAGAAACCAGTGATCGTTGTTGACGTTTTGTCGATAATCACACTTGTTGGATGACTTGCCAAAGATGATCTGATATGGGCCTAGGCAAAGTTTGCGCTTTTCCGTCTTTTCTGACCATGAATCGCTCCTTGGGGTTTTCTAGGAAATGGCCAATAATGGATGCTTGGATGCCTGATCGTAGCAGGTTTTTGATTATTGTGTTTGCAGATCTAGGTTTGGCCGATATTAGCAAAGCACCCGAGCTGATCAGTTGTAACGGGTCAATTTTGAAATATCTGCATATTTCAACGGTTTCGTGACTTATGGGAATTTTCTCTTCAAAAATCTTCACGCCAAGGTGTGAGGCGTCTGCCATTTCGTGTATTCCTCCATCTAGTCCGCCTTCTGTTGGATCATGCATCGCGTTCACTCCACCAGTTTTGAAGGCGATAATGGCTTCTTTGACGACGCTTATGTTGTCGAAGAATCTCTTTGCACTGTCTAGAGTTTGCGAAGTTATTGCCTTTTTCAGTTGTTCCTCTCTGTCTGATGCGATGATTGCTGTTCCCTCGATTCCAGTGCTTTTGGTTAAGAGAAGCTTATCGCCCTGTTTGGCTCCGGCAGCTGTCACGTAGTTTCCCTTTTCCGTCATACCCATTGCGCAGCCTACGACTATCGGGTTAGCCAACTTTGGAGTTACCTCGCAATGTCCTCCGACGATGGCCATTCCCAGATCTTTCGCTGCTTTGTTCATTTGAATGCAGATGTTCTCAACCGTTCTTCTATCTGCTCCTTCAGGAAGCAGGATGCAAGAGAAAAGAAACGTTGGTTCCACACCGAACGTGGACACGTCATTAGCATTAACGTTCACGGCAAGCCAGCCAATCCGCTCCAACGCTCCCGTGACAGGGTCCATGGAAACGATTAAGGACTTGTTGCCTACATCTATTACTGCGCCGTCAAACCCAGCTGAAGGACCTAAGACGACTTCTTTCCGCGTTACGCCCAAATTCTTAAAGACCACTTGCTTCAATACGTCTATGGGGACCTTTCCATGAGGCAACTTCATCCTAAATCATCTCTTACAGAATACCCATGGTTTCAGCTTTTAAACTGTGGGAGACTGCGCAAAACGATTTTTACGATTGGGACGGCGACTATCAAGCCAATCAGCATCTGTCCGATGTTAATTGGGATTTCGGCTTCTGCTATGGATTCAATGCCAAAAAGCGGAAACAATAGAAACTTTTGGTAGAGGTAGTAGCCCGTGACCATTGCTGCTCCTCCTATAAGCGTTGTAAAAACCAGCCAACCGAACTGTGGATCCAAAGCAAAACCTGTCAAAGCTATCAATAAGAAGACACAGGCTCCGAGGACATACCATAACACTGAGGGAATAGAGAAGACTACGTTTGGATTTTCAGGCGGTGGAATACCAATTCGCAATTCAACTGTGCCGCTGTAGTAGAAGGAACCAACGCTCGCTAACAAGATTCCAAGCATTAGACCGACGCCAAACGTGAAGACTTTCCAAAAAAGTTTAGAATTAGATTTTGGCATTCTCCCGCAAAATACGCCAACTATTCCGCCTTCACATGCCTTTATGGCAAGAGTAGCTGGAGCATAGTACCAGAAGCCTAACAAGACGTCTGCAAGCATCGAACCGACGCCTCCAGCGAAGCCCCCTACAAAAGACCCGAAAAGCAAGGCTGACACGAAAACCATGGTTTCGCCAAGATTAAAAAAGCCCCTTGTCTGCGGAACATAAACAGAAAACACTATTGTCACGACACAAACAAGCGACGTAGAAATCGCCGTCACGGCCAAGCGAGTCGTAACTGAAGTGGATACTTGCTTGAGCATACAACCACCAAGTTCAGATTACAGTGCCGGTACCTTATTTTATTTTGGTTAAAAACCTCTGAAAATTCTCGAAGAAAATCTTCCTTTTTGCCTTTTGAGAGATTTCAGCGGCTTCAACTATTGCAATTTGCGTTGGATAGCGATAATAAGGCACGTCAGAACCAAACAATATCCTGTCCCCATCTACATCAGTGCAGAGTTCTATGAAGTCTGGTAAAGTGCCAGAAGTCTCAACATAAACATTATCGCACTCCTTCAAAGCGCCGACTCCATACTCTCTCAAATGAGCCAGAATTATGGGCAATTTAGGATATTTTCTGGCGATCTTAAGAACCAGCCCGGGTGAGGAAAAACCGTCGCCAGAGTGGAACAATATTGGAAGTTTCAATTCGTTGGCTTTTTGGAAGAACTTGTTGAAGAATGGGTGGTCTGGCCTGAAGCATTCTACGAGCGGGTGCAGTTTTAGCCCCGTTAATCCTAAGAGCTGTTTTATGCGTGCGAGTTCCTTTATGGAATCTTGTCTTCTCGGGTCTGTGCGTCCAAACCCAACTAGTCGCTCTGGATATTTCTTGACGCATTCTGCGATGTAGTTGTTCATTTCTGGGTACTTGTCGCCGACGTTAGGGTTGGGAAAAACAACCGCTCTCTCAACGCCATATTCATCAAAAAGCTGAATCAGTTTCTCCACGTAGATTGATGGGTCAACATGTGGTTGCCAAGGTCCTGACTTTCCAAGATGAACATGTGCATCACAGATTCTCATGTTCCTGCCACTCTTTGTTATGGTTGCAATTCATTAGTATAGGATGTTTTAACGTTTGCTATGGGAAAGCCTAAATGCAAGTCTTTGAGTGATAAATAGCAAATTGCGGGTTGAAAGCCATGAGTGAACCTAACGTCAAGGAAGACCATGTTAAAATGCACAAGGAGGCTAATGCCATGTTTGAGGCTGGAAAATACAAGGAGGCAAAGGAGATTTTTCTGAGAACTGCAGAACTCTATTACAAGGGTCAAAACTATTTCGACTCCACTACGATGCTTTACAGGGCAGGTGAATGCGCGTTTGCCCTCAAAGACTATGAGGCTGCTTCAGAATACTTCATGAAAGCAGCTGATCAATCGTTTCTGAAAGGGTTCGACAGATACGGCGTCAGCGCACTCGAATATGCCCGAGACTGCTACACAGCGTTGAAAAACAAGGCCAAAGTCAAGGAATTGAACAAGAAGATTAAGGAAGTAAAGGCGAAGCTGGAAGCGTCTTTCTAGCAAAGCATCTCAGCGCCGACTGTTTTTTCCCTTCGTGTAACTGGGCAAGACTTATCTTTTCAAGATATTTTACTGGGGACGTAGCTAAGGCTCTATAGGGTTAGACTGATGCCCACATCTTTCAGGTTGCTGGCTGAACTTTGTGAGAGGCTGGAGGCAACTAAGAAAAGGCTTCTCATGATAGATGCTGTTGCAGACTTTTTGAAGAGGCTAGACCAAGAAGAGGTGGAACCTGCTGTGGCGATGATTTTGGGGAGGCCGTTTCCCAGACGGAATCAGCAAACGTTGGACGTGAGTTGGGCAACACTGAGTGGAATCATAGAGCGCATGGCAGGAGTCGAACGTAATGAGTTTTGGCAAGCGTTTAGCGAGTCAGGTGACATAGGTTCGGCCA
>Ga0154709_172_pt1 | contig 24912 bp, 22 predicted proteins | sample Rifle2008BG13ft_FD_105569 | JGI IMG/M metagenome (GOLD analysis project Ga0154709, IMG submission 105569) | Candidatus Bathyarchaeota archaeon RBG_13_46_16b
TAGTAAGAAATCAAAGTAACTACTTTATTTTGCAGCACGTTCGCATGCCACAAAGTGATTAGGCGAAACAGCCACAAGTTCCGGTTCTTTCTCTCTGCATGTTTTCTCTTCGTACGAGCATCTTGTGCGGAAGCGACATCCTGCAGACATATCGATGGCTGAAGGCACCTCGCTTCTTAGCTCAGCTCTTTTCTTTTTTCGCTCAGGATTAGGTATCGGAATAGCTTCCATCAGAGCTTGAGTGTAAGGATGAAGAGGCTTCGAAAAAAGCTCTTGCTTGTCGCCCATCTCCACGATTCTTCCAAGATACATTATAGCAATTCTGTCCGAAATATATTTGCAATTGCCAGATCATGCGTTATGAAAAGATAAGTTATCCGAGTTCTTTTCTCAGATTTCACTGATAGATTTGAACCTGTTTGGGTTTGAATCGGTTCCATTGGTGTCGGAAGTAGCAAAACGCTGAGTCTTTAGGCAGTGTCTTGCGAGGGAATACTTGACGAGTGGACAAAATTCATGTCTGTCATAGCATTCTTTTTGTGACTGGTTTACCGCCAGAAAAAGTTTGGAGAGACAATTTTGCCGCTCAATTTCATGGATCTTGTATTCGTTGTGTTCAATGCACAATTGTGAACTCATCTAGGGAATGGCTTATTAGTGTCGACTATAAATCCATCTAACATGGGCAATTTGGAATCATATGAAAAGCAGTGTGATAGAAGGCGATTAGTATGAGTTTGAAGAGGATTTTTGAGCCCGTCGACATTGGCACGCTTCATCTTAGAAATAGAATCGTGATGGCGCCAATGTTTAGCCAGTTCGCCTCCGAAAAAGGCGAGGTTACGGAACGCATGCTTCACTATTACGAAAGACGTGCCGAGAGCGGCGTTGGTTTGCTGATGGTGGAAACGACATGTGTAGATTATCCTTTAGGAACCTTCACAAGGGAACTGCGCCTTGACAGCGATATTTTCGTTCCAAGGTTGACAGAATTGGTCAGCCTTGTCCACTCTTACAACACCAAGGTTTCTATTCAATTGCACCACGCGGGAAGGCAGACCTACGTGGCGGCTACCGGGGGACTCACGCCTGTCGGGCCCTCAGAAGTTCCTTCAGGAACGCCCGGTTTGTTCTCCAGAGCATTGTCAGTAGACGAAATTAAAGCTCTTGTTACAAAGTTTGCTGATGCGTCTGAAAGAGCAAAGAATGCGGATTTTGACGCTATCGAGATTCATGGATCTCATGGGTACCTGATTTCCCAGTTCCTGTCTCCATTCACGAACAAGAGAACAGATGAGTACGGGGGAGACCTCAACAGACGCATGAAATTTGCGTTAGACATAATTAAGACAGTAAGAGGCAGAGTCGGGGACTACTACCCGCTGATTTTCAGGATAAACGGATCTGATTTCATCGAAGGAGGCTTGACTATTGAAGAATCAATTGTTATGGCGAGAAAACTGGAAGAAGCTGGAATTAACGCGGTTCACGTGTCTGCAGGGTTGAGGGAAAGAGGGTATTGGTACGAACAGCCAATGTATCTCCCTCGCGGATGCCTAGTAGATCTTGCGGCAAAGATCAAAAAACAAGTGAATGTTCCAGTCATAGCTGTAGGCAGAATAAACGATGTCTTGCTTGCAGAACAAATTATCGAGGAAGGAAAAGCGGATTTGGTCGCCATGGGCAGACCATTTCTTTCAGATCCACTCATCTTAAAAAAAGCCGAAGCTGGCCAGTTTGATGACATAAGGAAGTGCATAGCATGTGTAGACGGTTGCATAGAAAACCTGTTCAGACATAAAGCAATCACATGCTCAATCAACCCCGAAGTTGGAATGGAAAAATGGTTCAAAGTGACGCCTGCGAAGAGAAAGAAGAAAATAGTAGTCATTGGGGGTGGTCCAGCGGGAATGGAGGCCGCTATGATCGCCTCTCAGCGAGGTCATAACGTTGTTTTGTTTGAAAAGGAAAAGGAGTTAGGCGGGCAACTTAACATAGCTCATGTGCCCCCGGGCAAAACGGAAATTACCGAAATAAGAAACTGGCTAATCAATCAGGTCCGAAAGACCACGGTTGATGTCAGACTGAACAGCGAAGCAAAACTCAAAGATGTCTTAAGCGAGAAGCCGGATGCAGTCATCCTAGCGACTGGGGCTGACATTTATACACCGCAAATCCCAGGAGTCGACAAAAAGATGGTGACATCAGCAAATGACTTACTTTCTGGGAAAAAAAAGCTCGCTGGAGAAAAGATAATTGTGATAGGCGCTGGAATGGTTGGATGCGAGATGGCTGATTACGCATCTGAGAAACAGAAATCAGTGACACTGGTTGCGCGCAGGCGATGCGGTCACGATGTTCCTGCACGCACGAGACCTTTGCTGTTCAAGCGACTTGAGGATAAGAACGTCGATATCCTCAAAGGTTGGGAATTGCAGGAAATCAAAGACACCAAAGTAGTACTATTAGATATCAACACCAAGAAAAAGAAGGAAGTGCCCGCGGATCAAGTCATAATGGCTGTCGGATACCGGCCGACTAATGATTTAGCCAGAGAACTTATGCAGAAATTCAAGGAAGTCCACGTTATAGGTGACTGTTTCATGCCCCGCAAAATTCTAAACGCTATTCACGAGGGTTACCGGGTAGCCCTGAACATTTGAGACGTCTGAAAGACTAGCCAGACAAAATCCCTATAATAGTTTTTTGAACCTGAATTTCTAGGCAACGGCAAAAAGGATCATTGAAAAGAAAAAAAGCTTAAGTATCAAAGTTCTACCAAGAGGTCTCGGATCACTTTTCGTTTTGGAAGTGGTTCTACCGTCATGTTTTCTTGCGCTGGCACGTCACATGATAGAACTGCTTTTCCATTGACAAGCATAACGCATCCACCACATTTGCGATCTCGACAAGAGTAATAGAATGCTAGACTGCTGTCTAGGTTTTCATAGATATATACTAACGCTCCTAGAACGCTGAGGTTGTCAGTCAGAGGGATCGTGAATGTGTCGTAGTGAACTTCTTTGTCCTTTGATGGATCAAAGCGACACACTTTGACGATTGCTTTCTTAACCTCTTTTTTTGCTGTGCCTTGGGCTATATCCTCGTCAGGTTTCCATTGTCCTCTAATAGTGACTCTTCGCGACATTATTTTCATCTCCTCGGGTATGGCGCTTGCCCTGAAGGCGGTTTGAACCTAGTGATTTTTACAGGTCGAGTCGACAGCTGCATGTCAGATTTGACTTGCTTGAACACTATGTTTTTGAGCCACTGATCATTATCAGTGTTTGGATAATCTTTTCTGTAGTGCACTCCTCTGCTTTCCGTCCTCATAAGAGCCCCTCGAGCGATCATCTCAAATACCTGTATCATATTCCTAATCTGCAGAGCATCTAACCACTCTCGGTTGTAAACTCGTGTTTGTGTCCGAACCGCAATTTCAGAACATTCCTTCTTTAGATCATCAACATCTTTCAGAGCTTTTTCAAGCCACTGACCTTGTCTGACCACGCCTATGTTTTCCCAAGCAAGCTTTTGTATTCGACGCTTGAGCTGAATCGCATTGGATCCCTCTTTCCTTTCTAGAGGAGAGAATATCTCCTCTTTGATGTTATTCAACTGGTCGCTGTCGATTTCCTCTTGTTTCGCATTTAGTGCATGCTCAGCTGCAACACGTCCAGCAATTGCGCCTTGAACTTGGGTTTGCGTGATTGCGTTTCCTGACAACCTGTTTGCACCGTTTAAACCTGCGGCAACCTCTCCTGCTGCGTACAAACCTTTGATAGATGTTTCGCAGTCTTCGTTGATGGCTATCCCGCCGCAGAAGAAGTGTGATGCTGAAAAACATGGAATAGCGTTCTGTTTCAGGTTGTCCCAGAACTCTTTTGGAAATTGAAATGACTTGTTTGCGAAATCGTCAATGATGTTGTCAGGCATATGCTTGAGGGACATGTATACCCATCCTCCTCTTTCATCTTCCCATCCTCGTCCCTCGACGATTTCATTCATGATTGCTGAGGCAACAACGTCCCTTGTGGAAGACTCTAATCTGCTAGGATCCCAAAAACGCATAAAACGGTCACCTCTATTGTTCAGCAACCAAACGCCAGTTACCAATAACGGGTTCACCGACATAGTCGTGATCGGCGGAAAGCGGAACGTTGAAGTCAGAAACTGAACAAACTGCATGTCCATGAGTTCGGCGCCAGCTCGGTATGCTATAGCTTGACCGTCGCCCGTAAGTTCCTCTGGCGCTGTTGAATAAGGATAGATTCTCTGACCGCCACCGGTAGCCAATATTACGGCCTTGGTCTTAAACAGAATGAACTCTCCAGAACAGAGGTTTATGCCCACTGCTCCAGCAATATTGCGACCCGAAGTAAGCAAATCCGTGATCATGATATTTTCCATAAGCTTGATGCGATCACCGCATTTTCGCAGTTGACTGACCAGCGCCTTGGCCACTTCGACACCGGTTGAATATATCCCTCTGGGATACCTATGACCAGGAGCAAGTGTCGGACCCCAAACTTTCATCCCCCAGTCGATCAACTCTTTTATTCTAATAGGAGCATCTTCAACATGTCTCTCAACAATTACTTGGTCATTCACATAGTCGCCCTCTATGATGACATCTTCAAGAAACGTTTCTTTCGAGTCTCTTACATCTCCTTCCATCCCTATCACTTCTGAGATGCTTCGACTATCAACGTCAATATCTGTTCCCGCAGTCAGTGTTGCCCCGCTCTTCGCCACAAAACCCTTTGTTACGCAAATAACGTCAACGTCGTGGCGGGCGGCTTCTATTGCTGCTCTTGCTCCTGCACCTTCACTTCCGATGATCAAGACATCAGTCGAAAAAACACTTTCAGATGTCCGTTCCGTCTTCATTTTGCCATCCCTCAGGAATATGCCTAATTAGTTCCACACTATTTAAATGTTTAGAATAATGCTATAATCGAGAACGTCGTCCATCGTTTAATCTGGATTGTGCATCACTTGAAATAATATCTCTTCATATTAAATGCTACACAGTTGGACAGCTGACTGATTTACAAAAGACTTAATTAGACGTCTCGCCGAGAACACCTTGATCCAAAAATGTCAAGAACCACTGGAAAATTATGTGATTTTGTTCAGAACCTCAAGTTTGAAGATATCCCCAAAACTTCAATCGAAAGGATGAAGCTGGCTATCCTTGACACCATTGGCTGTATCTTGCTGGGAACGAAAACAGAAGCTGCACGAATCGTTATGGACTATGTAAGAAAATCAGACAAAGAGAAAGAATCCAGAATTCTCGGAACTGAAATCAAGGTATCAAATGCTAACGCAGCCCTCGTAAACGGGACTATGGGTCACGAATTTGACTATGACGACGGAATATCAACCGCCCTCGGCGTGCATGCAGGCATAACAATAATTCCGGCAACTCTGGCAATCGCTGAAAGCCAAAAAAGGAGTGGAAAAGAGCTTCTCACATCGACCGTTGCAGGATACGAGCTTGCTTGTCGAGTGGGCAGAGCGATCGAGCGAACCCAACATGCATCAACGCTGATAGGTGCTTTTGGAGCAACCGCCGCTTCTGCCAAACTAATGGGCGCCGATCATAATCAGATAACCAACGCACTTGGAATATGCGGTTCGTTATCAAGCCTGCGCCCCTTCGACCCTGCGCTTAAAGGTTCTATGGTCAAAGACATGTGGGCAGGCTGGGCGAACTTTTTCGGCGTATTCTGTGCCTCTTTGGCTATGAAAGGATTCACGGCGCCCGACGATGTTCTAGATGAATCTAAAGGATTCTTCAAAGCAGCTGTCTCATCAGGACCCATTGACGCAAAAGCATTAACAGAGGAATTGGGCAGTAGATTTCTCTGGATGGACGGTCACTACTTCAAGCCATATTCCTCCTGCCGCGGAACGCACGTTACCCTCGATGCAGTGCTTAGCCTAGTTCAAAAACACAAGATCAACCATGAGAAAATTGCCGAAATCTTGGTAACCGGAAGGTCCATTGTTTGTGCGTTGAAAGGAGCGCTAAACCCTATTTCTGCCAGATTTAGCACTTCGTACGTCGTGGCGGCTGCAATAGTATGCGGACAACTCACTTTAGACGAATTTGCGATGGACAAGCTAAAAGACCCAAGAATTACGCGGCTTGCATGCAAAGTGAAGACGCTCGTAGACCCCGACATCCCAGATTACCCTCATGCACACGGGCCAGTAGATGTCCTGATCAGGTTTAATGATGGATCAACGCTTGTGTCAAGGGCTACCGCGGACAGGTCACTCAATGAAGACGGAGTCTTGACCAAATTCAGAGAAAACGCTGGCAGAGTTCTGGGGAGAGACAAAGTTAACACATTAATGCAAACGATGAAACATTTGGACGAAATACAAAACGTTCAGATGCTTATGGACACCTTATCTCCGTAATTCCTCAGGCACGATAACTTGCATGCTGCAAATATCTCTCAGGCTTTACACACTAAAGGGAGTTCAGGATCAGAAACCTCTTCGGAAAGCAATTCATATCCGTCTTCAGTAACAACCAAGTCCTCCTCCAAAGTGAAATAGCCGTAGTTGGTGGTCTCACCAGGCTCTATTGTTATCACCATTCCAGGCTGCAGAACGGTTTCGTCCTCCAAACTAACTGAAGGAAGTTCCGTGCTAAAACTGTATGGATCACCGAATCCCAGCCCAAGACCATGACCGATCCTTCCAATTGATTCAAGCTTTGCATTTCCCACACCTGCTTCCTTTTGCAGTCTAATTGCAGCTCTAGCGATGTCAGAGACTTTGAGACCAGGTTTAACCATTTCTACAAGTTTCCAAGTTATGCCACGCATCTTTGTATACATGGCTCGGGCGTTTTCCGCAATAGACCCTACAGCAACCATTCTAGAGAAGTCACATCGGTACCCTTTGTAGACAGACCCACCGTCAAGCCAGACGACTCCTTCTCTCTTGATGTGCATGCTTCTACCATTCTTGGACCAAAATCGACATAGAATGAAGTGCGGAGTCAAATTCTGTCGGGCAATGTTGCCGAAGAAGAGCGCTTGAACATCATCAGGACTCATACCGACTCGAAGATTGCTAAAGGTCTTCTCATAAGCGTCACTTGTCACTTGACACGTTTTTCTTATACACTCGATTTCAGCTTGAGTCTTCACCATTCTCAACCCGCAGAAAATGTCAGATGCATCGACGAATTTCGCCTTAGGCAGACCTCTCTGAAGTTTCACAAAGTCATTTTGCGAGATCCCCAGATGCTCTTCTAAGCCGAATTCGCAGCCCACTTTACCCTTCGACAGATTCAGTTCCTTCAAGGTCTCCTCGACTATGCTGACATCAAAAGGCAACTTGGTCCAAAACTTCGTTCTTCGAATGTTTGAAGTTTTCACGATGCCCTCTTTGGCGCCAAGTTGAGCAATTACTACGGGTTTTTCGTTCATGGGAAGCACAAGGAGGAATGGCCTTGTTGTCCAAGGCGCTAAACCTGGAACAACGTGTCCGCCAAAATATGTGTAGTTAATCACGTTTGTCGCAAACAATGCGTCAAGGTCTCTGGCGGCCATGAGTTCATAAGCGCGCTTGTATCGGATCTCGTATTCTGCTTTCGTGAAATATGGTTCCATCAGTCAGCAGCTCCAAAGGCTCGTAATTGGAAAACTCGAGTATAAATTGCTTTCCAGTAACAGTGGTTTATGAGACGATTTGCCCATCAAATCAATCGCTCCGAAATCGCATCATTGACTTAAGTATCTTGATGGCTTCGTCCACGAATGTCTCGTCGTTTATGTGTGCGTCAACCTCGATCATCTTGACTTTCCTGTGCAAATTATCTTTGATTGAATTCACAAGGACACGGTCGACTTGATCGTTATAGAATGGTTGACCTTTCTTGTCGATCGATGAGAAGCCTTTGGTCGGAACGACTACGGCAGCAAGTCCCTTTGCAGCGTTGGTCTTTTCAGCTAACACACTGCCGAGCCGCTCAGCTTCGTCGCTGTCTATTCTGACGAGAGTAACGTTTGGGCTATGCTCGTACAAATGTCTTTTCTGATAGGATTCTGGAACATCGTTTATCGAAAAGGGAAGTATAATAAAATCAAGCCCTCCGGGCGCTATAACCTGCGGAATGCCCCTTTCATTGGCTAATGCCATGCGTGTGTGATGCTGGGAAGTATTGGTCAAGTAAATATTAACCAGTTCGCACGGTGTCAAATCAAGAACCGCAGAGATGAGCCCTTTCTCCAGCAACTCATCAAGCCCCTCAGTATCTATTGTATAAACGATTGTTTCGAAGCCTTCACGCTCAAGTTTCTCCTTCGCTTTCATAACAGCTGGTGTTGTGACGCCAAGACTCGTTATAGCCACAAGTTTCTTTCCGTTACGTTCAGGTTCCTTCATTCTGAGCATCCCTGAAACAGCGCCGCTCGCGTTAGAAAGAACTTTTCTGGTCAAAAAGTTTAATCCTAGCAAGTCTGTCGGATAATTGACGAAAATAATATCCTTAGAATCAACGTATTGCTTCATTCTGGAAGAAAGAACTATCGAAATCATGACCTTCGGAACACCATTGGGAAGCCTTTTCATCGCGGCTGTCCCGATTGCAGTTCCAATGGCTCCGCCAACAGCCACAACCGCAGCGACACGACCCTCACAAAACAGCTTTGCAACAATTTGAGAGGCTCCTTCAGTCATCACTTTGACTGCAAACGCCTTGTCAATGCCTTTTCGAGCATTTTCAACAAGCTCCCTCAATGTAGAGCCGCCGCGCGCAGCAACTTCCTCTCGGCTTATGTCAGCTTTCGTCAGTGCTTCCCCCAAGATTCCGACATCCATAGTTATCGTTTCGTGCCCCTCAGCCTTGATCTTATCTCTTAGAAAAGCGATCTCGTCGGATTTAGTGTCCAAACTCCCAATCAATACAACTGCCTTGCTGTGTACCAATACAAATCCTCCAAATGACCGCGTCGGTTTGTAGTGATGGAGCAGAAAGCGTTATAAAAACCTTTTTCAAACAATACCGTGGATGAGCCAATATGCGAGTTCGCAATAGTGTAATAGAATTGATTGGAAACACGCCTATGGTTATGCTGAACAAAATGACTCAAGGATTGGAAAGCAGAGTCTTCGCGAAACTTGAGTTCTTCAACCCAAGCGGTAGTTTGAAGGATAGAATTGCTCTTGAAATGATTGAGCAAGCCGAGAAGGACGGGAAGCTTAAGCCTGGATACACCATAGTGGAATCGAGCACTGGAAATACGGGGATAGCTCTTTCTTTCGTGGGTAATGTGAAAGGTTACCATGTCCTAATTTTCGAGACAATGCCCAAGAAAATCGGAACAGAACGAAGAGAAATAATGGAAAGATACGGAGCTGAAGTTCGCCTCTTGGATAATTCTGCTTTCGCATCAGCTAGAGAAAAAAGCATAAGCGGAGCTGAGATCGAACTTCCTGGCAGAGCATTGTGTCGAGAAATAGAAAAGTCAAAACCTAAAGTGTGGTGGGCGAGACAGTTCAGTAATCCAGCAAACATAAGAGCCCACAATAAGACTGCTGCAGAAATACTGGAACAAATGAACAGCAAAGTGAACGTTTTCGTAGCTGCAATAGGAACTGGAGGCACCTTGATGGGTGTTGCTGAAGTTTTGAAAAGAGAGATTCCTAAGGCTGAAATCATCGGAGTTCAACCGGAAAGCGACAGAAATCTGATAGTCATCGGAAAACCCTATCCAAAGACAGACATAAGCGGGGGCATAATTTCAGAAATGCTTGAGCGAAATCTCGTCGACAAAATCATAAGAGTGAACGATCGAGACGCAATAGCAACGGCACATAGATTATGGAAAGAAGAAGGCCTGTTTGCAGGAGTCTCCTCAGGTGCTAACGTCTTCGTCGCCATCAACGAGGCAAAGGCAAGAAAAGGAGAAAACGTAGTTACAATTCTCCCAGACAGCGGAGACAGATATCTTACTGAAGAGCATTTTATTACTTAGATAACTCAAGACGTAACCTCGCCTACCCAAAAGTCGTTGAGTGCTCTCAGTTTCTCTCTCTTTGGCAGATGTCAAGTGCGGTGAGAGCATAAGCCTGTGCAGCCAGATGCAACTGCTCAATGTCCAAGTATTCCATTACTGTGTGAGCGATTTCCTCTTTGCCAGGTCCAAAGATCGCTGTTGGAATTCCACCTTGGTTCATCAGGATGGATGCGTCAGTCCAGAAGCCGCTTCCTATTATTCCGGGGTGCTTTTCGCTTATTTTCACCATCACATTTCTCAGGGATTCAACAAGCGGGTGCTCTCTAGATATCTCCATTCCGAGTGCATTCGACAGTATTTCGACCTCAGCTTTCAATTGGGGATAGCGTTTCTGGAGTTTTCCTATGACATCTTCAATTTCGCGCTTGATCTGGCTCGGGTCTTGACCTTTCGGGTAACGACAGTTCAGTTTGGTTTCACACAAATCTGGAACCACATCAGTGCGCATTCCTCCTTGAATCACAGCAGGCGTTAGAGTTGCGGGACCGAGAAGCTCATGTTTCTTACTTCTGAGCTTTGGAGACAGTTTCCTATCTAGAACGTCCAGAATCTTGGACATCATAAGAATCGCGTTCACGCCTCTTTCAGGGTAAGCCGTGTGCGCCGGGACCCCATGCACAATTAACCTCAGGTTGCTGGAACCACGGTGTCCAATTGATACGTTCAAGTCGGTGGGTTCGCATACTACGGCCATGTCTGTCTTCGGCCCTTTTTCTACGATGGCCCTTGTACCTATTGATCCTTCGCCTTCTTCTCCGATTACTCCTGCAAAAATCAAATCGCCGCCAAGCTCGACTCCAGAGTTCGCCAAGGCTCGCATCGCAACCATGACCGCGGCGATGGCGCCCTTCATGTCGCATGAACCTCTGCCATAGACTCTTCCTTTCTCAACGACCGCTTCGAATGGCCCTGGCTTTGATGCCCATCCGTATTCAGGGACTGTGTCCATATGGCAATTGTACATCAGACTGCAACCCTTGCCCGTTCCTCTTATCCAAGCTATGACGTTAGGTCGGCCTGGCATGACGTCGACAGTTTTAACTTTGACTCCTTCATTCTCAAACCACTGAGCAATATATTCAGAAGTTTTTCCCTCTTTTTCTGGAAGCAATCGATGGCCTGGAATCTCGATTAGCCTCTTCAGAAGCGATACAGAATCCTGCAGTCTAATCTGCCTCAAGACTTTTTGTTCAGTTTTTCTCGTGATCAAACAACTGCCCCCTACACTGAAGAACTAATTTACGAAATTACTGTTTGAGGCTTTTCACGATTCTTGCCCAATTGAACTCTGGCTTATAGCTTAGTTCCTTCTGGGCTTTCGAGATGTCCCATAGGGCTTTCTTTGGGTTTTGAGTGAACGCCTCCGAATCGCGAATGGGGACATCAGGATAGAAGGTTTTAGCCAGTTTTAGAGAGCTCCAGTCGCTGCAAGTGTCAATTGCGCCAATGTTGTAAATTCCTGATGCCATGTCTTTCTTTTCTAAAGCCAATCGGAATGCCGTGGCAGCGTCGGTGAGTGCTACGTATTGCCAAGTCAGATCTTTGACAGAGTTTACGTTGACTGAGGGTGAACCTTGCTGCGTGTTTAGAACAGACCGTGGATCCTTTGCGTATTTCTCGTAGAGTTTTCTAGATGATTCTGCTAGTTTTCCGTCGGCCTCATCGAGCCATACCGTGGCAATTCGTAGCCCTGTGAAAACAGTTTTCGATCGTTTAGAGTACATCTTTGCAAGTTTCTCAGAGATGAGTTTCGAGACGCCATACAGATTCTGAGGGTCAGAGGAGTGTTCCTCATTGACAGGAAAGTACTTGATAGAAGATCGCTGGGTGGACCATGTAAGAATGCCACTGGCGCATATGCTGCTCGCGTAGACGATCTTGCTGATTCCTTTATCTACGGCTGAATTGAACACGTTGAAAGTCCCTGTGCAATTGACTTCCCATCCCTCTGGGTACGTCGGTATTGAGGCCTCCGTCGGAAATGCGGCTAGATGTATGACAGCGTCAATTCCTTTCATCGACGACTGAACCTGTTCCTTGTCTGTGATCGTTCCTTTTAGGAACCCAAAAGGCTTTTTTGGAGGAATAACATCGAAATCAATCGGCTCGTGACCGGAAGCTGCCAGTACGTCCATTATGCGACTTCCAATTCTTCCTGAGCCGCCCGTAACAAGAACTCTCAAATTTCTCCTCTCGATTTAGGCAATGCTATTCTCTATTTGTTGATACACTTTTGAATTCGTTGACGATGCCCATTATCGCTTTTTCAATGGGTATGCGTTCCGTACTGGATCCTCCGACGAATCCTTGTGCACTTGAGTGTTTATAGATGTACTCAGTTTCTTTTGGTCCGACAATTGGTCCACCGTGGCAAAGTACTATGACTTCAGGGTTCACTTTTCTGGCAACTCTTGCCATCTCTTCAACTCTTTCCGCAGCTTCTTTCAGCGGTATTTTCTCCGCGTATTTTGAGCCTGATAGGCCGCCAGCAGTCCATCCTATGTGGGGAATGATTACATCCACCGCGTCTGCAAAATGTTCAGCGTCCTTCTGTCTATAAGCATATGTCACCGTTGCGAATCCCATTGAGCGAGCGAGCAAAAGAGTATCTTTTTCCTTGGAGTATCCTCTTCCTGAGGCTTCGCGGATTTCAGCGTACATTTCTCCATAATGAGTGACTGATGGATAGTTTATGACGCCCGAATAGTTGTATGAGGCGAATTGCGTTAGGAGATCTTTCATGTCTCTGGTTGGGTCAGTTCCCTGAATGCCCGCGATCATAGGTGTTTCTTTTACCACATGTGAGATTTCGTGAGACATGCCTAGAGTTATAGTATTTGGGTCGCCAATGATAGCTGTACCTATCCCCATGTGCCTTGCCCTCCCGGTACAGTAAACGACTATCAAATCTGCGCCGGCCAAGTCTGCGCACCGTGCAACTAGACCGCTACCTGCTCCCACTGCAAGAATAGGTTTCTTTTTGTTGATGGTTACGTGAAGTCTTGAAAGAACTTGGTCTCTCGTATATCTTTTAGCCATATTCTAACCCACATGTTATCTTTTGAAATGTTATTTAAGAGTTTCGTCCATGATAGCGGAAAGCAGTCGTTTCATTCAAAACATAATCAGAAATCAATGACCATGGCAAGTGCATGAACACGTATGATTTGCATTGGACATCTAGAAACGCTTATATTTCGTCCTTTGATGTAAGATCTAGATGTCTCTCGAGACGACCTGATTTGGACGAGATATTGATAAGGAAATTGAAGGAAATTTGTGGCGAAGCGAATGTTTTAACAAGAAAAGATCAGATCGTGGATTATTTAAAGGATGAGGCAGCTGATTCTGCAAGACCATTACCTCATGAGGACATAGTGGTAGCCAAGCCAGCGAAGACTAATGAAGTCTCTGAAATTCTGGCACTTGCATCGGAGCTACGGTCGCACGTATTTCTTCGAGGCGGCGGAACAGGACTTGTTGGAGGAGCTGTACCTTCACGAAGCGGAATTGTCGTCTGTCTAGAGAGAATGAAGAAAATTGAGATTGACAGAGAAAATCTGATGGCAACTGCAGAAGCGGGTGCTACTCTTGAAGAATTCAGAAAACAGGTTCAAGAGGCAGGACTGCAATTCCCACTTCATCCAGGCGACGAAAGCGCACAGATTGGAGGTCTTGCTGCAACGAATGCAGGAGGAGCCAACGCTATCAGATATGGCGTCATGCGGAATTACATTAAAGGCATTGAAGCCGTCCTTGCCTCAGGAGAGGTACTAATTCTCGGAGGGAAACTTCAGAAAAATAATGTCGCGTATGACCTCATAGATCTTATAATCGGAAGCGAAGGCACTCTCGCCGTCATTACGAAGGTGATAATCCGCTTGACGTCGAAATTCGGCGAAACAGCTGTGTTAATTGCTCCATACAGTACGAGAATTCAAGCAATGTCAACGGTTCCAGACATCTTATTAGATGGAAGATTGCCTTTGGCCATCGAATTTGCAGAGAGGCAATTGATGGAAAAGACTGCCAAGACTATCGGTGAAGACTGGCCAGTGAAAGAAGGGAATTGCTGTCTGCTGATTACGGTGGAAGAGAGAACTAGAGAACAACTACTTTCGGAAAGTGCAAGAATAGCCGAAATTTGCCAGAAGCAGCAATGCCTCAACGTGCTCTTCGCTGAGCCTATAGATTTGCAGAATCGAGTTACTAAGGTAAGAAGCCACATATACTCTGCTCTAAAGCTGGATACTGCAGACATTCTCGACGTGACAGTGCCACCATCTAAAATCAGCCAACTGCTTGACTTAGCTGACAGAATTGCCGCAGAATATGACATATATTTGCCAATGTATGGACATGTAGGAGATGGAAATTTGCACATTCACATAATGAAGCAGAACAACGATGCTGGACGCATATCAAAGATTCGGAATCAACTATACTGCGCCGCTACCAAGCTAGGTGGAGTCATCACTGGTGAACATGGAATCGGCAGATCCAGAGTTGATAGTGTGCCGCAATTCCTAGATGCAACGCAATTGCGTTTATTGAAAGGCATCAAGAAGGTTTTCGATCCCGATGGAATATTAAACCCTGATGTAAAGCTGCCACACTAACAAGAATCCTCAACTCTTAAATCTCTCTTAACCGAGGATTCAGCGCTTCAGTCAGACCGTCTCCGATCAGGTTAAACGATATCACAGTCAGAAAAATGGCCAGTCCAGGAAAAACGGCACCCCACCATGCTGTCCTGAGGTATGTCAGTGCTCCAAGTAGCATTTGACCCCAAGTCACAAAGTTCGGATCTCCCAAACCGAGGAAGCTCAATGAAGCTTCTATTATAATGGCTCTACTTGTCATTAAAGACCATAAGACTATCATAGATGAAAAAACGTTAGGTATGAGGTGTTGAAAGACTATCTGTTTCCAATCTGCGCCTATGGCTCTAGCGCTTTCGATGAATTCTTGCTCTTTGAGTGACATTACCTGAGTACGTATGATGCGTGCACTTGCAGGCCAGTGGAGAAATCCCACGACTGCCACAATCATCCATAGGTTGCTGCCAAAAACTGCAACGACCAGTATTGCCAGCATGAATGCAGGAAGTATCAGGACGATTTCAGTTATCCGCATGAGCAAATCATCTATTCTTCCGCCAACATATCCGGAGAAAACTCCTACTGCTGTGCCAAGGGTGATCGTGACTACACCAGCTAGGAAACCTATCATGATGGATATTCGGGATCCATAAATGACTCTGCTGAATATGTCGCGTCCCAACAAGTCAGTTCCAAATGGGTGCTCTGGACTAGGAGGTTTCAGAGAAGCGTAAGTGTCTGTCTCACTTGGATTTGCGATCGGTAGAAATGGTGCAGTTGCACTGATGAATACGAGAATCAGAATGATGATTAGGCCTACTACCGCTGGCTTGTTTCGGCTGAATTTTCTCCAGAAATCCTTGAGGTTCTCTAAGTAGAGCTTGAGCCTCAATTTGCTGGAATATTCGTTATTCATTCCTTTCGATTCCTCTAGCGATATCTTATTCTTGGATCAATGTAAGCTAGGATGATGTCAGTAGCAAAGGTAACTAAAACAACAGAGATTGTGGTAATGAAGAAGACTCCGTATATGACTGGATAGTCGCGTTGGATCATTGCGTCAAATGCAAGTTTACCTATTCCGGGCCAGGCAAACACGGTCTCTGTGAGGACAGCTCCAGAAACTAAAACGCCCAAGTCAGTCCCTATCTGTGTGACTATTGGAAGCATCGCGTTTCTCAGAGCATGCTTATAGAAAACTGTGTTCTCACCTAGACCTTTGGCGCGAGCAGTTCTGACATAGTCCTGTTCTAGAACTTCAAGCATGCTGGTTCGAGTTAGTCTGAAATAAAGAGCTGTGTAACCAAGTGCTATCGTGAGAGCGGGCAGTGCCAAATGCCAGAGGACATCTATAATACTTGCGAATCCAGTGAGCCCATAAGTTGAGATGCCGGACGATGGAAAGATTCCGAGATACAACGAGAACACAAGCATAAGCATGATTCCAAGCCAAAACACGGGCATGGAGTAAGTGATCAATGCAGATGCCGTGGCTAGCATGTCCATCTTGCCGAAAGGTTTTCGCGATGAAATAACTCCAAGAACTACACCAATCACAATGATGAGAATTTCCGCTGTCCCCATAAGCAAAAAAGTCCTTGGAAGCCGTTCCATAATCAAATTTATGACAGGAAAGCCGGACATCAAACCAACAGAGGTTCCAAAGTCTCCTTGAATTAATAAAGAGACATAATGAATAAATTGCTCATAAAGTGGTCTATCTAAGCCAAGTCGAATTCTCATGGCGGCTACCATTTGTTCATCAGCATTTGGTCCCAACCAATAAAGGACAGGATCTCCCGGGGCGCTTCTTGTAATAATAAACATAATTAAGACTACGGCAAAAACGATAATAGGAATCTGAATCAATCTTTTGAGGATATAGACTTTAAATGAGGCCATGGTCTCTCAAAAAAAAGTTTAAGGGAGTTATATTTTCTTAGTGCCTTTGCGCTTGAGTATGATAAATGTTGCAATCACGATTGCTGCGATGACAGCTGCAGTTGCCACTACTAACGTTGTTGGGAAGGGTTCCTGTGTGCCTGTGGAAGCTGTCGGTACTCTCCAGACGTGTGCCAAGCTATTGGACAGGCAAGTTTCATAGAGCATCATTGAAACTGGCTCTATTCCTCTCAGATCGTTACGATATGCATGTGGCCATGGCTTAAAGTTCGTGAATATTGGGGCAGGGTCTTCAAAGCCGACTATCTCTTGGAATCGGTAGTAAAGCTCCTGTCTTCTAGTCGCATTTGTTTCTACTTCAGCTTGCATCAGAAGGGTGTCAATCTCAGTTGCAGGACCAGAACTAAGGTAGGAGCCGGTGTCATTTGCCCTTCCAAAGGCGGCTATTGTGTACGCGCTGGTAGTCCAAGATGCCCAGGAGTTCTGAACCCATCCAGGATCTGGGACAGCCACCCATGTCCATGTTCCTAACTCGTACGGACCTAGAATATGAGCCCAATACGCCGATTTCTCTGTCACGCTCAAGTGTATTTTGATCCCAACTCTTTCAAGTTGCACTTTGACAAGCTCAAGGTAGTCTCTGTCAGCTGTTGCGCCCGCCAATTCCAGTTCGAACCTGAACCCGTCTGATCCTTTAGGGTATATTTCGTCAAGAATCTCGTTGGCTTTGGTCGCATTGTAAGTGAAGCTTCCTGAGGCCATAATTTCGTTGTTCCAGAATGGATAGGCTGTCGGAAGAGGCGAATGTGCTGTCGTTGCCAGACCATAGTACACTGACCTCGAGATTCCTTCGCGATCAATTGCGTATCCTATTGCCTGTCTGATTTTTAGCGAATTGGGATTTGTCTTGTTGAAGTAGGATGATTGGAAGCAGGCTCTGACTCCAATAATATAGTTCGGCGGTCCAATCAACACTGTGATATTGTTTTTGCCTGCTGAACTGTCAAGAGCTAGTCTCACCGTGTCAGAGAAACTTATGTCTCTTGCAAAGTCTATTTCTCCTCGTTCTAAGGCAATAGCCATCGTCCCGGGATCAGGTATCACTCTGAAAACTACCTCGTCAAGATAAGGTCTTCCATGCCAACAGTTCTCATATGCTTTCAAGGTCAAATGATCGTCTTTAACATATTCATGGAACTTGAACGGACCTGTACCTATCGGGTTGAAGTTGTGAGGATCTTTGTTGAGGTCGGGGTTGCCTCCTGCATTGTATATGTGTTTTGGTAGTATGGGCAGGTTCATCCATGATATAAACGGGCCACTTGCGTTTTTTAGGTGAAACTCCACCGTATAGTCATCGACTGCAATTACACTTTCAAGCGGTTGATAGTAAGAGCGATATATGAATGAGACGCTTTTGTTAAACACTGCTTGATCAAAGGTGAATTTCACATCTGCCGCTGTAAAGTTGACGCCGTCGTGAAAAGTTACGTTTCGGAGAAGGTTAAAGGTGTATGTTTTTCCGTCGGATGAGACTGTGTAAGCAGTTGCGAGTGCTGGTTTAGGCAATCCTTGTGTGTCTAGACGCATTAGCCCGTCGAAGATGAGGCCGGTGGTTTCGAGAGAAGTTATTCCCGGAGCTAGAATCGGGTTGATAGTCATTGTGTCTTCGTACCTTGCGACGATTACCCGTCCCCCGTAAACCGGGGTTTCGTGACTGGAGTTTGCTGGTGTTATGAAAGCGCTAGGTAGAAACGCGATCGATAGTATCATCAGACATATTAGAGAATATGTTCTTTTCATGTACAATTCTCTCCCTATGCCATGTAGGGATGTGAGCACTATATAAGAATTTCTAACGATCGAATCAATTCAATCATGTTTCCGTTTAAGAGCATGATTTGCGCTGTAGACGATACAATGAAGAGACATTTGCATCCAGCAAACATGTATCAATGCAAATGAGCGTCGATAAGTTTATCTGATTCGGAAAAGATCATAGTTTTGATTATGAATCTACTGCTTATCCGAAATCTACAGACTCACATTTACTCCCTCCGAGGAGTGGTAAAAGCTGTAGATGGTGTTTCGTTCTCCTTGAACCAAGGGGAAACCCTGGGTGTGGTTGGCGAAACAGGTTGCGGAAAATCAATGACCGCTCTTTCAATTCTACGCTTGTTACCCCGCCGAGCAAGAATAGTTGGTGGCGAGATTCTCTTCCAAGGCGAGAATATTGTGACAAAGTCTGAGCTTGAAATGAAGAGCATAAGGGGCAGAAATATTGCAATGATCTTCCAAGATCCTAACACATCTCTAAATCCTCTTTTTAGGGTTGGAGATCAAGTGGCGGAAGCACTCCTTGTCCATGCTAGGATACCTAAAAGAGATGTTGAAGCCAAAGTCATAGACGCATTTAAATCAGTAGGAATACCTGATCCTGAAAAGAGGCTCAAAAGCTACCCTCATGAGTTAAGTGGTGGAATGAAGCAACGCATCATGATTGCGATGGGTTTGCTGCATAATCCCAAGCTTTTGATAGCTGACGAGCCCACAACTGCTCTAGATACTACCATACAAGCGCAAATATTGGAGCTCATGAAAGAGTTAAAAACGAAATTCAACATGGCAACTCTGCTCATAACTCACAATATAGGGATTGTTGCCGAAACATGCGACAACATAGCTGTGATGTACGCAGGCGAAATTGTCGAATACGGTGATGTAGTTTCAGTGTTTAACAACCCAAAACATCCATATACAAGCTGCCTTCTCCAAGCCTTCCCGTCAAGAGAGAAAGTTTTCTGCCCAATTGCGGGATCAGTTCCTGACGCCATTGAACCGCCATCTGGATGCAAATTCCATCCAAGATGCAACTTTGCGAAGGAAATCTGCAAAAAAAGGAAGCCAAACCTAGTCGAACTGGAAAATACGGGACACCTTGTTTGCTGTCATCTGAACGGCGATGGTGAGTGATATGATATCGCGAGATGGCGCAGAAATGCTTCAGATAGTTAACCTAAAAAAAACTTTTCCGGTACGTACGGGATTCTTTTCACGAGCTAAAGGTTTTGTGAACGCGGTCGACGATGTCAGCTTTACAATTAAGAAGCAGGAAACCATGGGTCTCGTTGGTGAGAGCGGCTGTGGAAAAACAACGCTTGGACGCTGTATCTTAAGATTGATTGAAGCTACCGGAGGTCAAGTTCTTTTTGAACACCGCGATCTCATGACAATTGCCAAGCGTGACCTGAGGAAACTCAGAAAAGAGATGCAGATTGTTTTCCAGAATCCTTATGCTTCATTGGACCCGAGAATGACAGTATACGATTTGATTGCTGAACCTATTAGAGTGCACAAGCTCTTTTCTCATGGAGCAATTTCAAAGCGTGTAATGGAGCTTCTCAAGCAGATGAACCTCGAATCCAAAGACGCTTATCGGTATCCACATGAATTCAGCGGAGGTCAGAGGCAAAGAATAGCGATTGCAAGAGCCCTTTCTTTGAACCCTAGATTCATAGTTCTGGACGAACCTACTTCGGCTTTGGACATTTCGGTTCAAGCGCAAATACTTGCATTGTTGAGGAATCTGCAGGCAGACTTGGGGTTAACATACTTATTCATCTCTCACAATCTCGCAGTCATCAGAGCAATGAGCCATCGAGTGGCTGTGATGTATGTAGGTAGAATCGTTGAATTGGCAGAATGCGACGAGATTTTTGATTCGCCACTACATCCTTACACTGAAGCTTTGATTTCGGCTGAACCAAACCCTGATCCTCAGGTGAAGCATAAACGTACACCTCTACAGGGGGATATTCCGAGTCCGATAAATCCTCCGTCGGGCTGTCCTTTTCACACCAGATGCCCTCAAACTTGGGAACTCTGCCGAGAACAGAAGCCTCAATACTTGGAAGTAAGTAAAGGTCATTATGTTGCCTGCCACTTGAGGGTAAAATAATGAAATGGCAAACTTTGCCTGCGAAAGAGTTTAAGAGACGGCTAAGCACCATCAGAAATTCCATGAAGGCATCCGAGATTGAGGCTTTGCTGATTTTCGGGGGAGGCGGCACGTCGACCGGCAACGTGAGGTACGTCTCGAACTGGTACTCGAATTCAATTTACAATCAGAGCCTGCTGCTTCTGCCTGTTGACGAAGATCCGATACTGTTCATAAGGCTTCAACCGTATCGCGCAAAACAGCTCTCTTGGATTACAGATATCAGACAAAGCGGTAGAACAGGACACATCGCGTTTGTCGACGATTGTGAAACCGAATTGAAAAAGATGCACCTTAGCAAATCCAAAATTGGTTTGGTTGGGAACCCTGACGAGACGTGGAGAGAAATAGCTGGAGATAAATTGAAGAGAAGGCTTCCGAAGGCTTCTTTTGTCGAAGGTGACGCGATCTTATCGTCGCTTCGCATAATCAAGAGTACTGCAGAAATAGATATGATGAGACATACATGTCTTCTAGTTGATCTCTCGCTTTCAGAGTTTAAGAATTGCCTGAAAGAAGGAAAGACGGATTTCCAAGCCTTGGGGGCAGGAGAGTTCGTGGCGAGAAGCAAAGGAGCTGAGGAGATGCTCAACTTTCTAGGTGTGTCGAAACAGGGAATGTTTGTACCACCAATCTCGTTGGCCTCGCCTTCGGGTAGAAATCTCTGGCATGGTGATGTCGTAATAGTGGAGTTCAACGAATGCGTTAGCGGATATCGATCTGAATCATTAAGGATGGCTTCGCTCGGCCAACCAAACAAAGAGGAAAATTCGATTTTTGAAGCAGCATATGATTGCTATGAAACGGTGCTGAAGAGCGCAAAACCAGGCCGAACTATCGGAGAAGCCGTAAGTGAAGGCATCAAAGTTTTGGGTAAGCTAGGATATCCGGCAGGAGAATATGTGTCGAAGACGCACTCGTCGGACGTGTTGCTTGGGCATGGTATAGGGTTGGACATGTTTGAGCCGCCATTGCTCGGCGCGAATAGTGAAACTGTCTTTGAGCCAGGAATGACTTTCGTACTCCACCCTGGAATTTTTGGTGCTTATGCAGGAAAAAGATGGGGTGCTTTGATAGGTGAAACAATTCATATTACTGAGTCGGGGGCAGAGCCTATCTTCAAAAGTAAGTGGTCCGTGGGTGATTTTGCCGCCGTTTAGCTGGGTAGTTCGTGAAATTGAGCAGAATTTGCCAAAAAAGAAAAATGTTGAATGCTGTAATAAATAATACGAGATGGTGACCTTTCCTCAAAAACTCGACCTGTAAGATCTTTCGCGCGAGACTTAGCTTGGTAACTTCGCATGTGGTGCTTATCTGCGCTTTTCTTGCTTCTGGTTCATTTTTCGATAATCTGCAGACGTAGAGCTTTTCCTGGAAGCTCTCTTGTATGCTTGCCATTAGCTATGATTACTTTCCCATTCACTATCACGTATTTGATTCCAACTGGATATTGATGAGGGTTGGCATAAGTTGCTTTGTCCCTAATCTTTTCTGGATTAAACACAGTAACATCAGCCCACATCCCTAATCTGAGTAGCCCTCTATCTCTTAGTTTGAGCTTCTGGGCCGGGAAAGAAGTCATCTTCCTAATCGCATTTTCAAGTGTTAGCAGATTCTTTCTCCTCACGTATTCGCCTAAGACTCTTGGAAACGTCCCATAGGTTCTTGGATGAGGCCTGCCTTTTCCTAGTACGCCATAAGGCGCTTTTGTAGAGCTATCCGACCCAATCATCGAAGAAGAATGCCTCAGCACGGCACACATATCCTTTTCAGAGATAGTGAAGAGCACAGTTGTAACAGACGCCTTTTCTTCTATCAATAAATCAAAAACAAAATCAAACGGATCAATTCTCTTCTGCTCTATGATTTCTGCAATGGTTTTGCCCTCGTATTCTATATGTCCCCTGCAATAGACTATCATTATAGTGTTCCAACCATCAGCCATAGAAAGGTTCGACTGTCCCTCTTTCATTTCTCGCATCAATTGCCTGCGGATTTTACGGCTTTTCAACTTTTCAACAAATTTCTCTATGCCACCTTCCCAAACATGTGACGGAAGCAACGCGTCTAACCCAGTACTTGCAGCAAGATAAGGATACACGTCGCAAGTAACGTCAACTCCTGTACTCCGTGCTTCTTCAACCATCTTGAGAGTCTGCTTCACCTTTCCCCAATTGGACTTACCTGAGGCTTTGTGATGAGATATTTCAACAGGAATCCCGGTCTTCTTGCCGATTTGTATAGCCTCTTTCACAGAATTGATTAGAGTTTCTGCCTCGCCTCTTATGTGAGAAGTGTATATCCCTCCATACTTAGCAACGATTTTGCAGATCTCAATCAACTCCTTAGTATCAGCGTAACAGCTTGGCGGATAGATCAAGCCGGAAGACAAACCAAAGGCTCCTTCTTCCATGGTTTCAGCTATAGCCTCTTTCATCTTCTCGAGCTCACTTCTAGAAGATCGCTGAGAGTCATATCCCATCACAAGCGCACGTATATTTCCATTGCCCACCAAGGGCACCACATTCAACGCAATGCCCTTCCTTTCCAGTTTTTCTAAATACTGTTCCATGCTAGACCAATCCAGCTTCAAGTTTGCTTCTTCTAGAACTGGGGATGCTACGCTGATCTCCTCTTTCAAAAAGTCATTGAGAGGCGCGGCGGAAGAACCGCAATTCCCAATAACCTCTGTCGTTACTCCTTGCCTAACTTTGCTTTCTGCAAGAGGATTAACCAAAAGTGAAAAGTCAGAATGCGCATGCATGTCTATGAAGCCCGGAGCCACAACTAATCCCTTAGCATCTAGGACTCTCTTAGACTCTGACGAAGATAGCTCGCCTATATCACTTATCCGTCCATCTCTAATTCCTATGTCCGCTTTAAACCAAGGATTACCAGTTCCATCAACAACAATTCCGTTTTTCACGATTAGGTCAAACAAAGCTGTCTCATCCTGAGAGTCAACATTTCTCCAAGAATACAATAAATCTTTCCCTACATACCCCGTCCAACGCAAAACATTTCCATCAATACAAAAAATACAGGATTTTTGAATTGCTCAATGCAAACGTTTAATTGCGTTGAAATCTAACGCTTGTAACCTTGCATTAAGCAATGAATGGAGGGAACACAATGAAGGAACTTGAATTGAAGCTAATTTCTGAACTTATGAAAAATAGTCGTCGAAGTGATAGAGACTTGGCACGCGCCATTGGAACTTCTCAACCCACTGTAACTAGACTTCGAACCAGGTTAGAGAAAGAAGGTTTCATAAAGGAGTACACGGCCATACCGGATTTCTCCAAACTAGGCTTTGAATTAATGGCATTGACATTCGTAAAGTACACGAAGCCACCATCAGAAGAAGAACTGATCAGGATAAGAGAGTTAGCACGTGAGCTTGAAAAGAAGGCTCCACCTTCAGACATGATGATCATGAGTGGAATGGGCCTCGACCACAGCAGGGTTATACTTTCACTGCACGAGAACTTTGCATCCTTCAGGGAATTTAGCCTACGTGAATCAATCTTCGATGTTACAAGCGTTGAAAGTTTTGTCATTGGGCTTGATGATAAGACGCACTATCGACCGTTCACCCTACAGACACTGGCCAAATACTTGCCTCACATGAATGCAGCAAAAAGATAAACCTCTTCTTTTTCTCAGAATTTTGCAGGTCTGAGCATCAAATCCTAGTATTATAGCTCAAAGCAGTTGCGCTATGTTGTGCTAATGATGTCCTTACTCTGTCTCTTAGCTCTACTGGATTCTCTTTCAAGTAGTGACTTGCAGAAACGGAGTTTGGTATCCTAACCATTCAGGCGGTTGTCTAAAATCTAGAATTATATGGAAAAGTCTAATCTTACATTTCTTAAGGAAGAAAACATCCATGAATAGATTATTCAAGATGGTTGTTGCTGTTCTAATCTTGGCAACTGTCATTCAAGCCATAGCAGCAGCTTATGTACTTGGTTTTGAGCACGGTGTCAATTCTCAACAGTCCATCATTCAACAACTCATTAGAGAGCTAAATCCAGATTTGCTGGTTGACTTCTTCATATGGCTGCATCCATGAGGAACACTCTTTTTGGCACAAGTATAATCCTAGCACTCTGCTGGGCATCAGTTCTGCTACCAGTCACGCAAAGAGGATTGCCAAACCAAAGCCTGCTCTGGTGTCTTTCATTTTCTCACTGTGATCATACGGATTAGTTCACTGTAGATACAAAATTTTGGTTTAGAAGACGAATCCGTCACAAAGTCATTTTTTAACTGACTAGGGTGGTTTTGAAGCCTTATTCAGACTACGAAACACATAAATTTGAATCCACCATTCTAGAGGTTTTGGTCGGGCGGTAGCTCA
>Ga0154709_191_pt1 | contig 24514 bp, 25 predicted proteins | sample Rifle2008BG13ft_FD_105569 | JGI IMG/M metagenome (GOLD analysis project Ga0154709, IMG submission 105569) | Candidatus Bathyarchaeota archaeon RBG_13_46_16b
TTCATAGTGCAGTCGCGGCCTGAAACTGTTTGGGCGCAGAAGACTCCGGAAGCAATATTGAGTGAGAGTGAAAAGTTGAAATCAACTGAAACGTTAAAAGTCATTGTTAGGGGAATTGCAGCTGGGAAAAGAAGTTTTGGCGTAGGCAAAGCAAAAATCGTGACAGATCCTGAAGAAGCTGCAAGAGTGATGCAAAAAGGCGACATACTGGTTACAGCCATGACTAACCCGGACTATGTGCCCTTCATGAAGCTCGCAGGAGCTATAGTAACCGACAAGGGCGGTGTAACATGTCACGCAGCTATTGTCAGCCGCGAACTGGGCATTCCATGCGTTGTCGGTACCGAAAACGGAACGAAGCTCATGATCACTGGAGAGGAATACACGGTCGATTCTAGAAGTGGCATTGTTTACGAGGGCGTGCTGTCAACTTTGACGGAGCAACTTTCGTCTGCAGCCGGAGCAGTGGCAGGCTCCGCGGTTAATGGTGGCGTTTTCCAGTCAGTCCCCGTGACGGCGACCAAGATCTACATGAATTTGGGCGTGCCTGAAAAGGTCGAAGAATACAAGAACCTGCCATTCGAAGGAATAGGACTGATGCGTACTGAATTTATCCTAGCCAGCTACATAGGCGAGCACCCGATGTTGTTTGTGGAGACAAATCAAGGACAAAGGTTCGTAGATAAGCTTGCAGATGGAATAGCTACTGTTGCTAGAGCAGTGCAGCCTCGCCCAGTTGTAGTACGTTTCAGCGATTTCAAAACAAACGAATATAGAGAGTTGAAAGGCGGCGAAAAATACGAGATAGTCGAAGCCAATCCGATGCTTGGATGGCGAGGATGCAGCCGCTACATAAGCCAATGGTATGAAAAGGCATTCAGACTTGAATGCCAAGCCATCCAAAAGTGCCGTAGGGAGTGGGGTCTCAAAAACGTGTGGGTAATGCTCCCTGTCGTACGCACGCTGTGGGAAGCAGAGAAAGTCTTAAAGATCATGCAGGAAGAAGGCTTGGAAAGGTCGCGAGACTTCAAGATATGGTTCATGGCGGAAACGCCTTCAATTGCCATACTTGCAGACGAGTTTTCCAAGCTTTGTGACGGTTTTTCAATAGGTTCGAACGACATGACCCAAGGAATACTCATGATTGACAGAGACTCGGAGCGGCTGGGACAGATGGGGTATTTCGACGAAAGAGATCCTGCTGTGAAGAGAATACTCGCTCACCTAATCAATGTAGCTCATGAGCATGGATGCACTGTCTCGATTTGTGGAGAAGGGCCTTCAAACCTCCCAGACTTCGCCGAGTTCCTCGTAAAGGCTGGAATAGATAGCATCTCAGTGAACAACGACGCTGTTGTCTCAACCAAGAAGCTCGTCGCAAGTATCGAACGGAAAATAATGCTGGAAGAACTTGCAGAACAAAGAGAAAGATCACTCGGACGGACTAATAGAAAGCCAAGAGAAGACTGGGAATGGACACCTAGGTGGAGCGGCACAGAAGAGTAACACGCCTACTTTTGTGAAAATTAAAGAAAAACGCTTGAAACTGATTTCCTTGGTCGTGCAAGAGTGAGACTATTCGATTTCGAGGAAGAAAGAATCAAACAGGAGATTCTCAGACTTGGCGCCAAACGCGTTTTGATCCAACTTCCAGAGGGACTGAAACCTGAAGCTCAACACTTGGCAAACACAATCGAGAAAACAGGTGCTCTTCCCATGTTCTCAGCAGATCCGTGCTATGGCGCATGTGATCTTGTGACATCAGAAGCTGAAAGTCTAAATGCAGATCTGATAATCCATTACGGGCACTCAAAACTGTCAAAGCATGAGCGAGTCCCAACGGTATACGTGGAGGCAAGAGCAACTCTGCCAGTGGACGACGCAGTCGCAAAAGCCATACCCTTGCTTGAAAAATGGCGCAAAACCGGTTTAACGACAACAGTTCAACATGTACAAACTCTTGATAACGTTAGAGAGCTTCTGCTAAGAGCAGGCAAAATGGTTGTGATAGGCGATGCTGGACGCTTGGAATATCCTGGACAAGTTATAGGCTGCGATTATAGTAACGCAAGGTCAGTGGCAAAGGACGTTGACGCCTTTCTTTTTGTCGGTGGCGGAAGGTTTCATGCTGTTGGCGTAGCCCTTTCAACCTCGAAACCGACGATAGTCGCTGATCCCTATGATAATTCCGCTTTTTCAGTCCATGAAGAAGCTGAGAAAATCGTCAAACAGCGGTGGGCAATCATTGAAGAGGCTAGAAAAGCAAAGACCTTCGCTATTCTGGTTGGGTTGAAGCCTGGGCAAATGAGACTGGAACAGGCTTTACAAGTCAAAGAGAAGTTAGAAGGAAACGGGAAGAAGGCACTTCTGTTCGCTGTCCGGGAAGTAGCGCCAGACCTGATCTTGCAGTTTCCTTCAATAGACGCGTATGTGAACACGGCGTGTCCAAGAGTGGCAGTTGATGATGCTTCATGCTTTAGGAAGCCGCTCCTGAGTGTCCGCGAAATGTCAGTGGTTGTTGACGAATTATCTTGGGAAGATTTTTGCAGAAAAGGCTTGTTAGAAAACTAGACTTGGAAAGGTTGCTTTCGCAAGCCAAGCCGCATCCGATGCCAAGCCCTGACCTCGAGCAATACACGATTCCCTCAGTCGTTGCAGCTGTGATGCTTTATGTCGCCGCTTATACTTACGGAGATATAGTTGGCAAGTCTGTTCTGGATTTGGGGTGTGGTACAGGAAGACTGGCTTTGGGCGCAGCCTTCTTGGGTGCAAAGCAAGTTGTGGGCGTGGATTTGGACAAAGCAGCGGTAAGAGTCGCTGTTGGCAATTCAATCAGAACAGGGTTAAGGGGAAAAGTGCAGTGGGTTGCAGCTGATATAGATGTTGTATGTGGGCAGTTTGATACGGTTCTGCAGAACCCGCCTTATGGTGTACAGGTGCGAAGGGCGGACAGAAAGTTTCTGGAGAAAGCAATGGCAACGAGTAACGTTGCTTATTCGCTTCACAAGAGCACTTGTGATGGCAAGATTGTTCGTGGGAAGTCAGGAACAAGCGTCTCTGGAATTGTGTCGGCTGCTCCTTCTCCTTTTATAGAGAAGTTCGTTGAGGAACGTGGTGGGAGTGTAAGAGCGGTTTATGCTATGATTATGACTATTCCGCATATGTTCAGCTTTCACACAAAAATGAAGCACGAGTTTATCGTTGATTTGTACGTTATTGACACGAATCGGAGCAAAGCCTCTGAAACGTGATTGCAGAGCGAATCAAAAGGTTTATTCAGAAGCATGAAGGACTACATCTACATCGATTTGGCAAATGCTTGGACTCATGTTGGATGAGGATCAAGGCACACACCTATTTGCAGAAAGCGAAAAGGGAAACATGTATGAACTCAAAATCAACCGAACAAAAAATTGGTCAACTAGTATTACCGGGTGAACGATTGGGCGTGATTGAAGAATTCACGCCTGACACGGGTACTTTCGTAAAAGATGGAGTAATCTACGCCATGGTTGTTGGTCGCGCGCTTCGAGACCTTGCAAGCCGCCGCGTCTCAGTTTATCCTGTTGTTCACGAAATCAGAGTTCCGAAAGTCGGAAGCACAGTGGTTGGACAAGTTTCAAACGTCCAATCGGAAAATGCAGCCGTACGCATATTTCAGATCGGTGACAAGTTGCTTTCAGGAGTGTTTACAGGTGTACTTCACATTTCCGATGTCCATCTGCGATATGTTGACTCGATGTTCAGCGTTTGCAAGGCAGGCGACATAATACGCGCCAAGGTTATTAGCTTAAAGAATCAAGTTTATCACTTATCTACTAAGGATAAGGATTTAGGCGTGATCTATGCTTTCTGTTCGCATTGTGGGGGCAGTTTGGTTTCAAAAAGGCAGGGCATGTCCTGTCCTCGGTGTGGGAATATTGAGGAAAGAAAGACAGTTTTTGATTATGGGAAAGAACTGGTTTAGCACAAATGGGGGGATTTAGGTGAAAGCGCGAGTGTTGAAGAGAACGCCGAATGAGCTAAAACTGGAAATCGAGGGCGTAGGACACACTCTGTGTAATCTGTTACAGAAGAAATTTTCGGAAGAGGAAAACGTGGAAATGGCCGGCTACGACGTTCCACACCCAATGACTTCAAAGGCCATAGTCTACGTTCGCGCAAAAGGAAACGCTAAACCAGAGGAAATTCTGAAGCATGCTGTCGCAAGAACCCGCGAATTGAACAAGGAATTTGGAAAGGAATTCGAAAGAGCCCTCAAGAAAGCGTGATTCTGCTCTTTATTCGCTCAAGCAACTGCCTTAAGCCTTCAATTGGATCATCACTCTCTACAAGCATTTTTACGCTTTCGTTCAGCGTAACACACTCATTTAGCCACGAATAAACCAGTAGCGCTTCGACTGCATCAGCTAGATCATGACAGCTCATACTGGACGAAACGTGCTCTCTCAACCCTGCTCTTCTAAGCGCCTCCGCAAGTATGCTGCCTTTGACCTTGACTCCTATAGGTTTCCTATTCTTTTGAGATAAGGCCAACGAATAAACGAAGTTTACATACGTGTCTCCGAGAGATGCGAGTCTATGGTCTTCAAGCACTTCGTTCAGGCTCTTATGTGGTATTAGGATAGAGCTAGCGTTTATGGTCTTCTTCAATGGTGGACACCTCTGCTTTGCTGGTCTATTAACATACTAGCTGTTAAAACTTGGGAACAAAACGCCCAGTTCTTCTTTGATATTCTCTGTATTCGTCGCCGAAACGCTGCTCCAAGAGTTTCTCTTCTTGAAAAGTAACTCTGGTGTACCCCGGAATGGCGGCTAATGGTATGAGCGTGATTATGTTTGGCCACAGCGGTATGAATCCAAGGAACATTAGGAAGTAGCCGAGATAGGACGGGTGGCGCACATAGAGGTATGGTCCCCAAGTGACAAGCTTATGGCCACCTCGCATTTCCCACGAAGTCGCGTATCTCCCGCGAGCAATCACGCTCCAGATGAACAGAGAATAACCCATACCTGTCATTGCAAGTCCCAGAATCTGTATGAAGGCTAAGGAGGGAAGCTGAATGCTTAATGGCAAGACTTCTGGCGAAGAGACAATGCTGCTGAAGGTGACGGAAACATAGAAACAGACTTCAATGAAGTATAGCAGTGTTCCAAGGGCAGCTGTGCTCACGATGAAACCTGAAGGACCTTCGACCTCTGCATATGGTTCCTCTTGGCCATTGTGTTTATGTCCTTTCAGTATGTTGTGCAAGTTTACTGAAAAGAAGCACCCCAAACAGATTGTGAGAAAACTGCTGATCAAAATTCCAAGAGGCATGATATCAACTGGTCAGTGAATCCATTTATAAGTCTATAGAAGCCCATCTTCAGTGAAGGCTTTGAGGGTTCTTACTTGTCATGCAAAAGGTTTCGCGTAATAAAACCCGAAATTCGGGTTTTAGGAGTTGATGATGGATTCTTCATTCCTCATTCAAGAAGTTTTGCGCCTATCGTCGGCGTTGTTTTCCGTGGCGGATACTGGCTTGACGGTGTGATGCACACAAGAGTAGAAGTAGACGGACTAGATGCCACGGACAAGATAGCTTCTATGATCATTAACTCACCTCACAACAAGCAGCTGAGAGTCATAATGCTCAACGGCGTGACTTTTGCAGGCTTCAATGTCGTTGACATTAGAGACCTCAATTTGGAAACAAAACTTCCTGTCATAGCTGTGACACGTGAAAAGCCTGACTTTTCAGAAATCTACAGCGCGTTGAAAAACCTGCCGAACAGCGAAGAGCGGTGGGAGGTCATCAAAGGTGCTGGAAAACCGTTTATGGTAAATACGCGAAATAGGCGTGCTAAAGTCTATGTGCAAGCTTGCGGCATCTTCGAGGACGATGCGCGGAAGATCGTGAAGGCGACTTCTACTCGAAGCGACATTCCCGAACCGTTACGTGTGGCACACTTGATTGCGTCTGGAATAAGCACCGAGGTTGTTTAGCCTTGGCCTTTATGATAACAAGAAAAGGTTTAAAAGACACTATGCCAAGGAAAAACAAACGACAACGGAGCAATAACTTATGGAATTTTGTCCAAAATGTGGTTCTCGTCTTGTACCCAAGAAAGCGAAAAACGGCAAAGAGGCGACATTAGTCATGACCTGCCCGAAGTGTGGCTACAAGAAGAAAGCAGCGGACAAGATTGAGCCGAAACCAATTAAAGCCGTCCAGCCTAACCCACGGCAACTCGTTGCAGTAATCAGCAAGGAGGAGCAGAAGCTGAGAACACTGCCCACCGTAAGGATCGAGTGCCCCAAATGCGGCAACAACGTGGCCTATGTTTGGCAAGTGCAGACGAGAGGCGCCGATGAGTCTTCGACGCAGTTCTTGCGATGTACGAAGTGCAGCTACACATTCAGAGAATACTCATAGACTTCATGTTCAAAAATACGCATAGATGATTCTATTACTTTTTTGATAATTGGTTGGGAATCAAATATGGCTGCTGGCCTCCAACCAGCAAGCCATAAAAGTGTTAGTTAGACCATTCTTTCTTGTCCGACGTGCTCTCTGCGAGACTGTTTCTTCTTTGGGATCATTATCTTGAGCACTCCATTTTTGCATTCAGACGTCATAGAATTCGTGTCTAGGTTGCTCTTTGGCAGTTCTATGATCTTGTCGAAGTTCTTGGCTTTCACCTCAAGACCGTCTTCTCTGAAGTGCAATTGTATGTCTTCCTTTTCCTCTCCTGGCAATTCAACATAGATCGTGGTTGCATCTTCTTCGTCGAAGACATCTGTTAATGGTTCCCGCGTGTCTTTCGCTTCATTCTTTGGGAGTTCAAGAGGATTCTCGGGCAATGGTCTTCGTCTTGGTGGTTTCAACGGTTCAATCGGTTCTAGCGATTCGTTGAAGCCAAAGCGGCCTTGTATAATGAAGCCTTTTGCTTGTGGCTCATTGATTTCTCTGGTTTCCCAGGCGCCTTTGACTTTCCCGCTTGTTATTTCTCTGAACATCTCGTCTATTTCTTTCTGAAATCGTTTCATGAGTCTTCTGTTCAATGTGTCCAAGTCTTCAAACATATCGTCAAAATCATCACTAAATGCCAACGTGCTTCACCTCCTGTCGTCCTCGATCTCTTGAACAGACTCCATCAAATGGTGCAATGCGAGGCTCATCATCATGAATGCCGTCCGCCCAAAATCTGAACAGCTATACTTTCCTCGGCTCGTCTTTTCCAGAAGTCCGCCTTCTTCGAGTTTCCGCGAGTTCTCCCAGACAATCTTCGGGTTCAAATCCAGTTCTTTCATGAAGCCTGTAAAACTGATTGTCTGGCTTTCTTCTTCGATCAATTGCTTCATCATTCTCAAGCGTGTTTCATGTGACAGAGCGTCAAAGATCTTTGAGAACTTGTCGAAGTCTTCTTCAGCTGCCTTGAACTCGTTTTCCAGGTCCTCTTTCGGCCAATCCACTGGAGAAAGGGGCATCTCAAACACTGTTTTTCCATCTTGCATGAGCTTCAGTCTTAACTTCATGAGGGCTTGCCTCACTTATTACCGTATGGTAATTACCATGTGGTAATATATAAGCCTTAAACATTGAAAGGGCTCGCTTGAGATACAGGGAACATAAGCAAACCAAGCATCGCGTACTATCGGAAGATCATGTCCGAATCAAGAAAGGCCCATGAAACGCTGAACACTGCGGCAAATCAGACAAGGCGGGCCCTTCATTGGATTCGAGCCTAACCGAATGAAATCTTTTATCTACAAGTCACGCAATATCATAAAGAAGGTTACAGCGATGTTCAAACTTAAGGTAGCAGACATTAAACTATTGAGAGACATGATCACATCGATCTCAATCCTCGTCGACGAAGCCACGTTCAAAATCGATCCCGAAAGCTTGAAACTAAGGGCCATGGACCCGTCCCGCGTGGCCATGGTAGACTTCGAATGGCCAAAAACAATCTTCGAAGAATACCAATGTGACACACCCACAAAGATGTGCATTAACGTAACTGAGCTTCTGAAGCTTCTAAAAAGAGCAGGCAAAGACGAAACGGTGGAACTATCGCTCGATGAGCAAACTGGAAAGCTTCAAGTAAAAATAGCTGGAAAACACGCGCGAAATTTCACCATGCCTACACTTGAAGCCTCAGAGGAAGAAGTCCCAACACCAAAGATCACATTTAATGTGAAAGCAAAAGCCACAACCGGAGGCTTAAGCCAAGCCATTGAAGATGCCCTGCTCGTGAGCGATCATGTGAGGCTCGAAGCCGATCCAGAAAAACTCGTCTTCAACGCAGCTGGAGACCTCATGGGCGCAAACATAACCATCCAAAAGGGAAGCGACACACTTCTGGATTTGGAAGCCAAAGAACCGTCAAAAGCAACATTCAGCTTAAGTTACCTGGCTGAAATAGTCAAAGCCGCATCCGCAACATCTGACATCGCAACACTCGAGTTCTCATCAGACATGCCGATAAAACTTGACTTCCAACAAACAAAAGAAGGAAGGCTCTCATTCTTCTTGGCTCCAAGAATCGAAAACGAGTAATGTGTAGAGCAAGATGCAACGCGCAACTGGCAAATTTACGTTGAATGACCTGGCAAAATACCCTTTCCTCAAAGAAGCCACAGAGCACGTTAAGAAACTAGACGTGAAGATCGAGGACTTGGTAAATCCCGACCTCGCGAATGTTGTTGAACGCGCCGAGGAAAGGGTTGAAGAGGCAATTCTATACACGCTAGTGAGTAGAAGGCAACGAAACGAGGAAGTCGAGATTCTCTCATTTCCAGTTGCAACAATGCTTGTAGTTGCTACCGAAAATTCATTCATTAAGAAAAGATACGCATTAGCTGAAGCAAAACAAGTATACACTGATTTATCACTTGAACCCAAAGAGAAGATAATAGCGATTGCGGAGAACTTTGGGTGGAAACTAGTGGCTAATGATCGTGCTGGCATGCCCTGCGAATTCTCGTTAAGCTTCGTAGACTATGTCAGAAACACATCGAGCATGCACGAAGGAAAGTGGAAACTTGTCAACCGTTTGTTAGGGAAGGGAAATGTTTACCTGACAAAGAGCGAGACTGCGAGGCTGCTTTGCGAAGAAATCCGCAAACACATTGAAGAACGACTGCAGGTTAGAGAGCAGCCCATCTTTCCCGCAAGGATCGCAGAGGTCGCCGAGAAGATCAAGAAACTATCTCTGGAGAAGATAGGGAAAGCAGAAATGGAAGGCTTTCCAAAAGAAATGGTTCAGACAGCATTTCCACCATGTATAAACGCTCTTTATCAAGCATTCACTTCTGGCAGGCACCTCTCACATGTGGGCAGATTCACACTTACTTCCTTCCTCGTTAACGTAGAAATGCCACCCGCGAAAGTGATCGAATTATTCAGAAACTTCTCGGATTTCAGCGAAAAAATGACCCGTTACCAAGTGGAACACATCGCGGGAGAGAAAGGATCAAGAACAAGCTACCTTCCACCAAAATGTGATACGTTGAAGACACATGGGATCTGTGTGAACCCTGATGGTTTGTGCGAGGGAATTAGGCATCCGTTGGCCTACTACAGGCGAAAACTGAGGTTTACGAGGAAAATTTGAAAACACTTGTTGGGGGTAGCTTTTATATAGCAAGCACCAATAAGTGGACGCTGTTGTCGGAAGGGGAAGAGTGGCAATGAAACGTTCGCCGGTAGAGGGGAACCTTAGAATAGGTTCAGATGTCGGAGTGATCCTCCCTACATACTGTGAAGTGGCGAATATTGAAAGAATAGTTCAGGAAATCGAGAACCTGAATCTGAACACTACCATACTCGTCATAGATGATTCGAGTCCAGATCGGACGGCTGACACAGTAAGAGCTCTTCAGAAGAGATACGAAAACGTGTTGCTTCTTGTAAGACCTAGAAAGTCAGGACTTGGAACTGCAATAACTGACGGGTTTAGGGTGTTTTTATCACTTCAAAATCCTCCTAAGTGCATTGTGACGATGGATGCTGACTATTCGCACAATCCTAAGGAAATACCAAGATTGATAGCCCCGACACATGACGCCTATGACCTCATAGTTGGCAGCAGGTACTATCGTGGAGGAAGCACCCAAGACTGGGGTATCGTGCGCCTAGCGATCAGCAAAATAGCAAACCTGATCACAAAATACAGAATTGCCGCAGGGATTCATGATTACACGAGCGGAATGCGATGCTACTCAACCAGAGTCGTTAGAAGCATGATTAACGATCTGCACAGCCGAACCTACGAGATACAGATAGAAACCATAAGACAGGCGAATCTCCGAAGGTTCAAACTGAAAGAAGTTCCTATAACTTTTGTCAATAGAAAGAAGGGAAAGTCCAAACTATCCCTAAATGAGATAAGAGATTTCCTTTCTTACATAATGTCTATCGGTCGTAGATGCTAGGCCTGTTCTTCGAGAAAGCAATTCTCCTCAAGATACACCTAGATTTCAAAGAGTGTTGGAGAACGGGGTTAGGAACATGCACAAACAAAAATCGGTCTTCAAAAGAATAAACCTCGAAAACTTTGAGAAAATTCTGAGTCGCAGAACATTCAAGGTTGAGACAGGATGGCTTCTCTTGGGGATAGGAGTAAGCCTCTACACCATCGTCTTTTCCTACTTCACGATAATGAAGTATTGTGAATTCAGAACCTACGCTTGGGATCTCGGAATTTTTAATCAATCATTTTGGACCACTCTGTTCAATGGCCGGTTTTTCTATAGTACTGTTGAGTTGCTTGTTAGTCCGTCGGGAAGCTTTTTTGGGACACATTTCAGCCCAATTCTCTTCTTCGTCTTGCCATTCTATGCGATTTATCCAACCCCACAGACTCTTCTGATGATTCAATCATTCATCTTGGCGCTGGGAGCAATCCCACTATACAAGCTCTCGATGCATGTTGTGAAATACAGAGTTTTCAGTCTCCCTATAGCTTCAATCTACCTACTATATCCACCACTTCAAGGAATAAACTGGTTCGACTTCCACGTTCAAAGCTTTCTGCCTCTCTTCTTCTTCTCAACCATGTATTTTCTTGAGAAGCGAAATTGGCGACTCTTTCTTCTCTTCAATGTTCTTGCGCTAATGTGCGAAGAACACGCCGCTATGGTCGTCTTCTTCATTGGAATACTAGCAATTTTTCAAAACAGAAAACAAATCAAGTCTACCCTTAGAATTGGGGGCTTTAAGGATAAGGGTTTGTTGATTCTGGTCGCCACTGTTGTGCTTCCCGTTCTTTGGTATGCGCTGTCGCTCTGGGTACGGGACACATTCTTCCCGGTAAACCCTGTTTTCCTTTCTAACTTCAAGGCTTCGTCAAACTGGAGTGTCCTTGGAGTTTCGGATCCAATAATGATTCCATTACACGTAATCCTTCATCCTGCCAACGCGATTCTGGCTCTCTATTACGATTTCCTGGTGAAGGTTAGCTACGTGGGGATTCTATTTGCCCCTCTAGCATTCTTGCCCTTCTTGAAGGCGAGGTACCTTTTGCCAGCTGCCCCATGGTTTATCTATAGCCTCTTTTCTAACTATCAACCCTACTATAACATCTTCTTCCAGTATTCAGCCTACGTCATAGCGTTTATCTTTGTTGCAGCCGTATATGCCGTCGGGAATGCGCAAATACTCCCATTGAGGGCACTGAGAAAACCTTTAATGGCGATCGTCGCCTTTGGGTTGCTCGCTTCTGCGATTTCGTCACCATTGAGTCCAATCGTTGCCACTGTGTCTAATAGCAGCTTAACTCCAGTGACTCAACACGAACTGCTGATACATAGGATCTCGGCATATGTGCCGTCTGATTCCTCGATTATGACCTCTAATAACCTTTTTGTGGTTTTTTCAAGCAGAATCAATGCTTATGTCATACCCACTATAGCTCCCCTGTGGACTGGAAGGAGCTCTGACTGTATCAACTTCATAAATGAAACCCTCGGAAAAGTGGATTATGTTCTCTTGGACATCAAAACAGACCAGTTCGCGAGTAGTGTGGTTTTCCAATTGATGCAGAATAACCCTGATTTCAGAGCGTATGTTTCGGGCGATGGCGTAGTCCTTTTTAAAAAGAGCTTTCGCGGGAACACCATGATTCTGGCACCGTACATTGTCAGATACGATTATACAAATCTTGCTCTTTATAGTGGGGAAGTTACATATGATAGTAGCTCTGCGAGCGGGATGGTTCTGCATTTTAACGGAGCTCAAGGTAACTCCCCCATGTTTTGGTATGGCCCGCGTAGTCTATTACCGCCTGGAAAATACAACGTGACTCTAAGACTAAAGATCAACGGAACTGGTGAACTGTTTACGCTAAGCATTTGCTCCAATAATGGACGCGACATTCTTACATCAAAGACTTTCTCCGACAGGTTTTCCGCAGAGAAAATCGAATGGATACCTCAGTCGTTTCAGATATGTCTCGAAAAGCCTCTTTTTGATTTTGAAGTCAGAGCGACCAATGTTTCAAGCACTGCCGACATATACCTCGATTATATCGAACTAGCGCAAATTAATGACATAGCCAGTTAACGTGAGGATCGTTTTTCGGGTTTGCCGGCTTCGGTTTCTTATCATTGTTCAAAAAGGAGACTGTTAAGGACAAATGCCTAGACGAGGAAATCATTGCGAGCATCGATAAAAGCAGGGTATCCCTGTTTGCAATGGACGCTATTAGAATGTATAGCGGAAATTCGATGTCCAAAATTAGAAAGATGTCAACAATCAGAGCAAAAATTCAATACCTCAAGTCGACTAAAACTGTGGAATCGAATGCCTCTTGTTCTCAACTCCTTCAGAAGCTTGCCTGAATGAACTCGAACAGTTATTATACGCATACAATGATACTACAAACCACGTACGCCAAAATTACAAACCATAGGTGAATCAAATGGAAATCGCAATCGCCCATCATAGCCTCAACATTCCTGGAGGAGCTGAAAGGCTTTGCCTAGCGGTGATTGAAGCCTTGCGAAAGAGAGGGCACAACGTAGCTTTGATCACTGTTGAAAAGACAGATTGGCGAATAGTTCAAAAGAATTTTGGCAACGTGACGATGCCAAACCGTGAATCCTACCTGACGAGCAATAGAGTTTCGGCAAATCTGTCAAGCATACCTATTGCCTCCACGTACTTTTTGACCTATGTTCTACAATTGCTAGCAACTAGATCAAAAGGAAAGTACGACCTAACCATGAACATTTTTGGCGATATCATAAATTCCATAGCAGACTTGACCTATGTTCATTTCCCATTAAGAGCCGCGATAGAGTTTTCGCAGATTCCTGCATTCTCAAAACAGTCGATGTGGCAAGCCATAGCTCCTGTCTACTACACAGCAGCAAAAATCTTGGACAGGATATGTCCTGGAGAGTTGTTGACGAACTCTATGTTCACACAAGAAATCATAAGAAAGACCCTCAACCGGAAGAGCTCAGTTGTATATCCACCTGTGGATGTTGAGGCTTTTTCAACACGCTGCTTCGAAACTGTGAAGACAGGTTGCACGGTTGCGGTTGTCGCCAGTTATACTCCGAAGCGCCACCTTGAGCAGATTCCCCTGATTGCAAAATATGCAAAAGCTGCAGAATTTGTCGTCATCGGTAAGGCTGATGAATACTCCTTTCCCGTGCTGACGAAATTGCGCGCCTTGATCAGTGATTTTCATGTTGGAGATCGAGTGAAACTGTTAACTAACGTACCTTTCGAGGGGCTTCTAGAAATGCTGTCAAAAGCCAAGGTGTACCTCCACGTCATGCCCTACGACCATTTTGGCATTTCGGTGGTTGAGGCTATGGCTTCAGGGTGTGTTCCCGTGGTGCATCGTTCCGGGGGTCCATGGCTAGACATACTCAATGGTGAGCAAGGTAATTATGGGTATTCATACACTAATGCTGAAGAAGCCGCAAGTGCAATCGATAGGTTGGTCACTGATGAAAATTCAAGAGAGAGAATAGCGTTTAGATCTCGATGCAGAGCAAGTAGGTTTGACCGAACTGTCTTCATGAAGAGAATTGTGGAAGTGATCGAGCAAGTTGAAAACTGAGAAGGATCCATACATATCCATAATCGTGCCTACACTTAATGAAGAACGATACATAAGGTTTCTATTTCATTCACTTGGAGATCAACGTCCGACTAACTATGAAACTCTAGTGGTGGATGGCGGAAGCAGAGACCGAACATCTGACATCTCCAACGACCACAAAGCGAGGGTCATTGTGCTGCCTGGGCATGGCGAGTTCATTTCTAGGAATTTTGGAGCAAAGATGGCCAAGGGCACACTTCTTCTTCTTACATGTGCTGACATAATCTTTCCTGAGGGCTTGTTTCGAAAAATAGTCGAGAAGTTTGAAGAGAACCCGGACCTTATTGCACTTACCGGTCCTGGATGTCCCTATGATGCTCCGTTAATCGGCAAGCTGGAATATGCCGTCTACAACTTCGCTAGGTACCTCTTCGCCAAGTTTCCCAAACCTCTCAAGAGGTTCTCGACTAGCACAAACTTTTTGGTTGTTAGAAAAGATTGTTTTGACAAGACTGGAGGTTTCGCAGTAAATGACATTAATGCAGATGGTCTCATGGGTAGAAAATTGCTGGAGATGGGTGAAGTTGGGTTCTTCTTGGACACATACATATACTTGTCAGCAAGGCGCATGAGAAATATGGGGTTAATCGCATTCAATAGACATTACCTGTACGCATTTGAGAACTTCCTCTTCTTCGCTTCTAACGCGAAAGCGATCAGATCCTTCAAGGTCAGCTCAAAGAAGAAGCATCGAAAGATGCGCGAAGCCTAGAGTCCCCCCCTCCACGCATACGTAGTAAGTCCAGACCGAATCTTCTCGGTCAAACTTTAAGAAGCGCTTCGTTGTCGAAGACGACTTCAGAATCTGATGCCTAGATTCGTTACATTACTCAGCCGCGTTCTTTGATGTCTTCCGTGCATCGCATTTCTGTCCATTCGTATGTTTTTTCTAAACCTGCTTCAAGTGTGATTCTGGGTTCCCACTCCAGTTTTTTCCTTGCAAGCGTTATGTCTGCATTTCGTCCTCTCACGCCTTGAGGAGCTGAGAGGTTATGAGTCTTTGTGATTCTCTTTCCCGAAATACCTATTATTATGTCAGCTAGCCGGTCAATCGTTACCAGTCTTTCTGACCCGATGTTTATCGGTTTGCCATAGTTGGATTGCATCAGCTTTATCGTTCCTGTCACTGCATCGTCTACGTAGCAGTAGCTTCTTGTCTGTTTGCCATCTCCCCATATTTCTACGGTTCCAGGATTCTCTGCTTCTGCGATTTTCCTGCAAAGTGCTGCTGGGGACTTCTCTCGACCGCCCTTGTAGGTTCCCTCAGGCCCATAGATATTGTGGTATCGGAGGATTCTTATGTCCATCCCATAGTCGCGTTGGTATGCTTCGCACATTTTCTCAACGTACAGCTTCTCCCATCCGTAGAAGTTATCAGGATCAGCAGGGTACGCGTCATCTTCTTTCAATCCATTCACGTCAGGATCTGTTTGACGAAAGGTCGGATAGACGCAAGCTGAACTACTGAATAAATATCGTTTGATTTTGTTCTGTTTTGAGGCCTCCAGCATGTTTGCGTTTATGATGACATTGTCATGCATCACTTCCGCGCCTACTGTGGTGATGAAGCCTATGCCTCCCATATTGGCAGCAAGATTGTAGACCATGTCGATGCCTTCCGTGGTAGCTATGCAATTCCCGAAGACTCTTAGGTCGAGCCGCAGTTTTTCGTTGTAATGTTTGTCTTTCATGTAACTGTTAAACTTCACGTCAGCAATTCGAACGAAATTTCCTTGGCGGTACAACTCTCTTGCCAAATGACTACCTATAAATCCTCCGCCGCCTGTGATCAGTATCCGATCCATTCTCGATCACCATCAGTTTGCTAGGATGCAAAGCCAGTGGGGGTCGATATTGATGGGCTTCAAATGTAAAGCATTTGTGAGATGTTTCCTTTCCGATTCGTGTGCGCTTGGCAAAAAGTTTTCAGTACAGCACGCTTCTGATAATGTGCTTCTATTGAAGAGAATGATTGTGTTATTATCTTATCTAAGAATCGGATCAGCGGTGAAATCTCGGGCGTTTCCATGTAGTTTTCTTCATTGGTTGATTGGCTTCGTTGCAACTTGGCCTCGCGTAATATGTAAACAGTGTTTTATCGCATAGCGAGACTAAAATACTCGGTGCAGAATTGGTCATGTGAGACGGATGTCCACACTCTCTAATGAACTCGTGCAGAGAATGTTCGCCGAATACTATGAAGAGTGCCTTCTCGAGAAATGTGCACCAAGAGAACTTGAGAAGCGGGAATTTGGTGCACTACTCTTCAAAGAGAGGCTCATGATTAGGCATAAGGCGTTCACTTCTATGGGTGGTGTCCGAGACTTCTTGTGTTCCATGATTCCTTCAGACGTATACTATTCGGGCGCCTATTATGAACAACCGTCAGCTCTAGACATGAGTGCCAAGGGCTGGCTCGGTGCCGATTTGATCTTCGACATCGACGCTGACCACATTCACACCCAGTGCGAGAAGATACATGATGAGTGGACTTGTGGTGAATGCGGCTTTGGCGGAAAGGGCCTCACTCCAGATCAATGTCCAGTATGTGGAGGGCAGAAGTTTCAGGCTAAAACTTGGCTATGCGAAGGTTGTATAGAATCAGCCAAGAATGAGACGGCCAAACTCTTGGACATGTTACAGAACGACTTCGGTTTTTCAGAGAAGGAAGTGCACGTATTCTTCTCTGGCCACCGTGGCTATCACGTTCACGTGGAAACCAGAGAGGTCAAAACGTTCGACTCTATCGCCCGCAAGGAGATCGTAGATTACGTTTCTGGTATAGGTCTAAACTTGGGCTTTCGCGATTCAACCCCAAAGACGCTCAACAAAGCAAATTTCCCTACTATTCCCCACCCAGACGACTTAGGGTGGCGAGGGCGAGTAGCCAAGGGCGTGCACGATTTCATACTCTATTCCAGCCCAGAAGACTACAAGAAAATTGGACTGAGAAAGAACGTGATTGAAACGATAATCCAGAACAAGAATCTGATCCTAAGAAGCATTGGGCATGCCGAACGATCTCATGTTGTTAAAGGCCTAGGCCCTGAAACATGGAGAAAGCTGATTAAGCATTGCGCCGAGTCCTTGTCCGCCAAAATTGATACAGTCGTCACAACTGACATTCATCGCCTCATCAGGTTGCCTGGCACCTTGCATAGCAAGACAGGCTTCAAGAAGGTTGAATTTTCGATTTCGCACTTTGAAGATTTTGATCCACTCAAAAGCGCAGTGGCTTTTAGGAACGGAGCCGTAACGATCTTTGTGTCTGATGTGCCCGAATTCAGAATAGGCGACAAAACCTTTGGGCCTTATCACAATCAGAAAATCGAGTTGCCCACGGCAGCTGCCCTTTTGCTTATCTGTAAGAAAAGAGCAGAGGTGGTAGAGCAAGATGTATGATAGATTGTATGAGGTTTGGAAACGTGAACTTCAAAGCATCGAACTAGAGGGGCTTTCAGGAAATTTCTATTCAGAGGTCGCTGATTTCATAGCGAAATTCAAAGAAGAAACCCGGATGCTGGACAAGAAAGCAGCTAAGGCTAGACTCCTCAAACACGAATTGCGAAACGTTAAGCGAATGCTACGAGATCTGATGTATGCACGATACAAGAAAATACTCAAGAAGGCAAGCGAAGGCGAGAAGTTCTCAAGTGGTATTTTGACATCCGAGGAAGAGAAGCTCCTAGCCGGGGTCCTGCCCTTAGCTGAGGCGTTTCAAAGCTTTACGAGAAATCTGCTTCAAGGACGTCTGATTCAGATGAACGTTGAACAAAATCGTAAGACCATTCTGTTACGTTTCCTAAAGGAAGTTCCTGCAATAGTAGGCGCAGACATGAAGCCTTATGGTCCCTTTGTGCCTGAGGATGTTGCATCGCTACCTTCCGAAAACTCAGGAATATTGGTTAAGCAGGGCCTAGCCCAAAGAATCGAGACTACGCTGTGATAACAGTGGCTCTACTCGATTTTTTGTTCTTTCTCTTCGGGTCCTAATTCTGCCCCACAAAAGTTGACTTCCAACTATTATCAGAGGGTATGATATTATCCAGCTGATGGAATATAATGGCCCATAAATGTTATGAAACTGCATCCAGTTACCATCGTTCATTGCAACAACGAAAATAGAAACAATCCTTAGAACATTGATAAAGTACGTCACTACAGCTCCTATCACAAAATAAACAATCTTGGACCACCCAGGAATACTGCTTCTCTTCAAAAAAAGGAGAATCGTGACCGTGTATATTATAAGGCTCTCAACACCAGCACATGGCCAAGCTATTGAGAAACTGGTGTATGTTTGTGAAGGCATCCTTGGATCCCAAGCTGTTAGCTCTGGCATTGATCCCCAAAATAGGCTAGTTATCTGCTTCATGATTGTACTGTAACCCATCAGGTTCAGAGTTTGGGCGGCAAGATTCGTCGTCGTTGGGACAATGAGTTGAAAAGGAGTGAATCTTCCATAGGGATATATGTCATCTACCATGTACATCAATCCAATTATAACTAGAAAGAAAGCGGAAATCGAAAAATTCTTGATTCCCTGTTTTCCATGCATCAGCAAAATAATCACGTTGAAAAGAACAGCGAAAACAAAGTACTCCGCTGCTAGCGGCATTCGATCAGCCCCAGGAATCCCTTGTTGTGCGGCTAGATTTACGATTACCGCATTCGCCCCCAGAAAGTTGGCAACAACTGCGTAAATCGTTGGCAGCAGAGAAACCGCGACTAGAATCACAGCTTTTATCGAACCGATTTTGTTGATCTTGCTTTTTCCAAGCGTCTCCCAACTTAGTGTCGTTTCCAAGACAAGTAGCCATAGAAAGAAGATATAGAAGAACCTGCCTTGCCACGAGCCTATCCATGTTGTATCTCCTTCGAAGGATCCGGGATACGACGCGTACAACAGAACAATGGGTATGATAAAAGCAAAAACTGGCCATGTTCTTCTGACAAAACTAGTGCAGTCCCTCATTGACCCAATATTCAATTTCAACTCTTTTATCATTCCATAAACTCCGTTAAGGTTGTGCAGTTATTAAACATTGTTTGCATGTGACTGTTTTTTGCTTGGATTTTGAACGATGATTCAGACGCGTTCCTTGATTAGCAGCATGCTGCAGGAAAGGGTGAAAAGGTATAAGAACATGTTTGTTTTCTTTATGCAAAGCCGGTAGTGTCAGTAGTGAATGTGCCAAAAGAAGCCACAACCTATTGCCCGAAGTGCAAGAAACATCAGGCTCATTCGGTTTCGCTTTACAAAGCTGGAAAGCGGAGAGCCTTGGCTAAGGGTGAAAGGCACCACGCACGAGAAAAACGTGGTTATGGTGGGCAGAAATACGCGCTTCAAAGAGAGTTTTCAAAAACGACAAAGAAGCAAACACTAAAGCTGAAGTGTAAAACTTGTGGCTACATGAGACACAAAGATGGTATTCGTCTTAGAAAACTGAACATCGTATAATGTGAGGTTAAGGTTATGACTGAATGGGAAAAGCTTATTCCTAAACCGAGAAGCAACTTTGTTCGCGTGAAATGTTCAAAATGTGGTAACGAGCAGATCATTTTTGGCTATAGCTCGTGCAAAGTGAACTGTAACGTTTGTGGAATCGAACTTGCAGAGCCATCTGGTGGGAAAGCGAAGATCAAAGGTGAAATAGTGACTGTTTTTGAATAGGGATGTGCCCTCCAATGTCTTCTAAACGACCTGAGTGGCCTGAAGCTGGGGATCTAGTAATCGCCACTATACAAAACGTTACAGACTACGGTGCCTATGCAAAGTTGGATGAATACGATAAACAAGGATTACTGCATGTTTCAGAGATATCGTCAGCTTGGATTCGAAACGTTCGCGATTTTGTGCGCGAAGGCCAGAAAGTCGTTCTGAAAGTCTTGCGTGTGGACGCAGAAAAGCGTCACATAGACCTTTCCTTGAGAAGAGTTACGAAAAGAGAAAAAATCGAAAAGATGGAATCATGGAAGAAGGAAAGGAAGGCTGAGGCCTTACTTCGAAGCGTCGCCGAGAAGACGGGTATGGCGCCGGAAGAGGTTTATGAGAAAGCTGGTGCTCTCATTGAAAAAGAACACGGTTTGTATGAAGGGTTTGAGAGAGCCGTGAAAGAAGGCACCGAGTTCTTAACAAGCCTTGGTGTACCTGAGAAACTTGCGAGTGTATTTGTTGAGGTGGCGCAAGAGCGAATACATGTTCCAATGGTAAAGGTAAAGGGCACCGTCGAAATCAGTTGTGCAAAACCTAATGGCGTCAAGATCATACAAGAAGCTTTTCTAAACGCGAAGAAATCTGAGAAGTCCCGTGACGCAAAACTCCGTTTCTATGTTATTGCTGCGCCCAAATACTGTATCGAAGTCTTGGCAGACAATTACAAACGTGCGGAAGACGTTCTGCAAAAAGTAGCTCAAGATGTCGTTTCGAACGTTGAGAAATCTGGTGGAGAAGGTGTCTTCAGAAGGGAGAAGTAAATGGTTTGGCTTATGCGAAGATGTGAAAAATGCGGTAACTACACGATGAAAAGGAACCTGTGCCCTCATTGTGGCGGACAAGTTCGATTGCCTCATCCACCAAAATTCTCACCTGATGACAAGTACCTCAAATACAGAATGGCTTTGAAACTGGAGAGTCAACAGAGTGAAAGAGACCTTCATTAAAGAAGCCTCTAAGATCAAATTAGATAATCCGATACTAATCGAGGGTCTCCCAGGCCTAGGACTCGTAGGCAGAATCACCATACGCTACCTCATCAAACAATTGAAGGCTGAAAGATTTGCCAGTCTGTATTCGCCGCATTTTCCGTACTTCGTCCTCGTCAGCAAAAAAGGAAGCGTCAGGCTAGTCAGTGGAGCATTCTATTACTGGAGAAATGAAGAAGGAAAGAATGATCTGATCCTTTTCACAGGTGACAGCCAAGCACAAACAATAGAGGGACAATACGAGATTTCTGATCGATTGCTGGACTTTGCGAAGCAACACAACGTCAAGTTTATTGCAACAGTTGGTGGCTACCGAATGGAGGCGAAAGACAAGCCCAAAGTTGTTGCTGCTGCAACCAATCAAGAACTGTTGAACATGGCCCTGAACATGGGCGCCATAATTAGCCCCACAAGAAGCCCAATCGTGGGCACCGCTGGTCTGATTCTGGGCATGGCACATTTCAAGGGGTTAGAAGCCGTTTGTCTCCTTGGTGAAACACGCGGATACTTACCTGACCCAAATTCTGCCAAGAGCGTTTTGGAGGTTCTACGTGGAATGTTTAAGATAGGCATTGACTTGAATGGACTAGATGAAGAAATCGCCAAAGCCGAGAAAATGGTGACGCGCCTGCAGAAAATCGAGGAAAAAAGGGCGTTGCAGGCAGAAGAAACACGGAAAGAAGAGGATAAGAAGATCACGTACATCTCGTAAAGCTCATTTCCACACTATGTTTTCTTCAAGTAGCCTTCCCTAGGTTCATAGATGGTTCCTTCACGTAATAATTGCCCAATGAGGTGTTCTGCTTCGCTTCTCGGCACCTTATGCTTTTCTTCCAGCTCGTTCAGAAGTGTTGTTCTCTCAACCATCCCAGTCTCCTTTTCCAGCTCTATCAGTGCTGAAAGAACTACCTGTAACTTGTCTCTCATGCTCTTGGGTCTTCCAGTCATTATGATGTCTATGTCCCACTTAGATGACGACATATCTATTCCCACTTCTTCAAGCGACCTCTTCATCATGGCGATAGCGGCTTCCGCATCTTCCGCTGTGACTTCCTTTCGAAGGGCTGCGCGAGCTCTTGCTTCAGTGATTCGCACCAGGGATTCGAGTTGACGTGCAGTTATTGCCACAGGTGAGCCCTCAGATTCGCTGGCTGAACGCATTGCCAGATAAAAGTCATTTATGCGTTGTGTTGCGTTTTGGGTTAGCATAGGTTTGATGCTTTTGGCGTAGGTGATATACTTCCGCAAGAGATCCATCGATATTGGCGATTCGACAGGACTCAACCCTCTTCTATGTATTTCTAGGATATGTGCCGACATTTTTCCGTCTGAATCCTTGTTGGGTACATCTCTCAATACGAAGATCAAATCGAATCTTGAGAGTATAGTTACCGGCAAGGAGATGTTTTCAGCTACGGTGCGGTGAGGCTCATACCTTCCCAAAGAGGGGTTTGAGGCTGCCAATATAGCTGTTCTAGCGTTGAGAGTGGCAACGATGCCTCCTTTCGCTACTGAAACTGTGTGTTGCTCCATGGCTTCGTGGATTGCAACTCTGTCTTCAGGACGCATCTTGTCCATTTCATCAATGCAAGCCACTCCTTTGTCTGCTAACACCAACGCACCTGCTTCAAGAGTCATCCCTCCGCCCTTTTCTCTTATTACAGCAGCAGTCAAACCAGCCGCAGTGGTTCCTCGCCCAGAAGTATACAAACCACGGGGCGCGATTCTGGCTACATATTGGAGGAGCTGAGATTTTGCAGTTCCAGGATCGCCTACCAACAGCGAGTTTATTTCTCCTCTTATGGTAATATCTGGTAGGGTCTTTCCCACGCCGCCAAAGAGAAGATACATTATTGCCTCTTTCACATGTTCATATCCATAGATCGAGGGTGCAATCGAGTTTATGATTTTTCTATGAATCCATGGATCTTTGGCAAGTTCGAGAATTTTCTCTTCTTCTTCGGGTGATGGTAACGATGTTTCTGGCTCTTTTCCCAAGACCTCGATCGAGTTGACATCCAAGTACAAGGAGAAAGTGCGAAGTCTTCCAACTCCGGGACGGGCAAGCGCAAATGCGCGGACCACGCCAACTATGGAGATGTGGTCTCCTGGTCGTGCAACATCGACTATCTCGTTGCTTACAAGCTTGGCGTTGACTGTCCGAGGAAGCTGCCCGGGAGGGAGATCTTCTGGTCTCTCTTGTATGCGGATGTCTTGCGAGTCTATGAACGTGGATTCTTCTTGAACAAAATCGAATGGTCCTTTTGCATCACAGGAAGGATTGCCACATGCGAACGGAGCTTTCATGAATTGGCCAGTTTGGTTTACGGTCGCCATTTCGCCGCATCTCTTGCATTTGAACGCGGCGTGCATCACCATTGGGCGGACCGGTGTTGAGCGAACGACAATACCTTCAACCATGACAAGTTTTCCGATATGATCTGATCCGAGTTTTCGCAATTGCGCTATTTCTAGTAGCTTTGCAATTCTGATGGACACTGCTTCTGCTTTCAGTTTTTCCGCGTATTCGGGGTCTTCTATGCGAAGTTGATCGCACGCAGCGTTGTTGGCATGTCTCAAGTACTCGTCTGGTTTTTCCAAGAGTTCTTCAGCAAGTTGCTGGTCAAACGTGTACAGATCTTCGAAATCCACTGTTATTGATGTTCTGCCTGCTACTGCCATTTGAGATATTCTCTGGCGGTATTTCTCCGTCTTTAGCAAGCTTTGAAATCGTTCTTGGGGATCAACAGCTTCCAGCTCTTCCGTCATTCTTCAACACTTCTCTCTTCAAGTATTTGCGTTCGCCACTCATTTATGAATCTGTAAAGTCGTCCATAAAGAAATCGCTCTTCTCCTGTGAGGTTCTTGAGTATTTGCTCTGTTTGAGCAGGCGCTGACGCAATTGAAATGATCTTTCTCAACCTTGAATTGACAATGTCTCGGGCTAGGTGTCTGGTTTTCTCCTGTTCCAAAATTCTTTCTGAGCCCTTGTTCGGCTCATTTTCCAGTTCTGAGATGAGCCTTCGCAATTTAGGGTAAAACTCGTCAGGAAGCTTGGATATCTGTCCAACCGTTTGGACCCTTTCGGTCCAATGGATCTTGTTAAGAATATTCATGTTCAGCTTCTCATCTTCGCGAAAGTGGGCTATACCTGATTTCTCCAGTTCCGCAGCTACCCAATAATGAATTTCATAATCATTTCCCTCTTCAAGAGGACCAATACTCAATCCCACGAGATTGATCTCTGGGCAGTTCCTATTCGCGACGATTCTCCTCGGCGAGTTTTCAAAGTGGAAATCTAATTTTCTGATTGCGGATTGCGTCCTAGTTTGCATTCTTCCTTTCCCCGTTGTGCCTTGTAAGCTAGTGTACAAGAAATATAAAAGTTCTAGTCAATGCGATGGTTCTCTCTAGTAAAATTCGATAGGTATTTTGTTAGATATCGATTCGGTTAGAGTTTGCTTTTCATATTTTGTAGCGTTTTTTCATCTGGTGGTGAAGGACCCACGGCGTGCGCTTGGTCGAATTAGGGCAACCGTTTCAACCCTTATCAGAAAGTGCTTTTGGGAATATCCTGATATCTAACCCGTGAACCGAATACTCGTGGCATTGATAGGTTTGCGGATCGTATCGCCCGCCGGCTTTCTTGATTTCTATGAATCTCTTTCCTCCTTCCCTAGACAGGTCGACGACAACTTGGGTT
>Ga0154709_143_pt2 | contig 23651 bp, 29 predicted proteins | sample Rifle2008BG13ft_FD_105569 | JGI IMG/M metagenome (GOLD analysis project Ga0154709, IMG submission 105569) | Candidatus Bathyarchaeota archaeon RBG_13_46_16b
CCTTGCAGGAATATTCGGCGGGATCATTATTGCAGTACTCGCAATCATAGGCCTAGTGGCGGTAGGCGCAGCCACAGGCGGAATCCTAGGCGGAATTTTCGGCGGCTTGGCCGGTCTTTGGGTCGGATTCATAGCGATCATACTTGCTGCCTTCGGAGCGATCGCGTCAACAATCCGCGGACTCATAGGCGGAATGCTAGCTAAATAGCGCGCCAACGCATCAAAGAGCTAAGAGCCAAGTAGCATGGTGAGACCGTGAAGTGGGTAACAAGACTATACGTGCATGTAGACAGAACCGCATGCCCATGGTTGATAAAACGATTCGTAGATCCGAAAGCTGAATTCCTCTTCGTTCTCGTGGAAAAAATTGAAGAAACCGTCAAAAAGGAGAAAGCAATACCATACGACGCACCTGGTGTCGAGCTTGGGCACCATGGCGGCAAGTGCAGTTTCGATGCAATAGTCGAGAAGTACAAGATCAAGGACACTGCAGTCTTGGAGTTAGCGAAGATTGTGAGAGCAGCTGACACTGACACTATGGAAGCTGCACCCGAAGCAGCCGGATTGGAAGCAATCATGACAGGTCTTGGCATCGTATCAAAAGATGATTATGAGACCATTGCCAAAGCGAGCCTAGTGTACGACGCATTCTATACTAACTGCAAACTGAGGCTGATTCGCGAGAAATACAAGGCTGAAATCGAGAAGCTGGACAGGAAAGAGCAAAGGGAATTCCTGAGAAAGAAACTGATGGAGTAGACCAAAAAACCCCTTTTTTCTTATGCGTTTGTTAGAAGGCAGGATCATGCAGTTGTTGGTTTCTCGTTATGTTGATCTTCCCCCTCGCCAGCCGGGAGGCTTTGATCACGATGACATCCATCTCGAAAGCGGTCGGGTATACGTTGCTCACACTTCCACTGGAACTGTGGAGATCATAGACGGCGAACTGACTAAGCATCTAGCAACGCTTCCGGGCTGCCCAGAGGCAAGCGGCGTCGTATGTGCTCAGAATGAGAACTTGGTCTTTGCTACCTCTCGAGGTGCTGGCAAGATCCACGTAATTGATGCCTTGACCAATCGGGTTTTGCGTGAGGTGCACGCGGGAACCATGCCTAATGGCCTTGCGTGAGACACGAGACGGAAACAGCTTCTTATCGCTGACGTGGAAGACAATTACGCAAGACTCGTTGATCCCTACTCAGGAAGCCTGATTTCAGCTTTACAACTGGCTGGAAGACCTCGGTGGTGCGCATACTCCAGCAAAAGGGATCAGTTCCTAGTGAATATTCGCGAACCCGCAGGCGTGGCCATACTTGAGCCGGAAAGCATGCCGCAAAGGGCCTTCCTGCCTATCTCGATAGCTGGACCTCACGGCCTTGACATCGACGACAAAAATGGCTTGGCCTACGTTGCATGCGATGGCGGGGCAGTGATTATCTTGGATATTTCAACAGGCCATGAAGAAGCGGTTGTGCCGATTGGAGGAGGCCCTGATGTGATTTGGCTTAATGCTGACCGACACCGTCTTTACTGCGCCATCGGGAAACCTGGTATAATCGAAGTGATAGATACACAAAGAGCGATTGTGGATGAGAAGGTAAACACGGAAGAAGGAGTACACACTCTCGCATTCGATAAAAAAAAGGCAAAAACTATACGCGTTTCTTCCTAAGAGCTGCCGTGTCAGCTGTCTACAAGGAAATCTAGTGCATAACGCGCACTAACGCATGTGCGACATATGGTCCGTCATATTCATGCGGTTATGCACTTCTGCGCATTCAGTGTACATGTCTCCCTGCATATGCTGCGTTACGTTCATGGGAGTTGAAGAGTTCTCATCGTAGCCCATATGGTTATCTTGCTCCATGTGATGCCCCATTGATCCCATAAAACCCGTGTTTTCTCTCATCGCTTGCACACGACTTAGACCAGCGCTTATTAAGGCCAAGGTAGCGATTGTTGCCATTGAGACCAGTATCAGAACTGCAAGTGATCTTCTCATCTGTAACTTACACCTCCTTAGATTCTTCGTGACGTAGCTCGCTTTGTCTCGTTTGAATCCATTGTTCAGCGTTCTTGTGGATGTTGTGCAGACCGTGTTTGACCAGCGTTAGATCTCCTATCAGGCCGAGACCAAGTCCCGCGACTGGTGCAATAAGTGCCCAAGGTCCGCCCAGAGCAGAGCCCACAGCTAAACCGGCAACTAGCCCCAAACAACAAAGCATTGCTATTCCTTCTGCACTGTCTTGAAGACTTGCTTTTCCAGCGAAGTCTCCAGCCTCTTCAGTTCCACAAACTGCTTGCTGATTTCCAGTTCCAAAGCGTGTTTCTTCTGCAATTTTTCGTCAAGCTCACTCTTTAGCAGAACACGTCTATCTTCGAGCAACAATTGTGTGTTCACGTCTTCCCACCTCTTTTCCTATTAGCAAAACCTCTTCTTCTTGGGTTCTCGCAAGGGTCCAGAGCAGCCGAAGGGAGAAAGGAGAGAGGGAAACATAAGGTGTCTTCAACATGCCCCAGACCTTGACGAGTCCTTGTGAAGTATAGGTTTCGCTTGCTTGTTCTCAACCTCCAATACCAAGCGTTCCTTCCCGGTCTTATAAGAGCCGTCGGACATAACCATGAAGCAGATTAGAACAAAAACCGAACTAAACTGACTTTCGCGCAATCTCGTGTTTCTAGGTCGCCGCCAATCCTGACAACTTCGGCTTCAGGAAAAGTCTTCTCAATAGAAATAGTGAGAGTCGCTGTCCCGCAGCCAAGACCAAGCAGCCTGCGACCCTTGTCCAGCTTTACCTGAGTCTCTGGATGAGTTTTGAAGCACGCGGCATATCTCATCATTGAATCATATAAGGGGGCCAAAAAAGTGTAGCCGGATGCTGAGATAGCGCAAGCGCTTACATAAGGTTCAGGCCCGCGCCAACTAGGGGTTGAGGGTGGCGACGACGAAAGTTCTCTATCTGCAGTTGTCGTGGCGTCGCATGCCGTCGATGCTGTAGGACCATCGTTCAACGTTCGCCTTCTCGTTTTGATAAGCGAGCACATCGTCGTTGAGTGTGTACAGCGAAGCAGGAGATTTGCTTCCCCCTTGAGCGAACATTCTCAGGACACGAATGAAGCTGTAGCCTTTAGCTAACTTCCTGTCAGCCGCCATCCCACTTTCATTTCCGTATACTTGCTTCTTTGCCATACTAATCACCTTTTTCTCAACCAAGCCTCTCATTCTTTGCTTATAAGAAGCGACGGACAAAACCATGAAACAGACTAGAACGGAAATCGAAACACTTCATGCGGACTTGGGTTCCTCTTTACGAAAGCGTGTTTCCATCCAGATGTCTAATGCGTTGTCCACAAGTCTATCAACGAAGCTGGGTTTGTACGCTATCAACACCTTTGCCACTCTGTCTTCGTCTCGAATCGTGTAGAGGTTTTCATAGCCGATTTTATCCTTGACGAGGACGTTGTTGCTCACCAGATACTTGAGGTACGATGACAACGTTGATTGTGACAGTTTGAGCTGGTCTACAAGTAGTTGATATTTTGCTTTCCCGTTTGCCAAGATGATAAGCACGATTTCCCTCATTCTCTTCTGTCTCAGTGCCGCCAGCACTTTCTTATCTTCCGGGTCAAGAGGCTTCGTGTAGTATCTTTTGTGATGGCCTTCTGTTTCTGCGAACAGTATCTTTTTCCTAGCCATATAGCTGAGGTGATATTCCAAAGTGGTCAAAGGCATGTTCAATATTCTTTGAAGTTCCCTCAGATGAATACCTGGACTCCCCTCTATGGCGGCGTAGATTTTTCTTCTTCTTTCGTTTTCCAAGATTTCATCTTTGAACATGAGGTACTAGTCCTTCAGTATGCCGACTGCTATCAAGACTAGTGCTATCAAGTGGATGAGAAAGTGCACGTTCTCGCTCATAGCGATCTCGTAGGTATCGCTGAACAGCTCTGGAACCGTGATCAAGGCATGGACGAAGAAGACGGCAAACCCCGCTGTGACAAACAGCATCTTGCGGGTTCTTGTACGCCAATAGCCAAGAAACATGATTCCGAACAAGAAGCTCGTTGCTAGGGTCAATCCAACTCGTATAACAATGTCCAAAATTCCAATATGCATGTCTTCACACATCTCCTATAATCATCAATGTTCCTGCGAGAATTTTCTGGCCGTTTCTCTCTTGTAGGACTGAGCGCAGTGCACGCAACAGAAGGTCATTTCTTTCCCATCGATGACCTCTCTGTGTCCGCCTTCGTACACTTTGCAGCCGCAGCTCGCACATACTGTTAGGCTTGGCTCGATGGCAACAGAGACGAGGGCTGAAAAACGTTTGAATAGCATTCTGCAAAGTTCTCTTCCCTTTTCGGTTAGTTCGAATACTTTCTTTTTCTTCTCTCCGACTGGCTTCAGCAAGTGTTTCACTAGACCTTTTTTCTCAAGTTGGCTCAGGAACGGATAGACCATGCTCGGACTGACGTCTTTGCCTATCCTCTTTTTGAATTTGGTGATTATGCTGTAGCCGTGGTGTGGTCCTTCATAGAGTATTGTGAGTATGTAGAAGCGCGAGAAGTCGGAAACGATTTCGCCTAAATCCTGCGTAGACATGTTTTCACCAGATTTATCTTCAAAATATATATCTGCAGAAGATATATTTAAATACTTTGGACGCAAGAGATTACTCATGTCATAATGGAGGAAGAACGTCATGCCAAGAGATCCCGTGTGCGGTATGGACGTAGACAAGGATAAAGCAATTAAGAAAAAGATTGGAGACCGCACGTACTATTTCTGCAGTCAATCGTGCGCCAACGTGTACGAGCAGCCAGAGCAAGAACTGAAAGCTATGAAACGCAGAGTCGCAGTAACCTTGATGGGCGTAGTTGCTGTTGCCGGGTTACGAGTGTTGGCTTTGTTCGGCTTAGTGGCAGTGCTGATGACGACCACACTCATCGGTGGCCTTTCTATCTACAGTCTGGCGTTGTTTATAGTCTCAACTCCGGTCGTATGGATTGCAGGCTGGAGCATTATTCATGGGGCCTACAGCTCTCTCAGAAATCGCGCAATCAACATGGACGTGCTAATTACTGCAGGAGTGGTTGCAGGCTGGTCTTTTGGAGCGGTCAACGCATTCTTGCCCAACCTAGCGGGTGGCGGAGAAGGCTACTTAGAAATAGCAGTTGGGATACTGGCCTTCGTCCTACTTGGAAAGTATATTGAAGAAAGCATACGCAGAAAATCAGCTGCTTCCATTCGAAAACTGCTGGAACTTCAACCAACGATAGCCAGGGTGCTCAAGGACGGAAAAGAAGTTGAAGTTCCGATCGACGAGGTCCAAGTGAACGATGTTATGATAGTTAAGCCGGGTGAAAAGATACCCACCGACGGCGTTGTAATCGCGGGGTATTCTTCAGTGGATGAGAAAATAATCACTGGTGAAAGTATACCTGTTGAAAAGAATGTGGGAAGCGAGGTCATAGGCGCGACGGTAAACAAAGCTGGGCTTCTAAGAGTTAAGGCGACCAAGGTTGGGGAGGAGACGGCGCTTGCACAGATTGTGCATCTTGTTGAGGAAGCACAGGCTTCAAGCGCGCCTGTCCAAAGGTTTGCAGATCGTGTTGTTGGAAAATTCGTTCCCGTAGTCTTCTCCGTGGCTGCTGTTTCTTTCGCCTACTGGTATATTGTGAGTGGGTTCTCGGCCGCTTTCTTCGTCCTGCTTGCTGTTTTGCTGATTGCGTGTCCATGTGCTTTAGGTATTGCTACGCCTACGGCTATATTGGCTGGAGTGGGCAAAGGTGCCGAATATGGAATTCTGCTCCGCAGCGGCGAATATGTCGAGAAAGCCAGGAAACTGAAGACCGTTGTGTTTGATAAGACTGGAACGTTGACAAAAGGCGAGCCTTCAGTCACAGACATCGTGGTTTACAACGGCTACGCTGAAAAGGACGCGTTGAAACTTGCGGCGATTGCTGAGAAAGGCTCAGAACATCCATTGGCAGAAGCGATATTGAAAGCAGCACGTCAAGACGGCTCCAGCATTCCTGACGCGGAGTCGTTTGAGGCAGTACCTGGACGCGGCGTCAGATGCACTTACGAGAACAAGAGGATCTTGCTTGGGAATCGAAGACTCATGCAGGACGAGAAAGTTCCGATCGAACAGTTGGAGAAGGATCTCGACAGGTTGGAAGGACAAGGCAAGACCGTGATGATTCTTGCTGTGGATAATCAGCTTGCGGGTGTAGTCGCTGCTATGGATACGGCAAAAGAAAATGCGGTTGAAGCGATAAGCAAGTTGAAGAGCATGGGACTGGAAGTAGCCATGTTGACCGGTGACAATGAAAGAACTGCCAAGGCGATCGCAGAGCAACTGGGTATTGACCAGGTCATAGCCAACGTGCTTCCTTGGGAGAAGGTCAACGCAATCAAGAAATTGCAGGGCGAAGGAAAGACGGTCGCAATGGTTGGCGACGGCATAAATGATGCTCCAGCTTTGGCTCAGGCCGACATTGGAATAGCTATTGGAAGCGGAACCGACATCGCGAAAGAAACAGGCGGCATAGTGCTGATCAAGGATGACTTGAGAGATGTGGCGCTAGCCGTGGAGTTGAGTAAGAAGACTATGACAAAAATCAACTCCAACCTATTCTGGGCATTCATATACAATGCGGTAATGATTCCAGTGGCTGCGATTGGATTGATGAATCCGATATTTGCTGCGGGAGCAATGGCCATCAGCTCGCTGACGGTGGTTTCTAACTCTGCGTTGCTGAAATTGTCGTCGTTCAAATTCGAGAAGTTCAACGATCAAACCAAGAATAATGGAGGTGCAAATAAGCATGGTTAAGGATCCAGTCTGTGGAATGAATGTAGACGAGAAAACAGCTAACTTCAAGTCTGAATACATGGGCAAAACCTACTACTTCTGCAATCAGTCGTGCAAAGCAGTGTTTGAGAAGAACCCAAAAAGATTCACTGATGAACACTCAGAGCACGAAGGACATAGTTGTTGCTGCTGCTAACAACTCGCAAGGAATTTGTCTTGCTTTTAGCGGGCGGGGTGAGATTTGCACTCTGGCAAATGGCGATGCCTCCCGCGACGCTCACCTTTTTTGTCATATTCTTAACGCGCAAGTCGTCATTGGTCAATCCTTTCCGGCCGCAAGCGCATTCCTTTTCTGAATCATCTGCAACAGCTTTCGGATTTCCGATTAGGTTGAAGCAAACTGATCAATCTGATTCTCAGGTGATATGATATCCAACTAGACAGACTTCATAACGTCATCGAAGCGAGTATCATCTTGGTATTTAATGGTTCATTAGAGTATTCCTTCTGTTTCATAAGCTGCTGAATGCCTGTCCGCTTTCATCCATAATCCAAAAGCTTATAATCAGATTTTCATACTTATGCGGTGATAGTGACCTTTCATGAACATGAAAACTGTTTCCGCCGTAGTTGTTGGAATAGTAATGTATGTCTTGCTGATTGTTCTGGCGTCCATTCAGAGGGATCTTAGTCTTGCCCAGCTTGTTCTGATGTTGGCAACTCCTTTCGTGATAGGTTTTCTCTCGGGGGGAGTGAAGAAGGGGTTGATACTCGGATTTCTGATTTCATTTGTAATGCTTATTGTGGAGGTGGTGGTCCTCCAATCTGGAGGATTTGCCGACCTAAATGTGGTGGTAGCCACCGTTCTCATGATGGCTCTGCCATTTGGTTTGATATCGGCAGGGTTGGGTGCGGCAGGCGGCTTCGTCGGCAAGAAAATGTTCAAGAAATGACGCCACTCCACAAAATCTTTGTGGCACTGACGAGGCTTGGACGGCAATGCACGTGAAGGTGCCGCTGTGATCTGTTTCCATCTTGGATCATGTATGATACTACTTTGAGGACACTTATGAAATGTTGGAAAAGCATAATCGCAAGTGCGTATCATCAGGTTGACTGGATCGCTTATCGTTTCGCTCGCCTTCTGCGTCTTGATCACACTAGCTCGAGAATGAATTCTTTTTTGGCCATTCTTTGCATGTAATTTGTGCAATCATCACCAAACTTCAATTCAGATCCGTTCTTACTCTCCCACGTTTAGGCAGAGCAGAACTGACCCAGCATTGCCTGAAGCTACACTCGGCTAGCATTGAGATACCAGCACTAACCTGAGGACGCGGGCCAACTGTTTGATCTTTTGTTGAGTCTGCTTCGTTTCCGCTTCTACAATGGTGAGTTTTTGCTACTCTTTCGTCGCGTGGATTGGCGATAGTATTTTCGCTTCTTGGTAACTCGAGAGTGGTCAGACAATGCGAACATATGCAACTGGTGAAAAACCAGTACAAGTATAGAGAAAAAAGAGAGAAGAGGGCTACTCCCGTAGCCTTCCTTCTGACTTGTCTACCCATTTATTGTATTCACGTGAACTCAACAAGGCTCTGAGTTCCTGTTCGAGTGCCAAGGAGTTCTTAGGTTTGATCTCCGCTATCCACCCTTTGCCGTACGGATCTTCATTAATAATCAATGGATCATTCTTCAAATCTTCGTTGACTTTAACTATTTTGCCGCTGACTGGCGCGTACAGGTCGAACATGAACATCCATGTTTCTGCCACGCCTAAAGGCTCCATCTTGTTGATCTCGCTTCCTAAAGGATCTGTTTGAATGTGGGCCATGCCCTTTAGGTGTCTTTGTGCGTAATCGGAGACGCCCACGCGGATGTTTCCTTCGTTGGTGATTTGAGCCCAAGTATGTTTTGGCGTGTACAATAATTGGCTTGGCGTGCATGGAATTTCTCTGTTTTTTTCAGAGGTGCCTCCTTGAGTACGTACTAGTTCCTCTAGCCGCAATCGAATTGCTTCTGAAACGAACTCTGAGATACTTCGGTATCTGCCTGTTCCGAGTTCCTCTTCAATTTCTTTGATAAGTTCTTGTCTTATGCTGATGGTCTTCCAATGTGATATCCTTTCCGACATTTTGTATCGCGCTCCTTTAACCTTGATTGATATATAGCATAAAGGCCAAATATATAGTTCGTGTATATTCAGTAAGTGATAGTAAATACTATGCAACTACCCGAAGCCCTATTCCAAGTGGCTGCTCCGCACGTTGCCTCACCTATGTTGTCTGCCAAAATTCGACATGTTCCGTAATCGTTCATGTGCATGGTAGACAAGAATCTTCACTGCAAGTTCTGTAATACCCGCTCCACCGCTTAGAGCCATTCCGTTCCGGTGAATATGAACACCAGAAAAACAGTTGCCAAAGCACCCACTGTCCTTCAGGAAACTGCCCTCATTAGGCTCCTAATGGATCTCTTCGCTCACGGATGTTCCTTTCACGGCCTTGCTCTTTATGAACTTGTCAGGGGTGTGATTAAGCTTTCCAAACCCTGAATGTCTCAAGCATGCTGCTTGCTCAACACAAGCGCATCTTGTAGATCCTGATCAATATAACGTGGGAAGAAGAACATTCATAATGCATATAAAAGAACTAATGGTATATACTGCACTGAATGGTGATTCCTTGGAAAGCAGGAAAATACAGAAGGTAGGATATTCAACGATGACTGTTTCCCTTCCAAGCGAATGGGCGAAGAAAAACAATCTGAAGCCGGGGGATCTTGTTTTTCTCATTCCGGAAAGGGATGGCACGTTAAGAGTCGCGCCAAGTCAGATCGCACAGAAAGAGGAGGGAGAAGAATACATAATAAACAGTGACGCTTGCCAAGACCGAGGCATGCTTGAAAGGATAATTGTTGGATGTTACATGCTTGGACGTGATGTCATAAGAATAACATCTTCGAGTAGAATAACGATAGAGAATGTTGATGAGATTCGAAAAATCGTTCGCAAGTTAATCGGCCTAGGTATCCTCGAAGAAACACCGAAGAATATACTACTGCAATGCTCTGTAGATCCTGTAAAATTCAAGCTCGACATGTTAATCAGACGTTTATCCATAATTGCCTCAACCATTCTTTCAGAGGCAGTACAAGCCTTTGCTGAAAACAAGAAGGCTTTGGCAGAGGAGGCAATCAATCGTGAAAACGAAGCTGATACCATTTACTATCTAGCGGTGCGTTTGCTTCTTTCCGCTCAGATAAAACCCGAAATAGCCGAGCAGATAGGCGTAACAGACATCCTTTTCATTCCTGCAACCCGTTTGATACTGCAATATTTGGAATTGATTGCGGACTATTCTGAGGACATGGCCAAGAAGATCATTGCCCTAGAAATCCACAGAAGGGAACTGCCCAACGACGTTGTTCAGAGGGTGTGCCACTTCAGCGAGGTGGCGCTAACCATTCTTCAGAAGGCCGTGGATTGTGTATTTTCACAAGATCTCAAAGTTGCAAACGGATTGATAGAAATGAAGAATCAACTTGAGACTGAGTCTGACAGGTTCATGCGGGAGGCACCTCAGATTCCATACCTAAGGGCGATTGTTTCGTGCCTAGACAAAATCGCAGACAAAGGAGCGACGATCGCAGACATAGCGATAAATAGAGCATTGGAAAAACCCACCAAACAGGTAGAAGACATTATTCAAACAGTAAAGCATGTGCGAACCTTACGCCTTCAACAAGGACGAACATGATGATTCAGTTCAGAATACGTCATATTTACATTGATAAACCTTAATACACTAAAGTAAATGGTATACATAGACATTGAGGCCCAGGCCATGGGTAATCTTGAAGAAACACTGCGAAACATAGATGTTTTCTGCAATGTGTTGGCAGACAAAATCATTGGAAAGAAGAATGACAAAGGTACATTCATGACTTTGAAGCCAATTGAAGACTTTCTTCGAAGAAAACACGTCACAGTGAAACAACCAGAGCAAAATTCTCTGGTCAGTCACATGATTCCGCTTCCAGAACTCGATGAACCTTTAATAGATATTCTTGAAGATCATGATCATGTTAGAGTCTTAGTGCAGTGTCATTGCAGGAATCAAAGAGTAACCGTACACACAAGCATTGATGGTATAGAAATATGCAGAGAAGAGCGCCACTTGAATGCTGACGGCTCAGAGATTTGTGTAGATGAGTGCCGGAAGCTGAATCTGTCCACGAAGGATTTGCAGGTTAAAAACATAATTTCAAGCTGTGGCAATAATGAGGTTTTCGAAATCGAAATACCTAAGATGAGGTGCTAGTAGGCGGCAAAGGCCAAGCTCTGCTGTTTCCAAGTTAGTATTTTTTCCAGCTTGCACGATCAGTAGGAACGGAAAAGGTGAACAAAACATTAGGAGACAATTGACTCAACATGCATTCCAAGCTCCCATATTTAACGAAAATCCATTACCTATTCACTTCAGTTTTGAAACGAATAAATCTGGGGGCAATGACTTTTTTCAACATCAACACGCCTGAATACCTGAAGAAGGCAGTGCATTTACTTCATGGCGCTACAAACTGCAAGAATTCGATTTAGCTAGGTATCTGTCATTCTGAAACATGATCTACAACCATCAAGAAAAATAGGGAATCACCGTCTCTTCCCATTAGAGGTTTGTGACTGGAACTAGCCGCGTTGGTCTAAAGGGCGAAGTTTGGAGATTCCAAGACCAAGGCTTGCCGTTGCGCGGTTTGTAAACTGCACGAGCGTAGCTAACGCTTTGATAGCGGACGAAACTGGGGCCATCAAACTCTTCGTAGAATGAACAGACAAGCTCCCTCTGGATAGAAGATACTGTTCAGATTGAGAATGCACGCACCTTCACGTTCAGAGAAGAAAGACGATTAATAATTGGAAAAAAGGAATGCTCAGTAACATTGAAGAGATGGGGTCCCAACTGAAAGGAGTGCATAGCTTGAACTTCTGCAAAAAACATGGAAGAATTGAACGCATAAAAACCAACTGCTTGCTATTCTGTGATCAGCGGATACTCGGTGATTTATTTTGGAAAGGAATTTTGTTGTTAGACAGACTTAATTCGAAAAGAAAAGAGCTAAATATCGGTTCATAAGTTAAGTTTGACTCAAACATAGCAGGAAAGTGAAAATTCATGAAATCCCCCGCAGAAATTGCAAAGACGACTTGTGAAGGTGGATGCAAGAAAGCGCAACTACCGCTAGGGAAGATGTTCGTTCTAGGTATACTTGCAGGTGCCTACATTGGTTTTGGATCGCAATTGATGACTGTTGTGACGCAAGATCTCAAGGCCTACTTTGGCTTAGGCTTCGCTCAGTTTCTTGGCGGTGCTGTTTTCACAGTAGGACTAATGCTAGTAGTTATTGGTGGTGCTGAGCTTTTCACTGGAAACAATTTGATTGTAGTTGCATGCTGCAACAAAATGGCTCCTTGGAAAAGCCTCTTAAAAAACTGGATAGTTGTCTACATAGGGAACTTTGTAGGCTCAGTGCTTTTGGCGTGTATTGTTTTTGTGGGATTCTATTACTCAACAAGTGGAACGAGCACTTTAGGACTCAGGGCTTTAACTATCGCCAATGCGAAGGTAGATCTGAACTTCATCGCTGCCTTGGCTAGAGGTATAGGCTGCAATTGGCTGGTCTGTCTAGCCGTGTGGCTAGCCGCTTCTTCTGACGACACCATTGGAAAGATTGGTGGAATTTTCTTCCCAATCATGGCATTCGTTGCTATGGGATTTGAACACAGCATTGCAAACATGTTCTTTATTCCCATGGGGTTATTCCTAACGACATTGCCAAGCTATACTGCCACCGCTAGCGCTAACCTAACACCGTACGGCTTTCTGTTCAACAATTTGCTTCCAGTAACTATCGGAAACATCATTGGAGGCGCTTTCTTCGTAGGAATAATGTACTGGTACACGTACCTGAAAGGACAAAAACAGTAAATGCTCAAATCTCCATTTTTTTCATTCAAAAATGATTTAAACGTGATTCAAAATGCCTGTGAGTATCCAATATCAAGAGAAAGACAAGCTTCTTCAGAAACATCCCAAGATTGAAATATGCCTTAAATGTAATACTTGTGCTCTTGTATGCCCAGTAACCCGATATGAAGTCGGCTTCTCTCCCACAAACACCTACGTTGGCAACGTTTTCAGCGCTCCAGAACCTGAAAAAAACCCGAACATCTGGCTTTGCGTATCATGCCACAAGTGCGAAGAAATATGTCCATACGAAGTGAAGCCCCCAAAAGTCATAGAGGCCTTGAAAGAAGAAGCATTTGAGAAAGGTTACGCTCCAGAAGCTATCCGAGAAGAAATAAACCAAGTCCTTACAGCTGGATACGCGTTTCCAATCTTTCAATCACTCAGCTTCATCAACAGAGAACGTACTAGAAGAGGATTGAAAGCCCTCGGCGAAAGAAAAGTCGGAGAAATCAAAAAAATCGCCGAGAAAACGGGGCTTGAGAGCAAAATGGTCAGAGTGAGATCAAGATGACTGAAAAATATGCGTTCTTTAGAGGTTGTTTTGTACCGGTTAGGTTGCCACAAATAGAGGCAGTTGCTCAGAAAGTCTTCTCGGACATGGGCGTCTCGCTCGTTAGCCTCGATGACTTTACTTGTTGTCCCGAACCCGTTGGAGTTGGAATCAATGACAAAATGATGTGGTTGTCCCTTGCAGCACGAAATCTTGCAGTTGCTGAAGAGAATGGACTAGATATCATTACAGTTTGTAACGGTTGTACCTATACGCTAAGACACGCCTGCAACGCTTTGAACTCAAATACACAATTGCTGAACAAGGTGAACGAAACCATTTCGGACACTGGGCATGAGTATAAGGGAAAAGTGAAAGTAAGTCATTTTCTTGAAGTACTGAAGAATGAAATAGGAATCAAGAAAGTGAAAGATGCTGTTGAATATCCTCTTTCGGAATTGACCATAGCGACCCACACAGGTTGTCACCTCCTCAGTCCAAGAGAAGTCATGAAATTTGACGACCCGTTCGATCCAACCATTTTGGACGATTTGGTAGCTGTTCTTGGCGCTACGCCAGCTGATTACGACATGAAAACAATGTGTTGCGGGTGGACTCTTATGACCTATGGTACGCGGGAGGGCGCCTACAGGTTGCTCGGAGACAAACTCGGCAACATGAAGTTAGCACAAGCCGACTGCCTAACAGTAGTGTGTCCCCAATGTTTCTACCAATTTGACATGGGACAGTGGATTGCCTCACGGAAGAGTATAACTCGATACAACTTACCCGTATTGTTCTACCTCCAGCTTCTGGGACTGGCTATGGGCTACACCCTTGAAGAAATTGGCTATGACTCACATAAAATCAAGAACCCGGCTTTTGAAAGCAAGATCAGGATGAGGTGAGGTGGAAATGAACAAGATCAGAACGACTTGTGTATACTGCGGAACTGGTTGCACACTCTACTTGAAAGTTCGTAATGGAGAAGTAGTAGGCGTTTTACCTGACGAAAGCGGTCCAGGAGAGGGCAAACTGTGCATCAAGGGGTGGAGTGCTCATGAATTCGTACATCACCCAGACCGCTTGACAAAGCCTCTTATAAGAGGGAAAGATGGAAAATTCAAGGAAGTCGACTGGGATACCGCACTTTCTCTTGTTGCCGAAAAACTGACAAGGACAAAGAAGGAATTTGGAAGCGACGCCATAGGGATCTTTGGGTCTGCTAAAGCCACAAATGAAGAGAACTTTTTGATCCAAAAGTTTGCTAGAGCAGTCATAGGAACAAATAATGTCGACCATTGTGCACGCCTCTGCCACGCAAGCACCGTAGTGGGTTTGGCATCCACCTTTGGCAGCGGCGCCATGACCAACTCGATAAACGAACTGGAAGATGCAGACGTAATCTTCGTCACAGGCTCCAACACAACCGAGCAACACCCGCTTATCGCAACGAGAATCTTGCGAGCAGTGCGCAATGGCGCCAAACTGATCATTGCAGACCCAAGATTCATAGATCTCGCAAGCTTTGCCACGATCTACGTGAGCCAAAAGCCTGGAACCGACGTGGCTTTCCTAAATGGCATGATGAACGTCATAATTTCCGAGAACCTGCACGATGAAGAGTTCATAAAGACACGAACCGAGAATTTCGAAGCGGTCAAGAAGACCGTTGAGAAGTACACGCCTGAGTATGTCGAGAAAATAACCACGGTCCCTGCTGAAAAAATTCGGGAGGCCGCGCGGTTGTATGCGAAAGCTGACAAGGCCGCCATAGTCTACTCGATGGGTATAACTCAACACACGACAGGTGTTGACAATGTTGTTTCAACAGCGAATCTTGCTATGCTAACCGGCAACCTGGGCAAGGAAAGTTCAGGTGTGAACCCTCTTAGAGGACAGAACAATGTCCAAGGTGCGTGTGACGTTGGCGCTCTGCCAAACGTGTATTCTGGTTATCAAAGGGTAGATGTGGAGGACTTGCGAAAGAAGTTTGAGGACGCATGGGGCGTCAAACTGCCTACAAAACCTGGGTTAACGATTGTTGAAATGACAAACGCTGCAGGAAGCAACATCAAAGCCTTATACATTATGGGTGAAAACCCCATGGTTTCAGATCCAGACATCAACCATGTGCGGGAACAACTGGAAAAACTTGACTTCCTAGTTGTTTCAGACATATTCCTATCAGAAACCGCGCAACTTGCTGATGTCGTACTCCCAGTAGCCAGCTACGCGGAGAAGGATGGAACATTCACCTCGACCGAACGCCGTGTGCAAAGGATTCGCAAAGCTGTAGAACCTCCGGGAGAATCGAAACCTGACTGGGAGATCATCGTTGACTTAGCGCGCCGAATGGGTTATAGTGGCATGAACTACGCGTCGCCCAAGGATGTTATGGATGAGGTTGCGAAGCTTACTCCCAGCTACGGTGGAATGGCATACGATCGTCTAGACGGTACTGGCCTACAATGGCCCTGTCCGAACAAAGAACATCCTGGGACGAAGTATCTCCACAAAGACAAGTTCACTCGAGGACTCGGTCTTTTCACTCCCGTGGAATACCAGCCTCCTGCCGAGGAAACAGACGAATCATACCCGTTCATACTGACCACCGGTAGAATGCTGTTTCATTTCCACACAGGTACAATGACACGGAGATCCCCGACGCTTATCACCCAGGCATCTGAAGGATACGTTGAGATAAACCCGAAAGACGCGAAAGAGCTTGGAGTAAACGAAGGCGACAAGGTCCAAGTTAAAAGCCGAAGAGGAGAAATCGAGATCAAAGCCAGGATGACCGACATAGTGCAGCCAGGAACAGTCTTCATACCTTTTCATTTTGCCGAAGCAGCTGCGAACAAGCTGACTATCGCAGCGTTAGACCCGAAGGCGAAAATTCCTGAACTGAAAGTGTGCGCTGTGAAAATAGAAAAACCCTGAAATCCTTATTTTCTGCAGTTCTGCTTTCTATAAGCGTGCTGAAGAGGGCTGTAATGAGGTTCTTTGGAAGTCTATCCATGTCTCCTTCGACCTAGCTTGAAAGGTTTCAGAAAGCACGAGGGTTCAGAATCACTGTACGGGGATCAGTTTGGCCTTGACAAGTGTTAAAGTGAAGATCAAGAAGATCAATGTACGTGAGAGAAGTGTGAAGTCAGTAAGTGATTGTGTAGTGGTCGAGTCGCCTGTCTTTGTTTATGCCAATGGTTATCACGTGGCTACTCTTTTTTGCTTACCCACGCTACTGAGAGAGCTTGGTGTCGGTTGGCTTTTCAGTCAATCCATAGTGAAATCGCTTGATGAGATAACGAATGTCACAGTGAGAAAGAACCATGTAAAAATAGTGTGCAGCAGCAAGATTGAAGCACGCATAAAGACGTCTAAAACAACGAAAACAATAGATTCCTCTTGTGGGTCAACAGAAGAAGACTTTCTTTTCCTAATAGACAGAATGACCAAACCGTTCGTCAAGTCAGAATATAGAGTTGAGGCCGAAAAAGTCCTGGAATTTGTCAGGGTTCTCAATGAAAAGTCTAGCTTGTTCAAGCTGACAGGCGGTACGCACTCAGCTGCGATTTTTCATAAAGGGAAGTTGGTTGCGTTTGCGGAAGATGTGGGGAGACACAATGCTGTAGACAAAGCTATAGGCGTAGCAGCATTCAAGAAAGTTAATTTCTCAGATTGTGTCATAGCAAGCAGTGGTAGACAACCAGCCAACATGGTCCTCAAGGCTGCTCGTGTAGGAGTACCGATCATAGCTTCAATTGCAGGACCTGTTTCCTCAGGAATAGATGCTGCAAGAAGGACTGGCGTAACATTAATCTGTTTTGTCAGGGGAGAAAGAATGAATATCTATAGCTATCCTGAAAGGGTAGATGGATCTTAGAATCCTGTACGCTGGTCCGTTTTGATTTCTTATGTTTCTGTCTGCATATCTTGAAGAATGCGTTCTGCCTTTTTCAAATCCTTTGGAGTATTGACATTGAAGAATGTCATTAACCTCGGATCTATGCGTTCGAGAGCGTGAGTGGATATGTAACGCACCTTCTCCAAGCGGCTGATCATAGAGTACATGTTCAACTTTCCGTCCTTCAACGCTTTTCTCGCTGCAGCTAGGGCCGATTCTGTGTTGTACGAAGCTTGAAGAGGTTCTAGATAGTCGTTCGGCCACTGAGGAATCACTGCATCGTTGTTCACGCACCATTCCAAAAGAAGTGGCATGATTTGACTCGAAATGAATGGGGTGTCGCACGGCAGCAATAGCGAATATTGGCCATTCACGTTTTCCAGTCCAGTCAATGTGCCGATGAGAGGACTTTGGATCTCGAGCTTGTCGACAACTGTTTTCGCCCTTTGCCCCAGAAGAGGAGCGTAGGCTTTTTCTTGACTTTCTGAGCCTACGACAACCACGATTTCATCAACAACAGTCGAAACCTTGTCAAGAACATAAAGAACAAGAGGCCTCCAAGCCAACTTGATCAACCCTTTGTCTAGTCCAAACCGCTTAGAGCGTCCACCGGCAAGAACTATCGCAGACTTTTCCAAGCGCCCAATGCCTCAACTTCGTGATTCATTAGCGTGTGCCTCGTTGGTCCGCCTGAGCCTACTACAACGTTTCATAAGACTTTCTGTGAAGGGCGATTGATGAAGCATTTCGCTATCACGCATTGTTCTAGGACCGTGCGCGTATTCAAGTCTTTTGGCGCGCATGTCTGCTCCTAAATCTGTTTGGGGTCAGCCTAACCTTTCAGAAACTAGAGCATTTGTGCAGATTCAGGAAGGGCGGATACTAGAAAAATGCGAGAAGATGCGAAGCCCAGAACTGCCTTCAAACCGGTTCAACAAGCTTCGAAAAAGGGGGGATTTGATTGTTACTGGCTTAAGCATGTCGTGCGAACTGTTTCAGGGCGTCGCACAAATAGCTTTGTGTTAAGCTTGCGCCACATTTGCGCTAAGCTTATTAGTGGTGTTACGAGAGTACTGAGCTGCAGAGGTATGTGCACTTGACGGTGGCTTACGTGTTAGCCAAAGTGGAAGCAGGAAAGGACGAGGAAGTTCTGAAGGAAGTCAAGAAAATATCCGGGGTCCAATACGCAGTTCCAACATACGGCATGTTCGACTTGCATGTTGAAGCGTCATTCGACACAATGGATGAACTCGACCAATTTGTCTTCGAAAAAATCCGCAGAATCCATGGGATAAGAGAAACAGTGACTCTGGTTGCTTTCAGGGGGATATAGATGGCCCGAATTGGCTGCAGAGAAGTCTATTTTGCGAAGGCAATGGAACCACGTCGAGTCGATTTCTTGATAGATAAGGTTAAAGAAGTTGTGAACGAAATGGGGTTCCCCCCTGAGTACGACATAAGAATTTACAAGAATGTTTATTCATGTTGTGGGATCGGAGGCCTAGGCGTAGTAATTGAAGTTGTCGGGCCTGAGGAGGAAAAGATAAGGGCACTCGATTTGAGGGCCGTGTCAAAGATCATAGAATTTTGCGAACAGGAAAGCCACGAAATAGGGTACCACAGTTGCGAAAAACACTATCTCATTTAGGAATCTCCGCTATCAATACACGAATGTGAGCAAGTATACTTGAAAGGCCTGATCAAACGCAAAACTCACAAGCCTTGGATGGGAGGATGAAGAACTGAGAGGCAATGTGGGAGTAGCACTGGTCGTCAGTGGTGAAATCGCCGGAGTAAAGGCGGCGATTGGTTTGGCGGACGCTGGATTCGCAGTTTATTTACTTGATGAATCGACCAACATTAAAGGAATCATGGCGGATCTGAATAAAATTCTACGAACAAACGACTGCCCCTTGTGCGTTCTACCGCCCAAACTTGTAGGCGGGACAGAGAATGCCAGAACAGAGCGCGAGGCTAGGAAAGATCTCTGCAGCAGATGCAAAGTTGCAGACCCGTTTGCGAGCACGACACCAGCAAATGAGCACGCTAAGAAACCTAACGGGGTTTGAAGATGGTGAGACTTTGGAGCTCTCTTTTATGATTTCATATGTCTTGATTGGGCTTCGCGTATTCTTTGGTTTTGCATTGATTAGTTCTGGCGATATTTGAGGTGTGTTTACTGAGGGATTGGGGAAACTCCGAAGTGAAGAATAATGGATACACATTTTGAACCAAGAATTATCGCATTTTGCTGCAATTGGTGCGCGTACGCTGCGGCTGACCTCGCAGGAGTGGCAAGAATTCAATATCCGCCTAACGTGCAGATCATTCGGGTAATGTGTTCTGGGAGTGTGGATCCCCTGATGGTGGTTAAGGCCTTGTATCATGGAGCTGACGGCGTATTAGTGCTGGGCTGTCGCATTGGAGACTGCCATTATAAGACAGGCAACCACCTTGCGAAGAAGAGAATAGCCGTTCTTCAACGGCTCTTGGGCTACCTGGGGATCGATCCGAGAAGGGTGAGAATTGACTGGGTATCAGCATCAGAAGGTGAAAAATTCGCCCAAACTGTGAGAGAGTTCACAGAGGAAATGAAGAGATTGGGTTTATTGTCGCTGAAGGAGGAGTTTTCATGATAGAAGAAACCCGAAGATTAGCCGAGAAATGGCTTGAAAGTGGAAAGGTTGACGGTATAGTCGGCTTGAGAGAAAATGATGGGTACGTTGCACCCTACCTTTTCACAGAGACAGGCGAACTGGAAAGCCTGGTGGTTTCATCACAAATAAGAAGGACGTTCTGTACGAGCAAGTCCCAAAGATTCAAGAAGAATGTGCTGTACCTCCTTCAGCAGAAGTATCCTAAAGCCAAGATAGGGGTTGTTGCTAGGGGATGTGAAGAGAAGGCGATTATCGAATTGGCAAAAAGGAACCAACTGGACCTTGAAAGAATCACGATCTTGGCGGTCGCCTGCACTAGAGAAGAAGCTATAGACTGCAGATGCCCAACACCTTATCCTACGAGGATCGATGTTGGCAAAAGAGTTGAGGGCGTTTCCAGTGACGTGGATGTTGAGGCTCTTCAAAAGAAGAGCTTGCAGGAGCGGTTTTCATTCTGGAAACATGAGCTCAGCAAATGCATAAAATGCTATGGTTGCCGAAATGTCTGTCCATCATGTTTCTGCGAAGACTGCAAAATGGAACTGGAGCTGTGGGCGAAGATGGGGCAGCTACCCCCTGAAATTCCCATGTTTCATTTCATAAGATGGTATCACGTCGCAGATAGGTGCATTGAGTGTGGAGCTTGTGAGAAAGCCTGTCCTGTTGACATCCCATTGTTAACGATTCTCAAGCTGTTGAGAAGAGACATCAAAGAGATGTTCGACTATGAAGCGGGCTTGGACGCGAAGCAGGAAGCGCCCTTGCTAACAACGCTGGATGAGACACCGCTCAAGGAGTGATCAACGATGAAGTATGAAAATGTGCTCACAATATGCCCCTATTGTGGAGCTGGATGTGGCTTGTATCTTCAAGTCCTGGATGGTGAACTAGTCGGCGTACTGCCATGCGAATCGCATGTGGTCAGTCAAGGAAAACTCTGCGTCAAGGGGTGGAACGCCCACGAGTTTGTGTACGACAAAGAGAGGCTAACCAAACCACTAATCAAGCATAATGGAACCTTCGAGGAAGTCTCATGGGACAAGGCCTTAGATATTATCGTAAGAAAGTTCAAGGAATACGTGGAAAAATATAGTCCTGACTCCATTGGTGTTCTCTCTTCAGCGAAATGTACTAATGAAGAAAACTATCTGATGATGAAATTCGCTAGGGCTGTTCTCGGTACAAACAATGTGGACCACTGTGCTCGTCTGTGCCACTCTTCTTCGGTTGTCGGCTTGGGTGCAAGCTTTGGCAGTGGGGCGATGACGAATTCTATAGGGGAGCTTGAGAACTGTGATTGTATACTGGTTACAGGTTCAAACACAACTGAACAGCACCCACTTGTCGCACGATATATAATGAGAGCAAAAGAGAAGGGAGCAAAACTAATAGTTGTGGACCCGCGAGCCATCCCTCTAAGCAGGTTTGCTGACTTCCATCTGCGGCAGAGACCCGGAACTGATGTTGCATGGATTAACGGCTTCATGAATGTTATTATCAATGAGAGCTTGGAAGACAAGGCGTTTATTCAGGAGCGAACTGAGGGCTATGAAGAAATGGCGGAAACGGTTGGAAAGTACACGCCGGAGTATGTGGAGAGTATTACAGGAATACCTAAGGAAAACCTCATTGACGCTGCGAGGACATATGCAAGATCTGATAGAGCGGCGCTAGTCTACTCGATGGGAATAACGCAGCATACAACTGGCGTAGACTGCGTTAGATCATGCGCAAATCTTGCTATGCTAACAGGTAATGTTGGAAAACCAAGCACGGGTGTCAACCCCCTGAGGGGACAAGTGAACGTACAAGGAGCTTGCGATGTGGGCGCATTGCCCAACGTCTACTCCGGGTACCAAAGTGTAGCTGACGAAAAGATAAGAGCGAAGTTTGAGGAGGCATGGAAAACAAAATTGCCCCCGAAACCAGGACTAACTGTTGTTGACATGATAAACGCGGCATATGACGGAAAAATGAAGATGATGTACATTATGGGTGAGAACCCAATGCTGTCAGACCCGGATATTGGTCACGTCAAAGAAGGGCTAAACAACCTTGAATCGCTCGTCGTCCAAGACATATTCCTTACAGAGACAGCTCAACTAGCTGACATAGTGCTTCCTGCCGCTTCCTATGCGGAGAAATCTGGAACTTTCACTTCGACGGATCGCATGGTTCAGATGGTGAGAAAGGCCATTGAACCTGTTGGTGAAAGTAGGCCCGATTGGCAAATAATATGCAGTCTCGCCAAGAGAATGGGATCGAATGAGTTTGAGTATTCCTCCCCAGCTGATGTCATGGACGAGATAGCATCCCTGACTCCGATATATGGAGGCATGGCATATGACCGCCTGGGGAACGGATTACAGTGGCCTTGTCCATCCAAGGATCATGCAGGGACACCTTATTTGCACAAGGACAAGTTTTCAAGAGGTAAAGGTAGTTTTGCTGCCCTAGAGTTCAAGGAACCCGCTGAGCTTCCAGACGAAGATTACCCTCTAAACTTGACTACAGGAAGAATCATGTTTCACTTCCACACTGGAACGATGACTAGAAGGACAGAGATACTGAACAGAGAGGTCCCGATGGGCTACGTAGAGATTAACCCTGTGGACGCTGAAAAACTTGGGGTAGCTGATGAAGAGCAGGTCTTGGTGCAAAGCCGCAGAGGAGAAATCAGTATCAAAACGCTCATAACAAAAAGGGTTCCTGAGGGTGTCATCTTCATACCATTTCACTTTGTTGAGTGTGCAGCAAATGTCTTGACGAACCCTGCGGTTGATCCAGTTGCAAAGATTCCCGAATTCAAGACATGCGCTGCAAGAATTAAGAGAGTGGAAAGGAAGAAATTGTGATTAACGTGCGTTTGGGGCTTGGTTCCGCGGATGATTCTTGGAAGAGTGGGCTCATCCGCGAACAGTGAAAGGATTACATAAGGTTTTTGAACATTACGATGAGAAAGACATCAAGCATGCCCTATTGGCGGCGATAGACCTGTTTCACGGGCTAGCGACTGAGGCAGCCGAAAAAATGAGCTATTCATACCCCACAGAGGCAACCAGTCAAGTAGCGAAATGGATACGATCACGTATTTCATGACCATGACACCATGAGCAACAGCGCTCGCGAACCCTCATGGGTTTATTTGTAGCGGGCGGGGTTTGAAAACCACAACTGAGTGAAAATGGACAAAACTTAAATTGCCCTCTTGTTTTTCACGCCCTTGATGGTGAGACGTTTGGGTGGTGTAAAGCGTAAGGATGTGCGAGGGTATCCTGAAATCATAACACGACTGCCAGAAGCGAACATTCAGCTTAGGGGCGTTAGAGCTTGGATATTGCAGGGAGAGACGCATCAACTGGTTTTCTTCGAAATGAAGTCTTCTGCACAGGTGCCAGAGCATTGTCACGATTATGATCAATGGGGGATCATGATAGAGGGAAGAATGGAGTTAATCATCAGTGGCGAGACAAGAGTCTGTGGGAAAGGTGATGAATACGTCATTCCTGCCCAAGCAAAACACTGCGCAAGATTCCTGAGCAATTCTAGAGTAATGGATTTCTTCTCCGAGAAAAGCAGATACAAAACTAGATCATCCCGATAATCAGGGCCTCCACATCAACCAAGAGTCTGCACGATACGGCATCAACAACGGAGTTGCCGAATCGTTGCTCGGCAAGTTGGCACAAGTCAATCAGTGTAAGGGTTTTTGAAGAACGGAAATGACAGACACAAGAAAGATTGTTAAAA
>Ga0154709_155_pt2 | contig 20236 bp, 17 predicted proteins | sample Rifle2008BG13ft_FD_105569 | JGI IMG/M metagenome (GOLD analysis project Ga0154709, IMG submission 105569) | Candidatus Bathyarchaeota archaeon RBG_13_46_16b
TTTTAGCAGTTGCGAACGGTTAATGTACTAGAAATGTCTCAGTTTGATTTTCCAGCAGGGTGTCTTCGTTGATGAGGCTGAATATTTGCCTGTAGAGTTCTAAGACCGCAAGCCCTTTTTCAGTTGCAACGTAAACTGTTTTGCTATTTAGAACACCTTACCAGAAAAACAACTAGGCGCGCGCTAATGGAGCGGCAACCTTCACCTTGTGGCTAAACATATAAACTGTCACGATAATATTCGGTTTGGGGAAAGAAGTGTATGGTGGAAAGCACTAAGCGCAAGTGCAAAGCTTGCGGAAAGCTGTTTGTGCCAGACAACGATTTTCAAGGCTTCTGCTCAGACAGGTGCTACCGAGTTTTCAAAGGAGAAATAAAACCGAGTGTATAGCATAATCTAGCCTGTGTGCGCACTTCTTATTTTCAGGTTTTCTGTTAAGGCTCCTACTGGAAACATTGCCATAGCGCATGCAGGCGTAATCCCATGCCTTTCTTTGACAAGCTTGCCATGGCAGACATAGCATTCTCTCACCTTCAAAATGTAGTCTTGGCCTTCCTTCTCTAGCTTTACAGTTTTTGCAAGCTGAAGGTCATCCCTTAAATAGGCTGCAATTTTCTCCATCAAATCATCGGCGTTATTGGCACGCGTTATAGTTGTCGCCCACCTCCTCCCAAGATTTACACTGGCTCTTGCAAACACTTTCTGGTTTTCTTCACCTAGTGCGCCCTGAATCGCACAAAGAACCTCAAGGAATGGCTTCTGCGGAACCAGCTTTCTCTCCATCATACGCTCTTCATCACCTTCCTAAATCAGTCTCTAAATGAGAACAATTCTCTGGCCTTCTTCCTCAGTGTTCGCTTCAACGATTCACAAGACTCTTTCTCCTCACCAATCCAACTCATGTAGCCACCTATCAAGCATAACTAAGCCTTTTCTGGCAAATAACGCGCTCTAGTGCCTGATTAGGGTTCTTTAGGGTTCCTCGCTCAATCGTCCAGATAGGTCTTCCCAAGTGAACATTTCGAAGCAAATTAGGGTTTCCGACCTGCAAACAAATGGAGACTTCCTCATCTCTATGACCCTGGCATCTATGTCCTTCATTGCTCCCCGAAGTATAATGACGAAGTCAAAGGATCCGTGAACAAAATCCATCCTTTCCACCTTGGAGTCCAAGATCAATCCTTTAGACAAGACCTCATCGCAGAACTCCTTCTCCTTCCCAGGCTGAATCTCCACGAGCACATAGGCGCGTACGCTACCTTCTTGAGACTTCATGAGCGTTTGTTCTATTGGTTACCTTATTATTGTTTCCCCTATCGCGCGCTAAACTTACAACTGGAACGTCCGCGGCCAAGTTACTCAGCTGCGGCTGAATCACAGTAATCGCATGCCGTTTTGTCTTTCATTGACTTGGTTCATAGATTGTGGTCCCTTGAGCGCGAGCAATCAGAAAGAGAACCTCAACTATGAATCTACTTAGATCCTAGCTTTTTCCGCAGTATTTTTTCTGCTCTTCTTAATGCTTCTGGCAGTTTATCGGTTCGTGGTCCTCCACCTTGAGCGAAGTTGGGTTTTCCTCCTCCCCCGCCACCTATGATCGATGACGCCTCTCTCACCGCTTGGCCTGCGTCTGCTCCCTTTCCTAGAGCTGTCTTTCCTGCCATGACCATTATTCTCGCATTCTTGCTGTCTGAACCATAGAATATTGCGATGACGCTTTCGTCTCTTTTGATGATCTCGTTTGCCGTTTGAACCATACGGTCAACGTCCATGTCCTCTTTGAAATCACGCTTAACCAGCTTAACACCGTCTACCTCCTCAACTTCACAAGCAATCTTCGTTCCAGCAGCCATGCTTTCGCGTTCAGCCAGTTCCTTGATCAACTTTCTTCTTTCAACTGTCGCTTCCTTCAGCTCTTTGACTAGCTTCTCTGCAGTCTTGTCCAGTTTCTCGATGGGCGCGGTTAAAGTCTCTGAGACTTTCCACAGCAAGCGTTCATTGGCTTGAACCGCTTTCACCGCTGGGATTCCAACGGAATAGGTGAGTCTCTCCACGCCATCTTGAACTCTTTCTGAGTGAATAATCTTGATGAAGCCAAGCTCGCCAGTGTTCCTCAGGTGCGTTCCGGCGCACGCTTCTACGTCCCAGTCCCCAGCTCTTACCACGCGGATTTCCTTGCCAGGCACCGCTCCGCCCTGATAAAGCCTGAAGCCGTAGCGAGCTTCTGCTTCGTTGCGCAGCATCCAAGATGTTTCAACTGGAATGTTACGCATAATCGCTTCGTTAGCCAAAGTCTCGATCTTCTGCATTTCTTCCAGCGAAAGCCTACGGTAATGTGAGATGTCCAATCTGGAGCTTTCAACGCCTTTTTGTGTGCCGAACTGCCATATGTGTTGTCCGAGCACACGTTTTGCAGCGCCGCCGATAACGTGGGTTGCTGTATGGTTCTTCATGAGGCTGTATCGTTTTTCCCAGTCAATATGGCCCTTGATAGTGCTGCCCTCTTTTGGAGAATCCGCGCCTTTGACCTTGTGTACGATCACTCTGCCAACTTTCTGAACGTCGACAACCTCAATCTTCTTTCCTTTGAACGTGAGATAGCCGCTGTCGGCAGGCTGTCCACCTCCCTCTGGGAAGAAACACGTTTGGTCAAGAACAACGTACTCGCCACCAATCACTTTGATTACCTTGGCGCTGAACTCCTTCATATACTGGTCTTGATAGTACAACATCTTGGTCTCGGCGATCCCTGCAATCTTGTTCTTCAGCCACTCTTCCTGTTTTGCTTCTATTTCTTCAACAGGTTTCGACGTCTGCATGTGTCGTTGAGCGATCAAGGCATAGAAGTTGTCAGGAATGTCCACCCCTAAGCCTTCATCCTCGGCTGCCTTCTTCACGATCTCGGGAGGCAATCCATGAGAATCGTAAAGCTCCGTTAAAGTTCCAACAGGAATTTCCTTCTTCTTTTTGGCTTTCAGGTCCTTTGAAATTCTTTTGACCATTCCTTCTCCACGTTTGATTGTGTCTTCGAATTTCTCTTCTTCGACGTGGAGCATTTCAACGATTTCGTTTTGCATTTCTTTCAGCAGTGGAAAATCCTTGTCCCAATAGTTGATCTGCATGTCCACAATGTCATAGAGCTTCTCTGGGATATTCAGCATCCGCAGAAGCCTGTAGACTCTTCTAAACAGTAGTCTCGCCAAATATCCTTCCTGAATGTTTGAAGGAACGACGCCTTCAGAGAGTATGAAGCTTAAGCATTTCGTGTGGTCTGCGACTGCGAAGGCGTTCTCGATTGGCGACAGGAACTTGTCTAACTCATTCACAGTTAAACCGACGAGCTCGGCCTCTTTCTTTCTTGTCTTAAATCTGCTTGCAGTCTTGTCCAGACTTACTAGCCCTGACACTTCCGCAATTTTCTTCAGCAGCTTCTCGTCGACTTTGGTCATTCCAGCCATCTTGAAGATTTTGCCAAGCAAGTCGCCATAGATAGCGTGGAACCCGCTCAAAACACCTTGAGAAACCCACGCGTAACGATCTATGCCGTAGCCGGTGTCAACGGTTCGAATAGGCAGTTTCACAAACTCATTGTTAACCACTTTGAACTGCATGAAAACCAGCGTGGCAACTTCCATGCCTCGAATGATGCATTCAACGTCTGGTCCAGCATTTCCGCCGCCAACCCAGACTCCTTCTTTGTACACTATTTCTTCGGATTTCACGCCTAAATCCTTGGTAACCCAATCTTGATGGTACCTGACTGTTTGGTCTTTCCAGTAGACTTCTTTGTCAGGGTAGTTGAACGCGTGTGCTCCTCCCATCTCGAATATGGTCATGTGTCTCCCAAACGTTGGTCCAGTGTTGGCAATGTCCGTCATGCGAATGCATGGCTGGGAAATCACCAAAGGGTTTGCGGGTGGTGGGGCAATGCCTTCGGTTACGTATGGTTGAAAGTCAATTATGCTTGCATGAGTGAGGTAGATGTCCTCTCGCCACCTTGCCACAACGGGATAGGGCTTAACCCGAGCGTGTCCATGTTTCTCAAAATACGACAGGAAAGCTTCACGCATCTCTCTTAAGCTGTAGCTCCTTTTTGTTGGTGGGTCGTTTATGAAGGTGTAGCTGGCGCATCCTTCCGACGTGGCTTCACCGCATGTTTCTTGTTCCGAGTTCTGCGTCCAAAAATACTCGCCGCACTTTGGGCAAAGCTTTCTGACGTATCCTGCTTCTTTGAAGAAAGGAAGACTGTACTCTTTTTCTGGAAACCTGTCCAATATCCAGACACTCCGACAACATGATCCGTTAGATTTCAAAAGATAAGAGAGCAGCACTGATTTAAACCATTTCGCTATCCCACGTTGAAGCCGAGCAGAAAGCCAAACATCTGGCTGGCGCATCAAAAACTTGATTTAAACGAGCTTTCCTAATAAACACAGCTTACAGCAGATCACGGAGGTGAAAAATCACGGAACTTTTTGACATATACTTGTTGAACGTCGTGCTTACGTTGGGAATGTTTGTCGTCTTGACTATCCGCGCTTGGCTTGAACTGAAGAACTACCGCTTGATGTGGAGAGAACTTGAATGGAGACAAACTTATCGAACGATGGGACGTCTGCTCAAGGTGGAGAAGGACTTGTTCTCAAAGGTTGAGGGCGGAGATGAACTGTATACTCTTCTCTGTGAGATCTTCAAGGTTGAAGACAAGTAGGGGCTTAAGGGAAATGCCAGTCAGCAACAAGCCTTACCTGTTCTGCACCACGTTTCTCCATTCCATATCGTCTAAGCGGTTTCGTAAGATGCCTCTGAGACCTTGCTGAAGTCACATAGAGTCCTTTTCTCAAGTCCCGCTTCAGCCTCACCTCAACCTTCCCAAAACCCGCATACCTTTGTCTGCACTTTTCGCATCTGAAGCCTTGATCCTTGCCCATTGACTTAAGCCGCTTGCCACACGTTGGACAAACAGGATTCTGATAGACAATTCTGGGCGCAAGCTTCAAGACTCGAATCTTTTCAAGATTTATCGTAAGAGACCTGCCACTGCTTGCAGCACGGACACCACCATAAACCTCCAAGTGGTCGCCAACAACAAGTTCTCTCGCTGCGCGGCGCAAAGTATCCGTAGGTTCGTAAGCTGCGCAATCAACCTGTCCGCTCTCATCTTTGATCGAAAAAATGACATGTCTGCCCCGAATTACCTTGGGGTTTGCCGACACAATCGCTCTTGCAACAACAGAGCTATATGGTATGATCTGATCCAGGTTCTTGATTTTCTTCAGATGAGCATCAGTCCCTTGATTCGTGCGGAATATTATCCATCTCTCAACTGGTTCAAGAGGCTTCACCATTTCGAACGCTTGCTTCACTACAAGGGGCGTCTCGCCCCTAATACCAAAAAGAATAGGGTCAGGCCCACGAGGCGTGATTATAACTCTTCCTTTTTCGGCGTCAACGTTGTTAAACGTGTATGGCGCCGTTGCCTCGTCCATTCTGAAGATTGAAGTTTCATCCACTTTTCTCTTTGAGCCACAGTTCTCCGGAGTCCGGTAGGCGAGGATTTCATAGGTATGGTCTCCCTGAAGCGTGTTGCCGATTGCTGCAAGGGCTCCGATTATTCCCTGGCCACTCTTGAAGCCGATAGCCTCAACCTTGAACTTAGCCAACAGCCTTATTGCATCCTTAATGGTCACGACTCCAGTGATTGCATTTCTCGCGAAGATTCTAACCTCCACCGGAATCCTTGAGCCCTTGAAGAAAACCACGCCTGGATCTGTGCCCTCGGACTCCAAGTCAGAATGCTCTTCTACAGTGCTTGCCACAATTTCCTCGAGTTTCTCCTGTTCGTCATGATCGTGCTGTATTCTCAAGCACAGGGCGCCATTTCCCCTCGTTTTCCATGGCACATTGGGGTTCAGCCTTACCAAGTTTGGATAATCTATGAATCTTGTTTTCAGACGCAGTAGTTTTTCGACCAACAAGGCAGCAACATAAGTCGTACATCCTCTACTTAGCGAATCTGTGTCATCGAATCCAATGTGCATCGTGTTCTCGTTCATCTAAAGAGGCCTGCTTTCAAAGAACAAGAGATGGTCCTGCGTGCTAAAAAACTATCTAAAAGCGGTAGTGTATTACTGAATAGGTTCTGCGAGGACTATTCTTTCATTAGGTACTCATGTATGGCCTTTGCCGCTTTCTTGCCTGCACCCATAGCGCTGATAACAGTGGCTTCTCCTGTCACTATGTCTCCACCTGCATAAACGCCTTCGATGCTTGTCTTTCCGTTCTCATCCGTCACGATCGTGCCCCATTTCGTGACAGCTAATCCTTCTGTCGTGCTTTGGATAATGGGGTTAGGCGTTCGTCCGGTGGCTACAATAACGGTGTCTGTGTCCATAACGAACTCTGAACTCTTCACTGGAATAGGCCTTCGCCTGCCCGATTCATCTGGTGGACCGAGTTCCATGCAAACGCACTCCATGGCTTTAACCCAACCTTTCTCATCTCCCATGAACCTCATTGGGTTGGCAAGAAACTTGCAGACGATTCCTTCTTCTTCGGCGTTCTCTATTTCTTCTTGTCTGGCGGGCATTTCCTCACGTGAACGGCGGTAAACGATGCAGACTTCCTCAGCGCCCAGTCGTAGAGCAGATCGTGCGGAATCCATGGCAACATTGCCGCCGCCGATGACTACCACGTGCTTGCCTATTCTGATGGGTGTGTCATATATTGGGAAGGCGTACGATTTCATAAGGTTGACGCGAATTAGAAACTCGTTTGCGGAGTAGATTCCGCCTAAGCTCTCTCCTGGTATACCCATGAACGCGGGCAATCCGGCGCCGGTGCCTATGAAGACAGCGTTGAATTGATTTTTCAGCATCTCGGGAATCGTGTGGATTCGGCCGATGAGGTACCCGGGTTTCAGTTCGACTCCGAGCCTTTTGATGTAGTCGACTTCTGCTTGAACGATGCTTTTTGGCAAACGAAATTCCGGGATGCCGTATACGAGGACGCCTCCTGGCAAGTGGAGTGCTTCAAAGATCACTACGCCATGGCCAAGTTTGGCCAATTCCGCTGCGACCGTGAGGCCCGCGGGACCTGCACCGACGACCGCAACTTTTTTTCCTGTGGGCTTGACTCTCTCTGGTGTTTTGGCTCCTCTGCTTCTCTCCCAATCGGCCACGAATCTTTCAAGTCTGCCTATGCTTACTGGTTCGCCTACCTTGCCCATGATGCAGAATTTCTGACATTGCTCTTCCTGTGGGCAGACACGTCCGCAAATGGCTGGGAGAGCGTTTTTTTCCTTGATTTTTTCTGCCGCTTCTGCATATTTTCCTTCTCTGAGTAGCTTGATGAAGTCTGGGATGCAGATTCCCACAGGGCATCCGGCTATGCATTGCGGTTTTGGGCATTGCAGACAGCGGTTTGCTTCTTCCAAAGCCTGCTGCTCCGTGTAGCCAAGTGCTACTTCGTTGAAATTCCGTCCGCGCGCTTTGGGTTCTTGCTTGGGCATTTTCACGGCGTCTTTCTTGATCTTTGGTTTGGGTTTACTTTCTGCTACAAGCGCAGCCTCCTTGCATCTCCCAAATTAGAGAGCTTAGTCTTTCCTCGGGAAGGAACATCCTCTGTCTGCTTATTAGCTCGTCAAAATCCACTTTGTGGCCATCAAATTCTGGTCCGTCAACGCAACCGAACTTCATTTTCCCCGAGACCGTGACTCTACAAACACCGCACATGCCCATCCCGTCAACCATGATCGGTGTCAAAGTAACCACCGTCGGAACATTGAAGGGCTTCGTCATTTCTGAAACGTTCTTCATCATAACGACGGGACCCATAGTGATGCAGCGGTCAAACTTCTCCTTCTCCAGAATGTTCCTCAGGAAATCTAATCCCTTGTAGCCCTTTGACCCATCATCAGTGGTAACGTAGAACCTGTCACTCAGAGCCTTCAGTTCTTCTTCAAAGAAAAGCAGATGTTCTATCCTTGCTCCCATAACAGTCGTTATCTTGTTTCCCGCTTCACGCAGGGCCTTCAGTTGCAGTAGCATTGGAGCGATCATTACACCGCCGGCAACGCAGAGGACGTTTCCGGAATTCTTGATCTCGGAGGGCACTCCCAGTGGACCAGTAATGTTCCATATACAGTCGCCCTCTTTCAAGAGCCCAAGTTGTCTAGTTGTCTTGCCGACTTCATTAAACACGAATGTTACTGTTCCTGCTACAGAATCATATCCTGCTATCGTTATGGGTATCCGTTCGCCCTTTTCGTCTATGATCAGTATTATGAATTGACCAGGCTTTGCTTTTTCAGCCATTTCTGGCGCGTGGACCTCGAAAAACTTGATCTTCGGGGCCAACTCTTTCTTGGTCACAACTTTATACATTTGGTTTCGCCTCCACTTCCAACCGTGGCAGTGCCGCTATCCTCCTTGAAAACTCCTCAAGTTTCTGGTTGAAATCATCGGTGCATCTTGGCGAAATCCTGTAAAGCTCGAACCTTTCAAGCAAATCTATCTTCTTCAGAGCGTTTTTCAGCACGGTCATGTTTCTCTCGGCTGTTTCTCCGCCCTCTTGAAGTTTGCAGTCCTCGTTTGAGCACACCGCTGCCATGACTCCGTCAAAACCATTATGTAGTGCATTGATTACGTGGCCTGGATCGAGCGATTTGAAGCATGGTACTTCTAGGACGACTGCTTTCTTGAGAAGCAAGCTCTCTGGGTTATCCAAGACTGAGAACTCTGCCCACTGGCAACAAAAGACGAGGATGACAGGGAACTTTCCTTCTGCCTTCAGTTTTCTGGCTGACTCCGTGTATAGTTTCAGGACATTTTCGAACTCGAAGCCTTCAACCTGTATTGCGTCGTACGGACAGACAAGAGCGCAAGCGCCACACCCCATGCACTCTTCATTGAGTATCTTGGGGGTCGCAAACGGCTCAGGCTCGATGGCTTTGTAGGGGCAGATAAACACGCACTTGTCGCAGCCGACGCATTTCTCTGTGTCATAAACTGCCTTTCTTGAGTGTTTTATCACTCTAACAGAGTTCTTGTCAAGTCCCAATTGGTCAAGAACGTTCTTGGTGAGTATGAATCGTCTTGTGCTTATCTTGGTGCCTTCTTTGAATCTGCAGAAAGCGTCTTCGCATTGAATTGAAACAATGCTTTTGATTCCCAGCTTCAATGTTTTGAGAAGAAAATCGGTGGGTACACGCCCAGAACATGGCAGACGAAGCGGGATGTAGTTCTTTACGCTGAGGCCTTGATTTTTCAGTATATGCTCGATTTCACGCGTTGAGGGCGAGTTTCCGCGACACATCAAAACAAGAGTGTCACTCTTGCGTTCTTCTCGCATCTTTTTGACATAATTGACCAAAGTGGCATAGTCATAGTAAACGATCTCTACAGCTGACACGGGACACGCGCTGTAACAAATTCCACAAACCTGACACTTCTGCAGGTCAATCTCCACTTTGCCCGTTTCAGGGTCGCGCTTTATCGCTTCATAAGGACACACAGAGTGGCATACGCAACACTTGCTGCAAAGGTCTTGGTTGATGTTTACCGCGGCCGCACAGGTCTGAGTCATTTTGATTTTCCCCCGACACTCAAATGCGCCCAAGTACGGCTGTGTCTGTGCGTAGCATTTGGAAACCTCTCAAACATAATCCAAATAATATAAGTTTCGCTCAGATTTCGCCTATAGTTTATAATAAGGTCTTCTAATGTAGCCATAAGCTTCTGTAGCCGCGGTTATCCCCTGTCCAACTGCTGTACCGACCTGCTTGACTGGGTGGTTTGAAACATCGCCCGCCGCGTACACTCCGGGTATGCTCGTTCGTTGTAGCGCATCTACTATTATGTAGCCGTCTTCATCTACTGCGACGCTGGCTTCTCTGGCGATTCGACTATTGGGATCTTCGCCGACTTGAACGAAAATACCATCAATGGTCAACTCTCTGGCGACGTTGGCTTTGTTGTCGAGGAGTATCGCTTTGTTGACGAGCCTCTCGCCCTTGATCTGCGTGATTTCCGTATTCCACAGAATCTCAATGTTCGGTTTCTCCCTCAGTGACTGAACAAGAGCTGCCTCAGCTCGGAACGCGTCTTTGCGATGAGCAATCTTCACTTCAGACGCAAGCCCAGCAAGGTAAAGCGTCGTTATCAAAGCCGAGTTCCCGCCACCCACAACCAGCAAACGCTTACCTTTGAACAGCGGTCCGTCGCAAAGCCCACAATAGCTTACGCCTTTTCCCCGAAACTCTTTCTCTCCCGGAATGTCCAGTTCTCGGTAATGACTTCCAGACGTGATTATAACGGCTTTCGTTTTGTATGTTGCTTTGTCACTCTTGACAGTTTTCTCAGCAGTTTTCAAGTCCAGTTCTGTCGCTGTTTCAAACTCGTGAATTGTAACACCAGACTCCTTGGCATGAGCAACCATCTTCTGGGCCAATTCAAATCCGCTTACACTTCTGAAGCCCGGATAATTCTCGATCATCGGCGCGTCTGCTGTTGTTCCCCCTGCAATCTTCTCCTCTAACACAAGTGTTTTCAGTCCGCTTCTGACTCCATAGATTCCGGCTGCTAGACCTGCAGGACCGGCGCCGATTATGATCAGTTCCCAATCATCCATTCAGGACAACCTTGGAACGTAGGTTTGGCGACTACTGGTTTATGAATTATTCGCAGACTTAGGTTTTGGAAAACATGAATAGTGTATTCAAAGCGTTTCTGGTGATGCTAAAAGCTTTAATAAAAAAGATCTGTGAACTAAATCCTACTCCCCAAATGTCGCGACAGAGAGTGTGCGCAATGGAGAATTCTGCAACAACCCCTGCTATTCGATCTGAAACAGGCAAGACAGGCATGTTGGCCTTCACTATTATCTGGATTGGCCAAATGTTTTCGCTGCTCGGCACCGCTATGACTCAGTTTGCTTTGACCATCTGGGCTTGGGAGCTGACTGGGCAAGCTACTGCTCTTGCTTTGGTGGGCTTCTTTGGTTTGGCACCACTCGTTCTTGTCAGTCCATTAGCAGGTGCAATTGTAGACCGTTACGACCGCAAGAAAGTGATGATGCTCGCTGACTTAGCAGCTGGTTTGCCGACCGTCGTCGTTTTGATGCTATACGTAAGTGGGAACTTGCAGATTTGGCATCTTTACGTGACTGGGGCTTTTTCAGGGACTTTCCAGGCTTTCCACTTTCCAGCCTACTCAGCAGCAGTTACTATGATTTTGCCTAAGAAGCAATATGGCAGAGCCAATGGCATGCTTGCAGCGGCACAGTTTGCTTCAACGATATTCGCCCCAATAGTCGCGGCGCTCCTGCTCGTTCTAATTGGGATTCCAGGAGTGCTGATGATTGACATATTCACATTCATCCTAGCAATCAGCATGTTGTTCCTCGTTCATATTCCCAAACCACCAGTGACCGAGGCCGGACGCAAGGGCATGGGAAGCATTTGGAAGGAGTCTCTATACGGTTTTCGATATATTCACGAAAGACCCAGCTTGCTCGGTCTATTGTTGATTTTCTTTGCCATAAACTTCATCGCGACTTTCAGCTTTTCCTTGTTGGCTCCGATGATCCTATCGCGTACCGCAAATGATCAGATTGTGTTGGGTAGCGTTCTTTCAGCTTCTGGTGTGGGCGGCGTAGTTGGCAGCATCGTGCTATCGGTCTGGGGTGGTCCGAAACGCAAGGTGCACGGAGTGCTGATTGGTTTGTTCTTCGAGAGTTTGTTAGGAATGTTGTTGTTTGGTTTGGGTAGAGAATCTATCGTGTGGGCGGTGTTCTCCTTTTCCGCCATGCTCATACTGCCGATTATTAATGGGTCAAGTCAAGCAATATGGCAGGCCAAGGTGGCTCCAGACGTCCAAGGACGCGTGTTCTCGACACGTCTGCTTATTGCCCAGATTTCGGCGCCAGCAGCTATGTTGATGACAGGGCCTCTAGCGGATAGGTTCTTTGAGCCTGCTATGATGCCGGGCGGAGTTCTGGCAAACGTTTTTGGCATGTTTGTTGGCACGGGCAAGGGTTCTGGCATGGCCTTGATGTTCGTCATTACAGGTGTTCTGGGCATGTTGATCAGTCTGGCAGGATACGCTTTTCGCGTTGTTCGGGACGCAGAGAAGATTCTGTCTGACTATGATTCTGGCCCTTCTTCGCGCTTAGAGAAGAAGACTGAATGAATGCTATAGGGCCAGTGCAAGCAACTCGGCTATGTCCATGATTTGGAGTTTTCCTTCCAGCCCAGTCGTTTTGACAGCGTCTTCAAAGGTTAGTAGACAGTAAGGACAGGCTACGGCTAGGATGTCTGCCCCTGCTTCGGCTGCGTCTTTGACTCGGGTTTCGGCGAGGCGTTCTCCTGGGATGTCTACCCACATCCTTCCTCCGCCTCCTTCGCAGCAGACGCTTCTGGCTCTTGAGCGGTCAAACTCTAGGAGTTTTACGCTTGGGATGCTTTCGATGATTTTTCTGGGTTCTTCGTATATGTTGTTCTGTTTGCCAAGAAAGCAGGGGTCGTGGTAAATGACTTTCTTGTCAAGCTGTTTTGATAGGGTCAGTCTTCCTGTTTCAATTAGGTTTGCAAGGAGTTGGGAATGATGTTTGATTTCGAAGCTTGTTTGGTTATAGCGGTTCTTTAGAGAGTGATATCCGTGTGGGCAGCTTGTGACTGCTTGTTTTACGTTGTATTTGTTGAAAGTCTTCATGTTTTCTTCGACTAGGAAGTCGAAAAGTCCTTTTTCGCCCATGCCGTACACTTCGCTTCCGCAGCAGTTTTCCTCATCGCCTAGGATTCCGAAGTTCAAGCCTGCTTTTTCGAAGCATTTCACGAGGCTTTTGGGCACGTTTTGGACTCGTGGGTCGTATGCGGCTGTGCAGCCAACGAAGAACAGTGTTTCTGCACCTTGCGAAATGTGTTTGAGGTTCAGGCCTTGTGTCCATTCGGAGCGTTTGTTGCGTGTTCTTCCCCAAGGGTTGCCGTTTTTGAATATGCTTTCTAGGGCGTCGCGTATGGTTGGTGCGATTTGGCCTTCTTCAACGGCCATGCCGCGGATGTCTATCAGAAACTCGTATGGGTTGAGGTCTTTTGGGCACCTGACGCCGCATGCTGAGCATGTCGTGCAGCTCCACACCTCGTTCTGTGAATGTTGAGTTAGTTTGCCCAGTGTGGCGACTTCGCGCATGTAGCGTCTTACGTTTAGATTGGCTTTTCTTGCCACGGGACAGCTTCCCGTGCATGTTCCGCACTGAATACATTCGAGAAGTTTGTGTTTCTGGGCAAGTTCTTGAGCGTTCATGTCTTCCATCACGTTTGTTTGAAGTGGGAGCATAAGATTATTAAAGCATTTTCCCATGAATCAGTCAAACCAGATCATGGTATCGGGAGTTCGCTAGAGATGGAGAAGAAGCAGCCAAGGATTGGGATCTTCGTTTGTGAGTGCGGCGGGAACATAGGTGAAGTTGTGGACGTCAAATCCGTCGTTGACGCGGTCAAGAGTTGGGAAGGCGTTGCCGTTGCCAAGTTCCATAAGTACCTGTGTTCAAAGCCTGCTCAAGAGATGATTGCTGAGGCCGTTAAGAAGGAGAGTCTGGATCGTGTTGTCGTGGCCAGCTGCACGCCACGCATGCATCTTGTCACTTTTCAGAGTGTTTTGGAACGTGCAGGTCTAAACCCGTTCATGCTTGAGTTCGTGAACATCCGAGAGCAGGACTCTTGGATTCTTGGGCCACATCCGTCGGCTGAAGCCACGAAGAAGGCCATAAGCCTGATTAGGGGTGGTTACGAGCGGAGTCGAGAGCTTGAGCCACTTCAGACCGTGAGTGAGAAAGGCTCTAGGGAGATTCTCATCATCGGCGGCGGCATTTCAGGAATAACTGCTGCGCTTGAGCTCGGGTACTTGGGGTACAAGGTTCATCTTGTAGAACGCAAACCAAGCATCGGTGGGAACATGGCGAAGTTGACGAAGGTTTTTCCTACCTTGGATTGTGCCCAGTGTATTCTGACTCCTAGGATGGCTGAAGTTGGGCGGAACCCGAACGTGGACTTGCTGACTTATGCTGAAGTTCAGGAGGTCAGTGGGCGCCCTGGGAACTACGATGTGAAAGTTTTCATGAAGCCTCGTGGCGTTGATGTGCAGAAGTGCCGAAGCTGCGGGGTCTGCACAAAGGTCTGCCCAGTTTCCGTTTCTGACGAGTTTAACGAAGGCTTAGCACAGCGCAAAGCCGCGTACATCGAGTTTCCACAAGCTGTTCCCTCCGCTTATACGATTGATTTTAAGGCATGCACAAAGTGCAGAAAGTGTGAGCAGCTTTGTCCTGCCAAGGCCATCACGATCGACGATCCTGGCAGAACAGTGGATCTGCACGTGGGCGGCATAATCGTAGCCACGGGGTATCAGCTCTATGACGCCAAAAACCTCGAAACCTATGGATACGGCACCTACAAAGACGTCATCACCATGATGGAGCTAGAGCGGCTTGTCTCTGCAACTGGACCGACAGGGGGCTATGTTAAGCGAGCAGATGGTAGCGACGTTAAGCGCATGGCGATTCTGCTTTGCGCCGGTTCAAGGGACAAAAACTACATTCCCTATTGCAGCAGGATTTGCTGCATGTACGCTTTGAAGCAGGCTTTTGTGCTTAAGAAGATGCTCGGAATCGACGTTATAATCTACTACACGGATATTCGAGCCACAGGGAAAGGGTATGAAGACTTGTACTGGCGTGACCAGGAGGCTGGTGTCAGTTTCATCCGTGGCAAAGTGGCTGAGATCTACAGGAACGCCAAGACAGGCAAACTGGTGGTTGTGGCTGAAGACACGCTTACGAGCGAGTTGACGAACGAAGAGTTTGACATGGTCGGTTTGGCAACGCCCATGGTTCCGCCTGATGGGTCGAAGGAGCTTTCTGACAAGATGAAAGTGGCCACTGGCGAGGACGGGTTCATAACGGAGAAGCATCCAAAGCTTGATCCCGTGGATTCGCTGGTCACTGGAATATTCGCATGCGGCTGTGCCTTGAGCCCGAAAGACGTGCGAGACACTGTTTCAGACGGGTTGGGGGCTTCGGCCAAGGCTGCCTTGTTCTTGAAGAGCGACTACGTTACTACGAGTCCTGAAAAAGCATTCGTGATTGCTGACCTGTGCAACGGTTGCCAAGCGTGCGTGCCTGTTTGCCCGACTAAAGCGATATCGATGCAGAGTGGGAAAGCTGTGATCAATCCGTTCATGTGCACCGGCTGCGGTGCTTGTATCCCTGTCTGTCCTCAGGAGGCTATTGACTTCAAGAATGCCACGACGAAGCAGATCATGGCTCAAATGCGTGGCGTGTTAACTGATAAAGAGCTTGGCGAGGTCAGAGTCTTGGCGTTTGTTGACAAGAACGTGGGCTACACGGGGATGGACTTTCTCGGTCTCGATAGAACCAAATACCCCGAGAATGTCAGAATCGTCGCGGTTCCATCCACAGCTATCCTAGGCAAGAAGCATCTGCTCAGCGCTTTTGCATACGGCGCTGATGGGGTTCTGGTGATTGAGGGAACCGAAGAGATCGACGAGAAGTTTACGAAGAAGCGGATGATCGAAATGGGGCGAGAACTCGCCCAGTATGGCATAGAAAACATGAGAGTAAGGTACAGTTACGTGCCGCTGCCCGTCTACAAGAAAGCCGCTGAACTGTTTACGATGTTCACTGATAGGATTAAGAAGTTTGGTCCACTGCCAGAGGAAAAGCGCAACGCAATAAAGCAGAAAATCCTTGGATAGTCGCATGACATATTGACAAGCGAGCAATTCGACTGAGATCTTCAGAGTTTTCTAATTCCCAGTGTTTTTCTATTACTGACAACCACGTCCGTTGCAATGCATTGCGAACGGCTCTTTTTTCGTGTGAGTAATGCTTATGGTGGCGGTGGGGGTGGGGGAGGCGGCGGTGGAGGAGGTAATTCCAAGCTTTCATATGGCTCGCGTTTTTTCTTCATGTAATGAAGAAGGACTAGTATCGCCATAGTTACAAAGAAGGTTCCAGCGAGTATGAGCGGAACAGGGTAAGAAGCGTAGCTTTGACTTCTCAGACTGTGTTCTTGAAGATAGAGTAGTGTGACTGTTCCGCAGATGGATAAGGCTATTCCAACTCCAACAAGAACATACCCCAAATACTCCCAGTCTGAATATCGCGTTGATTATTCCTCCAAGCTTTTTCATAAGAGAAACAGGCAAAGCGCATATAACGTGAAAGATGCAATGAACAGTATGACCCATACGATTTTGCTCCAGTCATAGATGTCTTTGCCGTTCATTGGTCGTATCGGGATGCTGTCAAAGAAGGCCATGGTTAGGCACATCACTACTCCCACATTTCCTATTGCTATGTAACCTTTGATGAAAAGCGCATAGAAGACAGTGGCGAACGCCAAGGGCACGACGACCGAAACAGTGGCGACTAATCCAAGGGAGCGTTTCGTGAATTTTGGGTGATGGTGGATGAGGCGGCTTGGGGATGAGAAGGGAACCTTGAAGGCCAGCGTGGAGATGAGGAAGGTGGCGAGCCCAAAGTACCACAGTCGGTATTCAGTCCATACTTTCTTGCTCTTGGCGGTCACTTCCGTGACGTAGTTCTTGACAAACTCCATGATTACGCTCGTTGCCAGCACGGTAGGTATCAGAAAGGGAATGCTGTTGAGGGTGTCTGCTTTTGCGTAGGAGAATGCAAATGTCAAGATCGCCAGAGCTGCTGCATAGGACAGAGTTTCCAGCTTTGTTAAAGCAAGCAGTGAGCCTTTGCGTTGTTCGCCGGTCTTTTTGCGCTTTGAGGAAATGAACTCTGCTAACCATTTCTTTAAGGTTTCTGGAAACATGCTCACGGTCTTTGCCACTGCTTGACTCGGATAGGTTTCGGGATTAGTTATGGCTGAAGAAAGTGACGAAACGACGCTTGTGAGGCCTATGGTTAACATGCCTGCGAAGAAAGCTCCCTCGACGGATGGAACCCAGATGGATTCTCCTGATGTTATGACCTGCAGTTTCTCGCTGATCGTGTTGGCAAAGGCTGCTGGGCTTTCAACAATTCTTATCCAACCCTGTTTGGTGAAGGGTGGGGAGACTATTCCTGGTTGCGGTCTAACAACCCATTCTCTAAACCAGTTGATCGATGAATTGGATAACGCGATTCCTTCAACGTCAAGTTCGTCGAGTCCTTGGTTTACTGCGTTGTTCACGACTGCGATGGCGTCGTCTTTGGCTGTTGGCGAGCCGCCGCTTTGGTCTAGGTCGGTAGTGGCGTTGTGGTTTCTGATGTTTGGCTCTTGGTCGGTTGCTAGGTTGATCACTTGCCTGCTGGTGGTTGCGAAGTTCGGGGAATTGGCTAGCTCTTTCCATCCTAGGTATAGTCCATGTGCGGTTGGTGTGCTACCGCCGCCTTTGGGCATTGATAGGATTTGACTGGCTATTGCTGTGTAGTCATTGCTGTCAACCGTCGTGGGTGACAACTCGGTCTTGGCATACGTGGGAGACGAATAGCCAAATTGGACTATCGTGAGTTCGATTGAGCCATCGTGAGCCAGTGTACTATTGATTGCTTCTGATAGGGCCTGTCTTATTAGGTTCCATTCGGTGGCGTTTATGCTGTCTGAGCCGTCGATGACCATGCAAACCTGTGTCTTTACTTGGGCCGTAGCACCGCTGCTCATTTTGGGAGCGCACGTTAGGAACATAATTAGTACGCTAACGAATAGTATTGTGAACCATGGCTGGGAGAGGTTGAGCTTCATTTTCTTTGCCTTGCCGTCGTGACTGTGTTCTCATGAAGTTGATTTTAGTCTTTCTAAACAAGTCTCCTGAGAGAGTCTTTTCTCAGGTGGTTCGGACGCATGCGGGATCTTGACTAGGTTGCTTTGGCTACGATGTTCATTGATGTCAGGGGCGTCATTGGCTGCAATGTCGACAGATTTCCATAAGAGGCTATGGTCTCCCAACCTGCCTTTCTAAGAAGCGCTGAGAGTTCACTAAGGCTGTATACGTGGTGTTCGAGGTCAACCCTGTCTACATATTCAAGGTCGTTGCCGCGTTTGCTGTAGAAGGTCCAAGACGTGTTAGCCCATGCTTTTATTGGATCGTATTTTCTGTTCTCCAGCATTACCATGTCATCTACTTGTGTGCACGAGGTGGGTACAAACTTGATTGACAAGTACTCAGTATGCGTGGTCTCGGCTACGAAGAGGATAGCGCCTTCTCTTGAGAGTTGCCGAGCCTGTTTGAACATGCTCAAGTCACCTTCTTTCGAGTAGAGTCCGATGGAAGTCCAAGCGCTGACTACGACGTCAAAGGGTTGCAGGGCAGGATTGATGACGTTTTTCAGCTTTCTTGCATCGCCTTCTAGAAAGGTGATAGCCTTGACAACACCATGCTGCTCAGCTTTCCTCTTAGCATCTTCTATGAAGATTCTTGACATGTCCACTCCGACGGCTTTGAATCCCTTCTTCGCCATGAAAATCGAGACACGACCGTTTCCGCAGCACAAGTCAAGCAAGGTGCCAGATTTGATTCGAAAAGTCTCAAGCAGCCTGCTCATTCCGTTGACGAGTCCATCAGTCAGAGTCCATCTTTGATTCATGAGTTTAAGAAACAAGTCAGCACGTTCAATGAACAACTTCCTAGTCCAATTGCTCATGCTTGAATGTATAGTTTTAGCTTCGATAATATGGTTTCCGTAATCATTAAGCGAGGGGTAGCCGAAAGATATTCTGCTAGAGACGAGGAGAAGGGTCTGCGGAGTGATCGTTTGCGGTTATCCGCCGTCAGCGAGCTTCAGGCGAAGGCCAATTCTGCCGAAGATGAGCATGAAAGAGCTGAACGAGAAGCTGAGCGTTGTCAGCCGCGTGGTTGTTCACCCAGAATACAGGACGATAGGGCTAGGCTCAAAACTCGTTCATGATACACTGTCCTGGTTGGCATGGAATACGTTGAAATGTCAGTAGCCATGGCCAAATACAACCCTTTTGCAGAGAAGGCTGGAGTGAAGAAGATCCTTGAGCAGCGGCCACCGAAAGAGGCTGTGAACATCGTGAGAGTCCTTGAGGGGCTCGGGTTTAGCATCCAGCTTCTTGGCAGCAGCACATACATGGTCAGCAGATTGCAGGCCCTAACTGAGAAGGATGTTTTGAGAATAAGAGAAGTCTTTGTAAAGTACAGGCATACGCGATTTGTGAAGAGCTTCTCTTATCATCTTCCATTCGGAACAAGAGACGCTTACGTCAGAGATAATGGCGGCAGACTTGAACAAGTTTGGGAATCTCATAGGGATCTGTGGTTTCTTGATTCAGACAAAAGCGTACCTTTTCTGGAGTTCTACAAACAAATGAGAAATAGGGTTAATAGAAGGCATTGAAGTCAGTGAGTTCAGGGCGCGAGTTATTGGAGGGTGCGATCCGGTCTGTGAACGCTATCTTTTTTCTCCACTCAAGATGTGTCTTCCAGTCAAAAGCCGATAGACTACTACAATTACGGCAATCACAAGCAGTAGATGTATTAGTGCACCTATGCCAGGTAGAGCAAAGAATCCCACTGCCCACAATATCACGAGAACGATGACAATCGCCCAAAACGTATCCATAGCTAACTCCTCAACTAAGTTTCAACTACTGGTTTCAAGTACGCGTGAAGTTCTGCCTTTGGGACCCTTATGTTTAGCCCTCTGTCTGTCCAGCGTGCAACCCCACTCTCTAGGGCTGAAGTGTCCAACATGTTTCGTACTCCGCCTTTCCTTGCGCCAAGCACAGATCCAGCTATATCCTTGGTCAATTCGACTTCAAGATGAGTTACTTTCCAATCTCCTGGGTCTATTCCGATTTCTTTGATTTTGCCTATTTTCTCGTCTTCAACATAGACATCCTTGTCCATAAACTCTTTGCTTTTCATACTCATTTTTTCCTCCTCTTTTGATGTAGGTTATTTGAAGCACTGGCATAAAAGCTTTTTTTCATCATAGGTTTAGGTGTCCCTGATTCGATGGCTAGAAGGTGAACCGCGTCACATAATCAGACAGCATCGGATGAAATGTGGCGCGTGTGCATTGTTTCATCAGAGGCGTCGTATTCCCAAGATCGGAGTTGAGTGATCGTTTTGAAAGAAGAATAGCTCGTGCCGACTGGGGCAAAAATCTTATATGAGTTACCGAAACGTCTTGTAGACAAAAAATCCTAAATCCTGGGAGAACAATGTCAATCCCGCCTGAGATT
>Ga0154709_160_pt1 | contig 19974 bp, 21 predicted proteins | sample Rifle2008BG13ft_FD_105569 | JGI IMG/M metagenome (GOLD analysis project Ga0154709, IMG submission 105569) | Candidatus Bathyarchaeota archaeon RBG_13_46_16b
AGATTTTCAGGGGCCACCAGCGTAAAAACGCGCTTTCTTTCGTTTTGCTCCGTAGGTTTCAATGCTTGAGCGGGTTGTGCTTGCACGTTGTTTGAACGTGTAGGTTGATCCTTCGAGAACAGCTGGTCCAAACGTTGTTGCGCCATTTAGCCCCTGACCTAGCTAGCCTATTGAACAGCGTTGCCTAAAATCTCTTGCTAGCGGCTGATTCCTCTCTATTGGCTGCGTTCTTCAGTGATGATGTTGGTGAGCTCTTCTATTGCTAAGCAGCCTACGCTGCCGAGTCCATGTTTCCTGACGGCTATCTTTCCTGTCTTAGCTTCGCGTCTGCCGCATAGGACTATGTATGGAATCTTGCGAACTTCAGCGTCTCTTATCTTGTAGCTCACGGTTGATGCGCTGGAATCAAGTTCGGACCTCACTCCATGAGCCAGTAGTTTTCTGTTGACCTCTTGGGCATACCACAGAAAATCGTCGCCGATAGGCAGAACCGCAACTTGCGTTGGAGCCAACCAGACTGGAAGGTTCCCGTTGCAGTGCTCTATGAGGATGGCAAAGAACCGTTCAATGGCTCCAAGCAGGGCTCTGTGAATCATCACAACCTCGTGCTCCTTCCCGTCGGGTCCGACGTAAGCTAAGCCGAAACGTCTCGGAAGGTTGAAGTCAAACTGTATTGTCGTACACTGCCATTCTCTGCCTGCAGCGTCAACTATGTTTAGGTCAATCTTAGGTCCGTAGAATACGGCTTCGCCTTTCATCTCGCGATAAGGTATTTCCTTCTTTTGCAGTGCCTTGGCCAGCGCATCCTGGGCCCTATTCCACTCGTTTTCTGATCCCATGTACTTTTCTGGTTGCTTTGGATTTTTCGTTGAAAGGTAAAACTTGTATTCTTTGAAGCCGAATCTCTGCAGCATGCCACTGACGAAATCCAAGAGCCGGAGCAGTTCGTCTTCAACTTGATCTGGCGTGCAGAAGATGTGGGCGTCGTCTTGGGTGAATCCTCTGACTCGTAACAACCCTTGCAGTGTTCCTGACCGTTCGTACCTGTAGACTGTTCCCCACTCGGCGTATCTTATCGGCAGGTCTCTGTAGCTTCTGGGCTTGGACTTGTAGATTTGGACATGAAATGGGCAGTTCATGGGTTTCACCACGTAGTTTTCTCCGTCTTTCTTGAAAAGATACATGTTCTCCTTGTAGTATTCTAGATGCCCTGAAATCTTCCACAGTTCTTCCCGTGCTATATGTGGTGTGCACACCAGAAGGTATCCGTTTTTCACATGTTCTTCTTCCCAGAAGTCTCTGATTTTGTTGCGGGTAAGTGCTCCTTTGGGATGCCAAAGAACCAAGCCCGATCCCACATCTTCATTGATGGAAAATAAGTCCAATTTTTGCCCTAGAAGCCGATGGTCGGCTGTTATAGTGTTTCTTTCCTTTTTCGGTTTTTCTAGAAGGTCTTTGTTTACAGGGTTTTTGGGAGGTGCTCTATGTTTTAAAATCTCGTTAGAGTTGTGTTTCTAAATACCCCATTGGTAACACCATTTCAACCAATGAAGTGTCGGCATATTTATTCTTTCTTCTGGAAAGGGGACTCTCAAGGAAGTCGGACTGCGCGTCGCCTCTAGTCTTATCTACATCCTACGATTGTTAATGGGATCGTGAGACGAAATTGCTTAAAGAAGCTTGGACGCTTGCCATCGAAACTTTAAGCTGGATGGAGATGCAGAGATTAAGTGAACGTCTGGCTTTGGATAGAACAATCAGACAGTTGGACATACATGATTCTGACGCCGCTCGCATGGCTCATCTATTGGTTTGTGAAACCATAAGGCGGAAGAACTTCATAGATAGGTTCATCAACAACGTCCTGAAACCGAAGAAAATCAGCGAATTCAACCTCGGCGTTCAAGCATTTCTGCGACTTTATGTCTATCAAACTCGAATGACAAGAAATTGGTCTAGAATAGACGCCAAAGAAGCTGAAAACATAGTCAGTACAGCTCGCTCTATTCTCGGTTGGAGAACTCTGCAAGTAGTTGAGCCAATTTTGGGTATTCTGTTGGCACAAGAACCTACAGTGGTGTTCAAGGACGTGAGCGATGAGGAACGAATTGGACTCCGCACTTTTCACCCAGCGTGGTATGTGAAATACTGTTTCAAACTTTTCGGTCGAAATGAAACAATATCTATGCTTGAAGCGGACATGCAAACACCGCCAACCTACATCAGATTGAACACGCTGAAATCTGACGAACAAGCAACCTTGGAAAAACTTGACGAAGAGGGTGTGAAAACGAAGAAGGTCGAGCAGCTCAGGCATACATACGAGGTAGTCAGTGCCAAAACCCCCTTAACCAGAACAACCAGTTATGGGAAGGGCACGTTCCTCGTTCAAGATAAGGCAAGCTGTCTTGCAGCAGAAACGGCAAATCCTAAGCCGGGAACGACTGTTTTGGATGTCTGTGCTGCGCCAGGAGCCAAAACCACGTATCTAGCGCAGTTGATGCGAAACCAAGGTACAATATATTCCATCGATTATTCAGGAAGAAGGATGAGTGTGTGGAAAGACGAAATGATTCAGATGGGCGTTGAAATCGCTGAGCCCGTTATTGCTGACGCGCGTAATCCATTGCCCCTCGCTATAGAGGCAGACATAGTCATCTTGGATCCGCCTTGCACGAGCACAGGAGCTTTCAGAAAGCTGCCTTCTACGAAGTGGAGGCTTACGCCGTATTCGATTGATAGAATGGCCGCGATTCAGAAGCAGATGTTGGACAATTGCACAGAAAACGTCAAGACTGACGGTTACTTAATCTACTCTACGTGTAGCGTTACAGTTGAAGAAAATGAAATGCTGATCGAGCAGCTCCTGAAGAGGCACCCAGATTTTTCATTGGTTGATACGTCGCCAAGGATAGGTTTACCCGGCTTAAGGGGATTGGACAGATGTCAGAGGCTTTATTCACATATGCACCGATGCAATGGTTTCTTCATTGCAAAACTGATGAGGGAATAATCATCGTTCAGGTTCTAGTTCTTCCGTGATTTCTGCAGGTTGCACAAGACTTCAAAAATCACTTTTGCCGTTTGGATCGCTGTAATTCCTTGATCATAGCTTGGCGCAATCTCTAAAACGTCAAAGCCCATTACGCGCCTGTCGCATATGCTTCCAAGAATGTCCAACAAGACGTGCATTTCAAGCCCATCTGCCTCAGGGTTCTGAACAGCAGGAACATAAGCTGGGTCAAGCACGTCCATATCAATTGACAAGTAGATATGCTCACATTCCGCGAGCTTCTCTTTCAATCGCTCTGCAGCCCGTTGGCTTCCTTCTTTTCTAATCTGCTGCGTAGTGAGGAATTCTATTCCAGCCTTTTTTGCGTAGGCAAGCTCCTCTTTGCACACGGACCTTGTGCCCACTTCAATTATCTTGGCAGGTTTTGTTTCCTCATTTATTCTGCGCATGAAAGTCGTGTGCGATAGTTTTAGTCCCAGAAATTCGTTGCGCAAATCGAGATGCGCGTCAAAACTGACTACTGCCGTTTTTGGAATTTTGGAGCCAAAACCCTTTGCGATGCCTAGGGTGATCGTGTGTTCGCCACCAATAGTGACTGGGACTTTGGTCTTGATGATGTCCCTAATTACAAGTTTAAGTGTATTCAGGGTTTTCCTTGCGTCAGTTGAAACGTGCAAGTCACCTAAATCATGTAGTCGCAGATTCTCGACATCTAACCCTGTTCGAAAACTGTACGTTTCAATATTAAGCGATGCTTGTCTGATTGCGTTCGGGCCAAATCGTGCGCCAGATCTGTATGTGCTTGTAGCGTCGAAAGGAACACCCAAAACTGCATAGTCTGCTTTGTCATAGTCTTTCTGGACGCCGCTGAAAACATTAGGCTGAGATACGAATAATTCATGATCATACATTTATCGATCTTCCTTCTTCACATATTTCTCTTGATGTAGTTGTAAACTTTTCCTTCTTTGTTCTAATAGAAATGGTCGGCCCATCTTGGAGGTGCCTTTTGATCTTCATGGCATGTCTAAATCTGCACAGGAGGGGGTCGGCAGGTAACTGGTTGTCTCTTGTGGAGAGGTTAAGAGCCAATGATGTGAGTGCTGTCAGGCTTACGCTCTGGCCAAGAACGAAGCAGTAATCAATCTCCACAGAAAGCTTGGGTTCAGGGTTTCCAGATATGGACTGAAAAATGCCCTTAAACATTAGATTTATTAACGTTGCCGTCAATGCATTTAGGTCAAAGGCCGATGGAAAATGTCACTTGCATCCAAACTGAATATTGAAAGCAAAGGAATGTTCGCGGCTTCCATTTTCTACGCAATTGCCGGAATAGTCTTCCTAATATTGTTGGTGACTGCAGGTTTTCCCCCTCACTTGGGAATAATTGGCATATTTAGTCTGATAGCTGCCTACGGGCTATTTCAGAAGAGAAGCTGGTCAATATGGCTGATCGTGATATTGTTTTTCGTTGCCACGACATTTTCAATATACATGCTTCACTATTATCTTTCTTTCAGTGACTATCTCATGAGTTTAGGTATTGCTGCCTACCTTGTGTTGACTTGGATTTTCTCGGCATATGCGGCATCAAAGAGAAGCTCTCTTGAAAGTTGAGATCATACGAAGTTATGATGCTTAAACACTCACGGCTTTGAACATCTAGCTTACGGGGCACTAGCGGCTGGGCTTCTTGAAAAGCCTCACGGTGACTTTCTCGCCAGCGTCAACAAACTGCTGGTTTTCAGCTATTTCAACGAACCCGTCAGCGTTAGTGAGAGTCGTTATGGCCCCTGAAAGCCCGGCAGCAACTGGTTCAGCCATGAGTCCTATTGGGCCATCTTTCAGTTTAACCATAATGAATGTCCTTCTTCCCTTTGCAGAGAACATCCTCGTGGATGTGACAGCCTTAGCCTGCAATGTCTTGTCAGCTTTTTTGCCAGCTAATCTCTCAATTATCGGGCGAACCAGCAGGTAGAAAACCAGCAAAGCAGAGGTCGGATGGCCGGGCAACGAAAAAATCAGTTTTCCATCGACAGACGCTACAGTCACTGGTTTCCCAGGCTTAATCGCGATCCCATTTACTATGATGCCTGGCTTTCCGAGTGAATCCAATACCTTCGGTATAACATCTTTCGGTCCTATTGAAACCCCACCTGAGGTTATGACAACGTCACTTGAGGACAAGGCTTTCGCCAGCACCTGCCGCATTTTACCAAAGTCGTCAGGAAAGACTCCGAGATAAATGGGAATGCCGCGGCTTTCTTGTACGGCTGTACTCAAACTGTAGGCGTTTGTGTCATAGACTTTTCCAGCAGGAAGTTTTCGGCCAAGCTTAGCTACTTCGGCTCCTGTGGAAATGATGGAAACTCGTGGAAGAACATAGGCTTTGACTTTTGCCAAACCTATTGCTGCTAGGGCGCCGATTTCTCTCGAAGTCAGAAGCTGGTTCTTCCTTACCACTGTTTCACCTTTCTTGATGTCTGCTCCTGCCTTCATGATGTTCTCATCTTTCGCAACTGCACTGTATACGTAGAGTTGATCGCTTTTTAGTTCTATGTCTTCAAGCATTACTACAGCGTCTGCACCGTTGGGTATAGGTGCACCTGTAACGATTTCGGCTGCCTCGCCGTTATCAATCTTGATCCTTGGTTTTTCACCTACGGTCACTGTGCCGCAGACTTTCAATTTGATCGGCCTGTATTCTTCGATACCAAAAGTGTCTTGGGCTCTCACAGCGTAGCCGTCAACAGTTGAGCGGTCAAAAGGTGGAATATCCAATGTAGAAATAGCGTCTTCTGCCAAAACTCTGTTGTAGGCTCTTAGAAGCGACAATTCCTCACTGCCTAAACGTTCGGAAGGAGAATACTTGCTGATTATTTGTTTTGCTTCGTCAAGTGTCATCAACCGTCTAAACATTCGTGTCTCTCCATTCTACGTTGTTAAACAAGGCGACTGTGACAATTTCGCCTTCGCTTAAGCCCTCTCTGTCCTCTGGAACAACAACATATCCATTGGCTTTTGTCATCGTCGAAATAATGCCTGAACCCCTTGCGCTTATTGGCTCGGCAGAGTACTTTCCATCGTTGTGGAAAACATGGACACGAACATACGTCTTTCTCCCGAGGGCTGTCGTAGTCTTCCTAATCATTCTCGCTGCTATCATAGGTCGCAGCTCTTCACTTTTCAACCCCAGCATCTTACATATCAGTGGTCTGGCAAAAACCTCGAAAGCGATCATTGCTGCGACCGGATTGCCTGGGAAGATTAGTATAGGTTTTTGCTGAATGAACGCTAGAGCTGTGGGCATGGCTGGCCTCATGGCTATACCGTGAATAAGGACTCCGGGTTTTCCAATCTTATTGACGATTTCAGGAACAAGATCTGAGACTCCTACGCTTGTTCCGCCTGTCGTGATTATTGCGTCAGCCGCAAGCCCTGCCCTCAGTTTTTCTACAATCTCTTTGCCGTCATCTTCTGCAATGCCCAAATCTAATGACTCAGCGCCCAGTTCGTGGCATAACGTCGCCATCACATGTCTATTTACGTCAAAAATCTCGTTTTCTTTTCTCTGACACCCTACTTCGACGAGTTCGTTTCCAGTAGTCAGAATTGCGATCTTGGGTCTCTCAAAGACTCTGACATTTGTAGTTCCTAAAGCTGCCATCAATCCTAAATGCTGAGGTTTGAGCCTTGTTCCAGCTTCTACGGCGATGTTGCCTTTTTTGACGTCTTCGCCCATCTTGGAAACGTTTTCGTTTGGCGTTAATGGCGCCCATACTTCTACTGTGTCTCCGACGCGTTTGGTGTTTTCTAACATTACGACTGAGTCTGCGCCTTTTGGGATGGGGTTTCCTGTCCACACTTGCTTTGCCTGTTTGTTATTGATTCTCTCACGGTTGGTTATCTGCAAAATTTTGGGTCTAAACTGTGAAGCTCCCGCTGTGTCTTTAGCTATGAGGGCATATCCGTCCACAGCTGATCTATCTTTCCTTGGTAAGTCTTCGACGGCTTTGAAAGGCTCTGCCAACACACGATTGAGTGCAAGATCTAACGAAACTACAGCGATCTTGGGCCTTTTGCACTGCCAGTTTTCCAACAAAACCGTTGAAGCCTCATGGACAGACGTTAGTTTTTGAAACCCTTTTAGCCTGACCAAGACAAGTACCCATTAACAGCACTATTGAGTCTTAATAAAAAAAGTATCGCTCAAAGTAATTCTCGGAGAATGTCTCGCATTCTCATTGCGTCAAGATCCAATAATGGACTCTCACTTATTACAACTGGTCTCAGTTTGTATTCGACAATGATCTGCGCAAGCATTCCAAAATCTGGTCCATATCTTTCTTCATTCAGTGAGTGATGTCTCCTTTCACCTTTGTCTGTGAACTCGATCTTTGTGAAGTGGCAATGCATGTTCTTCAGTGCTTCTGTCCCAAGTCTTGTTTCGATTTTCTCTGCGACCTTCCTGAAATCCTCGAGTATTCTGAGGCGTCCCATTTCTCTTGCGTGCAAATGTGACCAGTCAACTACGAGTTGGGTTTGCTCCACGTCTTCACATATGCCTACAACTTCGTCAAGACTCCCAAGCTGCGACGGTTTGCCCATAGTCTCTGGGCCAATCTTGACGTTTCTTATTCCTAGATTTCTCATGGTCTCGACAACTTCTTTCAGGTTTTCAACACAGGTTGCGTATGCTTCTCCTCGCATTCTTCTACCGTAGAAACCTGGATGAAAGACAACGACATACGCGTTCATCCATTCCGCCGCTGTCGCGCATGAAATCAAACGTCTCTTACTAGCCTCAACGATTTTCCTTTCGCCGCAGAAATTGATGAAGTAGGATCCATGTAAACTCAGCCAAACATCATTTTCCTTGGCCTTCTGTCCGAGCGCTTCAGCATCTTCTTTCTGCATTTGTGGTTTTCCTCCCCAATAAATGGCTTCATACTCAAAGGCGTCAAGTCCTTCCTCGCGCAGAAGCATAGGAACCTCTTGCAAAGGAGTATTCAGCATTTTGAATGTTGGGGGAACCCCAGCTGGACCAAATCTGGGGCGGTCAGCCATCTGGGAATCTGGCCTCTTCTATCTCTTGTGTAGGAACCTTCCGTATTCTCTATAGAACAGAGTTATGATGGCGGAGATCCATACTGCCGCGTTCTGGAAGAGTAAATATTTCCCGGCGTTGTCCAAGTCAGAGAGTGGCCTAATCAAGCTTCCCAAGCCAAACGCAAGGTTTCTTAATCCTGGTGAAGCTGCTATTAAGGCGCCGTTCACTGCTGAGAAGGCTCCGCCTATTGAGGCTAGGCCTTGTCCAGTGCCTTTCACGAAGTTGAGCAGTGAAGGATTGTCTTGATAGGCATTCGTTACGACCTGGTGAATCATATCCGGATACGCCAATAGAGACACTGCAAGAATGAGTGCCGAGAAAACCAGAAGCACGATCAGCATGCTTCTCGCAGTCGTCCTGAGTATCCCTCGCCTTTGGTTAATCAGTGGTTTATTTTGTTCTTTGTGTGTGGATCCCTTGTACTGTTTCGAGGTTGCTCCCACTTTCCACTTTTGGGGTCGAGCTGTTTTCGCGAAGCTTATCCAAACAGTTGCCAAAGCAATTATGACTGCGGTTGGGACTAAGTGGAATAGTGGGCTGATTTCTATTGCCCCGTTGATCCCTGGGATTCGAAGGCTTAGAAGATGCTCTGGTCTTTCATTTACTCCTAGGTTAATGGCGTAGAGCACAACGACGTATTCAATCAACACCGATATGATTAGGAATGCAATTAGAGATGCCAAACCTCTCTGCGTAGTCCAGCGTGTTAACGTTGTCCTTGGGGGATTTTGAGTAGACATTTGTTCACCTTTCGAGAGAAGCCCTTTCTTTTCTTGACTTCGGATGGATTATGGTGATTCTGATTAAAAAAGAGATTGGTGGAGACTTCTCCCGCAAGACCCCCTCTTTTTCTGTTCTTGGCGGACGCGCGACCTAATCAAACGATACGACATTGGGCAGTTTCCTACGTCTGAAGAATATCGGCAGCGTATTTGCACGTACTTGACTGGTCAAAAATGTGGCATTTGATGCTTTGCATGTTCTATCTGGTTTGTTTCGATGCTCATAGAAGATGCTTCCATAAATAATAAGAGCGTAGAGAGCGTTAGAATAGCTTATCAGTCCAGTCGAAAGGGAGAAGGCGAAAATGAAAAGAGCATTATCCACTTTCATGCTTGTTTTACTTCTGGTGAGCATGTTAACGTTGGCGTTTAACATTCAACCAGTCAATGCAGGGCCAGAAACGCCAATAATAATTGGTACTACGGATTCTGTGGAAATCTGTTTGGATCCAGCGCGTGCTTATGACTACTTTGGCTGGGAGATAATTCAGTCGTTGGGCTGTGGATTGGTTGAGTACAAGCTTGGTGCTACTGGTAGCATTGACGACATTGTTCCATCTTTGGCGACTTTTTGGAGCGTTTCTGACGACGGCTTGGTTTGGACTTTCAATCTTAGGCAGGGCGTGCACTATGATGATGGGACGGAGTTTAACGCTACGCATGTGAAGTACACGTTTGACAGAGGCATCAGCATCGCAGACCCAGATGGAGCATTCGTAGGAATCGGATACGACAATATAATAGACAGCGTCGAAGTTGCGGGTGATTATCAAGTAAGGTTTCGCCTAAAAATTCAGTTCTCACCATTTCTTTCACTTTTGGCGCTTCCACCATCATTCATCGTAAATCCCACATACGCCCCCATCGATAGAATCGTAAGCTACGTAGATGGAGATGCAAGAGCAAGTTATCCGACGGACCTCGGCCCCTACGTTCTAACGGAATGGGTTAGAAGTGGCTGGAAAGACATAGAAATGAAATTGGATACCAATCCCGCATACTGGAATGCTAGCGGCGGCTTCCCGAAGACTAAGAATATCACCGTCAAGTTCTATGCTGACTCTACGGGGCTTGCGTTGGCGATTCAGAATCAGGAGGTTGACATTGCTTTCAGGCAGCTTGCAACTACAGACATCAACAACATGAAGAACAACGCAAACCTGAAGGTGTGGGAGGGGACAGGAGCCTTCATACAGTACCTTGTTTTGCAGGAGAAGTACGCGCCATTCAACAACACGATAATCAGGCAAGCTGTGGGCGCTGCCATAAACAGGACTTCGCTCATCAACACTGTTTTTCTGGGTGATGCTCAGGAACTATACAGCATGATTCCTAACGGCATGTTTGGGCACACTGACGCTTTCAACGTGACTCTTGGCAATCCGAACTACACGAAGACCCTAGAGCTGCTGGCACAATTAGGCTACAACGAGACGCACAAGCTGACGTTTACGCTATGGTATGAGACTTCGGGGTGTTATCCACAGAGTGCTCAGCAGGCACAGGTGCTCAAATCCTCATTGGAAGCAAGCGGCGTTATCTCGGTGAATCTTCAAGGCGCTGACTGGCCGTCATATAGGGCTCATAGACAGAGCGAGGACATGGAAGCCTACATTCTAGGCTGGTTCCCTGACTACATTGACCCTGATGATTATATTCAGCCGTTCCTTGACTCGTCTGGCGGATCATGGCTTCACCATAACTACAACAACACCCAGATGGACAAGCTGATAGCGTGGGCCAGAGGAAACACAACTGCGACCGCGCGGAACAATCTGTATGGTCAGATCCAGGACTTGATGGTTGAAGACTGCCCGATAATCCCAACGTATCAAGGAAAAACATATGCGGTCACAAAGCCGAGCGTGGAAGGTATTTGTCTTGACATATCCCAACATCTCCGATACTGGCTACTATATATGACTAAATTAGAACCCACAACTTGGATTGTGGATGATGATGGACCAGCAGACTTTTCAAAAATACAGGATGCCATAAACGCTGCAAACCCTGGAGACACAATACACGTGAGAACAGGGGTATATTATGAAAACATTCTTCTGACAAAGACATTGTCGCTTATTGGAGAAAATCCCGAAGACACAATAATTGATGCTGAGCATATTGGAACGGTGGTTCTGATCAGTGGCGCTGACTATGTTACGATTAGTGGTTTTACCATACGAAACAGCGGAGTCGAATACTACGCAGGAATCTACCTGAGCCAATTAAATCATTGCAGCATAATACGTAATGACATAACAGACAACCTAGTTGGTATCTTGCTGTACGGCTCTTCGAATAACAAAATTGCCGAAAACAACTTAGAGGCAAATAGCGGAAACGGTATCAGTCTGACATCATCATCTAACAACACGATTATTCACAACAATATTATCAATAACACAAATCAAGTTTACAGCTACCAGTCAATTGGCAATAAATGGGATGATAGTTATCCCTCTGGCGGCAACTACTGGAGTGACTATACAGGCGTTGACTTGTACGGTGGTCCTTACCAGAACGAAAGTGGATCGGATGGCCTCGGAGATAATCCTCACGCAGTGGATGAGGAGAACATTGACTTGTACCCTCTGTTTGCTCCATTCGTTTCCTTGACTGGTGATCTGAATGGTGACCGCTGGGTGAACGCTGAAGACGCAGTGCAGCTGGGCAAGTCGTTTGGTTCAAGACCAGGGGAGCCAAGCTGGAACCAGGATGCAGATCTAAACAATGATGGATTTGTTAACGCAAAAGACGTGGTGCTTCTAGGCACACACTTCGGAGAACACTGGTCTTAGTTTCCCTGTTTTCTTATTGTCAGAAAGTCTGATTCTCACCATTTTTCCAGAACAGGTAGACCTTTGCCTGTATTAGGAAACCGCAGATCCCTAATAGGCTAGGAAGCTTGTCCAAGTCCGCAGCCGCTATCTCTCTGACGTAGGCGTCTTTTGTGCCGAATGGAAGATGACGTGAGAAGTAGGCTTCGAGTTTGTCTGCGAAGTCGACGACGCAAAGATCTTCAGGAAGCGAAAATATTGACGCCCAGGAAGGCAACATCACCCTGGACAAACCCTACGGTACTTTCAACATGCAAGTGCGAGGGTGGGAGTCGAACCCCCAACAGCGGGGAGACGTCACCCGCAAAACCCGTCTTTTTCTTTTTACCGTTGTCGAGTTCTTTCGGGCTTCTGGCCTTAGAATCGACTCATATGATGCGTAGTTCAGTCCACGAAAGATCCTTGCCGTCATTTTGCATATTCTTAACGTGTTTGCCTTTGCTCGTTGAGAAGTGTTAAGGAGTCAAAGCAGTCTTCAGTTTTGCTGCAAAGGAAACTCGTGCTCGCATTTTGGGCACTTGGCCATCTCGCAATGTACGGAAGAGGGACAGCCAGAGCAGGCGAAAGTTCGGCCGTAGCTTATGTCAAATGAAAAGCCACATTTAGGGCATCGTACAGGGTGTTTCTGTCGTTGGCCCAATCGACTTCGCCCTCTTCAAGTCAACCGTTCAAGGAGGTTTTAATAACCTTTCTGAAAACGTTTTAAAGGTAAAAGCACTGAAACCTTAAACATTCAAATAGATGCTTAAGAGCATTCATGCATAGTCAAATTGACTAGTTTGGGAAGAACATGCTGAAGACGGGCAAGGTTGAACGAGCGGAACTCTACAGAGACCGCAACACGCAGATTCTCTTAAGTAAGTTTTTGAGCGGCGAAATCAAAGAACTTGAGCCAACCTACGATCATAAGCGTGGTTACAGGTATCCACTCGTGGAAACAATCGTTGGAGATGCATCTGATGTAGAAGTTTTTCTTAACAAGCTTCATGATGCAGAGATGCTTGAACGACGACTTTATGACAAGATCATTTATTGTCCAAGGTGCGGTTCTCCGAGTGTCTCTGCCCGTTATTGCTGCCCATACTGCAAATCATTTGATATTCAAAAAAGCTCTCTGATTGAGCACGTGAAATGCGGGTACATGGATGTGGAGGGGAACTTTCACAAGGGAAACAAGCTTGTCTGCCCGAAGTGTCATGAAGAACTGAAGAAACCTGATGTGGACTTCAGAAAAGCCGGCGTTTGGTGTACGTGCAAAGAATGCAGCAAGAATTTCGATATTCCTGTTGTTTCAAACTTCTGTAGAGATTGCCATGGAAGCTCCCAGTTTGAAGACATAACAATCAAAGATGTCTATGCTTATGGCTTGAAAGAACAGGTGAGAGAAGAAGCTGCTCTGGGATGGGTTTTGATCACTCCGATAAGGGAGTTCCTCGTAGAAGAAAAATTCGATGTGGAGAGCCCTGCTTTTCTGAAGGGGAAATCTGGCGCAAACCACGTTTTCGACATCGTAGCCACTAAGGGGCAAGCCAAGCGAAAGACGACGGTGATTGACCTTGCGACATCGAATCAAAACATGGTGTCAGAGCAGCCTGTGATCGCGCTTTTCGCAAAGATATTTGATGTGTCACCAGATCAAGCCTATCTAATTGCCATTCCAAAGATGAGCGAGAATGGCAAGAAGATGGCTCATCTCTACAACATTCGACTCATAGAGGCTAGAGACCAGAAGGAAGCAATTGATGCTTTGAAGGAAAGGGTTCTGGAAAACCTGTGAGATGACGAAATCTGAAATTCCTGTTCTTGGTTAGCTTTGTGAGAGAATTGCCATGTTTCCTCTTTCAGTTATCATCTTGATGAGGAAATCTTCACTTGGAAGGTTGATGTCCATGCGAGTATACGTTGAATTCTCTCCGGAGTTTATGAAAATGTCTACGTCATATCGTTTGTGTTGGGTAGAATCGATGACCCAGAGCGAAACTACGTGGGCGGTCAAGGAGCCTTTGTTGTTGATAATGAAGAGTGCTCCGTTTCTTCCGGTTTGGGCAGAAACTATCTCGATTTTTTCCTGCGTTTTCTCCCAATCGTAATGGCTCATTTGAGAACTCCAGATTATCACATTTGCAGAGATGATTACGACTAAGACTAGGCTTAACATGGCGACTATTACGTTACTTACACCACGTTTGTCAAGTCTAAGGCGCTTTGAAATAGTCTCCAACGTGTGTCCCCCTACTCGTGACAACATCAACATAATACAAATCTTCAGGAGCCCAATTGCGCGTGATATTGAGCCAGCGGTGCCCCCCTACATCAAGGTCAAAAGGTTTGGCGAAAGACTGGGGAGTGCTGTTCATGTATACAGATGAAACGTGAATAGCCACTTTTCCAACATTGCGAACATAGATGCTGATGCTTCCATCCTGAGTGTTAAACCACAAGTCTTCCATGATGACGCGCTCACTCATAGTCTCGCGCAGATTAGAAGTTATGACGTAGGTTGCTGTCGTGGCGATCGCCATAGCCGCCACAGCTACGACCATGAGCAATAAGCTGCTCAAGACTGGAGTTATAGCCCGTTTATCTCCCGACAGTTTTGGTCTTTTCATCGTGTCACCTCATATGAAGAGTTTCAAAGCTAGGTAACCGCTAAGCATCAAAATCACACTGTGCTTTAATCCAGCAGCTATTGTTCCTTCTCCCATTTTTCCAGCAACTAGGCCTCCGAAAAAGGCTTGAATTATCATCATTTGGAAGAACAATCGCTGTATTTGAGTTGGCGCCATTACTGCTGTTCCGAGTACTGGGAGGCCTTCCACGCTTACGAAAAACGATTTGAAAAGCAATACTATCGTGAAGATAAAAACGAAGAAAGCCACGTATATTATCGCGATGTACGGTCTTGTCTGGGTTCGGCGTTCCTTTTGCAGCAGTAGTGTTGATTGTATGAACTTGCCCATTGGGTCAAAGACCTTCTCTACGTGTCCTCCTGAGTGACTTGCTTCAATTATCATCGGTATTGTTCTCTGCACTAGTATTGTGTTTACACGTTTTCCCATGGCTAACAATGTGTCCTCAAATCCCATTCCCCAAGACATTTGGGTCGTCATTTTTTTCAGCTCGGCCGTGAGCGGGCCATAGTTTCTCTTTGAGTTCTCTTCTATGGCTTGAGGAAGCGTCATACCTGTCTGCTGAGCTTGGACTACGCTTCTGAAGAGATCTGGCAAGTGTTCATCAATTGCTTTTCTCCATTTGAAGTCAATGTGGCTCAGAATGGCCGAAGGCAGAACTGCGACTACTATGGCAAAAAAGACGAACTCGTCAAATATGGCAATTTTCCCGAGCGCGAAGTAACCTAGCAGAACAATAGAAACAGCTAGCGAAACTGACACAATCCACGTGATTCTCTTATTCTTCTTGTCGATTCTCGGCATATTCACCTACCACGTGGGTGTAATCGCGTCCAAGATCACCAAAAACACTATAGCGCCCAAGGGGATTCCCAGATAAGTTACTAAGCTCAACAGTAGGTCTGGACTTAGCAAACCTAGGTTTCCTCCGCCGAGCATTGACATTACGGCAAGCATTATAACAAGAAGCAGCGGGCCTGTCAGAAGCAATGTTACGTAGAACTCCGCCAAAACTGATAATGTATCTGAGAATTTTTTGAGGCTTATGTTCTTCAGTTTCATGTATTGCCTGTATTTTTCTCGAAGGTAAGCGGCGGAGTTGCTGCCTGAATGTATCGTTGAAATGAATCCTTCTAGCATTTCGCGAAGCCTTTCAGAAGGTGTAGTCTTTGATTTTTCTTCCAAGGCGGAGATTATGTCTTTGCCGAAGAGGTTTACATCTCTTACGATGTCTTTTGCGTCAGTGGAAACAGCTAGTGGCAAGCTGAGATTTGAAAGTGAGTGGAAGATCTTCTCTGGAGAAACGCCTGCGCTTGTGAGAATCGCCATGTAGCCAGTTGTGAAGGGTATTTCGTCTTCCAAGTTTCTCTTGTGCTTGTCCGCTCGATAGATTGGATATGCATAGAAACCAATGGTTGAGAATGCTGACGCAAACATGCATGCACCGACGCCGAACAAAAAGGCTGGAAAAAGAGGAATTCTGAAGACAAAGAATAGTAAGCATGGAACGATTGCAAACGCGGAGACTGAGATCATTATTGTTACAAGGACTGTTAAGCTAACGTAGGCTCTGAGTGGGATTCTTATGCCTGATCTCTGCAAATTCAAGCCTAAATCCTTGAAAAGCGTCAAGATACCCGCAGTTCTTCCTCCGATTGCGTGGTAGGCTATTGATTGTGGTTTTCCAAATGCGTGACCGTGGTTTTCTTGTGTCTCTGCATTATCGGGGCGTGTTGATTTTGAAGGTGGCTTTCTTATTCTTGTTTCAAGCTGTTCAAACAGAGCTTGGATTCTTTCAAAAAGTGTGCTGCTTTTCATCTCAGCCCGACCCTAGCCTTCTGGAAAACACGATTCGGATTTGCATAGTATTCTCTGATTATGTTTGCCACATCTGTGTAGCGTCTAATCCCTTTGCTCACCATCCATTCTAGAACAGTCTTCCTTGAATGCAACTCGCGTTTGACGCTTTCCTCATCCACACCCAGTTTCCTTGCGTGGTTTTCCAGTATTGAACTGTGCCCAAGGAAGAAGAATCGATCGTCCTTGGGATTCCAATGAAAGATTTCTTCGGTCAGCAAATCCTTCGTTTTGGGGTCTAGCTCCACAATTTCTGTTGTCGTATTGATCCTTCTTGCTGGTTTCCCATCAATCTCCGTTCTCGTAACAACCAATATGACATCGGTCATTGCTATGAGTGGTTTTGGAATATTCATCGGTTCAGATTCCAACCGGTTCATCACCGCTTCTACCGATTCTGCATGTATCGTGCTCATTCCTAAGTGACCAGTTGCCATGGCTTGGAATAGCGTGTAGGCTTCTTCCCCGCGGACTTCCCCCACGAGAATGTAGTCAGGCCTTTGTCTTACGGCAGCCTTCAGCAGATCAAAAAGAGTTATAGACCCGCCTTTCTTGTCTTCGTGCCCGAAACCCAGTCTCACCACTGACGGTATCCAATTCTCATGTGGGAGATTGAGTTCCTGCGTGTCTTCTACGCTTACAATCTTCATTTCAGGTTTTATGAACATTGATAGGCAGTTGAGCATGGTTGTTTTTCCAGCAGCTACGCCGCCAGCCACTATTACTGAGGCTCTGTTTTCTATGATGAACCACAAGTATGCGGCCATCTCTGAGGACAAAGTGTTGAACTCGATCAAATCTGAGATGGTTAACGGGTCCACTTTGAACCGTCTGATGGTAAATGTTGAGCCTCTCCTAGTGATTTCGTTCCCATAGGTCAGCTGTACTCGACTGCCTTCTGGAAGTGATGCATCCAAGAGTGGCGATGCAATGGAGATGTTCTTTCCCGCCAAGTATGCCAGTCGGATCACGAACGAGTTCAATTCTGTCTCGTCTTTAAACAGTATGTTCGTGGGCAATGATTCGTAGACTCTATGCCAAACGTAGATCGGGATGTTCACGCCATCGTTTGAAATGTCCTCGATCAGATGATCCTTCATCAAAGGATCTATTTTCCCGTATCCTATGAAGTCTCTCAGCACGTAGTAGATCAATTTGTCAATTGCTTCTGGAGGGACTTTTATCTGGTATTCCTTGATTATTTCTTTTGTCTTCTTTATCAAGTAGTCTTCTGCTTTGGCTTTGGTTTCTATTTCTTTCAGGTTTACGTCTACTTCTTCCATTAGAAGGTTCTTGATTTCAGCGAGTCTTTCTTCTTCCTCTTTTTGAAGAGTAGGCTCTATGATTTCGTATTTTGTCTTTTGGTTTTCTTGGTCTTTGACGATTGCTGCATAGACATAGGGTTCCTGTATCGGGTAGGCTTCTCTGAAGACAACGGGTTTTTTGACATCTTCTTTGATTATTATGAGTGGTGTGGCCTCTGTCTTGTCTAGAGTGCCTACTGTTTTTGGTGTTGTCTTCTCGACCGTGTGATTTGTCCTCCTTGGTTTAGCATGTAGTTTACGTCTTCACAGAATATACTGTGTAGCGAGTCTTAATAAGCAATACGCATGGTCAATCTTGAGCGTACTTTAACAAAGAAAGGATGAAATTCCTCTGAGGCGCTTCCAAGACCGTGAGAGTGCTAAACACGTTCATAGATGAAGCTTATCGAGGTTCTTTTCATGGTCTCGTTTAGACAATGCTCTCCTGTTTCAGGCTCGCCACAAGTGAGCTCATGTGAGGCTGTCAAAGTTGCAGTTGTCGTGGGAACTTTCTGGACGGTAAGCTGATTGGCAAACAAGAAGGGAAGAGGATCAGCCAGAGAACAGGTCACGTTTCATTCTATGGTTGCATGTCTACGTTTCAGGTCCGCTTCGGTTCGTCCTAATCGATGCATGATCTCCACGATTAAGCTGTCCAGAAACACCATGCTGTTGTTCTCAAATATGCTTCCAAGGGGCGTTAATGGTTCACGTTCACCGATGATTTGCCTTGCTACATAGTCCTCTTCAACTGGCATGCCTGCTTTGGTTCTTCCTTTTATCGTGACGCTGAGGTCAGCAAGCCGTCCTAGTGGAGATTCTTGAAAGGATGTGACTGCAATGACTTTTGCACCTATATCCTTGGCGGCTGAGCTTGCGGTCAAAACCATTTTCGTTGAGCCTGTGCCTGAGACTGCAATCAGCAGGTCTCCTTTTTCAGCAGCCGGAGTTATGGTTTCGCCAAGGACGTAGACATTGAAGCCTAGGTTCATCAAGCGCAAGGCAAAGGCGCGGGCGACAAATCCGCTTCTCCCCATGCCTATTGTGAATATCTTTCTGTCTTTGGCCTTGAGTAGCGTGTCAATGAATTCTTCAACCTCGTCCATGTTTAGCGATTCCATGGACCTTTTAATGCACTCGATTATTTCTTCAGAGGCCGCTTTCAGCCAATTCACTGTTTCAGGCTCCGAGAACCCATTACTCGTTTCATCTCATTAAAAGTCTTGTGGTCAAGGAAAGTTGCCCAGAAAGCTGGTCAAGGATGGAATTTTCAGAAACAGTCGAACATACACTGCCACTGCTACGATGACAATTGTTATGGCTGCTAGGGCTATGTCGCCTTTGTGCATCTTGAGTACGTACAAGTTGGTACGCTTTTTGCTTGCACCCCATGCACGTGATTCCATAGCTTCTGCCAGTTCGAGGCTCCTGCGGATGGCACTTACAATGAGCGGGATGAGAATAGGGATGTAGTTTCTGATCCTTTTGAGGAAGTTTCCTCGTTCAAGCTCCAATCCTCTGGCTTTCTGTGCGTCCATAATCGTTTGTGCTTCTTCAGCCAAAACCGGCACAAAGCGGACTGCAGTCGTGAAGGCGAAAACGAGTTCATAAGGTACACGTGTCTGCTCTAAGGCCAAGCCTAAATGGTCAGGGGACGTTGTGAGAAAGAAAACTGAAAACGATTCCACAAGAACTATGAAGCGTAAAGTCATTGCTGCAGCACTCTCAAGGTTTTTCGCTGTGACTACATAGCCAGCGCCGATGGTTGCAAAGATGAAGTTTGTCAGGAAAATTATTGTGGCTAAGAAAGCTGCTCCTCGCATGGATCGAACCCAGTCGCGTCTAATGCCTGCTAATAGAACAAATGGAATCTGTATGAGAAAGAGTGCTATCAGAGGCAGTATTTCCGAGAAAATGACCGCCACAGTGAACATTGCACAGACGTAAACGAATTTTATTCTTGGATCCAGGTTGTGAATAGGTGAGTATACCTTTCGGAACCTGAGTCCGTCGAAGACGCTCATTTGGTTCTGCTCTCCAGTTTGTTGAGCAATAGGGTTCTTGCCTCGTAGACGTCTATGATGTCGTTGGGTAGGTTCAGTTCTGGAAGTTGCAGGAAGATCTGTGCTATTTGGGGTGGCACGATCGATGCTTGTTCGAGGATGTCGGGTTTTGTTAGGATTGCCCTGGCTTCTCCGTCAGCAATGATCTTTCCTTCTCGCATTAGCAAGATTCTGGGGTTGCATTCTGCTACGAACTCCACGTCATGTGTCACAATTATCACTGTCTTTCTCTGAGTTCTCATCTGCAGGACAAACTGGCGGAGTTTCTCTTTTTGTTGATAGTCTTGTCCGATAGTTGGTTCGTCAAGTATCAGTATCTCCGGGTTCCAAGCCAGAACTGAGGCCAGTGCCACACGTTTTCTTTCTCCCCCGCTC
>Ga0154709_165_pt5 | contig 19546 bp, 18 predicted proteins | sample Rifle2008BG13ft_FD_105569 | JGI IMG/M metagenome (GOLD analysis project Ga0154709, IMG submission 105569) | Candidatus Bathyarchaeota archaeon RBG_13_46_16b
ATCGTGAACGTTATGGTCGGGGTCTCCAGGGAGCATGCGACGTTAGGATTAGGATTGTTTGAGAAACCGAAGCCATCATGCCGCGGGGGCATTCTGGCTTTCATCAGGTACGTGCCTGCTGGGATGGGCTTCCAATGACCCGACGAAACTAGTGTCTGATCCCAGGTGAAGACGTTCTTCAGTTCCTGGCCTGGATCCAGCGTAACTTGGTTGGTATGCAAAGCGGCTCCGCGCTCAAATGACCACTGATACAATGTTGAACCATTTTGCGCTGCAACACTAAAGTCAAAATACACAGTGTAACAGTCTCTGTCATCACATTCGGAAAACTCCTGGCTGAAACCTAGAGTCACTTTGCTGTTGCCTATGTTTCTGCACTTACAGACTATCCTTATGTCCTCTTTTGGCTCATAGTGAGCTTTCTCTAATGCAATGGAGACCCTGAGCGGGGAAGACTCCGTTGACGCTTCAAGACCCGGTGCAGGCGAGGAAACGCCGAAGTAAGAATGAGCTACAGTTATGAAAGCGGTTGCCAGAATCAACGAAAGCACGGCAATCTTCAAATGCTTCATTCCTAGCCGTGTCCTCCGAAAATTACAATACAACCTGAAACCCTAACAGTACACTGTAGGAGCAACCAATATAGGCTTTTCGGTCGTGATACTGCAAACTCATCTGTCATGGTTCTCGTTAGTAGCATTCTTCTTCTATGCATCAGGATTATGCAGATCTTGGTCAAGCGCGCAGGTTTTTCCAATGCAAGGAGTTCTATTTCTTTTCTGTAAGCTTGTCTTCTGCCCGAACGTTAGGTGGTTGTTGAAGGCTTTCATAAGCCACGGGTGATCGTTCTTAATGAAGGCTTCTTTGGTTCAGGTCGATGAGTTCAAAGGAAGGCATCAAGTCAACGTATTTGAAGTGATGTCTCTGCGCCTTATACAAACCGTGCTGCCGATTCAAATGCCGCATTCTTTTGCCTCTGGAATCCTCGCAGTTGCACTGCCAATCATGATGAAAGAAAGCTTCGAGTACGTGCCCCAGAAGGACGATTTGATGCTGTCAAAGAAGAGAAAGCAGCAAGCAAACGGGGAAATCCAGATAGAGAACGCTTATTTTCACCATTAACACAATGATATGCGGCATGGGGCTGTCGGCTAGCTTGGTCCAGGCTTGTAGCCTCGGGCGCTATAGACCCCGGTTCAAATCCGGGCAGCCCCACCAGAAAGAAGAGGATCCGTATCCTTATTTGCTGTGGAGGCTTATGAGAAAACTGTTATCATGTGTCTTTGGCGGCTCTCGAAGATCTTAATTGAAGCCTAGTTCTCGGGCGGGCATCGAGAAAGCCGAGGAAAGCGAGGATGTTGACTGCATTTCCTCATTCCATGATTTTGACGTCTTCAAGTTGATGAAGACCCATGTCCTCGGCAGTCTTCACGATTCCGAAATCAATCTTCACAGCTGAAACCAGAACCATCGCTTCTATTGACCTTAATCCCAGTTCTCTGTTTCGAAGAGACCTGGCGTGTCCATCCAGAATGTAGTATTTGCTTCCATAATGGATGCAGACTATTGGCACTAGCACTTTCTTTATCCCGACAATCTGTGTTTTTCCAACATGAGGCTGCGTCGGAACCAAATCCTTCAGGTCAACATTCTCTTTCTCAAGATAGAACGGCATGCGGTGGATAGCTTCATAGTATTCAACGACGAAAAGGATGCGTTGCCAAGTCTTCAGAATAGCGTCTTCAATGTTGCTTACGTCCTTGATGCGAAGATCTTCCAGCGGACGCCTTGGAATCTTTCTGTAACTTACGCCTTCTGGAAATCTCAGCACGTGGGCTTCAATGGTTTGGTACATGAGTTTCTTGCGAATAAACGCACGATGGTGCCCATCCAGTACGAAGTAGTCTTCGCCACTATTCACAACTGTTATCGGTACATCGTAATTCTCTTCAACGGTTTTCTTGAAAACCAGAGCAAGCTTATCGTTCTCCAGAAAATCCTCTGTTGGATATGATCGCCCAAGCGGAATTTCCTCAAGATCAACACGAAGCCTAACTTGGTAAATGATCTCTAAACTTCTAACTATGCCATCAACACGTCTCGGAAGATCCTTCCAACTTGCCAGTTCAACTTCCCGCATTATTCTTTCAAACCTGCAATTGGTTGTGTACTTTTCTCTTTTGAGAACTTCTTATTACGAAATCCCATATAAGGAAAATTCAGAAGACAGCACGCCCCAACGTCTCTCTTGTCTAGCGAGTTACTTCTAACCTGTCATTCGTCAATGTCTGTTTTTTCCTATGCATTCAATCATAGACAGCCTCTTCGATGACTTCTCAAGAAGAGAAGCCTTTCATGTTTCCTCGAATCTCCCGATCGTGCTCCCAGCGTATATTTATGGTCTTACGCATTCTGCCTTTGGTCTGAACGGCTTCTTTCTGGTTCGTGCAAGTCTATGGTGAGCACATTCATGAACACGCACAACCATGAAACCATTGTCTTCGTATCTGCACCCACAAGGCAATGTGGCAATTTTCGCTGAAACCGAGTCTTTTCGACCTTTCTCAGACTGATTACAAATGTGTTCGTTTGAATGAAAAGCCTCTTGTTTAGAGTTTTTGTTGGCGCGCGTACTCTCAACCCTTTAAGGAGTAACTGCGAGCTTCAGTTAAGAATTGCTCGAAAATGCGAGGGTATGATGTGAAAGCTCTACTGCAATTCCTCAGTTGCGTTCTTCTTTCCTCTCCTTAAACCCTTGAACTTTAGTTTTGCCGTAAGAATTCTCTCTGTGGCGAATAATCTTGAAGCAATGTACATGATTACGACCGTGAACGTTGCAACATAGACAATGCCTAGGATGGCTGTCCAGTAGTCGCCCATAGTGATGGCTTTTGACGCTATTATTGGGTGGCTAAAAGGTATTGCATAGATTATGATTCGCACGGCAAGCGGTAGCGCATTGATATCCAAGTACATGAGGGCAAGAGAAGGAAGATAGATGAACGGGTAGATGTAGCCAACCATCGATTGGGCGCTTCTAACGTCTTCTGCAAAAGACGATATTATCACAGCTAGTGCTAAAGCTGAAAGCAAGGCCACGAAAAGTGAAGTGCCCAGCAGCAAATACCCGAAAGGAGAAGGAACGAGGCCCAGCGACACCAGATCTATGTTTGCGCCTGCAGGAATCATTGCCGCAAACGATCCGAGATAATAGTTGAACCCAACCATGTATGCCACAGCCCCGAAACCAGCAACGATGATAGACCCAGAGAGTTTTCCCATGAGTATCGCGAAACGATCCATAGGCAAAGTCAGCACAGTTTCCAGTGTCTTCTCCTCTTTTTCCATCGCCACAGAAGTAGCAGCTATCTGCATGGAATAACTGAGCAAGATCATCATCGTTATCGGCATTGCAATCGCCTGTGAAATCATCAAGCTTGAAAGCATGCGTGGGTCAACGCCCTCAACTATTTCTCCTTTGACGATAGCAGACTTCTCGGGTACAACCACGTCAGGGGCAATGTTCCTGTTGAACTGCTCCACTAGAGCATCAACAACTGAAGACCCTATGCCTTCGAAAAGACCTGAACCAGCATAAACGCTACCGAATTTCACTTGAACCCCAATCCTCGCTGTCACGTTCCTAGTGAAATCTGCTGGAATCTCAACAATCTCGGTCGCATTATTCTCAGCCAGCAACGGAACAGCATCGGCTATTGTTGCGACGTGAGCTTCAACAACTCTCAATGACGAATTGATGTAGGTAATGAACTCGGAAGATGCAGCGCCATTGTCATGGTTGAGAACGATGATGACGGTTTTTCCAGCAGTCTCCTGTGCTGACTGCACCGAGAAACTCATGACTGCGCCAAGTACTGGAAACATTATCAGCGGTACGATTATCGTTCCAAGCAGTATTTTCGGGTCCCTAATGAGCTCCTTAAGCTCTTTCAGTAGGAAGTTACCAAAGCCTCTAAGCAAATCCAACCACCTTCGCAAAGACTTCTTCCAGATTTGGACTTTCGAATCTCTCTTTCAGTTCCGCAGGTTTTCCCTCAGCCACAATCTGACCTTTGCTGACTAAAGCTACCCGATCACACATGTGCTCAACCTCAAGCATGTTGTGGCTTGAAAGCAACACTGTGACGCCATTGTCTTTCACATAGCGTTTTATTATGTCTCTTACATGATACGAGTGTAGAACATCCAATCCACTGGTAGGTTCATCCAATACTGTGAGCCTAGGCTTGGACATAAGTGCCCTTGCAACGAGAAGACGTCGCTTCATTCCCTTGCTGTACGTTTTAGCTTTACTCTTCAATCGATCTCCTAAACCACAAATCTCAGCCGCTTCGTTAACCATGTCTTGAAAGCGGTTCTTGTCTTTCGTGACAAACCTAGCCATGAACTCCAAGTACTCCCGACCTGAAAGGTTTCGATAAGCTCCAGCCTCTTCAGGAAGATAAGTAATGATCTCTCGAACTCTTGCTGCTTCTTGTACAACATCCAAACCGAAAACCTTCACAGAGCCAGAGGTTGGCAGCAGCAGAGTCGAGATTACGCGTAAAGCCGTTGTTTTTCCCGCTCCGTTAGGACCGATGAGACCGAAGATCTCGCCGGTCTCTATACTGAAGCTCAGATTGTTCAAGGCCCGTATTTCACCGAAATCTTTAGTCAGGTCAACAACGGCAACCGCACTATCCAAGCTAGCCACAATCCTTCCCTTCTTCTCATGAAAACTGTTCTAAAAAACGTTGCGCTGAATAATCTATTTCCGCGAACAAAAAACAAAAAGAACGGCACAATAACCGTCTCAGCCCAAAATATTCTCAAATGCGGTTTTACAAAGCAGTTTCAATCGCAAAATTTATAGCCTAATAACAAAAATACTGAGTCCCGTGGATTAAAATGGAAATGGAACGAGTGGCTCGATGGGCATATGCCATCTTCGTCGTCTTGGCAATTGTCGCAGGACTAGCGGTTGGCTACATGGCCTATAACGGGAATGATATTGCAGACATAAATGGATGGGTCATCCTTACTATGCTGATCCTAGGGATAGTCATCGGACTCACAAGCATAACTGCCAAAGAAGTAACACCATTCCTTATAGCAACGATTGCTTTGGTAGTGGCTGCAAGCGCTAACGTATGGCTTCCACTGCAAAGGATCCACGTCTTACTCTACGATTGGGCATACTTTATACTCAACTACATCGTAGCTTTTGCAGCTCCAGCTGCCGTCCTGATTGCCATAAAAGCTGTCCTCGGCATGACAAAAGAGAAATAGAGAAACCGCTTTCCTCAATCCCCACTTTCTTTCTCTATTTCATAATCACGTGCAAACGTCGATCTCGTCAACCCGTTCAAGACTCAATCAGACATGAAAGCAAGCTCATGCCAATCTTCAGCAAAGTCATTACATAATGAAGCAACTTGAACTGTAGACACCTGCAATGACTGAATCAGTTAGCGACATCTCAGAGAGTGAAACATATATCTCCGTTTTCACAAGCTCAACTCTATGACACTTCGAAGGGAGACACTCTGATGGGTGAAGAACAACAAAAGAAGACCAATGTAACACAAATCGAAAAACTAGAACAAGCCCTAGATGACGAGAGAAAGCGTTCAGAAGAGAACCTCATACGACTGAAATACATGCAGGCAGACCTTGAAAACCTGAGGAAAAGATTCGACCGTGAGATAAATGAAGCAAAAGAACACTGCAATGAGCACCTCATAATCCAACTACTAGAAATCGTTGATGAATTGGAGATGGCAATCAAGATCAGCTGCTCTTCCAACTCAGCAGACACTTTGACCCAAGGCGTAGAGATGACTCTTCAGAAGCTGAATAAGATGCTAAAAAACGAAGGAGTGTCTCCGATAGATTGTTTAGGCGAACCTTTCGATCCCTCAAAACATGATGCAGTAGCTAAGACAGAAAAGGATGATGCTAAAGAATGCACTGTTGTTGAGGAAGTCAGAAAGGGGTATGCCATGAAGGAAAAGGTGATTAGGCCGAGTATCGTTAAGGTCGTAGTAAAACCTTCATCCAAGTCACAAAAGGAGATGAATTTGAATGAGTAATGTGAAACCTAGTGAAAAAGTCATGGGAATAGATTTGGGAACAACGAACTCTGCAGCAGCCATTTTTGAAGGAGGACGCGCAACCGTAATACCGAGCGCAGAAGGACCAACTATGGCTGGAAAGATGTTTCCATCCGTCGTCGCCTTCACAAAAGACGGTCAACTGTTAATCGGAGAGTCAGCAAAGAGGCAAGCCACCGCCAACCCCGAAGGAACAATTTTTGAAATAAAAAGAAAAATGGGTACAGATTACAAGGTCAATATTCAGGGAAAAGAGTATACTCCACAACAGATTTCTGCCTTCATAATGCAAAAGATAAAAAAAGATGCTGAAACCTTCTTGGGAATCCCAATCAAGAAAGCAGTCATAACAGTACCAGCTCACTTCAATGACAACCAACGGCAAGCCACGAAAGATGCGGGAGAAATCGCTGGCTTCGAAGTTCAAAGAATCATAAACGAGCCTACTGCAGCCTGCCTAGCATACGGAGTCGACAAACTGGAAAAAGAAATGAAAATACTCGTGTTCAGCTTCGGAGGCGGCACTCACGACGTGACGATAATGGACTTCGGCAAGGGAGTCTTCCAAGTACTGTCCACAAGCGGTGACACACAGATCGGCGGCACTGACCTAGACAAGGCAATAATGGACTATGTCGTGGGCGAATTCAACAGACAAACCAGCATCAACTTGCTCAACGACAAGGCAGCAACGGCGAGACTGAAGGAAGCCGCAGAAAAAGCAAAGATAGAGCTATCAACACTAATGGCAACTGACATTGACCTGCCTTTCATTTACTCTGACGCTTCTGGACCCAAGCACCTGCACCTCACGTTGACTAGGACCAAACTGGAAGCATTGGCGCAGCCCGTAGTTCAGAAAACAGAAAGAACAATTATAAAGGCTCTTGAAGACGCGAAACTGACGCCGAAGGACATAGACAAGATAATCCTCATCGGCGGCATGACCAGAATGCCTTACATTCAGAAGTTTGTGGAACAAATAATGGGCAAACCATCAGAGAGAGGCGTGGATCCTATGGAATGTGTAGCAGTCGGCGCGGCCATACAAGGAGCAGTGCTTACCGGAGAAGTCAAGGATTTGCTGCTTCTCGACGTAACACCTCTTTCCTTAGGCGTGGAAACACTCGGTCATGTATCCACAAGGATCATCGAGAAAAACACGACAATCCCGACGAGACGAAGCCAAATCTTCACAACCGCGGCAGATTTTCAGACGGCTGTCACGATCCACGTGCTTCAAGGAGAAAGATCCATGGCAAGCGATAACGTTTCCCTCGGCGTGTTCAATCTTGAAAACATCCCACCAGCCCCAAGAGGCGTACCCCAGATAGAAGTAACATTCGACATTGACGCTAACGGCATACTCAACGTAGCTGCGAAGGATTTGGGCACCGGCAAGGAAGCAAAGATAACCATAACAGCTTCCACAAAACTCTCCAAAGATGAGAAAGAGAGATTGGTCAAAGAAGCAGAACAGTTCGCGGACCAAGACAAGAAAAAGCGGGAAGAAGCAGAACTGAGAAACAACGCTGACAACCTCATTTACACCGCCGAGAAAACAAAGAAGGACTTGGAAGCAAAACTCACCCAAGAACAAAAGAACTCGATAGACACGGCTGTCACAGCCTTGAAGGATGCGTTAGCCAGCAATGACCTAGGACAGATGAAGACAAGGTCAGATGAACTCACGAAAGTGCTTCAAGAAATCGGAACAACAGTATACCAGCAAGCCGCTGCAGACTACGCAAAAACGAAAGGGCAAACAAGCGGCCAGACTCCGCCACCTGACGGCAACAAAGTGGTTGATTCAGACGATTACAAGGTGAAGTAAGCCAAGAGGAGAACCCTGATCCACTGACCCCATCGTTGACTTGATGGTAAAAAGAATGGCTGGCAAAAGAGACTACTACGAGGTCCTTGGAGTAGCCAAGACGACCTCAAAAGACGAAATCAAAGACGCCTATAGAAAACTGGCACTACAATATCACCCTGACAGAAACAAGTCTCCAGAGGCCGAAGAGAAATTCAAGGAAATATCAGAAGCCTACGCTGTGCTGTCGGACGATGAAAAACGAAGACAATACGACATGCTAGGACACGCTGGATTCGATCAGCGCTATACGACAGAAGACATATTCAGAGGCGCAGACTTTGACTCAATATTCAGAGACCTTGGTTTCGGCTTCGGCATAGGCGACCTTTTTGGCACCTTTTTCGGCGGACGCGATTTCAGAGAGGAGAGAACCCAAAGAGGCCAAGATTTGGCCTACGATCTTGAAATCACTTTGGAAGAAGCCGCCAAAGGCGTTGAAAAAGAGATAAGAGTGCCCAGAACTGAAAAATGCAGCGTCTGCAAAGGCACTGGCGCCAGCGTCGGCACTTCTCCAAGAACCTGTCCTAAATGTGAAGGCACTGGAAGAACTCAAAACGTTCAGAGAAACGGCTTCTCCATGTTCGTACGAGTCACCCCTTGTTCGATGTGCAGAGGAAGAGGTGAAATTATTGATGCGCCCTGCAAAAACTGTAGAGGCACGGGCTTAGAGAAAAGAGAAAGAAGCATCACCGTAAATGTGCCTGCTGGCATAGACGAAGGATATGAGCTTAGGCTGCGAGGTGAAGGAGAGGCACTTTCAAGCGACGGCCTTTCAGGCGATCTATACGTTCTGATTCACATTTTTCCACATGAGCATTTCAAAAGAAGCGGAGATGATCTACTATACAGTCTGATGATAGGTTTTCCCCAGGCAGCGCTTGGCGCCGAAACCTCAATACCCACGCTAGATGGAAATACGAACATAAAGATCCGTCCGGGGACGCAGCCTGGGGAGATTTTCAAGCTGAAGGGTAAGGGCATGCCGAGGCTTAGAGGATACGGCAGGGGTGATCTGCTGATACGAGTTGATATTGTGGTTCCGGAGAAGCTTTCTCAACAGCAGAAGCTTCTGCTTGAACAGCTGGCCAAGGAGTTAGACCAGAACGTCCAATCAAGAAGTCGTAGATTGAGATTCTAGACGGAAGTAGTCTTGATGTGATTGCCGTACAGTATTTGGACAGGAGATGCTGGTTTGGCCTCTTAGACCACTTATGAAGACTTTGTAAGGGTATGCTCAGGCTAATTGTGTAGTCTGATCGGGGCGGTCAAAGCTTAAATATGACGTATGTCATATGGCATCTTGTACCCTAATGACCTTAAAAATGAAAAAGCCCGAATCATTCACCATTGATCTGTCCAATGTAGAAGGAAGCGGAGAGGTTACATGCCCGAAATGTGGCATCAAGATATCACCTGACGACCAAACTGAGGAAACCTACACGATTTTGAAGCCTGTCATGAAAGGAGAGAACCTAGAAAGAATAGTCCTGCAATGCAAAAGATGCATGAGCAGAATTCAACTCACAGGGTTTAGTTGCCAACATAACTAGAAAGGACTTTTTGACCAAACACAAAATGGTCACGCATGAAGTAGTCTGGACCCTTTGAGCTGTGGCAGAATGAAGCGAGCTGCATTTTCGTTTGTATAGGTCCTGTGTGAGAAGCATTCAAGCTCAAGTCTAACGATGCCAAGTTTTCTATTCTTTCAAAGCTCTTGACAAGCCTGCAGGATTCACGAGAAAAGGGATTCTCACTGGACTCATGTATTCAGGATTCGGATTCTGATTTCATAAGACAGTTAAGTAGTAATTGGCTATTCGCAACTATTAAGATGGAGGATCAGTGTTGAAACAAGGTTTGACAATCAAGCAAAGAAAGGGATTGATAACGAAGATGGGAAATGTCTTCAGGGATGACATCCGCGGATTATCAATAGAGCTCCAGCAAATACTGTTGGACGATTTGGCAACGGCTTTCCAGAACAGAATCAACGTCTTGATTAGAGCGCAAAAAGGAAGACGCTACTAGTTCAGACTGTAACGACAGACCAATACGAAGAGAGTTAACATGGTGAAACGTTCCAAGCTTGAAACTTACTTGAGCATTCTTAACACGTTAGCTAAACATAGCCCATTGAAGCTGACACACATAATGTACGAAGTGAATGTGAACTGCAGCATGCTAAAGGAATATCTGGTTTTCCTAGTGAAACAGGATTTGGTTGAAGAAAGAACCTTTGGCGAACGAAGAGTAAAGTATGCAATAACTCAGAAAGGCATGAACGTGCTCAACTATTTCAAAGAGCTACAATGTGCTCTACCAATCACGGAAGAAACAATAGACGGGGCACCCCTTCCCCTCTAATTCACAAATGTGACCAACAAAATACGATAAGAAATTGAAGAGAAGAAAGGAAAGGTTATGTTGAGTCAAACTCGATCATGGGTACAGCAGTCCACTTTCGTCGCCGCCGGTAACGTAACCATTTATCGGATTGATCGCTGCAACGTGACCAACTGAATCCACAGTTATGTCAACTATTCTCCAGATGTCTGTGCCACTAGGCTGTCCTGCAGGAGGCGTGAACCTGTATATTCCAACGCCTGGAATCACCAAGTTGACTTCAGCTCCTGAGGTTTCTATTGTGCCGCTTCCAACGAAGTGTCTGACCGAATACCGGTAGGTTCCTTGGCGTAGTCTAGAAATGGATGTTACTTCTGGGCCATAGCTGGTTGTATCATCTGTGTCCAGATTTGCATAAGGTTCGCCACTAAGGGATCCTGAGCTACTGTAGTAAACGTGGAGAGTCATGTTGTCATTCAACCTAGCCGCTAGGTGACTGTCTAGATCTCTCGGATTCTGTCCCCATGTTAGTGTTATCTGAACCAGTGGAGCATCCAAGACTATGTCCCCAACGTCACGAGTCTCATTTTGTGCTAGTGGGCCAGCCTGAAGAAAAGCGCTTTTATGACCGCCCTTTGATGCTTGATACTTGAATATGACTCCCACTTCAACTGGAATACGCGTGAATATGCCGTCTGTGTTTGTTGAAGTTTCACCGCTAGCCCATCTCTGTTGATACCATCCAAGACCCCAGCATCTTACTTCAGCACCTTGGATAGGATTGCCGTTTGAATCAACGACACGACCACTCACGTAACCCGCAGGATAGCGTATGTCATAATTCCAAGTCGAGAAGTGGGAAACATTCCCAACGAAGCATCCTGACGAAGGATTGTACGTTCCAATTCCTTCCTCATGCCAGATGCCTGTGCGCGGGTTGAAGTACCACAGAGGACATGTACCCATACTTGTAGCATTTGAACGCATACTATTAGGCACTGGAATACTGACTTGCGCGGTTTTTCCGGGTGATAACTGAAGTTGTTCTCCGTTTTGGTCGGTTACTGAGACATCCATGAACCCGAAGGACTTTATGGGACCTGTCTCATTTTGTGCAGAAGTTCCCTGAAATTCTCCTGGGAAGGCATTGAGTTGATTCTCGTCGCTTGGGTCAAAAGCAGTCAGGGAAACGACAGCGTTTCCTGTGAAGGTATTGTTTTGGGAATTGGCCAGCGAGTTCGGGCCAACCGTGATAGAAGCACCATTCGGTGTAGCTGCGGTTCCTCCGATTGTAGCGTTCATGGAAGCAGTGGCGCCGACATCGCTTATCGCAGTCTCTATGAAGCTCGCTACTCCTACCTGCACGTCCGTTACCTTGTACGTAGTCACAGAACCGTTCTTGCTGAATGTTATCAGCTCCTTGCTTCCTGCGGTGACATTCGAAATGCTGAACCATCCTTGATCATTTGTCGTGCTGTTTTGATCACCGACACTGACTTTGACATTTGACACAGGACTATTCGTGAGATCCGTGACTTTGCCCATTACAACTCCGTAGTTGGTCGGCTGAGTGGTGTCCACGGGGTTAAATGGCCATCTAATGATGTTGAAATAGAGCGCCACCACTGTGGCAACCAGAATGATTGCGATAAGTGCTATCGCGATCAGAGCAGGCACCATTTTTCTGCCTTTCTTCGGAGTGGGCAATTGAGGCGGTGGAGGTGGCGGCGGTGATGTCAAAACTGTTAAACCATTTTTCATTGTTAAATCTACCTTGGAAGCGCTTATTGAGGGCTTCATGTTTATATGTCTTTTTGGAATCTTTGCTTCGAGTCGTTGACGCTACATGCTACTCATTGGTCGTTGGCTTCGTGAACCCTAATCAGGAGAACATGCTTGCGATAGTTCAAGTTTTGATGTTTTTGCAGCTCTTTTCACTTTAGAAAGGCCTATCAGTTCCCAAACGTCGAATACGACAAGAAGCAATATCGAGAATTGAAACCATGAAAAGGTAAGAACTCCTGAGCGTGGTACTCCATTTGCGATGCTGTCAATTTTGTAGGTGAAGAAACCTTGCAACAAAGACGCTTCACTAATGTTGTTATACGGGCGCTTGATATTCGGATCGTTGAAGTGATATTGCAGATCCGTGTACATTCCTCTGATCGTAACATTTTGGGACCCCTCGGCAGCACCTGGCTGCCAAAACGTGAACGCTCCCCAAAGATTGAAAATTATAAAACATATGAGGAGCACGTTGATAACCGTGAAAATTACCGCTTCATATGAGAGTTTTCCAAACAGTTTTTTCTTCTTCTTTGGCTCTTCACCACCTTTTTCGTTTTCAGAACCAGTATTCCAAAATATCAGCAGGATAATTATCAGAACGACAGCTATCATAAAGAAGAGGTACACGCTACCCTGCGACTGCGTAAACAGAGAAAGATTCCCCAAGTACGGGACTCTCGCTACTACTTTCCCGATAAGCTGTTTCTCATTGAAACTTTGATCAGCAGATGGATTGTTGTCTCCATGCGTTGTTATCCAGTAACCGTCTGTCCGAAGCTCTTTCTTCACTGCGCGATGCACGACTCGAAAGTCAGGATTGCTTTCATCTCGCTTGAATATGACGATGTCGCCAGTTCCATAGCTGGCATTTATGTCCTTTGCAGCGGTTCCCTGAACTATCAGAAGATCACCCACGTTCAACGTTGGCACCATGCTAGTTGAAACCACAGCCAACACGGGATAATCCGTTCTCAAAACCCATTTCAAGCCTTGAAAAAACCCAAGAACCACCAAGACTATCAGGACAAGCGCCAATACAGTTTTGAAATACTCATTTTTCCAAATCTGTCTCAGTTGAGGGGACATTGCCTCGCCTTTTTCTTGGGTTAAATGCTATTGTGATTGAGACTTCCATACTTAAGTGTAGTGCTCCCACAAAATTGGGAAAAATAAGGGGAAAGGAGAGAGTGCGAGTCTAAGCTCTCTGCTTTCAGTTCTCAGTGGGTCTAGATCTTCTTCTTGCTCAGGACTTCACGGAAGGGTTTGTGGCATTTTGGACAGTCGAATAGTCCAATTTCCAGCTGGGTTCTTTTTCCAGCTTTGTCCGGACGCCCCGCCATAGTCCACTTCTTCTTAGGTGTTGCAACAACGGTTCCGCATTTTGGACATTTAGCCATTTAATCTCCTCCAATGTATCTCGATAGCCATGGTTCTCTCATGATGATAGATAAAAAACTTTCCATTGTTTCCAATTACAAAACGTTTTCTTGAACATAGCATTTAGACACGTTCATTGAAATGAAACATTATGAACAGGCTGAGACTTTTATGATGAAACCGTAAAAAGCTCTCAACGGTCTACACCACCGCAACCAACAACAATGCTAGCGTTGCTTTCTTTCAGAACTACCACCCGCAGCGCAGCTTCTCCAAAACGCTTTTACATTTGGTTCAATGCTTATTCCTTCCACCGTTGAGGGTTAATCAGGCTTGGAAGAAGCTAAGAGCGCTTTTGAGCTGCTTGTCAAACCAGTTCGAAAACTCATTGAGCAGAGGCAATTCTTGAAGCCAACGGAACCACAGGAGAGAGCTATCCCAAGAATCCTTGATGGAAAGAACGTTCTGCTTATTTCTCCTACCGCCACGGGCAAGACTGAAGCTGCATTTCTCCCGGTTCTCAGCATGCTTCTTCAAGGTCAACAAGGAGTTCCAGGCATCAAGGTTCTCTATATAACGCCTCTGCGTGCCCTGAATCGCGATATGCTCGAAAGACTTGAATGGTGGTGCAACAATCTTGATATCAGACTTGCTGCGAGGCATGGAGATACTGAGACAAAGGAGCGGACTAGACAAGCTAGAAGTCCGCCGGATATTTTGATTACCACTCCTGAAACGCTGCAAGCCATATTGTCTGGTTGGATAATGCGACAACACTTGCAAAGTGTACGTTGGGTCATAATTGATGAGGTGCATGAAATGGCGGACAGCAAGCGAGGCAGTCAACTGAGTTTGGCCTTAGAAAGGCTTAGAGCCCTGGTTGGCAGGGATTTCCAAATGATAGGGTTGTCCGCCACGATAGGTAGCCAAGAAAAGGTAGCCCAGTTTCTCGTTGGCAGAGACCGCCCGGTGGAGATTGTGCGGGTTCCAGTGGCAAGAATGATGCGACTGAAAATCGTTTTTCCAGCGCCCAGTGAAGAGGATGATAAGCTTGCCGTGCGACTCTATACTTATCCAGAAGTGGCTGCTAGACTGCGCCTGATCCGAGACTATATTGGTCGCTACAAGTCCGTGCTTCTGTTCACGAACACTCGAACAGAATCAGAGGTGCTGACCAGCAGACTAAAAGTGTGGGACATGAACTATCCAATCTCAATTCACCACGGATCTCTGGCAAAACCATCCAGAATAGCGGCAGAAAAGGGATTGAAAAGTGGCGACTTAAAGGGCCTTGTCTGCACAAGCTCGCTTGAGCTAGGAATAGACGTAGGCAGGATAGACCTGGTTATACAGTACATGAGCCCTAGACAGGTGACTCGACTCATTCAACGCGTCGGCAGAAGTGGCCACAGAGTCGGTCACGTAGCTGAAGGAATAATAGTTGCACTAGATTCCGACGATGCCCTCGAAGCCATGGTCATAGCAAGAAAGGCCTTGCAGGAAGAACTGGAGCCAGTCGGGATTCCCCCGAAACCCTATGACGTTTTGACACACCAAATAGCAGGATTGCTACTCAAGAACAGAAAACTTCAGTTCGACGACATCAAAGAGCTTTTCGAAAACGCGTACCCATACAAAGACTTGACGATCGAGGACATAGAGAAGATACTCAAGTACATGCATTCGCGTTTTCCGCGCTTCGCATGGGTCTCATTCGAGGACAAAATAGCCTTGAAGCCTATGCAATCGAAAGCACTGTTTGAGTACTATTTCGACCATTTGTCAATGATTCCGGAAGAAAAACAGTTTCTTGTTGTTGATGATTCAACTGATTCTGCAGTTGGAGTGCTAGACGAGGCTTTCACGGCTGAATATGGGAAACCAGGAGTCAAGTTCATCATAAGAGGGAGCCCGTGGCTGATTCAGCACGTTTCCGAAGAAAAGATTCACGTCAAGCCCGTCGATGATCCAACAGGAGCAGTTCCAAGTTGGATAGGGGAAGAGATTCCAGTGCCTTTCGAAGTAGCGCAGGAAGTAGGTCGCATTAGGGGATTTGCTGAGAAACAGCTCAATGATGGGCTTTCTCCTGGCCAGATAGCATCGAAGCTGAGTGAGGCTTATCCATCTGATAAAGACACGATCCTGCGTGCGCTGAAGGAAACCGCCGATCAGGTTCTGGCAGGCTTTCCAGTTCCTACAGAAGATCGAATACTCCTCGAAGATTGGCAAGACTTCGTCCTGATTCACGTCAACTTTGGCTTGCTTACGAACCGTGCCCTTGCCCAATTGCTAGGTCAATTACTGTCTGAGAAAGTGGGATTTGCCATTGCCGTTCAACATGACGCCTACCGAATATTCGTGCAGACAATGGGTGAAGCAGATTCCAAGCGCTTGATGGAATTGCTCGACGAAATGAAAGGGATGCCTGATCAGACAGTCAGAGACGTGTTGACAGCAGCGGCTGTGAAAACGGGACTGTTCAAGCGCAGAATGATTCACGTGGCAAGGCGGTTTGGAGCCTTGGAGAAATGGGCAGACTTTAGTAGCGTCAGTCTGCAAAAACTCGTCAAGAGTTTTGAAGGCACGCCCATTTATGAAGAGGCACTAAAGGAAGTTTTCACGAAAGACTTGGATTTGGAACAGCTGATTTTCGTTCTTGGAAAGATGAGGGAAGGCAAATTTGTGGTTCAAATAGCTGAAACAGGCGGAAATGCAACCCCAATTGCCCGCTTGGGTATTGAACGTGTCAGCATGAAAACCGACTTGATCCCGCCTGAACGAATGCGAGCGGTACTCGTTGAGTCTGCAAAAGTCAGGCTTTTGAACGAAGCATGCACCTTCTTGTGCACAAGTTGCTGGAATTACTCAGAGACGATCCGTGTGAATCAACTACCAGACAAGCCCAGATGCCCAAGGTGTGGTTCCAATGCTATTGGTCTTCTCAAAGCAGAGGAAGAAAAGGTATTGCCCATGATTGAGAAGAGAGGAGAAAAGCTTACTCAAAGCGAGGAAAAACTTCAGAAACAAGCATCACAAACGGCACAGTTAATAGCGAAGTATGGAAAAGTTGCAGCTGTAGGATTGTGTGGAAAAAGATTGTATTCATCAGACGTCGCCGAGATTCTGACAAAAGAACCTAAACTCACCAACGGGTTCTATGAGTTTGTCTTGGAAGCTGAACGCAAGGCCATGAGCAAAAGATTCGGGTGATCACTGGAAGCATACGACAACTCTTAAATGAGTGCCTGACCTATTTTGCCTAAACAGTCTGTTGCTTGATGCAAGGAGAACGACGATTTGGAGATAAGCCGAAAGAAGATGCGAGAGGAAGTTCTGGAAAGGATTAAATACGTCAAGACATGCGTCTTGGCTCGGGAAACATGCTTACTCATGCGTACGCAAAGAGCTGTTCTGGAGCCAAAGGATGTTCAAGAGGTTTGTATGTCTATATCAAAGCTCTGCAAAGATTCTGGTTGCCAAGAACCAAGCGAACTTTGTCGAAAAGCAGCCGAAGCTGTTGGTACGGAAGATGAGGTCAAGTACCTTGAACTCTGCGCACAGAGTTGCGTGAAGTGCGGTGAAGCAAGAAAACCCGTAGAAACCTCTGCGAACAAGTCCACCTATGTGTCTTGAAAAAGATGGAACATATTTAGACGTGTAACTGGCTAAGTCGGAAAAGAATCAAAACTAATGGAGGTCTATGCCCTGTACATAGCACCTTATGTTCCAAGTCCGCCACAAGTGGTCCAACGGATGCTCGCCATTGCAGAATTGAAAGCAGGGGAAGTGTTCTTCGATTTGGGCGCTGGAGATGGCAGAACCGTGGTAATGGCAACGAAAGAGTTTGGAGCAAGAGCAGTCGGTGTCGAGCTAAGGGAAGACCTAGCGAAGAGAGCTTTGAGCACTGTGTATCAACAGAGTCTCCAAGACAGGATCACGATTGTGAACGGCGACATGTTCAACGTGGACTTGACCTCAGCGGACGTTGTTTTCTTATACTTGACAACAAGCGCCAACGAGAAGATCAGACCTAAACTTGAAACTGAGCTCAAGAAAGGCGTACGGATAGTTTCACACGACTATGAGATTGTCGGGTGGAAACCAGTTCAAGTCGAGAACTACTGCGAAAACCAGACTCTAGGATACCCCTCACACACGTTGTACCTGTACAGAAAGTAGATCAGTGAAGCTTTATGCCTTTGCCAGCTTTCAAGACTTCTTTGAGAGTAACTTGGGCTGACACTGATGCGGCACAGGTCGTACACTACTCCAATTATTTCAGGTTCTTCGAAAGAGCTGAAGAAGAGTTCTATCGCCAATTAGGATTTAGCTTCGCTGACACAACAAAGAAAGGTTTGTGGTTTCCGCGAGTTGAAGCTTTCTGCCAATACAAGAGACCAGCAAGATTCAATGATCTTCTGGAAGTGGAAGTAAGTGTAGAGAACTTGAAAGAAAGATCGTTCAAGCTTGGTTTCAGAATAATCAACGAAGAGACGAACGTGACGTTGGCAACTGGCTATATCGTCATTGTAGCAGCGGACAAGCAGACTGGGAAAGCCACGCGTGTTCCAAGCGAGATCGTGGAAAAACTCAAGTCTTTCTGCGAATAGATTAATTAGACAACATCGTGTTTGAATCCAAAAGTGGCTTAGTATGGAGTTTGTACCTTGGCGGCACATCGCTGACTGGAAGTGTAACGGGTGCGGTGACTGTTGCAAACTGTATACGGTTGTCTTGAGTTTCCATGAATGGCTCAAGATCGTCAAGAGTCACGGTGTGGAACAAACGGTTTCTGGGCTAAATGAGTTGTACATAAAAAGAAGGAGCGATGGATCATGTGTTTTTCTGCGCAACTTTCCGAATGCATTCGCGTGCGAATTGCAGTTTGTGAAACCTAGAGCATGTCAGATCTGGCCCTTCAGGATTCTGATTGAACCCAAGTTCGGGCTTAGCCGTGAAGCGATATACAACCATGGTGAAGACACCCTTTTCGTCTATGCGGATCCCATGTGCAGTGGGCTGAAATACGGAATGCCAACTTGGGAGTTTGCCAACAACACGTTGAAGGAGTTTGTGGAGATTTCCATGGGGCTTAGGCAGAGTCAATACAAGACCACTGCCAATTTGGGTTTGCCTGCAAGAACTTTTTGCAAAGAGAGTTTCCTGAGGCGTTTGTAGCGCGAGACGCGTTCATTTCAGGTTTCGCGGTCGGGTAGGCACAGCGATGAACAAGGCAGAAAGAAAAACTCTGGATTGACCCAAGTTCTCGGGAAGCATTGAATGAAATAACACAATGCGTTGAGTAGGAGGCAGAATCGGAAAGCACCAAGTAGGAAGTTTTCCGATGTCAAGGTTGATTCTTTGCTCTGGAACACCCCATTCGTGAGCGGAAGCATCCGATCCGCTTCCTTCATTTGGATCCACAAAGCAAATTGTGAGAAAACGAACATTCGAAATCAAGAAGATTCAAGAACACCGAAGAGTTCAGCGTGCTTTGCGGTTCCCGGCTACTTTTTCTATTTTTAGTTCTTTTACACGTGTTTCTATGAATTCGGCAACTTTTTCCTGACTGAACATCATTTCTTCTTCTTGTTTTTCGAGTTGTTCCTCTATTGTTGCAAGCACTTTTCTCATGTCGAAAGGTTTCATCACGTAGGCGTCTGCGCCCTTGTTCAGGGCGTCAACTGCGTTCTGTAAAGAGGGGTATCCGGTTATAATTATTTTTCGCATTCGCGGTGATGCTTTCTTGATCCGTGTCAAGAGCGTCGTTCCTTCAGTGTCTGGAAGGCGAATGTCAATCAAGGCTAGGTTGTAGAGTTTGGTGTTGGATTTTTTCACAGCTTCTTTTCCAGTTCTTGCCATGTCTACGCTGTAGCCTTCGTCAGCGAGTATGGTCGATAGGACTGTTCTTATGCTTTCATCGTCGTCGACAATAAGGATTCTGGCATGTTCACCCAAATACTTTCACCTCCATGTGACTTAGGCTTAGTTGGAATCGTCACAGTAATCGTTGTTCCCTTGCGCAGGGTGCTCTTGATGCTGATCTTGC
>Ga0154709_117_pt3 | contig 19472 bp, 16 predicted proteins | sample Rifle2008BG13ft_FD_105569 | JGI IMG/M metagenome (GOLD analysis project Ga0154709, IMG submission 105569) | Candidatus Bathyarchaeota archaeon RBG_13_46_16b
ATAAAAGCAGGAATAACGGAAATAGCTGATGTTTTCGTCGTTAACAAGGGCGACCGCGAAAGCGCAGACAAGACAATCACAGACATTCAGGTCATTCTGCAGATGGATAACAAAGAGAAAGCATGGAAACCCCAGGTTCTGAAAACGGTAGCGCTTACAGGTGAAGGCGTGCCTGAACTCGTCGATAAACTGGATGAACACAGACGCTTTCTGGAAGGAGATGAGGAATACAAAATGGCGTCGGTGAGAACTAGAGCTGAAACTGAGCTTGCTGAAGCCATAAAGGAAAAAACCACAAACAAAATAGTAGAAGAACTGAAAAAAGAAGGAAAGTTCGAGGAATTACTGCAGAAAATCCTCAGAAAAGAGATCGATCCGTCATCAGCTGCTGACAAGCTCTTACGGGAGAAACTTGGAAAGTGAAAGCAATGCCAAATCTCGAAAAGGGACTTGTAGAGGTTTACACGGGTAATGGAAAAGGGAAGACTTCAGCAGCCTTCGGGCTGGCCATAAGAGCAGTTGGCAGAGGCTTAAGAGTGTACATAATCCAATTTATCAAAGGCGGATTCGATTACGGAGAGCTTTACGTAATCGATAAGCTTCCAAACCTCACCCTCAAAGCTTTCGGCAGGGGAAAATTCATCACGGCAAATCCCCCTGACCGAGAAGATTTCAAATTGGCAAAGCAGGCGTTTCAACTTGCCAAACAAATCGTCAAAGACGGAGAACATGACGTCGTCATTCTAGATGAAATCAATGTCGCCTTGAACCTAAAACTTCTGGATCTTGAGGAAGTTATAGCATTGATAAAAAGCAAGCCACGCCATGTGGAACTCGTTTTGACTGGACGACGCGCACCAGATCAGATAATCGAAGCCGCAGACTTAGTTACAGAAATGAAAGAGATCAAACACCCATTTAACAAGGGCATCCCGGCAAGAAAAGGCATCGAGTACTAACAAGAACCCCAAATGAAACTGCACTAGTTATTGAAAATGGCGATTTCCTTTACTCCACAATCAGTGGATAGATTTCTTTCGAAACATACTCCAGATATTTCTCCTTATCGGCCAGATTGAAGATCGTCACAGACGCTTCCCGTGTCACTCCCACAACATACCCATATTCCCGCGACCTTGCCACCACGTACCACAAATCACCATGTTTGCCATAGTCCTCAAAAAGAGAGGTATTGATTAGATCAGGCCCATAAAGAGAAAGCTTGTTCACATTCGGAATATCAACATTGTCAAAGAACGTTATTTTCGTGTCTTCCGGGTTCTTAAGGTGGAATCTCTTCAGTGTTTCAGGAGGTATTCTTGCTTCCAAGACGCCGCCAACTTTTTCGAAGAGAATCTCGCTCAGCTTGTTCGCGACAAAATTGGCCGACCGTTTCTTTTCCACGATGGCCAAAAACGTGATACCCTCTTGCAAGGCAAAACTGAACAAAGCTTCAATTGTTCTGGGCGTGGATACTATCTTTCCCCTGTGAAACACATGGAGCACATAATCGTGTGAGTAGATCCCCATGAGCATGTTTCCTTTTGGAAGAAGACCCGTGATCTCGGTGATTAGCTTGAATCTGTAATCACCCTCTTCGTGGTCTTCTTCAGTGCGGTAGTTTTCAAGCTTTTGCGCGATTTCAGGAATCTGAAGCGACTCTGAAAGCCGGAATATTTTACCTGCAACAACCATTTCCCTAACACCTTCCCCTACATCTGTTTCCAGCGTCTATAAAACCATTATGAATTCGTTTCTTGTTCCTATCTGCGAAAGATTATGTATTGCGTCAAGCATTGGGTCTCAAAGTCGAGGGGAAGGTGCCATGTCAAGGGCCCGCGTAACGCTTCTAGGATTATCGAGACTCTAAGAGAGGTCCCTGACGTGATTTGTGTAGCTCTCAAATATCCAGTGCTGCTGGCGATATTTGGCTTCAACGGAAGTGTGGTTATACCTCCCTTTGATAGTGGAACCTGCTAAGTACGGCCCCATCGTGATACCCCTGTTCTTGGTTGCAGAGTCACCAATAATATACATGGTTGTCAACGAAGCATTGAGACAGATAAGTTGAAATCGCACTAAGGTAGAATTGAAATAAACTAGGTGATTGCATGACACAACTAACACATCATAGGAATTACTGATAACCTGACTTGTGGTGTTTTGTTACGCTATTTTGTTACAAAAGTCCATCAAAAACCGTTGTTTGTTACTTAGCGCCCTGGCTTGTCCCTAAAATGGTTAAAAATGGTTTTTATTCTTCTTTTTGTCTATTGGCGTTTGATTTGGGCTTGTTTGGTGAGCAACTCTTGACCGTGTTGAAAGATGGCAACTAATGGATTCCAACGAATCTGAAAGAAAGTAGAGTTTTTCCATAAACCGTTGAGGCTGCATCTATCCCGTTTGGAGCGTCACGGCATGCAGCAGGGCTAAAAATAGATGTACACCTCAAAACTGTCCCCAAACCCAAGAATAGGAATTAAGACCAATTTCGGGACAGGGCAACGCGCGAATAATTATTAAGCACTATGGACAATACAACATTCTACAAGATAATCGTCGGAATAGTGAAATAAGAAAACAAAGAAGATTGAAAAATGACTTATAAGCGAAGTAATCGAAAAACTCGAAAGATTCATCGTAAGCACTCTAAAAAAAGGTGAATAGATTTGAGACAAAACAGAAGAGTGGTTAGAGAGCGAAGATAACTGCCTGTTGCGTAGCTCCATAGTGTGTGGTTTGTGGTTGGCCCGCTTGAAGAGGAGAACCCACTGTGATTCAAGTATTGATGGAACATCAGCCACCAATCAACGTCATCCACGCTCGTCGTTGCAGTTTGGTTGGATGAGTGTGGGGCTTTAGCAAGCTGGAGTGGAACTATCGAAAGTACGAAACAGAAAACCATGATGCAAGCCAAAACACGTTTGTATGACAAATCGATTGCCAAATAACATCAAGTTAAACTACTAGTATAATACAGAAATCTTGATTTGTGGAACTACTATAGAACAAAACACAGCCAAGCAGAACCCCTCGCGCCATCAATCTGTTCAATATTCAGTCATTCCGCAGCCGCACGCAAGCACATAGCTTGCATTTCATGCCGAAACCAGTAGGCTTTTGTTTGTATCAAGAAGCCGCAGATCCTTATGAGGTTCGCAAGCCTGCCCAAGTTAGCCATCATTATGTGGCTTACGCATGCATCTTTTTGGTCGAACGGAAGATCATGTGAGAAGCAGACTTTGAATATGTTTGCCAGAAAGACAACCTCGTCTACATGAAAAGGAAATGAAAAACCATGCATAATTGCTCTGAACCCCGCATAATCGTTTTAATAAGGGAAAATTCACCTCTAATACTACTACCAAAAAAGGCAAATGAACAATGCTGATTCAAGAAGTGATCCTAGAGAATTTCATGAGCTATGAATACGCTAGGGTACCTTTTAAATCAGGGGTAAACATAATTTGCGGGCCTAACGGCTCGGGAAAGTCATCGTTGCTGCTTGCCGTCTCAGTCGCTTTAGGTCAATCCTACACTGAACGATCTAGGAAACTGAGCGACCTGATACGTTGGGGAAAAAGCCAAGCCCGCATCACACTAATCCTAGACAATGTCAAAAGAGGAAGCAATCGACTCGTTCCAAAGTACAACAAGGATCAAATCTTTCTCACACGCGTGTTGAGGCGCGATGGCAAATACTGGTTTGAGCTTGAGAACGGGGCTGCCACCAAAAGTGACGTTGACAGACTGTTAGCCAGATTGGGCGTTGATCCAAACAACATCCTCATCATAATGCACCAGAGCATGGTTGAACAGTTCACTGTGCTTTCTCCTCAAGAAAAGCTGTGCATGGTCGAGGCGGCCGTGGGACTAGAGGCTTACCGCGAAAACGTGTTGCAGGCACAGAGGAAGTTGACAAGGACACTTAGCCAAGAAGAATCCATGAGCAAACTCTTGGAATCAGCAGAACAGACACTCAATTATTGGCGAGAACAATACGACAGGTTTCAACAGAAGAAACAGCTCTTGACCAAGAAGAGGTTCCTAGAAAGAGAGCTCGCTTGGGCAGAAGTTGCCCGAAGAGAAAACATGGTCAGTGACTTGGAAACGCGCAAGAAGAAGAAACAGGATTTGCTGAATCAAACCAAAGAAGACATGGCAACCGCGAACGGCAGCCTGAAAGTTGAGCAAGACGAGCTTGAAAGACTTAAACATGAATGGAAGACACTCCTCAATGATCGCTTAGATCTTGAAGGAGAAAAAGCTTCAAGTGAATCAACGATTTCGCTATGCGAACAGCTCTTGAAGGAAACAGCAATACTCGAAGAGTTCGCTCAAAGCAACAATTCATCACATCAGAGTGGTCCACAGCCGAACGAACCTTTGTCAATGCGCCTTAAGCTTCTGAGAAGCGACACTCTCAGAGAATTAATCGAAGATTCAAACCAGAGTCTTTCAAAACTGAAGACAGGAATAGACGCAAACCAGTCCAAGACCGCGAGTTTGGAAGAGCAGACTGAGAAAATCCGGAGTCAGTCTTTGGAGACGCGCATCAAACTGGCACTGCTTCAGTATAGCCAAGAAAACGCCAAGGTTGACATGGAGACACTAGAAGGGGAGCTGAAAGATGCGAGAAAGCATTTGGCAGACTCCGTGAAGGAAGCGGAGCAAAGCGGCCCTAGAATCGCAGTCATAAAAAACGCAGGAGAAATCCTAGATGAACTTCGAGTCACGGAAGGACATTTGGCCGCGCTTGCTGATGTCTCAGAAGACATAGAAAGGATGTATGAATCCTATTCAAAGCTCTATCTTGAGTTGAAAGAAAAAGCGCAACTCGTTACCGAAAACCGCGAGAAAACTTTGGAAGAAGTAAAGACAAGAATGCAGTCGTGGCGGACCGTGATTCAAAGTCTTCTTAATCGCGCCGACCTTGAATACCAAAAAATACTGATGCAAACACAAGCAGTTGGAGAAGTGAGGCTTATCAACGAGCAGGACATTGAAGCCGCTGGACTAGAAATCCACGTGGGATTCAAAGGAGGCAAACCAGTTCCGCTCGACGCATACACTCAAAGCGGCGGAGAAAGGACAACCGCAACCATGAGCTTCCTACTGGCCCTACAACAACATGTTCGATCGCCCTTCCGCGCGGTTGACGAGTATGATATTCACATGGACCCGAAAAACCGCGAACTCATCGCAAAAACACTCATCTCCACGGTAAAGGACGCAACCGCACAATACGTCGTAATTACCCCCAGTCAAATAACGTTCGCGGCAGAACAGACAAACATAATCACCGTCCAAAACATAGAAGGCAAATCAATAATCAGAGAGGTGGCCTAATGCAGTCAAAAAGGGAACGAGAGAAACTCGGCAGAGAAAAACTATCAAGCATAATAGAAACATGCAGAGCAGTTGAGCAGCGGTCGCTTGACCCCTTCCTCATCGACATCGACGGCAACATCAATGAAATCAAGGAATTCTTTCCAGAATGGACAATCCCTGAAGACCTGTGCTTAGACGCTGAAACAATACATCATCTAGCATCCGTGATAAAACTTCAAGGCGAATGGGTCAAACACCGCTCAACATCACTCTATACAGACCCATTCCTATTGGAAGAAAAACTCAAACAGATGCGTAAAGAAGAAATCGCCGAAACTTTCGCGCAAGCTTGGCACCCAGTCATCGAGTTTGAACAGATTTCTCTGCACAGCCTAGCTGAAGCTATCAGATACTGGAAAAGCCTGTCACCATTAAACGAAAGATGGAAAGAGGCCCCACCATTCAAGGTTGAAAGGAGTTTTGCCAGCCGAGAAGAACTCGTGCAACAGAAAATTCTGCGCGACGAAGCCTTCTCCGAGGAACTTGAGAACTTCTGGCAAATACTGACGCGAAGCATAGCTGAGAAAGGTGAAAACGGGAAGATTCCATACTGGGATTTCGTCGGGGCAGAAACATACGAAGAAACTGTGCAGAGAGCATTCATGACAAGCTTCCTAATCACGTACGGTTACGCAACGTTGGAAATACATCCGTTGGAAGAAGAAATGTTTGTCAAATCAAACGAAAAGCCAGAAACCGAAGTCAGCAAGAAGCAGCTGGTCTCGATACCCATTGCAGTATCAATGGAAGACTGGTCAAAGTGGAAGAAGGGAACTCTCAAATGAGCAAAAGGAAAGCGATCTATGCTAGCAAGCTCAAACGGGCTACGCATCTACTCTTCTACAAAAGACACAGGAAGCCTGGCGTTAAAGGGTGGGAACTCAGAAAAGCCCTGGGCTCAGACTATCCCAAAGTCCTGAAAATTCTGGACGATTACCTGAAAGCACTCGATCTGCAAGTCAAGACAGTTTTTGAAGATGAGAAAACCATTGAGAAGCCAGATCTGGAGCAGATGGATAAGGCTAGATTCTACATAGCTTTGAGAGGAGATTTGACTCCGAAAGAAACCAAAATGGTAGGGTGGCGAATAGATGACCTCGCAGGGTTAGCCACCGCGATATCCTACATAATCTCGAAGAAGGGAAAGGCTACACGAAAGGAAGTTGAAGAACTCTTGCGAGACAAGCTTCCAGGATGGAAGGTCAGTCTTAACATTGACCGATACATACGGTATGGATATTTGACGCAGGATGAAAGTGGGCAGTTGTATTTGGATTGGAGAACTCGTGCAGAAGTGGATCAGAGGGCGCTAGTTGATCTGCTCTTGAAAACCGAGACCTAAAACACGCACGCTTCACTTTCTTATCTTGTGATAGAGGAAAGCTATAAGCACAATTATGAACAGTGCTGCAAGAATCAGTAGCGGGCTACCCAAAAATCTGTCTGCCAAAGTCTCGTTTTCAGCCCTAATTTGACCGGTTATCATGATGAATACCAAAAACGAAAAACATGATTCACTTTGTCTCTTCATGCATAAGCCTCTTGACGCTAGGTTATGCTGACATTCTGGATCTGGAAGTATCTCTTAGCAAGAAAACGCAGGCGCTCGGCGTTTTTCCCGTTCTTCCCAATGGCTACGCCTTTGTCTTTCGGGTTGACGGTGACAACGGCTATTCGTTTTCCATCTGGTCTTTCGCTGACTCTGACTTCTTTGACGGCAGCCGGTTTCAAGGCGTTCTTGATGAATTTCACAGGATCCTCTGAGTATTCAATTATCTCATGCTTCTTCCCCGTCATTCTTTCAAGGGTGTGAATGTTTCTTCCGCCTCTACCTATTGCAACACCAATTTGCCCCTCGTTGATAATGAAGATGACCCGTCCCTGTTCCTCATCAATTATGCAGTCTTTGGCGTTCGCGTTTGTGATACTCTCGAAAAGTGCAATGTAGCGCATTTCGTTGCTAGTGAATTTTATGCCGCTTGTCATTCGTCTCCTCCAATGGATTCTTCTTGCTCAGTTTTCTCAGTCAGTTTGAGAATTTCAGAGTCTCCAGGCTCTCTTATACTTAGCGCTGACACTGTAAAGGGTCTTTCGCAGACAGCTGCCAAGTCTAAGGCTGAGCTTCGAAAAATCATGAATGGAACTTCTGAGAGTTTGCAGTAGCGTTCTATGGCTTCTCGCATGTTGTTGGGGCAGTTAGTGGCTAGAACTATGAGTTTAGCTTTTCCTGTTTTGGCGTTTTGCAGGGCAGAACCAGTGCCAAAAGTGACTTTGCCTGTCTTTACTGCTGTTGCAATTGCCTTATCTACGTCTATCACTTCTTTTTCTCACCTTTCGAGTCAAACGTTGACATGTATAACTCAACTAATCCTGTGCCAATTGGAATGGATTGCCCAACTATTACGTTTTCTGTTACGCCAGCCAACGGGTCGCTCTCTCCTCTGACTGCTGCCTCAACGATGTTTGGCACAGTTATTTCGAAAGCGGCCCTAGCTAAAACGCTGGACTTTTTGCCACTTATACCGTGTCTGCCTATCTGCTGTACTTCACCTGTTGAGGTCATCATGTCAGATACAAGCATTACATGGCGGACGTCGACATCCAAGCCTTGGTCTTCCAACACGCCCCTTGCTTCATGAATTAAAGCATTTCGGGAAGCTTCTATCCCAAGAGTTTTGGCTATTTCATGAACGTTGTTTGTCGTGGTTCGCGCAGTGTCCACTCCCTGAACCTCAAGGACTTTTGGTAGGTTTGAACCATCTGTCCTAATGACCCACTCACCATGCTCTTCCGTGACGAGCACACGCTTTATTCCAACCACACCCTTCACGTGGAATGAAGGAAGCTTATCATGCAATTTCTTAAGCGCGTCAGCCTTTTTAGGCAAAACATGCAAATTGTGGCCCTTCATCTTGGCAGTACAATCTTGATCCTCCAAAGTTCTCCTCAAGTCATCTACTGTAACTTCCCTATCGTCCATCATGGTCTTGTTAAGCTCAACCACTACTTCCTCATGCATTGGATCAATGTATATCGCTTGGGCCAAGTTTTCGATTGTCGTGTATACTATGTTTCGTGCAATCTTCACTGCGGCTTCTCTGCTCTTCCCGTGTTCCTCATCCAAGTTAATAGTCATAATCGGGGTGGAAGGAATTTTCCTTGCATCCACGATCTCGATTAATCGCGGCAAACCCAAAGTGACGTTCTGCTCTCTGACACCAGCATAGTGGAACGTTCTAAGAGTCATCTGGGTTCCAGGTTCACCTATTGACTGAGCAGCCACTATGCCCACAGCCTCGCCTGGCTCCATCAATGCCTGCTTGAACCGTTCTACCGTGAGGCTTACTGCTTCATCAACTCCAGCTGAGCTTAGGTTCGCCTTTGTCAAGTTCTGCTTAAGCTCATTTATCAGGATCGGCGTGAGTGTGTCCTCGACTTCGTTCAATCGTTTCTTGATGTGTTCAGTTGACGCAGGCTTAGCTCTCTCTTGAGCTATTTTCATCTGCTCGACGAGTCGGTTTACGTTAACAGCTTTGCCGTGATCACTTTTGGCTGGGTCTATACCGTCTTCTCCGTATCTAAATTGAATTATATCGCCAGCTGAGTTTCGGACGGTTCCGTCATACTCTAGTCGAATGTGTTCAAGTGCATTGATCAATCTCCTCTGCATGTAGCCGCTTTGTTGTGTCCTAACGGCTGTGTCAACTAATCCTTCTCGCCCACCCATTGAGTGGAAGAAGAATTCTATTACGTCGAGTCCTGTTTGGTATGAGGAATAGACGAATCCCCTAGCTTTGGGTGTCGCGTCGCCGGCTTTGAAATGTGGGAGTGCACGTCCCACGTATCCTCGCAGTATTCTCTTTCCTCGGACTGACTGCTGTCCTACGCAGGCGCTAATCTGACCAATGTTGAGGCTTGAACCTCTTGCGCCTGTCCGTGTCATGACAATGCCTGCGTTCTCAAGCGTGAAGTCTTCATCAGCTATTTTTCCCGATTCGTCTCTTGCCTTTGCCAATTCATTCATAACATAGATTTCAAAAGACTCTTCAAGCGTCTGCCCGGGTAGACGTGGGAGAGTACCTTTATTGTGGCTATCGATGAGCTCCAGAATCTTCTTTTCGATTCGGCTCATGGTCTTCCTTATTCTGTCGACTGCTTTTGGAGACAGAACCAACTGATCATATGAATACGTGAAACCGTACATGGATATGTAAAGCTTGAGCAAATGGGTTATCTTGTTCAAGAACTCGCGTCCAGCTTGTGTTCCATAGTCCTTTATTATCCTGTGAAGAAGGCTCTCAGATTGCTCAGCTCCTATTGAACGCCTATCGATGACCCCACTGACGAGTTGGCCATTCTTGACAACCACGTACGCATCGTATTTGCAGTTTTCTTCTTCACACTTGACACAGCCTTGACAGATGTTTGCTTTCAAAGCGTAGTTCATGGTTTTGGGTAGGAACACGCTGAAAATCTGCTTGCCAGTCCATAGTGGTTGTGGCTGTTTGAGCTTGGGTTCTGGTAGCGGTCCATCATAGCCCGCGCCTAGCAATAGCCTGTCTACGTCACCCTTTGTCAGATAGGTAGTTCGTCTTGTGAAGAGATAAGCACTAGTTATGAAGTCCCGGATTGCGCCTATTATTGGACCTCCAAATCTAGGTGAGAGTATCTGGTCCTGAACCTGCATCAGCAGAAGGGCTTCCGTTCTTGCCTCCTCACTTTGTGGGACATGCAGATTCATCTCGTCACCATCGAAATCTGCGTTGTAAGGAGGACAAACGCACAAGTGTAAACGGAACGTCTTGTAAGGCAAAACGCGCACATAGTGTGCCATTATTGACATTCTGTGTAGCGAGGGTTGTCGGTTGAAGATGGCTATGTCGCCATTTTTCAAATGCCTCTCTACGATGAAGCCTAATTCTATGGCCTCAGCGATCTTCTCTCGGTCAACCACAAACTCCAGTCTTATACGTTTGTTGTCGGGCCGGATAATGTATAATGCGCCAGGATACTTTTCGGGGCCATTCTTGATGAACTGCTTCATTTCTTCAAGATTCCACTCAGTGACCTTTTCAGGGACTGATAATCGCATTGCGACTTCAAGTGGGACTCCGACTTCGTTTATGTCGAGGTTAGGATCCGGAGAGACAACGGTGCGTGCGGAGAAATCAACTCTTTTTCCTGATAGGTTGCTTCTGAATCTTCCCTCTTTTCCCTTTAACCGCTGTGACAGGGTTTTCAATGCTCTTCCAGAGCGGTGCCTTGCCGGCGGTATGCCTGATGCTTCATTATTGAAATACGTCGTCACATGGTACTGTAGCAGTTCGGATAGGTCTTGGATGATTAGGGTTGGGGCTCCAGCATCCATGTTTTCTTTTAGCCTTTGGTTGATACGGATTATGTCTACTAGTTTGTGTGTCAAGTCATCTTCGGAGCGTATGCCAGATTCCAGAGTTATGGATGGTCTTACATAGACAGGTGGTACCGGTAGAACTTGCAGAACCATCCATTCGGGCCGTGCAGTCTTCGGGTTGAAACCCAGTAATTCAAGGTCTTCATCTGGAATGCGACCTAACCTCTCTCGAATCATGCTTGGTGTCAGTTGCTCTGAACCGCTCTCGGGAATCTGTTCACTGAACTTTGTTGGTTTTTCAAAGGTTATTTTGTTCTGAATCGCGCCACAGTGGGGGCACTGTTTAGTTTTGGTTTCCTGAAGTATCAGTTTGTAGACTTCATCCGGGACAAGCCCCAGTAGTTGACGAGTCTTGTCGATTCTGGCACGCGTCTTGTCCGCAGTCTCGTCTGGAAGCAAGATACGTCCACAGTTTCGACACGTTGCTCTTAAAAGATCGTGCATTATTTTCGTAAATTCTATATGCACTATGGGAACTGCAAGCTCGATGTGGCCAAAGTGACCGGGACAGCGGATGGCCGTGCTTCCACAGGTTTTGCATCGTTGTCTTGGTTCGAGAGTTCCAAGCCTGCCATCCATCAATCCAGCTGTAATTGGCGCGCCATCTTCATCGTAAGTGTCTGGCGTTTGAATCTCAGCGACCGAAAGCTTGCGCACTTCTTGCGGTGAGAACAGACCAAAGTGGATTGCATCAACAACTTTATGTATTATTTCCTCTGCTACCATACTAGGCTTTCTCCTTAAGCTTCAATTTGGGCTCAATGCAAAGGCTCATCAGTTCTTGCAGAAGCAGCTTGAAGGCATATGAAACTATTACTGGTGAGATTTTTGCTTTGTCGTCACAAAGTTTACAGACGTATTTTCGCTGTTTCATATCATAATAAGAGATCTGCCCGCATGTTTCACATATGTAGAGAGTGTATTTGTCTGATTCTTCGAGCAGTCTGTCTCGAAGAAGCATTGCAGCACCGTGACCAATTAGGCAGTCACGTTCCATCTCGCCGAATCTCAGGCCACCGCCTCGGGCCCTTCCCTCAGTAGGTTGCCTTGTCAGCATCTGCACTTGTCCTCTGGCTCGAGCGTGCATTTTGTCAGCAACCATGTGGTGTAACTTCTGATAGTAGACAACCCCAATGTAGATGTCCGCCACGAATTTTACTCCTGTCACACCATTGTAGAATACTTCTGCGCCTGTATGGCTGAAGCCGAGTTTGACTAGCGCTTTTCTGACTTCATCAGAAGTCTCATTTGAAAAAGGTGTGCCGTTAACGGGTTTTCCCCTTGCGGCTGCGACCTTTCCGGCTAGCGATTCGATAAACTGTCCAATGGTCATTCTCGACGGGATAGCATGTGGGTTTATTATTATGTCAGGCACTATGCCAGATTCAGTGAAGGGTAGATCCTCTTGAGGAACTATCAGGCCTATCACACCCTTCTGCCCATGTCGAGAGGCAAACTTGTCACCCAGTTCTGGAACGCGTTGGTCACGGACTCTGACTTTTACGAGTTTGCTTCCTTCACCTGACGCCGTAATGAAAATGGCGTCGACCGTTCCTGTTTCTGAAGGGCGCATGTCAACAGAGGTGTCTCGCATAGATGGTCCTTTCACTTCGAACTCTTTATATTCTTCCAAGAATCTTGGAGGACTTATTCTGCCGATTAATACGTCGCCCCCAGCAACGCTTGATTCTAAACCAATAATTCCATCTGGCTCAAGCAGTCGATAGTATTGTTCTCCGCGAAAACCACGTGTTCCAGCCTCGGGGAGAGTGAATTTATCCTTGAGCCCACCCAGATACTGGCGGCATTCTGCTTCATATATCCGGTAGAATGTAGATCGCCCCATCCCCCTCTCGATCGATGCCTTGTTGAATATCAACGCATCTTCCATGTTGTAACCCTCGAACGAAAGAACTGCAACTAGGCAGTTCTGACCCGAAGGCCGAAGCTTGTAACCCATCGTTTCCATTAGCGCAGTGTCCACCATAGGCACTTGCGGGTAGTGTAAAATGTGCGATCTTGAATCCACGCGTTGCTGGAAGTTTGTCGCATAAATTCCCAAAGCTTGCTTGGCCATTGCTGCTTGATACGAGTTGCGCGGTGATTGGTTGTGCTCTGCGTATGGTATTGTTGAGGCACAAATTCCAAGGATTGTGTAGGTGGCGATTTCTGAATGCGTATGTTCTGTTCCTATTTCTTCAGGACTTAGAGCGATGTATGCGTCTTCTTCTTCTTCGGCATCAATGTATTCGATGATGCCATTTTTGACGAGGTCCTCCCATGACCATTCTCCTGACTCAATACGCTTGACATGTTCTGGCTGAAGTCTCGAGACTCCATTTTCTGCGATTATGAGAGGTCGTCTCACTCTTCCCTCATCGCAGTTAACGTATAGTTCATCTCTTTCGCCGTAGATTCTCGAGAAATAGGCTATGTTCACTTCAGTTGAGATTTCGCCACGTCTACGACTCATTCTGAATTCGCGCGCCAATTCGTTTGAAGAATTGCAGTATCCTACAAGACTGCCGTCAATGAACGTCTTCGCTCCTGAGAGTTTCAAAGAGTCGTTGGCTTCATGTATTGACACTACGCCCATGGTTGCAAGCAATTGTCTCATCCGCTCAGGATTCACGCCCACGGAAATACATGCTGACAACGCCAAATTCTTGACCAGACCACAGTTGGATCCTTCTGGTGTTTCATTCGGGCAAAGCCTTCCCCAGTGCGTTGCGTGAAGATCTCTTGCTTCAAAGTTCGGTTGGCTTCTGCTTAAAGGTGACTGCAACCTGCGCAGGTGGCTTAGGGTTGAAATATGGTTTGTTCGGTCCAGAAGCTGAGTCACACCGACTCTGCCTCTCCCCCAGTTCCCGGTTGCTAGCGAGTGTTGGAATCTTTCAGTTATTATTCCTGGACGGACAGCAGCTGAGACAGTTATGATTGGCCCTTTTACACCTATGCGTTCGAGCTGGTACTTTATGTCCCTTGCCAGGTTTCTGAATGCTATCCTAAAAAGATCAGCTAGCAGTGGACCTGCAAGTCTCAGTCGTTTGTTCTTGAAGTGGTCTTTATCGTCAGGTTGTCTTCTTCCCAGTTTAAGCTCAACAGCTTTGCATGCCATTTCGCCTAAGAAGACAGCCTTGTCTCTTCTATTTTGGCTTGTTCTGCCGATGTGCGGCAAAAAGTTCTTGTCTACCGCGGTTTCAGCTTTTTGAACGCGGTATTCTTCAATTTGTCCATGTGCAACACGGTTTCCTATGAAAAGAATGGCGTCCTTTGGGTTGTCTACGCCCAATGCTTTTTCAAAAGATGGATCCAGCTCAGCCTGCAGTTCCTTTTCAAGAGATACGGCTTCTGCTATGTCTTTGTCCGATTCGAGACTCAGAGCGCGCATCAATACTACGAATGGAATCTCTGTCGGCACGCCTGGAATTGAGACATATATGGCTCCGTCTGGCTTCAGTTTCAGTTCTATTCTAGCCCTGAAACCTACTGTTGTTGAGAATATCTTGGATTGATATATTGGTGTTGTGCCCTTGTCGTCTATATCTACGATAACGCGGTTTGGGGCTAGATCTTCCATGGCTACTATTACTCTTTCGGAGCCATTGACCACAAAGTAGCCGCCTGGGTCATCGGGATCTTCTCCGCATGTTACCAGTTCTTCTCTTGAGAGTTGTGAAAGGAAGCATAGTTTTGACTTCAGCATTACGGGTATGTTGCCGACGTAAACGAGTTCAGTGTCTTGCTCTCTACCGTCTATCACTGGAGTCATTTCCAGCGCTACGGGTGCAGCGTAGGTGAGGTTTCTGAGTCGGGCCTCAAGAGGATATATCTCGTGTTTTGTGCCGTCCACTTCTGTTGCGTATGGACCGGTTATCCTCGTTTGCGGGTCAATTATCCAGATTTGTCCCAGCTTGACCTTGTACGGGCTTTCTGGAACTTCAATCGAAATTTCTCCAACCTCATCTATCACTTCTTGCAAGCCATGATCAATAAACTCGTTAAAAGAGCCCAGATGTTGACGAACCAAGCCTTTTTCCTTGAAGAATGCATCTAGCATAATACGAGTATCTTCTTTTGAAATCTCAGTCAATATAAGTCAACTCCAAACGACTTGACACGTGGGCTTTTGGGAACAATCTTACATAATGTGGATTTTCTCAAATCTTTGATTTCCTCCGACTGAAAAATGATCACCGATATTGGGAACTAGCATCGTAAACTACGTAGCTGGCTAATAAACTTTTTGTACGGCTGTCGGTTTTTGTGTGGCTGGCGCTTTTCGCTCCTAGATCTGAGTGGGTCATCGCACAAAGTATTTGTTATGCGGCAGCAGACAGAGTTCGGGAGCAGAATTGGAAGAGCAAGAGTTCAGAGCAGCTATCGTTTGGCTCATCGCGAATGGGAAGACAGAAGAGGCCCTCGAACGGCTTGCTAAACATTACGGTGTCTGTGTACCCAAATTGAAGGTAGGACTACCAAAAGGACATAAAGTGAGAACACTTGGGTGTTATGACGCGAAAACCAAAACCATTTCTGTTTTCCACGGTAATGCACTCAAAGAGCCTTTCGTAATCCTCCATGAATTTTATCATCATGCAAGAACGGGCATAGACACCAAGCACAGAGGAACAGAGAGATACGCAAACGAGTTCGCTGGAAAATTCATTCGGGCATACCAGTCGTTCGTGGTGGAAAGCTTGGGAAACAATTAATAAGAAAGACCGAAAAGTCTCTATTTGTGTGCAGCGGTCGCCAAGCTAGGTCAAAGGCGAAGGACTCAAGATCGGGCGCTAAGGGTTTGAAGAGCCCCCTATGAGCCATCCTTTCCCGTAGGGGTTCGCTGGTTCAAATCCGGCCCGCTGCACCAAAATCTGCTTTTTCGCGTGTTTCAGGTGGCTTTCTGTTGTAGTTTAGTTGAACATTTCTATGGTAACGCTTATATTACGACTCACGATTTATTGTGCTTGGCAGGAGTGGTAATGATGAAGAAGCTCAGAGCAAGTTCAGCAAGCAATAGTGAGGAATTGAACGTTGAGATGATCGTGGACAGTTATTACATTTACGAGACCTTGATACACAGAAGGCCAGCATGATAGACTACTCGGCTAATCTCGACATGTTTTGGAACAGATAACTGAATAGGAAAAACAGAGTTTCCTTTGGTCATCCAATAGGCAATTGAACGTCGTTCCTCACGGTCAGTTTTTCTCGTTCTTAGCGCAAGATGAGTCAGCACTGCGTAGAGGATGAGATTCTAGGCGCATCAGATTAGGCTTTTTGAAATGTGAAATCAATGTGTGAAGCTAAGCAAACAATATATCGAGCATGTTGATTAGCAGATTTTCATAGCTAGCTGAAAGGCGTATATTAGTGAATTTGGCCGAAGAAATACGCAGGCTGAGTAAAGAGAAGAAAGCTGTGATTTTGGCGCACAACTATCAAAGGCCTGAAATCCAAGACGTAGCAGACTACGTGGGTGACAGCATAGAGTTGAGTAGAAAGGCTATGCTTGAGAGAGATGCGAAGCTAATAGTCTTTGCAGCTGTGGATTTTATGGCTGAATCTGCGGCAATTCTGAATCCGAACAAAAGAGTCTTGCTCCCGACTCTAGGGGCGCGCTGTCCAATGGCTCAAATGCTTAATGTTGAAGAGATTAAGAAAGCAAAGGCCCACTACCCCAATGCCCCATTGGTCTTGTATGTTAATACTTTGGCCGTGGCAAAAGCGCACTGTGATGTTTGTTGTACATCTGCAAATGCTGTAGAGATCATAGAATCGTTGGATGCCGAAACAGTGCTTTTTGGACCTGATCGCAACTTGGCTGAATATGTTCAGCGGAAAACTGGAAAAACAGTTATCCCCGTTCCTGAGTGGGGGTTTTGTCCAACTCATTTACTTTTCCAACCTGAGGATGTTCGAGTGCTTAGGATGCAGTATCCAGATGCGGTTGTCATGGCTCACCCGGAATGCAGCCTTGAAATGCAGAAGGTGGCTGATTTCGTTGGAAGCACTTCTCAGATGTATCATTATGCAATGAAAAGTCAGGCCGAGACTTTCATAGTGGGTACTGAAGAAGGGCTCCTGCACCGCTTAAGAAAAGATAATCCGGGCAAGAAGTTTGTATTGGCTTATGATGGAGCTGTGTGTCCGAATATGAAACTGAATACACTTGACAGGCTTTATGTGGCTTTAAAAGAGGAAAAACACTTGGTTTCCGTTCCTGAACCTGTGGCCAAGAAAGCGAGAAAGGCATTGGAGAGAATGTTTGAGGTAACGACCTGAGAATAAGCCGAAGCTCTTCCTTATTTTGTACTAGTTCTGTTTCGTGGCATCTGCTGCCTGATTAGGGTTATTCCTTAACAGAATTTGGCAATTATGAATGGAACGGATTGAGCAATGCCTAAGGCTATTAGTGGTTTCTGGCGATTCTGGAAGAGGCGCAGTGAAGCGAGGAAGAAGAACAAAGATGAGCAACCACGAACAGTTTATATCAGACGAAGAACTGAAGCGTATGAGAAAAGAGAAACTGAAAGAACTCGTGGATTCTAAGGGGGGAAAAGCAAGATATGGCAAACGAGCCTTTACATGTGTCTGATGCAGACTTCAATGATATCGTGAACAAAAACACGTTGGCCTTGATCGATTTTTGGGCGTCATGGTGTGGGCCGTGTAGAGTGTTGGCACCGACGATTGAGGAATTGGCAAAGGATTACGCGGGTAGAGTTCTTGTCGGTAAACTTAATGTTGATGAAAACCCAACTACGGCAGAACGTTTTCAGGTTTCTAGCATTCCAACAGTGCTGATAATGAAAAAAGGAAAGGAAGTTGATAGAATCGTTGGATGTGTTCCAAAAGATGATATTGAAGCTGCTTTGAAAAAGCATTTAGGGTAGGATAAAACATGGATACTTCTGAACGAAGAGTGATTGGGGCCTTGCTGCTCCTTCTGGGCGTTTCGTTTCTAACTGTAAGTATTTACACTGGCCAGATGAACGCCATGATAGAACTACTGAAGATGCCTTTCCGCTTCTAACTTTTTTATGTGAGCCAGCATACGCGGCGTTGGACTTTTTTGCATCCTGCTTGATTGCGAGGTTTTTGATGAAAACTTCAAATATCGTAAGCAGAGTTAATCGTACTATGGGGTAGTTGTCGAGTTGTGTCCACCTGAAATTGGTTATCAAAGCGCCGAGGCGGATGCTCTGCTGGAATCTGCCAAGCTGATGATGGTGTCAGCGAGGACCGCTCCAAAATCCGCGGGGATAGATGACATCGTAACGTTGATTGTTTACGGGAAAGAAAAAGACGCTATTGCTGATGAGATGGAACACATAGCAAGAGATCGTGCCCTTGAGGTGTTTAGGCGAGATGCTAAGAACGTTAGGGATTCAGAAGCCGTTATTTTGATCGGCGTCAAAGGTGGCAGAAGTTTTGGATCAAACTGTGGGGCATGCGGTTACAGAACTTGCGAGGAGTTTGACAAAACAAGGAAAGTCAGGGGTGAAGATTTCTTGGGTCCAACGTGTCTGTTTAAGTCACTGGATCTTGGGATAGCATTGGGTTCTGCGACAAGAACTGCAGGCTTGCTAAACGTTGATAATCGCATAATGTATCGTGTTGGCACGGCTGCATTGAGGTTGAAGGTGTTGGAAGAGGCTACAGTCTTGATCGGTATCCCAGTCTCGGCTAAGGGCAAGAATATTTACTTTGACCGTGCCAAGTGATGATCATTGGTCTTTGCTTTGCATCTTTTCGTACATTTTTTCTAAAGTCCATCGGATGCTTGATCTCAGTTCCTTCAGACGTTCTGCGTCAATGTTTTTGATCAGTATCTCATGGATCGTGTCGCCTTCTCTGAGGATGTTGTACGAGAAGATCCTGTCTGTTGATAGCTGTCCTGCTCTGGCCAGTTCGCTGTCTCTTTCTTGCATTTTGACTAGGACTCTCTCAACCAAGAATTGAGCGAATGGTGGCGTGTTGACGCTGAATTTCTTGTCTTCTGCGGGAAGCACACGCAAAGAGTTCTCACTAGTGTGAAGAATGGCGAGGAGTTCGCCTGTTGCAGCGTTGAGTGGGACAACGTTTTCAGGAGTAGTCAATGGTTCGGCAGAATATCCGGTTTCTGGGGTGATTTCTTGCTTAGGCGAAGCTTCTTGGACATAAGCGGTTTTTCTAGTTATCTGAGGGTGCTTGAATCCTTTTTCAAGTAGAATCGAGTTTACTGTTTCAAGCATGGACTGCGCATCTTTGAGTTCTGTTTCCAATTGCTCCACTTTTTTTTCGAGGTTCCCTTTGAAACCGACCAGCCTTTTCATTTTCTCGGCGTCAGATTCATCGACCATTTTTCTTCACAAAGAGCATCATAAGTAGCTTTTCCTTTATCAAGCCTTTGAAGATAAATGCAACTATGCTACTTCTTTGACAGTGTACTCGTCTGGATTGATTTCTGAGCTTGAAGCGATGGGAACAGGCTTGATCTTGGCTTTTAATTCGTTCCTGAGGAAGCTTTCGAACTCTTTAAACACTGGACTGTCAGTGTCGTTAAGTCGGTTACACAGGCCTTTTCCTTCGAGGATTTGACTGAGGTCATAAAGGGCTATTTTGCTTGAAAAGCTAGGGTTCTCGTAAACGAGTTTGATCATAGTTTCTGACGGCTTTTCCGAAA
>Ga0154709_138_pt1 | contig 19403 bp, 24 predicted proteins | sample Rifle2008BG13ft_FD_105569 | JGI IMG/M metagenome (GOLD analysis project Ga0154709, IMG submission 105569) | Candidatus Bathyarchaeota archaeon RBG_13_46_16b
TTTGATTGTTTAGCCATAATCTCATACTTCCGCATTAAGATAACTTGCAATCGTTAATAAGCTTTAATGATTCCAAATAGGATCACGAGTTGCAGAACGAATGCGTTTGCCCTCTGGGTGAACGCCTCTTCTGCATGAACAGAAAGTAATAATAACAAGTCAAACCGAATTATGGGAAGAGATGAAAAAATGTCAACAGGAAGTAGCACACTAGACTTCAATCATTGGCTAATGAGGTTCCTTGCGTTAGTCATCGACAGCATAATAACCTACATTCCCGCATACATACTATACGCCGTAATTGCAGCCATTCTCTGGCCTGCCCCATGGTGGGGAGGGTACTGGGGTGGGTGGGCACCATGGTGGGCAATGTGGCTACTGTGGCCCTTTATCGCGGGTGTGATCCAAGTGTTTTACTTCGCGTTCTTAGAAGTTTCTTGGGGTGCAACAGTAGGAAAGAGAATCTTGGGCTTTCAGGTGCGGATGGTGAACGGCAGCAAAGTGACATTTGACAAAGCATTCATCCGGAATATAAGCAAGATATATGGGCTTTTCCTTTTGTTAGACTGGCTAATAGCAGTGGCTTCACCCGGATCTGACCCGCGCCAGAAATACACTGATCGCATGGCAGGAACAACGGTTGTTTCAGTGAAACCAGGGTTCGCATCTGGTGCAGCACCACCTCCACCGCCTCCGCCGCCAAGCTAACAACCTCATGGTTTCCTCCCAAGAGGAACCAAAATATCCTTTTTTGATTCTAGAAAAATATCAACCGCGCAAATCAGCTTTCAACAGGAGCCGGCTTGGATCTCACGGAGTCAGTCTGAACTTGTCTCTTGGATAGAACGTAACGTCTTTTATGTTCTTCCTCCCAGTAAGCATCATTGTCAACCTTTCCAAACCTATTGCCCAGCCCGCGTGCGGCGGCATCCCATAATCAAAAGCGTCCAAGTGGTATTTGAAAGATTCAGGATTAAGACCCTTTTCCTCTAGTCTCTTCACAAGAAGATCCTTGAACGCAATCCTTGTTCCACCCGAAACCAGCTCCAGCCAACGCCACATCAAGTCAAAGCCTTCACACAGGTCAGGATTATCATCCCGTGGTTTGATATAGAATGCCTTGGAATGAGTGGGCCAGTCAGTTATGAAGTAGAGACCCGGGTGAACCTTGCCCAGAGTCCGGCAGGCTGGTGTCGGAATGTCCTCGCCCCACGGTATATCTATGCCCTCGCGCTTCAAGTCTCGAAGAACATCATCATAAGTCAAGCGCTTGAAGGGTATTTCTGGAATCTTCAGTTTGTACTTCAACAGCTCTAGCTCTTTTGAACACTTCTCGTTGGCACACCGGCAAACATGTTGCACGAGTTGTTCAAGCAACTGCATCACGTCCTCCGCCGACGCAAATGCCTGTTCAATATCTATTGACACGAACTCGCTCAGATGGCGACGCGTATGCGATTCCTCAGCCCTAAAGAATGGTCCGATCTCAAAGACTTTCTCAAGACTCATAACAAGCTGTTCCTTATACAATTGCGGGCTTTGTGCAAGGAACGCCTTCCTGTCGAAGTAGTTGATCGAGAACAACTCGGCTCCACCCTCAGTCGCGGAACCGATGATTCGCGGAGTGTGCACTTCTAGAAAGCCTCTTTCAAAAAGGAAATCGCGTATTGCTTCAACAGCCACATGCTGAATCTTGAAAGCTGCGATGTTTTCCTGTTGACACAGGTCTAGTGCTCTTGCATCCAATCTGACTTCTAGGTTTGCAGGTGTTCTTCCCGTAATATCGATGGGAAGCTGTGGTGTAGCAGTGTTGAAGACTCGGATCTCCTTCGGGATTACTTCGATTCCTCTGGGCGTCATGTTAGTCTTCTTGACCGCCCCCTTCACGCCTATGCTGTATCTCTTCTGCAATGTCTCTGCCTTCGAGAGCACTTCGCTGGCCGCCTTTTTCTTCAAGATGGTAATCTGAATGGTACCTTCTCGGTCCTGCAATATCACGAACCGCAAAGCCCCAAGATCGCGAACTTCCTGAACCCAGCCAAAAAGAGTGATCTCCTCGCCATCCATATCGGGTTTTACATCAGCAGAATAATGGGTTCTGCGCCAATCGCCCAACGAGTCTAGCTCCATACTGGCCACCGCCCAATCTAGTCTGCAAACTCCACACGCAGAGTAATGTTGCGAACCTTAAGGGCAATCTCCTTTAAAGCCTTTACATCAAAAGGCAACTGCAATGAGCGTCTTCTTCTCAAGATGGCCCTGGTCTCTGTACTTCCATCAGGCAGCCAAATAGTGTTGATCGTCATTATGCTCAAGGGAGCGAACAAATCCTCCAGAAACTTTCGCTCATTACCACCGTGCTCTAACACACGAATGTTTCTACCAGTTTCCTCCCCCAAGGCTCTAATGATCTTGCCACCAAATCCCAGAAGTCTGGAAACATCTCCAGGCCCAACAATCAAGGCCAAAGTTTTTCCCGCATCCACAGCCTTGTGAAAACAGACATTCTGAAGAGAGGGATACTTTTCCTCCAATGACAGCAATAAACGAGCTATTTTCAGGTCTAGCTCACTTATTTCTCCAGACTTAAGCCTAGCTGAACACTTCTGGCACAGTATGCCACTCTTTAGACAGAAACTGCAAAGTGCCGTTTTCACTTGTGGAAACGCCCTCTACGACAAATAAAGGAGGGGCAGCGGAGCTCTGAGATTCCATAGGTAGATTCTACTCTAACGTTGTAGCGTTATTTCGACTGTACTGACGTTTGAAGGCGAGCCACCCTCTGTTCTGGCCGGCATTTGCTGTGTTCCAATGCCAATGCACTTGACTTTTACGTCTGGTAGGAACCTGCGTCTAACGACTTCAACGACATCAACTGCTCGACTTATGGATCTTCCTCGTGCCTTAACGTTTACTTCCTTTGCTCCGCCGTGAAAGAGGGTTATGCATGCCAGTACATAGTTCATTACCGGCTTGTTTCCGATTAACACTGCGTTGCTTTCTGACATATTGTTCCGCCTCACTCCTATTTTCCATTTTTTTCTGTAGGCTTCATAAGCAATTTTCTCGGCAAATAAATATGTTACGGTTAGGGTTTTTGTCCAATATCATCCTGCAAGAAAATGCCGAGAGAATCAAGAAATGTGTTGCCAAATATTTAAATAACGCATACTATCGCAAAGCTAATCCTTGACAAATAGCAAACAGTGGGATTAATGATGGAAACCTTGACAAGACGCTCCATGCAACTCCTAAAAATGCTTTACGACAGGGGCAAACCTATGACCAATTACAGCTTGCGAATAAGACAGGATGAGTTGGCAAGACAACTGGGAGTGAGCAGACAGGCATTGAACTCCCACTTGAGAAAGCTCAGAGACCTGAACTACATAAGAACTGGCAGAGGATTCATCGATGTCACTGAGAAAGGACTAAGCGGGCTCGGCGTTTCTTCATCTCCAGCGTTCGTGTTCCTCAAAATATCACCTCTAAAAAGAATCAACGTTTATGACAGAATCATGAAACTCGATGTTCAAAGAGCTTTCAGAATAGCAGGCGACGTTGACGCACTCTTAATAGTTGAACGAGAAAAACTCGATAGAATTTTGAAAGAGTTATATTCCATTGAAGGAATACAAGACACAAAATCATACGTAACCATAGAAGCAATAAAGTGAACCGCAATGAAGCTTTTTGAGTACGAAGCAAAAACCTTGCTCGCCAAATACGGTATCCCAACGCCTCAAGGAGGATTAGCAACGAGCACAACCCAAGCAAGTGAAGTCGCCGCCAAACTTAAGCCACCATTTGCGGTCAAAGCCCAAGTCCTAGTCGCAGGAAGAGGAAAGGCAGGCGGCATACTCTTTGCCAACAGCGTTGAAGAAGCTGCAAAGGCCGCTTCGAAGCTCCTAAACATGCAGATAAAGGGAATACCTGTCAGAAGCATATGGGTTGAAGAGAAAATACAGATCAAGAGAGAGCTTTACTTTGGAATAACAATCGACAGATCTAAACAGAGTTACGTCGCGGTCGCTTCTGCAGTTGGCGGAATGGAGATAGAAGAGATAGCAAAGAAAACTCCAGATAAAGTCATAAAGGTTCCAGTAAACCCTGAACTTGGTCTTCGCTCATTCCAAACCCGAGAGATCGCAAGAAAAATAGGTTATGCCGGCAACCAGATTTCTGAACTGGCAAGAATCTTGGAGAATCTATACAAAGTCGGTATGGACAATGACGCGGAACTCATCGAGATGAACCCGTTGGTAGAAACCAACGACGGAGAATTCATGGCTGCAGATGCACGGATAATAATAGATGATAACGCTTTGTTTCGGCACCAAGAGCTCAAGAAGAGACTCCTAGAAGGAGAGAGTGAACTCACTCCGCAGGAATTAGAGGCAATGAAAAACGACTTGGCCTACGTCAAATTAGACGGAAACGTAGGTGTCATAGGCAACGGGGCAGGCCTGGTCATGGCGACGTTAGACACGATTCAATACTACGGTGGAAAACCAGCCAACTTTCTGGACGTCGGCGGTGGAGCACCCTCAGAAAAGATAGCTTTGTCACTCAAAATAGTACTTTCAGACCCTAAGGTCAAAGCCCTCTTCATCAACATCCTAGGCGGAATAACACGCTGCGACGAAGTTGCCAAGGGAATCCTCGAAGCAAAAGAAAAAGTCGGAGTAACCAAACCGATGGTAATCAGGCTGGTAGGCACAAACGAGGAAGAGGGAAAGAAGATACTCACGGAAGCTGGGATACATGTGCTTGAAAGCATGGACGAGGCAGCCCAACGAGTCGTTGAGATTACAAACGGCAAAGGAGGCACCTAGGTTTGGGAATAATAATTAACAAGAATACCCGTGCAATTGTACAAGGAATAACAGGGACCCAAGGAAGCTTCCACGCCAGATTGATGCTGGAATACGGCACAAAAATCGTTGCAGGTACATCCCCAGGAAAAGGCGGAACTCAGACAAATGGCATCCCAATTTATGAATCAGTTGAGGAAGCAAAAGAAAAACATTCGCCAAACGCGTCAATAATCTTCGTGCCTGCGCCATTTGCAGTTGACGCAGCTTTGGAAGCGATTGAAAATGGCATAAGAACAATCGTGATAATAACCGAGCATATTCCAATCAAAGACGCAATCGGCTTGATGGCATATGCAAAACAAACCCAGACAACGATAATCGGACCAAACACTCCTGGAATAATAACGCCGGGAGAATGCAAGCTTGGCATAATGCCAGCTCACATATTCAAGCAAGGCGGCGTCGGCATTGTTTCAAGAAGTGGGACTCTTACGTACGAAATCGCCGCAAGCCTGACCAGAAAGAAGCTCGGACAATCAACGTGTCTTGGTCTTGGCGGAGACCCCATCACGGGTCTAAACTTCATAGACGCACTGAAAATGTTTGAAGCTGACCCACTTACAAAGGCCGTGGTGTTGATAGGAGAAATCGGCGGCAACCTTGAGGAACTGGCTGCAAGATACGTTGCCGACAAGAAATATCCAAAACCAGTTGCCGCTTTCATAGCAGGTAGATCAGCTCCACCTGGCAAGCGCATGGGTCACGCTGGGGCCATCGTGATGGGCAACGCTGGGACTGCGGAAAACAAGATGACCGCTCTCAGCGAAGCTGGCGTAAAGGTGGCTGAGAAACCTGGCGACGTGGCGGAGTTATTGGCAAAGCTTGTTTCAACGTGAAAGAAATCAGGACATAGATTTCATCGTTGGCAAAAGGTATATTTGACACGGGAAGCATCTTGGGTTTTTGACCGTGGAAGATAGAGGCTGAGCAAATGCCAATAATGGATCCGTTCAAGAAGGCTCTTGCCCAGAAACATAGGCTGCACATGAAGATCTGCCGAGATTGCGGTGCAAGGAACGCCTCATCTGCAGTGAAGTGCAGGAAATGTCGAAGCAAGAACCTGCGCTGGAAGAAGAGAGAAATCGTAAAGTGATTTCTCATTTTTGTTGTCAGAGCGTCTTAGAAAGAGTTTCAATTTCGAAAACAGTGTTTGCGCAACCATTTTTTATTAGAGGAACAACTTGGCAGGCGACCCCCATATTTTCCAGCAATTCGCCACTCAGCTTTGCCTCCTCTCCGCATGCAACTCCAAGGGCGCCCTCGTATCCCTTGCTTCTCAATATTTTAGGAATACAGGAACCACCTGGCACAACGTAGACATCATAGCCTTTTTTCTTGGCAATAGACGTTGCTCTATTGATCAAACAGTCTTCAGAACAAGCGGCGCAGATATAGGATGGAACAGTCGGGTCGAAGGTCGACCCGCAGTGGCTATCCATGTATTTCCTTGAACAGTGTGGCAGGAAAAGCGCTTTTTTCTTGACTCGATTGAATCTCTCTTTTTGCATGATATTCTTCGCGTTCAAATCTATGAAATCCTGAAGAAGGGTCACCGCATCTGACACGCTAAGACCTGTAGCCTCTTGAATCTTGAACTTCCTTATCATGGCTTGCGCGGTTTTGCCAATTTTCTTGTGAATGCCCTTTTGATAGCTAACCCTAGCCATCTCTTCGAAGAAGAAGCGCGAAAGCTTTGATAGGTCAAACGTGAACCTGTAGGGCATAGCTGTATGTAAGCGAGGACAAACCTTTAAAATTACCTGTCATTAATATTCAATTCAAACACAGAATTTGCGACGGAGGAACAGCAATGCGCTTTGGAAAGCATGACAAGAAGGACGAAAAACCCGTTGATGTTGTAACTAGAGTAAGCGAACTTGAACAGATCTGCGAAGGAGACAAGGAAACCTATGAAGCCCTGCTCCAAACAATGTTTTTGGATCCAAGAAAGATTGATGCGCCCATCAAAGACGCTGCCGACAATGCCAAGAAGTTCGAGAAAGAGAAAAATCCGGCGAGAGCCAGAATTTGGTACGATATCGCAGGCGGCCTAGCCATCTATCAGGGAAACGCGAAAAAAGTGACAGAATACTTTGGTGAAAGCCAGAGGATTTCAAAAACGCAATATCCAATCTTGAAGAACCCTGAAAAAGCTGTGACCAAAGCACAAGAGTACTACAAGAAGTACTTGAAAGACTAGAACTCTGACAGATTCTTTGAGCATTGTCAAAAGTCGAAAATGGCTCTTTCTATTATTCTTCCGGTTCTTTCCCGTAACCCAAAAGCTCCCTTAGTGATTTGGCTTCTTCTCGAAGCATGACTACCTCACTCTCTAGGGCAGTGGCTCTTGATTCGGCGACTTTTCTCAACTTGTCGATCTCTGTCATCAAACTGGCCCGTTCGGTTTCCAGAGTAATTATTTTTTCATGAAGATTCTTCAGCGTCTGCATCAGCTCTCCCTTTATGCCCCTAATTCTTTCAACCATGTTTTTAATATTTGCTGTCTCTTCACTTCTGACACCAGTTTCTGCAGCCGCTCTGAACCTAGCTCTGCAGCTTGAACACTCGAATATTCCAGTAAGTTTTGGTTCTTCGCCTTCCTGCATTGGCTTTCGAGAAGGAATAGGCCACGTCTTGACCGCGGTAGTTACTTCGGCCCCACATCTTGGGCATTTAACCAAATTCTCCCCTCAATCAATAATCATTGCGGCTTCTAAAATGTGTTTTGCCTAAACGCAGATTGGAGAACTGATACAATCATTAGTGTCTATGATGAAAAAAGAATAGGAGATGTCAAATTGACATCTGGAACTTTAGGCGTTCTACAAGCTCTTTGTAGCGATTCCGAATGGTGACTTCAGTAACTTGCGCTATCTCAGCGATTTCCCGTTGAGTTTTTCTTTCACCAGTCAGCACTGAAGCAATATAGCTTGCGGCAGCTGCAATTCCGGTTGGACCCCGACCTGAAGTCAGTTTAAGTTCCTTGGCTGTTGCTAGGATTTTGTGGGCGATCTCCTCGACCTTTCCCTGCATGGTAAGCTGATTCGAGAATTTCGTTATGTATTGGCTTGGCTTAACCGGTGGGATAGAATAGTTAAGTTCTTTGATCAGAAAACGATAGCTGCGGCCGACTTCTTTCTTGTTTACGCTTGATGATTGGGCTATTTCTTCAAGCGTCCTAGCCAATCCGCATTGCCTACAGGCCAAATATATCGCTGCTGCGGTTACGCCTTGGATTGATCTCCCACGTATCAGTCGTTCTTTGACTGCTTTTCGGTAGATGACTGAAGCAGTTTCAAGGATGTTCTTTGGAAGATTCAGGTTGTTGGCGAATTTTGTGATTTCGGACAAAGCGAACGCAAGGTTTCTTTCCGTTGCATCTGAAACTCTTATGCGCCGTTGCCATTTTCTAAGTCTGTAAACCTGTGCTTTCTGCCCAGGCGATAGGCTTTTGCCGTATATGTCGCGGTCATGCCAGTCAATCATCGTTGATAATCCTTTGTCATGGATAGTATACGTTAAGGGAGCACCGACTCTTGTTCTCTTTGACCTTTGCTCATCGTCGAAAGCTCTCCACTCTGGTCCCCTATCCGCTATTTTGGACGCGACAACCATACCGCAATCCATGCAAACTATCTCGGCCATCTCTGGGTCTCGTATGAGCCTTGTTCCACCACATTCAGGACAATGCTGGCTCCTGCCAGTCTGGGAACCCTGCGTATCCAACGCAGCGTCCAGATCTTCGTGACCTTCCCCATTACTCATTTTTCCTTTTCTCCTTTCTCCTCTTTGAGGGGATCACGTATAGTTTGTGATTCACTAATTTCTCTGGTTTCTGAGTTGTGGATCTCACTACTGCGTAGGGCGAGCTAACTGGGCCAAAAATGTCGAAAACTTTACCGACCACCTTTAGGTTCTCATCAACAACGGTATCCCCAATTCTTGGGGGTTCTTCGATTTTCAGTATGATGTTTTGACTTGGACTTACGTGAAGGACTAAGCCTAATCTTTGCACGCTTCTAATTTCCCCTCGAAAAGTAGGACGTTTGAACAAAACACTTTATTTAAACCTTTCCCAACAGTGTATACAGCTTACACTCAAATGTGTTAATTCCCTTCATCAATTCTTGAGGGAATTTCTGCAAATGAAAAAGACTGGAGAGAAACCCATGACTCAGCTGACTATTGAATAAATGGATGTCGCAAGCTGCAAAACGCAAATGAAAAATGTCTTGTTTCTGCCTGCTAAAGAAGCGTAGCAATCACTAGCCTATCATTCACCTGCAGTGTTTTGAGGCAGCGTCTCACAACTGCATAATCAAAAACCTCTTCACATCCCACAACCCAATCGCTGAGGGCGTCAGCTTCACTTGGCTCACTCAAATCATAAGGGTCGAAACATTCATAAACAAGAACGGTGGATTAGACTGTGCATTTGAAAGGGTGAGGCTTATGTCCAAACCGTTTTATGTGAAATACGAAGTGCCCAAAGAGATCGCAGATGCGGCCTATGAAGCCCTGCAAATAGCTGCGAAAACAGGCGCAGTTAGAAAAGGAACAAATGAAACAACGAAAGCTATAGAAAGAGCACAAGCAAAGCTAGTAATCATAGCTGAAGACGTGGATCCCCCCGAAGTTGTAGCCCATCTGCCATTGCTATGCGAAGAAAGGAAAATCCCATACATTTTCGTTCCCACTAGAGAACAGATAGGCAAGGCCTTGGGCATTGACGTTCCAGCAGCCGCAGCCTCCATCACAAAAGAAGGAGACGCAACAGGGTTGCTGAAAGAAATAATCACGAGAATCGAGCAGGTTAAACGAGGACCTCAGTGATGAGCAAAGAGGAAAAAACAGCCAAACCAACCACAGCTGAACAGGAACTTGCACCAGCCGAAGTAATACAAGTCATTGCACGCACTGGCGTGACTGGCGAAATCTCACAAGTAAGGATCCGAATTCTGGAGGGAAAAGACAAAGGCAGAATCATTACACGCAACGTTAAGGGACCAGTACGCACACAAGACATCTTGATGCTCAGGGAGACTGAAAGAGAAGCAAAGAAAATCAAAAGATAGAAACAAGAACGGAATCTTGGGGATGATTTTTGCCTAAACCTAAAAAATGCTCCTTCTGCGGCAGCGAATTTCCAGCCGGAACAGGCATGATGTACGTCAAGAACGATGGCTCAATTCTGTGGTTCTGCTCAAGCAAGTGCCGAAAAAGCTCGAAATTCGGAAGAGACGCACGTAAGCTCAAATGGACGAAGTATTTCGGCAAAGAAGAAAAAGGCCGAGCCTAAACTTCTGCTAAAGAATATTTGACCAGTATCGGATTCTGCTCGTCTTTCCCTATTTACGCTGTCATTTTCTCTCGGTTGGCAAATAAGAAACGCAAAGCATCCCATAGTATGTGGGCGTTTGATATGATAACATGTGTCCAACCATTCGAGTACGCTCCAAGATTCCATGCAAAACAGCCAGTTGCCACAGGCTGTCAGGTTTAGCGTTCTCCACAAACTCGCTTGACAGGTTCAGTAGGGGTCTCAAATCATTTTTCTGTACCGCTTGTTTCACTAGCTGGTCAAATTCCGCTGATGCAGGGTTGTAGCCGTAAGGTCCATCAGCACGATGAGCGTGACCTTGATCAGCACTAGCCACAAATGCCACTCTTTTCTCCGAAGCCGCGGTTACTTCGCTGATGACTTCACCAAAGCTTACGAGTTCTTTGAGCGGAATCTCTCTTGACGGCGTCACAATTACAACCTTGAGGTCGTCATTGTCTCGCCCGACCAAAAACCATAGAGGGATCAGCGTTCCCCAATCCATGGGCATGCAAGAGGCTGGACCTTCGCTTGTACCATAATTGACCCCCACGACCGGAAGCTCTAATTCACTGGCCTTTCCAAGGATTCCTTTAGCCAGTTTTCTGTCGCAGGCGCATCGAAGCTCTACCATTTTGGCGTTTGCCCTGAGGGCCCCTTCAGTAAACTCTGATGTCACTACGCCTATGTTGCCTTCTAAGCGCAAGTTGTGTGGTGTAGCCAGAACAATGGTTTCCGGATTCTGCCTTTTCATCAGGGAAACCAACTCTCTCATACCCTCACGAGTGACGGCAAAATCGTCAAGCATCCTTCCAGCGAGTTCTGGAATAACCTCGGCTCCGTGAGGGGAAATACAGGCAAAAACCAAACCCAAACTGATCTCCTTCCCAACTTGTACAAGAGACTGAAGAGCATAAAACCTTCGCATAGATAACAAGAAAAGCCCCATTTAGGGCGAATATTAAACGCCGAGAACCAATAGAAGTATTCTCCACAAAACTTTTATTCGTTAGAAGTGAGATTAGCTGTACCGAAAAATCGGAGAAAAGGAGTTTAACAAATTGAACAGTGCGTTTTATAGACGAATAAACATCCAAGGATTACTGCTTTCAACAATACTCATTGCATCAATGTTCTCAATGATTGCTCCAGTCGCTTTAGGCTCCGCAGGTTCGAGTGCAATCCAGAAACTGACGGCAGGTGTCGTTGATTCACTCAGAGGAGCTACCACATCGAGGATCGACACGATTATTCAGACGACAGACAACGCTCAAGTCATGGCCAAAATCGCGGAGTTGGGCGGACAAGTATCTCAAGTCTACAAGAGCGTTGAAGCATTAGCGGCTTCAGTTCCCGCAAGCAGAATACTTGAACTCGCGTCAACTCCTTCAGTAGTACGCATCTTCCAAGACACTTTGAAGGGGATCCGCTACAATGGCGCTATCACAGATAACCTGAAGCTCACATTCCCGATGGACCCAGTGACGAATGAACCAACACTGACAACAGAATATGCGGGAACCGATGTTGAATCACTGGCAATTGAGCAAATCCAGTCAACAGCTCCCGGCATATACACTAACGCGTATCTCACGAATGCAGATGACATCTGGGCTGAAACGAACTATGGTGCTGGTAGCCTTGTCGTCATCATAGACACAGGTGTCTGGTCAGCATCGCCGCTGCTTGCCGGAAACGTGATCGGAGGAGTGGACTTGAGTCCAGACGTAGGCACTCCATATGAAGGATATAACCTCGCAACGAACCACTATCACGGAACCGCGTGTGCACATCTGATGGCAGCTCACGCTCTGCTGCGATTTTCGCCAACTCATTCATGGGGCAATGCAATTTACAGGTACGACCCTGAAGGCTCATGGAAAGACGCTAGTGGATACACCTACGTGACCTGCATGGGCATCGCCCCTGCCGCTTCAATCTACGGAATAAAAGTGTTCCCACACACGGGCGCAGGCGTACCCAGCTCAACAATAATGCAGGGCATCGACTATGCCATACAGATGAAAGTCACGGGCACAGCAGATGTTGATGTTATCAGCATGAGCTTAGGCGGAGGAGTAGGCGCAGACGGTGAAGACCCAGAAGACTTGCTCGTAGACTCGGCAACAGCAGCAGGAATAACAGTAGTCACCGCAGCAGGCAACGAAGGCCCAGCACCACTGAAAGTGGGATCACCAGGAAGCGCGAAAACCGCAATAGCAGTGGGCGCAGCTATGGACCCAATCCATGAACGCGTGTTCGGCGATATAGCATATGGCATGGCATGGTTTGGCGAGTACTACTACTACCCGCACGACGAGAAGTCTATTGTCGATTTCAGCAGCCGTGGCCCCGCAGCTGATGGCAGAGTCAAACCAGAGGTAGTGGCTACAGGTTCATGGTGTTTCCTCGGTCCCCTCAACGATGGATATATTCATCTGGGCGGAGGAACCTCATTCTCTTGTCCGCAGGTCGCAGGTGAAGCAGCACTTCTCAACGATTACATCGAAACGAATGGCTTAGCCATGGGACCAGCCCAAATCAAACAAGCAATATACGACGGTGCAGATCCCATCCCGGGATTCACAGCAATGGAACAGGGAGCAGGCTACGTGAATGCGGTGAACTCGTTGAACGTGATAAAATCAGCGAGTTTCGGAACCATCCCAACGACTTGGTCGCACCACTTCGACAGCTTCTGGTTCCCGCCGATAGACACTATCTGCCTTAGTCATGGCAAGAAGACGCTGACGGGCATAACACTTGAGCCTGGAAAGTACAAGTACTATGCGTTCTGGGTGAACAGTGCAGTCGAGTCAGTGAAAGTGTCCCTCTCAGACGTTGTACTTGCTGATCCTGCGGAACAGAACCCCGCGTTTGGTGACGCAGGAGTGATATATGCAAGCACATCGGAGAGAGGAGGAATCGACGCATACATGTTCTACGGCTTGTACTTCACAGGTGATGGCCAAATCCTGTATACTTCAGACGCGCCATTCGAGCCTGGACTTGTCAGACTCATACTGGCTGGCGACTTCTCAAGCTACAACTCAGTGCTCGTCGGTAGCCTGACTATAGAGGTGACAGAAACATGGGTCTCCAGCGTTGACAAGCAGGTAATTGCATACAACTTTGGCGTTCCAAAAGAGGCTCAAGTTGAGGTCTACAAAGGAAAGATCGAGACGTATTGCGGAACTGTCAAGACGGGCGAAGAAGACGTCTACACCTTCAACATCCCTGATGCAAACGGATTCGCCTACGTATTCCTGTACTGGTACCGAGACTGGGCACACTGGGCAACAAGCGACTTGGACATGCTAATAATAAACCCTGACAGCACACTCAACGTCGACGGTGCCACAGCAGCGTCGCCAGAAGTCGCAACACTGTCTGGTCCTGGAACCTACACAATCCTCATAGACGGCTATCAAGTCTACTTTGACAAGAAAGAGTGCTACTATCTAGAGATAGTCTACTTCGCCGATCCCACTCCGCTGTGGTCATCAGCAACATTCAACCTAGGCTGCTACAGCAGAATCAAGTCACCGGTAACAGGGCTTGCGGTAGTCTGGCTCCACGATCTGGACTTTGACACCTGGTTCATAGGCGGATTCGCCCAGCTCAAAGAGAAAGGCCGCAACTGCAAGTACTGTTGAAGTGAATCACACCTCCTATCTTTTTTTGTTTATACAGAAAACAGGAGACAGTTTTGTTGGTAGCGGGGAGTAGATTTGAACTACTGATCTCTGGGTCACTCCGAGCAACATAGGTTGCTCTTATGAGCCCAGCGGGTTAATCCTGGCTACCCCACCCCGCTTCTCGCTCGCTGATGCGCAGCTTTTCTTCTTGGGGCTTTCTAAAATTACTCTTTATTGTATATTAGCATTCTCATCGTAAAAACGTTTTAGTATTTCACAACGTTACTTGAGGGCGTGGAGTAACAAGTGGACAAATCATATTTCCGCCAGATACTAAATCCCACTCTTGAGAACCCGATTTTTGTGCAGGGGCTTCCAGGCTTTGGGAACGTCGGGAAAATAGCAGCACACCTTTTGACGAAGTTCTGCAGCGCGAAGCCCTTCATGGAATTGTACTCACCATCGTTTCCAGACTATGTTTCAGTGAGCTCGAAGGGAATATGCCACTTGCCAAGATACGAATTCTATGCTGCACCCATGGAAAAGAATGATTTCATAATCATGACGGGTGACACGCAGCCATCTTTTGACGATGTCCTTGCTCATTACTCGATTTGCGCTGACGTGTTAGAAGTTGTCAAGAAAAACGGTTGCAGCCTAATAGTTACGATAGGAGGAATGCCTATGACAGAGGAAAAAGCGCAAGTATATGTGGCAGCCACTTCGGCTAGACTGGCTCAGGAGTTCATGGACAAGGGAGCAATAATCTACAGTAAGGGTAGAATTATGGGCGCAACAGGCTTAATGCTTGGGCTCGCAAAAGAGGAAGGACTTGACGGCGTGTGTCTGCTGGGTGCGACGAGTGGCTTCCGAGCCGACCGTGGTGCAGGCTTTTCCGTGTTCAAGTTCCTGATGAAAGCCCTCGGTAATGAAGTAAAGGAAGGGTTATAAGAGAAAACATCAATCTCTACGCAGAAGCGTGGAACGTGCGAAGTATGGCTCAAGACAAGAAAGAGAACAAGACTCCTGGAAAAACCATTCTGGCTTCAGGATTCCGGAGGACCCTTCTCATAATATTCGCGGCTTTGTTGACATTTGCCGGTCCGACCTACGTGGTTTACGCGTTCAACAGCGTCCTCAAAATAAACTATGCTATTTCGATAGTGTCGGGATTTGTCCTGTTCATAGTTGGCTTGGCAATAATATGGTATCTGATAAAGCAAAAAGTCGTGACCTAGCGAACCGAACAGTTTTTTGTTGCCTCAGATACCCTAGAGTACATCATCTTTTCAGATAATCAAGTTCTTCATCGGCAACTAAAATAACCTAAGACCATGTAAAAAGTTGTTTGGTTCTGGATGACAGTGTAGCAAAGCATATAAAATATGCTGCAAGATATAATCGATATGCAAGAGGACAGAGAGAAAAGACTCGAGCAGATGATGAGCAAAAACGGCGACCAAGCAAAGCGGACTACGATAATTCTGGACAAGGCAGAACGAGAATTCATCGACTCCCTAATCAAGGAAGGCAAAGAACCAGGCATCAAACCTTTGATTTCCAAAATGCTCGACGTCTACAGAAGCATGATGATTTATGACTGGCGTTTTCCAGGTGAATACTATTGTGGAATAAGCCGCATAGCGTTCATAAATGCGGAATTGATCAATACTCTCATCCAATTCGTCCCGCAGGAAAAATACCGCGAAATCGGCAGAAGAATGGGTGATGCTTCTAAAGTCTCCTTAGAAACGACCCTTGGCATCGAGACCACAAGCCGAGAAAAATGGCAGGATGTTTTCAAACGTCTGCGGGTGCAAGGGTTCGGAGACTTTTACTTGAAAGACAGATACATACTCATAAAGACGCCTTTCATCGGAGAATCTGAAATCTGGGCTGGCTTCCTAGAAAGCTTGTTTGGAATAGAATTAGACGTGAAAACTCCTTCACCGCCCCTTGTCTTCGAAATCAAGAAAGACGCGGGGACCTCAGCAAACGAATAAGTCATATAGCCCAGAAACAAACAACTAACCGCAGGAAGGTGCCATAAACGTCACTTCACGAAGCCATGTTATATGAGAAGACAGAAGACAAAAAAGTGAAGTGTAATCTATGTGCTAGAAAATGCCTTATCAATGATGGCGGAACTGGTTTCTGCCTCGTTAGAAAGAACGACGGAGGAACTCTTTTTTCACTTGTCTATGCCAAAGCGATCTCAGCCTCCATTGACCCCATAACAAAGAAACCGCTTTCACATTTCAACCCAGGAGCCCAAGTCCTGTCCATCGCTACGATGGGCTGCAACTTCCGATGCCAATTCTGTGACAACTGGATGATAAGCCAAGAAAAAGGAATAACCGACCACCATTTTCCCCCAGAGCAAGTCGTTAAGAACGCGCGAGACGGCGGTTGCCAAGGAATAAGCTACACCTATACGGAACCAACGATATTTTTTGAATACGCCTATGATACGGCGAAACTGGCGAGGCAAGTTGGTTTCTTCAACACTTTTGTCACGAATGGTTACATGACCCCTGACGCTGTGAGAACCATAGCACCATACTTGGATGCAGCAACTGTCGACTTCAAGGGAGGCGGAGATCCAGAGTTCTACAAGACTTACTCGTCAGTGCCAGCGGTAGAGCCTATCTACATGGCTTTGAGAGAGATGAAACGGAACGACATTCACGTTGAGGTCACAAATCTGGTGGTGCCGAAATCTGGTGACTCGATTGACAAAGTGAAGCAGCTTGCAGCATGGATAAAGGACAATCTTGGCAAAGACACACCTTTTCACCTGTTACGCTTCCATCCAGATTACCAGATGACAATAACGCCGTCCACACCTATTGAGACCCTAGAAAAAACGTACGTGGCCGCAAAAGAGGCAGGACTGAACTACGTTTACATCGGAAACGTTCCAGGACACCCGAGTGAAAACACTTACTGCCCCAGCTGCAACGAACCAGTAATCAAACGTTATGGCTTCGAGATAACAAAGTGGAATCTAACAAGAGACATGCGCTGCCCAGTCTGTGGCCATGATGTCCCAATCAAAGGCAAACTACACACAAGCGGACGCGCGTATCCATATACACTGTTCTAGGAGGATAACAAAGCTTTGAACTGGAACCGCCGCAGATCTTATTTGTCCATGGACCCAAGCTTCTCTTGAAACTCGTAGCTCTCGTTCTCCCTTCAATCCTCTCGCATTAAACAGCGGATCTTCTAGTATAAATTGAAGCTCCTATCCATTATTCGTTGAAGCTGCCATGTGGATGTTTCTGCGACCAGACGCCGTTGCAGTGGCTAAAGACAAAGAAGTTCAGAAGAGCCTGCGAAGATATTTTGACATAGCAAATGGCCAAAAACCCGCAAAATTCAGGATAGCCAAGAAACTTCCAGCGGAGTTCAGCGAAAACGACTCTTTGGAAGAGCTTTGGAGAATGCACGCAACGCTAACAGAGACATTCTACGGCTTTGAAAGAGAAATTGATGCAGGTAGTAAGGACCCTGAAAGGATACAAACGCCAAAAACATCCTTCTTGGATCTGAAAATAGCGATTGCAAACAGAACCATGCAAAACTGCTGCCTTTGCACTCGCAGGTGCATGATTGACAGAACAAAAGGGAACACGGGCTACTGCAAGTGCGGACAAGGGATAACTGTCTCAAGCATTTTTGAGCACTTAGGTGAAGAGCCGGAGCTCGTGCCTTCTGGAACCATTTTCACAATGGGCTGCACGATGCGATGCAAACACTGCCAAAACTGGACGATTTCCCAATGGATGGAAAACGGCAAGATCTACGATTGTGAGGAATTGGCCAAGGAAATCGATGCATTGAAGGCGAAAGGTTGCCGAAACGTCAACCTTGTCGGAGGCGAACCTACTCCATGGCTTGCACAATGGTTAGAGACTTTCAAATATGTGAATGCGAACATCCCAATTGTTTGGAACTCGAATAGTTACTACAGCCCAGAGACTGCGCAACTTCTCGCTGGTTTTGTCGATGTCTACCTGTTGGACTTCAAGTATGGCCCTGGCCAGTGCGCTGAGAGGATTTCTGAAGCGCCAGACTATTGGGCAGTCTGCACCAGAAACCACCTAGAAGCCAAGAAAAATGGTGATCTCATAATACGAGTGTTGGTTTTGCCGGGCCACATTGAATGCTGCACGAATCCTATCATAGAATGGGTGGCCAAGAACCTAGGCACCGAAACGAGAGTCAACATCATGTTTCAGTACAGGCCTGAATGGAGAGCAAATGAGATACTGGAACTGCAGAGACAAATATCCAAAGATGAAATGGAGAAGACCGCGCAGCTTGCAGAAGAGGCAAGACTGGCGAATTTCATGACATGATGGCCGCTTCGACTCCTGATTGATCTTTTCACGAGTTCCAGCGCATAGTTCATTCATTACCCGTGCTAGAAGGATAGATGATTCTCTTCATTCTCGACATGATTCCTTTTGCTTCGTCGGCCACACGCAATAAGCGTGAGCGGGCATCATTCCCCAGAATCCTCAGAGTTTACGCAGTGTTTTTATATCTCTCGATTATCTTTTGTGAAGGCAAATCCACAAGGAAATCTAGCATGTACGCAGTTGAAACCCAGAACCTAATCAAAAAATACGGCAAGACATACGCGCTTAAGGGTCTTGACTTCACCGTCAATCCATCGGAGATTATGGTCCTACTAGGACCGAACGGTTCTGGAAAAACAACTCTTTTGATGACTTTGGCAACTGTTTTGAAACCCACGGCAGGCCTAGCAAAAGTAATGGGGTTTGACGTTGTTAAATACCCGACTAAGGTCCGTCAGATTCTGGGGATTTCATTTCAAGATGCAAGGGGTTTCTGGAGACACAAGCCAGCGGAGATTCTGCAATTTCATGCTGCAATGTGCGGGATCAAGAAGAGCGAACGCAACGCTGTGATTGAGCAGGTTCTGAAAGAAATGGAACTTTGGGATGCACGGAACAAATTATTCATGCAGCTTTCAGGCGGTCAGGCAAAGAGACTGGAAGTATCCAAGGTTCTGATACAAAATCCAAAGTTCGCCATATTCGACGAGCCAAGCAGTCAAGTTGACCTGCGAGGAAAAAGAACGATCTGGCAAAAGATACTTGAACTGAGGGAAAAGGGTGCAACACTTCTGGTTGCTACTAATGAAGTCCGCGAGGCAGAATACCTTGCTGACAGGGTAACCATTCTCGACCAGGGAAAAAGCGTCATTTGCGATACAGTTCAAAACTTGAAAGACAAGATCACAGGAGGCGACATTGTCGAACTCGAACTGGAGCAAGCCGAAAGTGATCCAACGTTCCAAGAGGAACTGGCCAAGATCCCGGGCACAGTGAAGCTGACGCCCATGAATGAGAACAAGTACAAAGCTTACGTCTCAATCGCAGAAGCTTGGGTTCCAAGAATGACGAACCTATGCTATGAAAGGAAGATCCGTGTCTCATCGGTAAGAGTGACAGAACCTTCCTTGGATGACGTTTTCCTAAGCTTCACAGGCAAAAAACTGGAGACAGACGAAAATGCTTGATGTCGCTCGTCTCG
>Ga0154709_179_pt1 | contig 18488 bp, 21 predicted proteins | sample Rifle2008BG13ft_FD_105569 | JGI IMG/M metagenome (GOLD analysis project Ga0154709, IMG submission 105569) | Candidatus Bathyarchaeota archaeon RBG_13_46_16b
CACGGTAAAGAAGGAAACTCAGCTCAGCCTTGCATTCTTCCCGATCTTTGGTAACGCATGAAATTCCATCTAGTGAGAAATCGTTCAAAGGCGTCAAAGCAGCACGCAGTTCTCCTCTTGAAGAGAGTTCAGGCAGTTCTTTGACTCTGAAATGGTTTGGCTTGACTTCTTCTTTCTCCAGTATCGTTTTCTCAAGGTCTCCTTGACATCCGCCTGAGGCTTCTCGCCTAAAGCCTACGAGAGGAAGCGCCAGCCGCATTCTCCCAGCTTCCATCGCTTTGTTAATCTCCCCTAGGGTTCCAGCACTCACCGCCTTGTGCACCATTACCATGGGCAACCCAGAACGCTCCACGCCTACCACGTAATCGCCCACCTCAACCCGATTCAACGGGATCTTGCTCTTGATTCTCTTACTCAGAAACCTGTTGAACAGGTAAGACTGATACGCCTGGATGAAAAGCTTCTGCAACTTCACCGGCAGCCTCTTGAAAGCTCCAGTATAATCTTCTGGTTTCTCAGCCAAATGAGCAAGCATCAAACGTTCATAACGCAACTGCTTCGGAAAACACTGCAAGGACTGCTTAAAGTCTCCAGTCGTCAGCAACTGTTCACGCGCCATTCTTGAACTAGGATGCTCATCTGGACTAGATTTGGCTAGAAAAAGCATAGCCGCCTCTTCGAGGTTTCCATTGACGATTGCTTTCCCGACCAAGTGGGTAATCGGACGAGTTGTGCCAAATCGTTGGTGACCAAAAAAGTTTGGAACACCACCAATTGAGCCAAACCCCCTAGTAGCTTGTGCAATCTGCTTCTTGACCGCGTCTTTCGTGTGCCCTATCGCGCTGATGACTATACGAAAACTGTTACCTAACACATAGTAAGATGAATGTTCGCTGTGGAAATAGCCAACTGGACGAAGCTCAATATCCTTAACTTTGACTTCCCTAACTTCTTCAGCAGAAACCCCCTCAACCGTGACATACTGGGCAGTGACGGCCCTAGCATCCTTCATGCCTCCAATGCTGATGCGACCCATGCTTATTCCAAGCTGGTCAGCAACGGTCTTCACCGCTGACAAGGTGTCCCAGTTCCGCTTGACCAGAACACAAAGCAAGAACCTGTTCCTAGATCCGGAAGACCCCAAAACCCCTTGCCTAACAATATTGCCCGAAGGGCTTATCTCGGCTTTGGAACCGTCAACCAACACTTCCTCAACAGCAAAATCCTCAACGCGTTGCCTGATTACTCCACCAATGCCCTGAGAACCTGTTACATAAGCCTCAATACCAAGTGACTTCTCAAGCTCAGGAACACGCAATCTGCGTTACGTCCTTTCTCTAAAGAAGAGGAAGCTTGCCTGTAAGCTTGTCCACTCTTTCGGCAGGCGCTGGTCCGATTCCCAGACAAGTCACCGTGTTCGGAGGAATCTCAGTCAATCCTCTATCCACGATCAAAGCACAAGGCAAACCCAAATCCCTAGTCTGCTCCTCCAGCATCATTAACTCCTTCTCGGTCTTCACCTTGACAGCTATTTTTCGCTGCCCCTCCCACAACCAAGCCTCCCACCACTCTCTATGATGCTTGCGAGTCTCCTCCGCTGCAGAAACCGCCGCGTGACCGGCTTGAACAGAAGTTTTACCCTTGCTCAACTTTAGATCAGAACGAAAAACGATAACCTGCTTATAGCGAAACTCACTCATGCGCTTCTCCAACCGTCTCTCCAGTTTGTTTCTTCACAGATTTTAAGGATTCGCAGACAGATAAACACGGAAAAGGTAGCTCAAAGCCATCAACACCCGTGGATTTCTCAAGATGTGCAGAATTGCCCTGCCTTGAAAATCGAGGTCTTTGACACTTAGCAGAACCTTGTCCAAGCCGTATCTGCCACAGAAGTCTATTACACCTTCTATCTGTGCGTCTGACAAAGCGTCAAGCATCTTCCGCATTCTGAACATGATCTTTGCATCAAAACCCAGTGCTTTCCGGCAACTCTTGTCGTAGGAACCTAGACGTGTAGAGGAGCAGTCTTCCTTCTGCAAAGCCTCCAATGCAGCTTCAGCAGCCAGAGCCGAACAAGTCAAACCCAAGATTATGCCACCCCCAGTCGTAGACTTGACGTGAGAAGCCGCATCACCAATAACGAGAAACCCATTCGAAGAAGCATCCTTGATAGGTCCACCAAGCGATATTGGATGAAACGCCATATGCTTGATAATGGCCTTGTTCAGCTTCTTGGACGCCGTTGGATGTTCAGACATGAGCCTCTGCAAAAGCTCTTTTGGGTTTCCAGTTCTTGTGCCCAACCCAACTTTCGCTTCTCCACCGCCCTTCGGAATCAGCCACCCATAAAAACCCGGAGCAAAATCGTTTCCCAAGAAAACCTCAACATTGTCCGATTGCACGTTCCTGACGTTTTCCACTTCAGCCTCTACCCCATTGACAAGCCAACGACGATCAAGCACGCTTAGCCCAGTCTGTCGCAAGAGCCTTGAAGATATTCCTTCAGCATCCACAATTATCTTAGCCACGTATTCCTCAATATCCCCATCACGGTTAACGATGACTCCTTTGACAAAGCCATCCTTGATAACCAAGGATTCGACACGAGAACCCAGCTGATAGTCTGCACCAGCTTTTTCCGCCAACAAGGCAAGATGCTTGTCAAAAAAACTGCGATTGACAGCGCAAGTTACCGGTGAAGAGAACCGCACTGAGAAGGTCTTTCCACTCGGCGAATGAAACGTCGCCCCACAAAAAAGGTTCTCGACAATTCCTGAAGGAAGAGGGCACAAGCCTAAGCGTCTTAAGCCTTTAAGGCTCAAGTGACCTGCACAATGAGACGGAACCCCGATTTCTTCATGTTCTTCAAGAACTGTTACGTTTGCACCGTGTTTTGCCAGATTCAAAGCTGTGAAGGAACCACACGGTCCGCCTCCAACGACTATTACATCTGAGACTGATTTCATGAACGAGCACTTACAACTCGACGGGCTCCCATCACCTAAGCTATCAATTCCACCCGTCTTTTCCCGCGAACCGGGGAGGCCGTGCGAATTTTTCCACCGACCTCCAGCCGCATCAACAATTCATTGAAGTCCATGAAGCCCAAATCCTTAAACTCTTCAGTCAAAACTTCAAAAAGGTCAGCGTCAGCCATAGCTCCCTTCTTAGCCAAAGTCTCCAGTAGGAAAAGATAGGCCGGATGCATCTTCCAAGTTTTCGTGTGCACAGTCTTTCTCTCCTAAGCAACCGGAGTCGTAGGCTTTTGCACTTGACGAACCTGCTGCATGAAACCCCTGTACCACTTCTCCATATCAGGCGTTACAGACGGCCCTGCCCGCTTCAACGCTTCCTCGAAATCCTTCATAGTAACTTCCTTAGCGCTTGAGTCCTTCCTCAACGCATGCATAGCCGACTCTCGACAAAGCGCTTCAATGTCCGCTCCCGAATAGTTTTTCGTAGCAGCGGTCAACTGCACAAGGTTCACATCATTCGCCAAAGGCATGCCCTTCGTGTAGATGCTGAAAATCCGCAGTCTACTCTTCTCGTCAGGCTCAGGCACGTAGATCAGCCTGTCAAACCTTCCCGGACGCAAAACCGCTGGGTCAACCATGTCAGGCCTGTTAGTGGCAGCGATGATAACAATGTCCTGCAGAGTCGTAATCCCGTCCATTTCAGTAAGAAGCTGGCTGATAACACGCTCAGATACTCCACCGTCGGAGAACCCTAGACCTCGACGAGGTGCCAGCGAATCAATCTCGTCAAAGAAAACCACGGCAGGCGCCGCCATTCTCGCTTTTCTGAAGACTTCACGTATGGCTTTTTCGGATTCACCAACCCATTTCGAAAACACTTCTGGACCCTTAATCGTTATAAAATTGGCTTCGCTCTCAGTTGCAACACCCCGAGCCAACAATGTCTTACCGCAACCAGGCGGACCATAGATGAGTATTCCTTTCGGCGGCTTGATGCCGAGCCTACTGAATATCTCAGGGGTCTTCAGAGGCCACTCAACCGCTTCTTTCAGTTCCTGCTTAGCCTCGTCCAAACCTCCGATATCCTCCCAATGAACCGTAGGCACTTCAATGTACACTTCACGCATGGCCGTCGGTGTGACCTCTTTGTAACCATTAACAAAGTCATCCATAGTCACCTCCATCTTCTCCAAAACACTCGGAGGAATACGCTCATCTTCAAGGTTTATCTGCGGCAAGTACCTGCGAAGAGCCTTCATGGCCGTCTCTCTACTCAACGCCGACAAATCTGCACCAGTATAGCCGTGAGTTATTTCGGAAAGCTTCTTCAAATCAACACCCTCAGCCAAGGGCATGCCACGAGTATGAATCTGAATGATCTCAAATCTTCCCTGCTTGTCAGGAACACCTATCTCGATTTCTCTGTCAAACCTGCCCGGTCTGCGCAACGCTGGATCCAGCGCGCTAGGTCGGTTAGTGGCACCGATCACTATGACGTTTCCTCGACTTGACATGCCATCCATCAAAGCAAGGAGCTGAGCCACTACGCGCCTTTCAACTTCGCCGGTGACTTCCTCTCGTTTAGGAGCAATCGCGTCCAATTCATCGATGAATATTATGCTCGGAGCGTTCTGCTGAGCCTGCTGGAAGATCTCCCTGAGCCTAGCTTCTGATTCGCCGTAGAACTTGGACATGATTTCAGGCCCATTTATGGAGAAAAAGTTCGCCTCCGACTCGTTCGCCACCGCTCTTGCCAACAAGGTCTTGCCACACCCTGGCGGACCGTGAAGCAATACTCCTTTGGGAGGGTCTATCCCGAGTCTCTGAAACAATTCTGGATGTCTCAGTGGAAGCTCAACCATTTCTCTAACTCTCTGGATTTCCTGTTGTAAGCCTCCAACATCCTCATAGGTTGTCCTAGGCAATCCTTTGCCCTCTGGGGCAGGTTCATTGAGAATGGTGAGCCTAGTCTCGGCCGCCACTTTCACGATGCCATGTGGCCGGGTTTTCGTAACTATGAACGGAATTGCGTGTCCAAGCATCATGACTAGGGTGGTGTCACCTTCAACGAGCGTTCGTTCCATCAAGCGGTTCCGGACGAAATTCGTGAAATCTTCATCAACGTTCAACCTCATGTCCACAGGCGCAAGCGTTAGGCTTATGACGTTCTTGACTTTGGCTGGTCTTATGACCACGTACTCGTTTATGGCTACGCCTGCGTTTTTGCGGGAAAAACCATCTATGCGAAGAAGGTCTCTGTTCTGATCTTCGCTGTAGGCTGGCCACGCTATGGCTGACGTGGTTCTCTTGCCCACGATCTCTATCACGTCGCCAGCTGATATGCCAAGTTTTTCCATGGTTTTTTGGTCGATTCGAGCGATACCTCTTCCGACGTCTCTCTGTCTCGCGTCACCAACACGTAATTGGACTTCACTCAAACAGAACACCTCCCAAGATTACTCGGACAAATTACGCCCAAAGTAGAAACTTTCGTTTAGATATAAACCTTTTAGCCAATGCTTCAAGGTTATCTGCTCGTCCTCCGCACCATGAGCGTCTGCAATTGGCTGATATCACTTATGGCCTCCAGCTTCTTCTCAAGCTCATCAAGCAGGCCTGATCTATCCTCAGGAAACCTTATCTGAACCAGCAAAGCTTTCAAGCCGAACGCGATTGGCTCTTCACCATAGCCGTCGGCTGAAGCGAATTCTGGCAGATTAGCTTGAATATCCTTTTTCAGCTTTTCAAAGTCAACTTCGGTACCGGTTGGAAATATCTTGTAAGTAATTATGACACTACCCATTCCGAACGCTTTCCTTTGCTCTTTATGGCCCAGTGAAGCCGCATTTCGGGCACTTGTATGGGCGTCCGAACTTTCTGCATTTCCTGCAACGCTTTATCTGAATCTCTCCACAGTTTGGACACAGAAACTTTGTGGCCTCAACTGCTGGCGGGATTGGCTTGCCGCAGCTTGTGCAAGAGACTAGGGTTATTGTTGCAGTTTTCTCGGTCATTGGTACCATCTCGATGACGGCTTTTGTAAATGCAAGACTTCCTTATATCTTGTGTGTTTTGCTTTCGCAAGTTTATTATCAGAGTTTCCGACCATTATTTTACGGTGCTGCATTGGGCGTCAATCTCCGTGACTTGGTTCCAAAGACCATCGTTAAGCTTGAGGATTTGGCAGGAAAATCCATGGCAATAGACGCCTACAACGCACTGTACCAGTTTCTAGCCATAATTCGCCAGCCAGACGGCACCCCGCTGAAGGACAGTAATGGCAGAGTGACCAGTCACCTGAGCGGCTTGCTGTACAGAACCAGCAACCTCGTAGAGTTGGGCATAAAACCGATATACGTTTTTGATGGGATTCCGCCGGTGTTGAAAGAGGTCGAGATCCAGAGGCGGGTCAAGGCAAAGCGAGAAGCACAAGTGATGTATGAGCATGCTTTGAAAGAGGGCAAGATTCAGGAGGCTCGAGTGTACGCTCAAGCCACTTCTCACTTGAAGGATTACATGGCTGACGATGGAAAAAGGCTCCTAGACCTAATGGGGATTCCGTGGATTCAGGCTCCAAGCGAAGGAGAAGCGCAAGCGGCACATTTGACAAAGCGAGGTGACGCTGACTATTGTGCAAGCCAAGATTACGATAGTTTGCTTTTCGGCGCTCCCAAGCTGATAAGGAACGTAACCATTTCTGGAAGAAGGAAACTGCCCAGTAAAAACGTCACAGTCGAGGTCGTGCCTGAAGTCGTGGATCTTGAGCAGACTTTGAGGGAATGTGGAATAACGTATGAGCAGCTGGTTGACGTGGGAATACTGATAGGAACTGACTTCAATCCTGACGGTATAGAGGGTTTAGGGCCAAAAACTGCCTTGAAATTGATAAAAGAGTACGGAAACATAGAGAACGCTGTTCCACACGTGAAAAACGCGGAGTTTCCTGTTGAACCCCAAAGAATCAGGGAGATTTTTCTGAATCCGAACGTTACAGACAATTATCGAGTGGAGTGGAGAGAACCCGATGTCGAAGGCACAGTGAACTTCATCTGTAGAGAGCGGGATTTTTCGGAAGAACGTGTCAGAAAAGCCTTAGAGAGAATCCAAGAAGGAAACAGGAAACTCAAGGGAAAGACCACTTTGGAAAAGTGGTTTGGTTAGCTGCACAAATGGAAATCTTTAACTCCTATCCCCGCCTAATAATCCGTTCTAAAATGGTGAAATGACTTGGAAATCAATCAAATCTCACTCCCACCAGATGAACTGCCCTCAAAATGGTTCAACATTATTCCATACTTGCCAGAACCTCTGCCGCCACCCAAAGAACCTGAAACAGGTCCTTCCAGAATGGAGTTTCTCGGAAAAACAATGGTTCACGAATGCCTAAAACAGGAAATGTCAACTGATCCCTGGATTCCAATTCCCGAAGAAATAAGAGAACTGTACATTCAAGCTGGGCGCCCGCGACCCCTTTATCGCGCAAGAAGACTGGAAAAACGCTTAGGATTGAAGAAGGTACGGCTCTACTACAAGCGTGAAGACCTATCCCCGACAGGTTCGCACAAAGTCAACACCGCGTTAGCGCAGGCTTACTATGCAGCCAAAGAAGGAAAAAAAACCTTAGTCACCGAAACAGGAGCAGGGCAATGGGGCAGCGCCTTATCATATGCGGCCTCGCTGATGGGGCTTGACTGCGTAGTCTTTTGGGTACGAAACGTATACGATTGGAAGACAGACAGACGGACACTGATGAAGCTCTTCGGCGCGAAAGTATATCCGTCTCCCAGCAAGGAAACGAAAATCGGACGACAACTATTGGCCCAAAACCCAGATCACCCAGGATCTCTGGGTCTCGCCGTTTCAGAAGGCTTGGAGTATGCCGAGGGACATGATGGAAGCGTCTATTGCCTTGGTTCGGTTCTCAATCACGTCCTCATACACCAATCAATAATAGGCTTGGAAACCATAAAGCAGTTTGATGCTGTTGACGATTCACCGGACATGATCACGGGTTGTTTGGGCGGTGGCTCAAACTTCGGTGGAATAGCATTGCCTTTTGCTGGCGAAGTTCTGCAGAAGAAGCGAAAATGCGAGTTTCTGGCTGCTCAATCGGAAGTAGCGCCTAACTTGGTTGAAGGTGAATACCGTTATGATTTCGGAGACGTAGCTGAGCATACACCTTTGCTTAAAATGTATACGCTTGGACATAAGGCGGAAATGCTGCCGATAAAGGCCGATGGCCTACGGTATCACGCTGCGGCACCCCTCATGAGCGCGCTCAAGCATCACAAGCTCCTGAGAGCAGTATCCTATCCCAAAGACGAAAAGGCAGTCTTTGAGGCGGCAAGAACCTTCATCCAATCCGAGGGATGGCTTATTGCGCCAGAGTCAAGTTACGCAGTTAGGGCTGGAATAGACGAAGCACTGAAAGCAGAGAAGGCCAAAGAAGAGAAGGTCATATGTATGAACATAAGTGGACACGGATTCCTGGATATGGAAGCCTACAAGCTAAAGTTATCGATAGACTAGCACTAGAATACGTGTCCGTGACGCCCTGTCAATGGGACAAAGGCGACTCCACCAAGATTCTCTTCTTTAATATTTCCGTCACTTCCTTTTCTGATTTTCAGAAGATTCTGGAAAAGTGAGATGCTCCCAACAGGGATCAACATGATGCCGCCGGGCCTCAATTGCTTGATAAGAGGCTCAGGAACAGTGGGAGCTGCCGCGGTCACGAGAACCCTATCGTACGGAGCTTCATCAGGATATCCCAAGGAACCATCAGTATGGATTATGGTCACTCGGTCACCGTACCCCGCCTTCATGATGGTTCTTCTAGCAAGATCCGCCAAACCTTGAACGATCTCAGCAGTGTAAACGTGGCCCCACATGCTTCTAGGAGCATTCTGAGGCGCGACTATCTCCGCTATCGTGGCGGCGTGCCAACCTGAACCCGCACCGACCTCCAGCACTTTGCAGCCGACTTCCAACTCGAGGGCTTCATTCATTATTGAAACCATGTATCGCCTAGCCCGGCAACAAAGCCGTGGCTATGTGGCGCAGAGGCCGTCTGCCCGAAGCCAATTGGAAGAGGAGTGTCAACAGCGCCATAGGACCGCATGTTTTCAGGAAGAAACCTACCACGTGGCACTCTTCGCATCGCCTCAATCACCATTGGAGAACGGAGAATACCTTCTTTGGTCAGGTTCTGGATGAGCTTTTCCCATTCAGGTACTTCCATCTGGAGCACCAAACCAAACAATGACCGAGTCGGTTATTAACGTATTTGAATCTGAAAATAAGATGTTAAATAAGAAACATGGACTAGTAACTGAAAGCGAGTAGAGAAGTTTTGAGCCGCAAGGAAAACGCTGACTCCAACGCAGAAGAACTGAGCAAGAAACTGGACCAGATAATTCGCAGACTTGACCTTCTTGAAGAGCTAATTCTTGAAAAACCAGAGTACGAGGGTTTGGCGGCTTCGTTGCGTTTGACAAGAATGGGTATAGGCATGTATGGCGAACCATTAAAAATCGCTTCTCGGCTTAAGAACGCTGAGAAATACCTGCGCCAAAAACCGATTGCACAGGACGATATTTCAAGATGCATTGTCCAAGCATTGGCTGTGAAAGGAGCGCTAAACGTTTCTGCCCTAACACGTCAGGTGGCCGCGATGCGGGGAAAGGCAAGCAGACGCATAGTGCGCGAAAGGGTGAAAAAGCTGGTGGAGCAAGGGGTTTTGTTGAAGTCAGAGGGCCGAGTTCCCATCTACGAGTTGGCTGAAAGAGGCTGATCACTTTCTGGTCACTTTTGCACAGAACACCTAACTAGAGTGATCACTCCATTGTGTGCTTGAGGTGAAGAAGAATGAAGCATGGGTACGTGCAAACGACAAGCGAGAACGGTAAGCTGGCCAAAGCTGTATTGGAGAGACAAGCATACTTACCCGTGAATACGGTTTCGGACCTAGTGATCACGGACGTGAGAGTTGAACAAGTCAAAGCTGGTGTGATAGTTGCTCCGACTTACTTGCATTTGACTCTTGGCTGAGAAACTAGGAGGTGAAGAACATGATAGATAAAGAAGAAAAACATCTTGAGACGGACGCGGAAGACCTCAAGAAAATACTCGGCGTCGTTTCCACAGAAATTCCAGCGTTGGTGAAGAGCATTCTGTCGTCGGTTTTCTCCGAGGAAGCAGGAAGAAACATGGGCAAGGCCGCAGCAGCATACTACAAGGAACTCAAGAATGGTGGACTACCTGAACAAGTGGCTGTCAAAATGACAGAAGATTACATGCGAACCTTCACAAGCCTAGGCGACATGCTTAGGGGCGTTGGCAGAGGAAGAGGGTCTGGGAAAGAACATATAGGCGAAGAAATCGAAAGAAAGATCCACGAGAGACTTGAGCGAAAGAGAGAAGAAACAGAAGAAGAGGAAGAAGATGAGTAATCTTCCCCCTTCTCATTCCACGTCGAAACAGCCAGAGACGAGCCCAGCTTCGATATTTACGTCATTGATAAAGTCCTCTCCCCACTTAGCGCGTCTTTCTCTCAGCCTTTTCTGGACATATGTTACACTGGGTGGACAGGTGCGAAAGGCTAGGCGAGCATTTGAGAAACAGCTCATTCTGCAGGGCATGTCAAACGAGGACGCCAAGCGTCTAAGCGCTTGTTTCGAGGAGCTCAAGAACAGCATTACTGGCATGTTGAAACAAGGAATCGCGGGAAGCTATGAGCGCTAATTAAAGCTTACCTCCTGCGTTCTTTGTCTATTTCACCGTTACTGACTTAGCCAAGTTTCTAGGCATATCCGGGTTGTGGCCTCTTTCGAGAGCCATATAGTAAGCAAAAAGCTGCAGCGGAATGACGAAGGATATCGGCGAAAGAACATCAGGAATACCTTTTGGAACCTCAACGAAATCGTCAGCTAGGCCCTTGATATCTTCATCTCCTTCTTCTATGACTGCGATTATTGAAGCTCCGCGGGCCTTCATTTCCATGATGTTGCCGATTAAGGTCCTATGCGTGTCATCTCTTGGGCAAATGAAGACCACTGGAAAGCCGGGTTCTACCAGACTTATCGGCCCATGCTTGCTTTCGCCTGCTGGAAAAGCTATGGCGGGTACGTAAGCGATTTCCATGAGTTTAAGTCGGCCCTCGTATGCTGTGGCTGTGCTTATTCCCCGACCAAGGAAGAAAAAGACCTTTGCGTCCTTGTATTTCTTCGCGATTTCTTTCACTTTTTCCTCCTGCGTGCGAATAATCACGTCAACCGTTTCAGGCATTTTGTCTAGTCTTTCGGCAAGATAGTCCATCTCGTCCTGCGAGACTTTTCCTCTCTTCTTGGCAAGCCTCAAGGCCGTCTGAGCCATGACGGAAAGCTGAGAGGTGAAAGTTTTCGTTGCAGCCACCCCTATTTCTGGACCTGACTGCTGTCCAATGTAAACTCTTGAAACACGTGTCAACGTCGAGCCGATAACGTTTGTCAGTCCTAGAACCGTGGCGGCTCTTTGGCGAGCACAGTTCACGGCAGCCAAAGTGTCAGCCGTTTCACCAGACTGGCTTACGGCCAAAAGAGTACTATCAATGTTAACTGATTTCCCATGCTGCTCAACGAACTCTGAAGCTATTACTGGATAGGTTGCCAAGAAAGCCAGCTTAGAGAACATGTATGACGAAGCTAAACACGTGTGATAAGAGGTCCCGCAAGCTACAAGGTACACTTCACGTGCTCGGTCAAGAAAAGTTGCCATCAAATCAAGATAATGCTCCTGCAACCTCAGCGTGTTCCGCAAGCACGCCGGTTGCTCATGAATCTCCTTCAACATAAAATGCGCGTATCCTTGCTTAACAGCCATCTCAGGCGCCCACTCGATAAGCTTCGGCTCTCGAACAACAGTACTTAAATCAGCAATTTTCCTGATCTCATAGCCTTTCAGCGAGAGCGTAACGGCTTCTCCATCGTCAACAATAACTGCCTTGTTCGCAAGCGGCAAGAACGCCGGGATATCGGATGCAAAATAGATTGCGTTGTCATTTACTCCGACCACAAGCGGGCTTTCGTGCCTAGCACACACAATCTTGTCAGGCTCCTTCGTGGACAAAACCGCAATCGCGAATGAACCGTCAAGCCTCTTCACAGTTTCAAGAACAGCATCAGTCAAGTTTGAAGATGGACTAGTTTCCAAGGCTCTTTCAATGAGATGAGCGATCACTTCCGTGTCGGTCTTGGATTTGAAAATGTGACCACGGTTCTCTAGCTCCTGCTTCAACTCTGCAAAGTTCTCGATTATGCCGTTATGGATGACTGCGATGCTACCAGTACAATCCACATGCGGATGGGCGTTAACCTGAAGTGGCGCTCCATGAGTAGCCCATCGCGTGTGTCCAATGCCTATTCTGCCAGGCAAGTCGTCCAAGTTGTGGGTTCTGTGGACTTCGTCGATTTTCCCTTGGTCTTTCTTAATGAAAAGCTTCCCATTGTCTATAGTAGCCTCGCCGACTGAATCATATCCTCGGTATTCAAGTCGTTTCAAAGCTGCGTGGATGATGGGGGCAGCTTTTCCGTCCTTCAGGATACAGCCAAATATTCCGCACATTACTGGGCCTCATTGTTATGTTCGGTTTATGCAAGCCCTATTCAAGTTTCTTTGGCGCTATTAAGCATTCTTAGGACAAAAATATTGGTACTAAAAAAGTTTTCAAAGCCCTTCCAGCGCTGCAACATAATTCAGCTCGGAACTCTTCATATTCTTGTCAACCATTAACAAAAATCTTATAGTGGTCCCCTCACCATATGCTTGTGACCACCATGGACAAGAAGCTACTACTGCAGGAAGATGGAAAAGTACAGCAAGTAAAGGAGATCTCGATTGTCCAAGACCCACACGACCTAGAATTGGTTCTGGGCAATCTAGGTTGGAGAATCCTAGTCATGCTTTCCAAGGAGGAGATGTATCCTCTCGAAGTGGCCAAGCGATTGGGCATCCATGAGCAGAAGGTCTATTACCACATGAGAAAACTGATGAAGGCAGGAGCCATAACGGTCGCGAGAGTGGAAGAAAAGAAGGGAGCAACAGCAAAGTACTATAAGCCAGTGTCTCCAGCGTTCGGCATCGAACTCCCCCAAGAATACACGGAAATACCAAGACTCTCACTGCTCAGCACCGAAAAACACATTCAGGAATTCTTCAAAGAGTTCATTGGAAGCGACAGAACCTTCAAAGGAAAAATAGTCGTAGGTAGCCCAACGCCTCACGGACCATTCAAAACAAGCGCCAGAGACGGACACTACGCTTCATATCTAACGTTCTTTCTCGGACAGTTCATCAAAATGCCCGATGAGTTTGCGATAAAACTCGACGTCGACGTTAAAGTTGAGAAAGAAGAGAAAAACAACCTAATTCTGGTAGGTGGTCCAGGCACTAACGCTCTCACTCAGGAAATCAACTGGCATCTGCCAATAAAGTTCAACATGCAACCTTCTGAGCAAGGTTTCTTGTTGGGAGGCATGGTTTCAAACAGAACTTCGCACGTTTATGTAGCGGACACGGCTGGGTTGATTGCGAAGATAGTGAACCCTTGGGACAAGACTAAACGAATCATAGTGCTGGCTGGAAACAAGGCAGTGGGCACGAAAGCCTGTGTCTTGGCCCTGACGAACTTTTGGAAGAAAACACTGAAAAACTATCATGGCGAGGACACATTTGCAGCGGTCATACAAGGGTTTGATTTGGACAGTGACGGAAAGGTCGATTCGATAGAAATCCTCGAATAACCTTGAACCTTGCGCACAGGGTGAAGACTAGCATCCAACGGAATTGAAGAGTTCTGACGCATTTGAGATGAAACGTCTTGGAAGCTACTGAAGTCATCTCAGCTAATGGACATACAAACATTCAAGCCACACACAGGACCACGCTCGAAATTACAGAGGATGCCAACCTGTCCAAGAATGGCGATTGCATAATCGCAGTTTCCGCGAGCAAAGCGTTGACCGATCTTGATTCGAAGTTCAAGAAGCTTCTACAAAGAGAAAATGCGAAACTGACGATCCTGATCCAAGCTGGGGAAGTAGCCGAGGTCGTGAACGCTTTTGGAAGCTCACGGCTGATCCTGACTCACCCAAGAGATATGGTCATCAGAAAAAGCGAGTATATCTGCAAACGAACGTTAGCAATTAAGGCAGACAAAGCGGCACTGGACTTGTCAAGGAAGCTTGTCAACAAAATGAAAGATCCGAAACAAGAAGTAAAGATAACACTGACGGTAAGAGCCTAGACAACCCCTGCATCTAGAACCGCCTGCCATTCATACGGAGCAGTCGCACGGACAAGCTTTGACAGCGGTTTCTTCCGAATTCTTCTTCCACTAGCCTCAACAGCCTCAGCGAGCCTTTGCTCCATAGCCTGCAAGGAATTGGACGCATTAACGAAGCAGTAGAAATGTAATACTCCACCGTCAGGTTTCAACGTTTCACATGCAACATCCACGAAATCAATCGCTTTTTCTGGCAGATTCATGATCACACGATCCGCAATTCCAGTCAGTTTATCATCAATGACCTGCCTTGCATCGCCCAGAATCGGATGAATTTTGCCATCGACCTTATTGAGCCGGATGTTTCTCTTCAGGAAATCAAAAGCGTCAGGATTCAATTCAATGGCGTAGACTTCCACGTTTTCGCGTTTCTTTGCAATCTGCACGGCGAATGGACCAACACCAGTAAACATGTCCACGATGGTTTCGTGCTCTTTTACTAGAGAAGCCACACGGCTACGCTCGAATGATAGGCGAGGAGAGAAATAGACTTTTGCAATGTCTATGAGGAATTTGCAGCCGTGCTCTTTGTGTATGGTTACTGTTTTGGGTTCTCCAGCAATGATTTCGAACTGTCTGAGCCTGTATGTTCCGCTTACAGCGCCAGCCTTTGCAAGAACTGTTCTAACGTTTTTGTAGGCTTTCAGTATTGCTTCGCCCATCGTTTTTTTGTATTCTTGAAGTTCAGGTGATAATTCGATTATGGCCATGTCTCCGACTATGTCGGCTGAATGGGGCAGTGACGCTTGGAACCTCTTAGGAATCTTGCCCTCAAGCAATTCAGAATATGTCGATACTCTTTTCGGCTTTTTCTGGAAGACGCTAGTTGAAACTTGCATGTTTGTTACTTGGCGTTTGAGGGCTTTGAGAATGGTTTCCGATGGCTTGTGATGTATTGGAACGTAAATGAAGCAGTCATCTTTCTTGATTTTCAGCTCCTTGTCTACTATTTTCATTTTGTTGGCTAGAACTATGGTTCTTTCACCGCAGGTTTTTGGAACTTTAATGGCTGTTGAGCGTTTAGGCATGAAACCACTAGGCGCTACTCTCTTTCACTGCTGTAATTATTGTGTAGTAGAGGGTTAATTCGTTGCCGTCCGCTGAATACAGGTTTCGCTCATTCTCAGATGCCGTTTGCAAGAGTTCATGAAGAGCTTGCGGCTTGACTCCAAAATAGCTTCCCTTGTCTTCCATCAAGTAGTCGATGGGTTTTAGGTAAGCAAAAGTCCTCATTTCACAGACATCGAACCCCTGATTCTCCAGCATCGCCTTGGCTTCTGAGGGCTTCATGTAGCTTTCATGAGCATGGGAAATTGTTCTTTCAAGCCTGTTCAGAAAACCCAATTCATCCGATTCATGTAGTGTTAAGTCACCATAAACAAAAGATCCTTTTTCTCTCAGTACACGTGAAAACCTGGCCAGATACTGATCAGGATCAGTGAAGTAATGCATTGCACTCGTACAGATCACGGCGTCAAAGATCTCTTCCTTGAATGGTAGATGCTCAGCGTCTCCCAAGACCAGGTCGAAACGTTTCTTGCATGAAGACATTTTCTCTTTGGCGGTCTTCAACATTTCCTTTGAAAGATCAAGTCCTACTAGGTGCGTCTCAACTCTTTTCAGCAAATGAAGACTCGTTCTGCCAGTGCCGACACAGACTTCCAAGACAACCGAGTTCTCAGAGACTCTTACTGCGCCAACTATTGTGTCCACAATCTCATCGTCAAAGCCTTTACCAGATTTCCATGTTCTTCTCTTCTGCTTATCATAATTCTTGGACCTCTTTGAATAATATTCCTGAATGAGTTTCTTGCGGATGAAGATGCTCATCGGTTTCCTTCACTTTTCTTGCAGTTGCTAATGCTAAGCCAAGAGCCGGGTTTTTATCTTTTCCATCGGATCCCAAACCGCAAGGCTTAACCATAGCATTCCCAAATGTTAGCTGAGATGCTGTGAGGCTGGGCTTTTGGAAGCCATAGTCACGGAAGGGTTGACCAAGTACTACGGAAAAATTCTGGCTTTGAACGATTTGAACCTGAAAATAGGTGCTGGACATTGTGTCGGCTTCTTAGGTCCGAATGGCGCTGGAAAATCCACGACGATAAAAATACTGTGCAATCTGATTCGGCCAGTGCGGGGAAAAGCGTTCATTAACGGGCATGACGCGAACACTGAGTCGACAAGCGCGCTGAAAAACGTGGGTGCTTTGGTGGAAACGCCGGAGTTCTACAATTATCTGACTCCAGTTGAGGTTCTCAACTATTTCGGGAAACTTCGGGGTATGGCTGATCCTGATCTGAAAAAGAGAATTCAGCAAGTGCTGGAGATTGTTAAGCTTTCTGAATGGTCGAACACGAGGATTGGCAAGTTCTCGCGTGGCATGAAGCAAAGACTCGGTATTGGTCAGGCAATTCTGCATGACCCACCAATTCTCATCTTAGATGAACCCGCCTTGGGTCTTGACCCACGTGGAATGTACGAGATGAGGGAAATAATCAAAACTATGGTAAAGGAAGGAAAGACCGCTTTTCTGGCGTCGCATATGCTTCACGAAGTCCAAGAGACATGTGATCACGTAGCCTTGCTTGACAAAGGAAAACTACTTGCTTACGACAGCATCAGCAATCTTGAAACCCTCTTTAAGGCACGGAAAATTCATGTGGACCTTCTCCGACCGTTGAAGCCCACCGAGATTGACAGGATAAGGAAAATGGAGAAAGTGAAGACTGTCACTGCTGAAGAAAAAAGTCTAGTCATAAACATTGACGGAACAGAAGCTGACCAAGCTCAGTTACTGACCATGCTTGTCAAGGAGATGAGCGCCCCAGTAGCGTCCTTTAGGCCTTCGATGGAGGCGCTGGAGGATGTTTATCTTCAGCTTATCAAGGAGGGAAACTGACATGGCTAAAGACAAGTCTGACGATGTTGGCGCTCTGCAACACATAATCATAGTAGCACGGTATGAGCTTTTGAAACACTTAAGAAGAAAGCGTCTGCTGGCTGTGTTTGTCATCGCAGCCTTGGCCGGCTTGCTTCTAGTAGTTGTTCCATACGCTCTCAACGTGGTACTGCCGAAAGATGCGAAGTCTTGGGCTTCCACGTTTTTCAGCTTTGCCAATAGCTTGATAGTCATCGTCGGAGCTTTCTTTGCTGGTGATGCAATTTCATCTGAATATGAGCATAAGACTGGCTACGTGCTTTTTCCAAATCCTGTGAAGCGAACATCATTGGTTCTCGGCAAGTTCGTAGCCGCATTCATTTCAGCGTTGCTTCCGATCGGATTCTACTATGCATTAGGAGCAGGAGGCTTGCTGGGCATCTACGGCACCATCTCGTGGGAAATAGGCGCATCCTTTCTTTACGCTCTTCTGTATCTGCTCTGTGTGCTTGGATTGACGTTTCTGTTTAGTTCTTTACTGAAGAGCAGCATGGCTGCGACTTTGCTGTCTTTCTTCATGTTTATCTTCATACTGTCGATCGTGAGTTCGGTGATAACACTGGCAGGGGTTGAACCTTGGTTCATGCCAAACTACGCTGGGGGATCAACAACTCAGGTTATTAACCCACAAGAAGACACGGTCATGGAATTCCAAGGAAGCCCATTGAAGATATATCTATTCTATCCAAAGTTTCCTGCCAGCATCATCGTTCAAGCCGTCTATCTAATCGCAGCTCTGGCTCTGAGTATAGTGATTACTAACAGAAAAGAAATGACTTAGCACCTTCGCTCTTCCAAAGTCCTTCTTGCTTTTCACTCAGCTGTCTTTGCGAATCTTGTAAAGTCTGTTGACTCTTTCTATGGTGATTTTCGTGTTCAATATCTCTTCAGCAAGCCATATGTTAGTTTGCAAGTGTTCAGAAAGATCTCGTGTAAAGTATGCTGATTTTCCTTGGACTAGGGCCACGTATGGAATGAGCATGTCAGCTAGGTGCATATCGACTGTGGGCTTCTCGGAGATTTCTGCCGATAGTTTTTCAGCAGCTTCTTCTCCTACGGTTTCACTTGTTTTCTTCAGTTCTCCTATGGCGTCCCCTCCCATGATGGCGCCTGTATCAGTTTCAGCCCAAAGGACAAGTGAGCTGCCTTTCTGAAACGGATTCGATTTGTCATTCACTATCTGAACATCAGCTTTGAGACCTCTTTCATTGAGGTAATCGTTTGCCGCTTTTGCTTGGCGTTCCGCAACCTTCCT
>Ga0154709_128_pt3 | contig 18287 bp, 20 predicted proteins | sample Rifle2008BG13ft_FD_105569 | JGI IMG/M metagenome (GOLD analysis project Ga0154709, IMG submission 105569) | Candidatus Bathyarchaeota archaeon RBG_13_46_16b
TGTGGTTTGTGAACGCTGTTCTGCAGTATCTGAAGTATACGGGCGATTTCAATTTTGTTCGGGAACGATTGTGGGAAACACTGAGAACCATAATTGACAGCCACCTCAACGGAGCAGTTTTTGATATTCACGTAGATGGCGATGGCCTGCTTTCTCATGGCGGTCAATTGACATGGATGGATGCAGCTGTTGACGGCAAGGCTGTAACGCCGAGAGCTGGAAAGGCCGTTGAGGTTCAAGCGTTGTGGTACAATGCTTTGAGAATCATGGAGTTGCTGGCAAACAGGTTTGATGAGAAGGGAAAAGCAGAAAAGTATGCCGTAGCGGCTGAGAAAGCCAATAAAAGCTTTGAGAAATTCTGGAATCCAAAGAGAAATTGCCTGTTTGATGTCATCAGCGATGAAGGACGAGATGACTCCTTGCGACCAAACCAGATTGTGGCGGTTTCTCTTGATTTCAGCATGCTTGATGATTCTAGGAATAAGATAATTGTTGACTTTGTGCAGCGTGAGTTCTTGACACCGTTTGGTCTAAGAACACTTGTGAAAAATGACTCAAGGTATATGGGAGTCTATGCAGGTGATAGGCGAAGTAGAGACAGGGCTTATCATAATGGCACGGTTTGGCCCTGGCTGTTAGGGCCATTCAGTACAGCGTTTGTGAAGGTTAGGAGCCGAAGTGAGCATGAACAGGATTTTCTGAAAATCATGTTCAAGCAATTATTCAGTAAGCAGATTTTGGAAGCAAGCTTAGGAACGATCAGCGAGATTTTTGATGGCGACCCACCGCATATACTAAGGGGCTGCGTCGCCCAAGCATGGAGCGTAGCCGAACCATTAAGAGCTTATGTTGAGGATGTTGTGCAAGATAGGCCAAGATATGAGATGCAAATTCTGCAGGGCTTAAGATGAGATTGTTGTTCGCAGGCTTTCAGCTGCGGTCTCGGGCGTAACCGTGTTAATGTACATACCAGTGCTTTTCTCGAACCCGGCCCATATCGAGAGTTTCGGATAGACTTCTAGATGCCAATGATAACAGTTGCTGGTTTCTCTGTCTGTTGCTAGGTGGAAACCATAATTGTAGGGTGGATCATTCACTAATATCTTCAGTCCGTTGAGACATTTCTTCATGGTTCCTGCGAGAGACTTCACTTCCGTCTGTGAGAGCTCAAGCATGGCAGAGCCATGTTTCTTGGGTGCTATCCAGAACTCCATCGGATCAACGCTTGCATATGGAGTGAATGCTAGGAACTCGGAGTTCTCAAATACAAAGCGTGGTCCCTTGCGCTCCTTTTCAATGATGTCACAAAAGGCGCATCTCTTGTGCTGCTTCCAGAACTGTTTGCTTGCGTCGATTTCTTCTTGAACGATTCTCGGCACAATCGGTGTGGCGATTATCTGGCTATGCGCGTGCGAAAGTGAGGCACCAGCTTCCAAACCGTGGTTACGGAATATCGAAACATATCGTACGTAGGGTTTTGCCGACAGTTCCCGAAGCCTATCGATATACGCGTTGATAACGTACACAAGCTGCTGCATTCTCGCGTCCGCTGGGTGTTCATTATGATTTTGTGACTCCACTATGACTTCATGATGCCCGACTGCGAGGCCGAAACCGTCGGTCTTCACGATTTGCTTGTAGGTGAGTCTGCTTTCTGGAGGACTGAATGCTGGGTAAAGGTTTGGAATTGCTCTGATCATCCAGTTCTTGTGAATTTTGCCGTTTTCGTCTTGGGTTTTTCTGATTCTTTTGCCGTTTTCAAGATAAACCAGGACGGCTGGTGGCGTCATGTGCTCGTTACCCGGGCACATCGGACAGGTACTTGTCTTGGCTTGTTTTCTTTCGTCTTTTGCGAAGTCTGTGGGTCTTCGGGCTCGTTCGGTGGCTATGACGACCCAGCGGTTGAGTAGGTAATCTTTCCGTATCTCATTGTGTGGCATGGCATTGCTTCCAGTGAACCTACATCGATGATTGAAGGATTTAGAGTTTTCCAGATGTGTCTACAATGATCCAACGGAGAGTTCTGGATACCCGCGATTCTTGCTTTCTGAATAGGATTTTCAAGTTTAGACCGCGAGTATTGTTTTGGTGGTTGAGTTGAGGGAAGTGGCAAAAAAAGTTGGGCTTTCAGAGTCTATTGATGCGGATACTGTTGCCATAAGCAAGGATCACTATTTTGCCAACGCCTTTGTCGTTGATTTACCATTGGAAGCTGTGCCTGATCATGTTTGGCAAGACGTATTCGAGCGGGAGTGGAAGTCGGGCAGACGCTTGTGGGATAGGAAGTTGTTTGTGGTGGGTGAGAAGCTTAGGCTTGTGACCACGGTCAACGACATTGAGGACAAGCTTGACTGGGTTAGACAGGTCACAGAACGGACTAACAGGGACATTGATGAGTACAATCAAGAGGTTGCGGCTCGTGAAGCACAGATGAAAGATGATACGAGAAGTCAGGTGTTGAAGGAAGAGCAGACGAGCGTTGACATGATCAGGGACAATTTAAGAAAGAGGCTTGGCGCCTACTAGAGTACTGGCTGCTTAAGCGGAATGTTTCGAACGAAGACAGTTCGTGAAGTTGTTTATTTCCGTCTTTTCTTGAATATGTTGTCTAGGGTTTGCTCGAAGCGACAGGTGTCGCATAGGTGATCCTCTTTAGGTGCGGTTCTTCTTCCGCATTTTGTGCATTTCGTCTTCTGAACGTCTTTCTGTTAGAGAATAGTACTACTCGACATATAACCTCAAAGTTTAACAATGGTTTGCCGAATTAGATATTGTTTATGAAGCAACGACGCACGTGCTGAATTGATACTGGCTTAATCGAGCATTCAAACCAGTGAGAAATCTTAGCGGCTCTTGGTTACTAGGCGCAGCCTCAATCAAGTTAGCAGCTTAGTACAAAAGTGCACTACTTATCCAGCACTCTCCCCTTGCCAAAAGGAATGAAAACTCTTATTCTCTCCATCGAGGTCTCCAGAATGTTCTTCTGCTGTTCTCTCGCCATGTCTGCAACCAAGACGCGCAAGATATGTCTGAACATTTCCTTGCCATTCTGGTCTCCAGGAACAATGATAACCCATGCTTTTGCACGTTCCTTAACAGCGTCAACAGGTCCACCGACAAATCCAATCTCTCCTACATCGCTGACTACGATGCCCACAGCTATTCTGAGCGGGACATTTCGTATCCATTCACGTTTCCCGCTCACAGCAAATGCACCATGCGTTACGTATTCGCCTGATGGCCCGCTCTTGCTCAGTTGTTCAGGCTTAACCCAGTAGACATCGACACTTCCAAAGCCCTCTCGCCAGCCCCTAGAAAACGCTGCAGCAAACTCAGCCGCCTCACGAAGAACTTTGTCGCCAACTGGTTTCTTGCACGTTTTGATGACAACGAAAGGCGAACCGACGATATCAGCATGGAAAACAACGTCGTCTGGTTCTGTATATTTCTTAATCAGAACCTCATTGCTGACTGCGTCCTTGCCGGCTACGACCAAAAAACCCTCAGAAGACATAAACCATCTGAACTTCTCAAACCACTCCTTTTTCTCAAGCTTAAGCTTGGCAAGCTTGGCAGTCTGTTCGGCAGGTGTAACGCTCTGGGTAGATTCAGTCTTGCGAATCTTAGTCTCAGCTTCTGCGAGCTTTGCGCGTGAATCGTTCAACGCTACTCTTACGCCGGCCAGTTTTTGCTTGATACGCTTTCCGCGTTCAAAGAAGCGAGATGCATTTTCAAAAACTGTTGCACGCGTATCGAGACCAAACGATAGATCGTCAACCCGCACATTTGCTATCGAACCTTTTGTATCGAAAGACTCGAAGCAAAGACCATGTCCTGAAGCAGTCGCCTCAGTCTGAATCTCATGAGTGACTTCTTTCCAGTCTTTGCCACTCTGTTTACCCATTAAGAACTTGTCCAGCAACAATTGAAGCTCATTACAGTGGGCATAGATCACGTCGCCGACTTGCTTGTCTTTTTCTGCTTTGCCTTCAGTCTCAATCAAAACCTTTTCCTGCTCTGCGATGACACGTTTAAGCCTGTCGGCTTCACGCTTCAATTGGTCGATCTCCATGCTGACTGCTTCGTTTTCTGCGACAGTAGTTCTTGCATAATACTCATCCAAAGCATCATTGAAGCTGTTGGAGGAGTGAAACGTGAAGTCTGCTCCTTCATGTTTCCTGAGCCTAAAAGGAACGACATCAACGAAGCGTCCCACCCCGTCCAATATGATACCCGGCTCCAAAGGTCTATCAGTCACTTGCAGAGTCAAATCCTTCAGGCAATTGAAGATAGCCTCGGCTTCATCTTCACTTATTGCATTTGAAAGCTTGGTCTTATCGATACCTGTTCTCAGCAGAACCTCTTCTGCGTTAGCTCCGCCAATGCTTAGAAGTCGGGTAACCGCTCTGACGACTTCAATGCTGCTGAAATTCTTCAACCCATCATGAAATTCTTGCCAAGTGATTTTCAAGGGATTCTGTGCTTTGGAAGGCGCAAAACTGAATGTTTCACCGCGAAGAACATTTCTGTCCCTCATTCTCATGTAAGCCAGTGCTTGCAAGATCTCGCCGTTCCCACCTACAAGAATGATGTTGCCATCACCGAAAAGTTCCAAAACAAGCAACAACTCACCTGCCTTCGTTCTAAAATTGAAAATGATCGTGCGTTCAAATTCGTGTTGTCCGATGCTCGTCAGCCAAGCGTTTCGCAAGTATTTTCTTAAGGCCATGCAGAACGCGGGCGGCGTTTCAGGCTTTCCCACAGCATACGACGTCAGATGCAGTCGCCTGCCAGCCTCAAGCACTAGGTAGATTGCAGGCTTGTCCGGTTTGTGAAGCTTCAAGAGCAACGTCTTGCCATTTAGCTGGTAGACATTGTTGACGCGAGACCCCACTATCACCTCTTTCAACTCGCGAACAGCAGCTGCAACGTCGAAACTTGTGAACTCTCTCTTGCCCAACTTCCCACGCGCAAAAGGTATAACACAAAACACTATAAATAGGCAACTTTAAATCTAAAATCAAGTATAGACTGCAAAGGCGCTGAAACAAAGATGAAACCACTGGAAAAGGTCTATTGGCTGAGGCTCCTGTTGGGCATCATCGCTGCACTCGTGTGTGCAGGCTACGTCGTAGTGACCCATGAGATTCCACCAGCCTTAGACAAATTTCAAATGAACACCTTTTTCAATAGTGCATCCATAGCGATAGTCATTTATTTGATGTCCTACTATGCTGTGAAGTTCAAATTCCAAAGCGTGGTACAGAAGCCACAGAAGCTCGCCACAACCGGAATAGGTGTATACTTGCTTTCATGGATAGTCGTCTGGGCTCTACTCTACACCATAATAGTGGGGAGGCTCAGTCCTCTTCCTCTTTGAGAAAGTTCTCCATCGTAACTTGGCTTTGGTCATCTTTAACGGTTTCAACTTTCTCTTTATTGTCTGGAGTGCCGTTAGCATTTGGAAGGTCAACGATGTTGATCCTGCTGAGCACCCGCATGCAATCGGCCCAAGCTGAAAAGTAGCCGCGGTCAAAATCCCCATGAAGCTTGCTGCCTACATGCTCCAGAAACTCGCGCCTATAGGCGTGCAATGCAGCCTTGTCACTCAGATCCAGCTTGGGGAAAAACGCGTAAGCGTCGCCGTTCGTCTTGCGTGAAAGAAACATGCCGTACAAAGCCCTGAAAAAGCCCCTGTTCCATTCAGTCTTCTGCATTTTCTGCGTGATTCTATCAAGCTCACGCTCAGCTTCCGTAAACTGCCTATTGGCTATGAGCTGAAAGTATCTTGTGACCAGAGCTGATGGTATAGGCATCGTTAACGACCACGAGGCTTCATCTTGTCCTCTTCAGTAGCGTCCTCTATACCATTCTCAGTTACTTTAAAGATTTCCTCTCCTTCAGGCAAATATGGGCTTGAAACCAGTCGAGCTATGCGCACAGGGCCATGCGCCGCTCTACGCAAGTAAACACGTGTGTGGCTCGTGTGACCGACGATGTGTCCTCCGATTGGATGAACTGCGTCGCCAAAGAACACATCTGGCTTGGCCATCACCTGATTCGTCACAACTGCCACAGCGTTGAAAGCTCTGGCTAAGCCGATGAGCTTGTGCATGTGCTTGTTCAGTCTCTGCTGTCTAGGAGCCAACATTTCACGACCGATGTACTCGCTTCTAAAATGTGCCGTCAAAGAATCCACAATGATCAGTTTCACGTTGTTCTGTTTGATCACTTCATCAGCGTTGTCAAGCAGAAACGCTTGGTGATCAGACGTGTAGGCCTCAGCATAGATGATGTTCTTGACCACCTGCTCAGGGTCTAGTCCCAAATGCTTAGACATGGACACAATTCTCTCGGTTCTGAACGTGTTCTCAGTGTCGACGTACAAAGCAGCACCGTTAAGTCCGCCCCGTTCAGGAGGCAACTGGACGTTCACGCACAGCTGGTGACAGATTTGGCTTTTCCCAGTTCCATATTCACCGTAAAACTCGGTTATGGTCTGTGTTTCCATCCCACCGTCAAGAAGCCTGTCCACGACCTTGCTTCCACTCGTCAGGCGCAGGACACTCTTCCGCAGCCTAAGCAGTTCATCTGCCCTAATGAAAGAAACGCCAATCGAAGAACGTGCAGTCTCAATGACTGAAAAAGCTTTCTTTTCACTTATGCCCACAGGCTCAAGCTCCCTGGCAGTAGCCATGGCCAGAGACTCGATCGTGTGATACCCTAATTCCTTGAGTTTCTGAGCTGTAGCAGGTCCTATACCGGGTAAATCCTCTAAGAACTCGTATTTCTTCTTGCTACCAGCATCCGCTTTCTCTGTCGTCTCTTCACGTTCTTCAGACATCGACCATTTCCTCGCTACTCACAGCGCATAAGACAGTAAAAAACAGGCTGTATTTAAAACACGCGAAGCAACATGGTTTCCAGTCTATGGAGAGATAGGTTAAAGTGAAGAACGCATTGCTCAAAGTGTTTGCAGAGAACTCTCGAAATTCTTCACTTTCGGAGGATTCTTGCCCTGAGCCAGCAGAATAGTGTGTCCTTCCTCCGCTAGACGTGATGCCTGTATTTCCACGCCGCCCATGAACTTCTCGTTTAGGCTACCATCATCATTGATGACTCGCCAATACGGTGCCACCTGCTTTCGCCCGATCTTCAAGTCCTCTTCAGCAGTTTCGGCGGATACCCAGAGAAAGATCTCTGGTGTAAGTGGGCAAGTGTATGCAGCACAAAAGTCTTTCGCTAGCTTGTCCATGATTTGGGTCACCGTGACCAGTTTTCCTTTCTCAACTTTGCGCAGCAGTCTATCAACATCCACTGGTTTCGGGATCAGCATCTTTCCCTTTGGAGTGTCAACAATTCTTGGCTTCTCAGCTTTTTCCAGTCTTTCTCGCGACGGCCTGAGTGATCTCATATATAGCACTTGCTATTATGTGTCCTTAAATTTTTCGGGTGGCACAAGACAAGACATAAGTACACGGGGCCGTCCATAAAAATCAACAAAATTTGAGGGAGAAGAAATGGACACTGCAAAGATCGAGGAAGTTGCCTTCAACATCTTGAAACAAGCGGTGATATACTTGCCAGACGACGTGAGACAAGCATTGAAAAAAGCTTACGCGGAAGAGACAGAGACGGGTAAGATTCAATTAAAAGCCATTCTAGATAACATTGAGCTTGCCGAGAAGAGCCAAGCGCCAGTGTGCCAAGATACTGGTACGATAATCTTCTATGTGAAAGCAGGCGACAAAGCGAAAAACCTCGGAAAAGTCGAGGAAGCATTGATAAAGGCGACGAAAAAGGCTACGGCAGAAGTTCCCTTACGTCCTAACGCCGTAAACCCCTTCACCGGAAAGAACAGCGGAGACAACACTGGACGTAACATACCGTTCGTGAACTGGGAAATCACGTCAGGAAGCGACATAGAAATGACAGTGATGACAAAAGGAGGAGGTTCCGAAAACGTCTGCATGGGCGGAATGCTAGTCCCAGGCGAAGGAATAAGGGGACTTAAGAAATTCGTCGTTGACACTGTCATAAAAGCAGGAGCCCAACCTTGTCCACCGACCATCCTTGGTATCGCAATCGGCGGCGGAGCCGACATTTCAATGAAGCTCGCCAAGAAAACCTTGCTAAAACCCTTGACCGAACACAATCCAGATCCCGAAATAGCGGCACTTGAAAAGGAGATTTATGAAGCGGCCAACATGACAGGAATTGGTCCCATGGGACTAGGCGGAAAAACCACGGTCCTAGGCGTGCACGTAGACTTCGCTTTTAGGCACCCAGCGTCTTTTCCAGCTGCAGTCGCCTTCAACTGCTGGGCTTCAAGAAGGGCTTCAGCGTTGATCAAGGCAGATGACACCGTTGAATACTTGACTCGTAAGTTGAAAGGGTAAGGTGAAGAAAATGGCAGTCTATAAACTGAAAACACCAATCTCGGAAGCTGACATTCGCAAACTGAAAGTAAATGATGTGTTGTACGTAACTGGAACGATTGTGACTGCGAGGGATCAGGCTCATCGAAGAGCCTTGGAGTATTTCAAGGAAGGAAAGCCACTGCCCCTCAGCCTAGAGGGTTTAGCAGTCTTTCACTGCGGACCAGTCATGAGCAAACAAGGTGACAAGTGGATCGCGGTGGCGGCGGGACCGACTACAAGCACCAGAATGGACATTTTCGAGGACGAGTTCATAAAGAACTTCAAGGTTCGTGTAGTCATCGGTAAGGGTGGAATGGGCAAAAGAACAACAGACGCCATGGCGAAATACGGTGCGGTCTATGGTGCCTTCACGGGTGGCGCCGCAATATTGGCTGCAAAAGCTATCAAGAACGTTAGAACCGTTGAATGGTATGACCTTGGCATGCCTGAGGCCATGTGGGTTTTTGAAGCTGAGGAATTTGGTCCCCTTACGGTTGCAATTGATTCGCACGGGAACAACCTGTTCACTGATGTTCAGAAGACCGTTGAAGAGAACAAACAAAGGATTTACCAGAAACTTGGCTTGTCGCCATAGTTTCAATTCTCCATTTTTCTGCTTTGTCTTAGTTAACCCGAATATTGTTTAGTGTATAGTAATATTTAATACTCTGCCTGACTACCCGAATAAGCGGTAGACCAGAGCATGTTCAAGAACTACAGAGACAAAATAGCCCTTTCAGGAATCACAGTGCTAGGAGTAGGCGTAGCCCTGCTGATTTTCACATTCATAAGCACCTACGGATTCCTAACCCAGAGCCTCCAGATCATCACCTCGCAAGATCTTGTACAAACCTTCGGAGAAGCACTGGCGCCCTTAATCGCTACGTGCATAAGAGTAATGTATCTTGGTGTGATGGGCTGGATAGGCTCGCTCATAACGATAAGAGGCGTAACAATTATCACAAACGCACCTAAGCTTGAAAGCCTTATTCCTCAAAAGCCAATGACCAGTCAGCCAAGTCCGGCGCCGCTGGAGTCAGTGAGTACTCACCAAAAGGAAACTGCGCCATCTGAACCAGAAATGGCAGTAATGCCTCCAGAAGATGCTCACCAAACAAAGAAAACACGAAACAGCACGGCACACCGAGAATCATCTGACTAAAGACTCGCCTGCAAGTTAGTTGGAGAACAGAGAGCCAATGAACATTCCGATCCGAACAATAGGCATTGCTACAACGGTTTTTTGGACAATTCTCATACTTTTCTCTGTTTCTGTGGCCTATTCTGTTAAGGACTTGCAGTTTGGCTTTGGAGAGCCTCAGATCGGCATGAGTTTAGACAACAAATTGGTTTTTTCGTTGCCGATAAACGTTACAAACAAAAGCTACTACGGCATAGGTGTATTCAACGTGACAAGCATCGTCTTAGACGAAGGCGGTTCCATAGTAACACAAGGATCATCGGTGATGCCACTCATAGAGAAAAATCGAGCGGTGACCTTTTTCCATAATCTGACCTTGGACATAGGCAACTTGCTGCAACGCAATCAAAGCTACCTGTTCAATGATACACAATTGAGTGTCGTTGAATGCGTCAGTATGAAACTCGCTGAAATCATCCCTGTCCAAGCTTCAGGCAACTTCTCAATTCCTTGGGGCGCGCCATTGCACAATTTCACGCTAGAGCAACCAAGGTTTCCTGCGTTCAATCTCACTCACATTCAGGTTGAAGTACCACTGACTTTTGAGAATCATGCGTCTTTCGGTTTCAGCGGAGACGTGAGGATACGCATGTACAATAACGCTGGCGTGCTAGCAGGCTCAGGGGATACTGCAATAAGTGTTCCTCAGAACTCACATTACAAGGGAAGCGTCGAGTTTTGGGTTATGGCATCCGCGATTTCCTTGAGCGGGCGGTTAGAAATCGAGCTTCAGACACCCTTTTTCAGTTATGGACCACAGGTGATTGTGTACGGCTAATCAAGTGGTGAGTTCAGGATGAATCTTCGGAAAATCGGGGTTAGAGCCCTGAAGGCAGCGGCCAAGGGCATTCTTGTATATATTTTGTACTTTGTTTTGTCGTTGTTTTTGGCCCCGTTTATGGAGATGGTTCCGACTCTGCAGCAATCGATTGAAGCTTTTGTCACGCTTTACCTGATTTTGATGGTCATCGGCGACTTCTTGGCCGATACGATTTATCACTATTTTTTTGGAGCGGGCAAGTCGTTGTTCGTGATCTTCTATTTGATTCTATCACTGAAAAGCGGAGTCGTGAGCACAGCATTTGGGAGTATAAACTTGCTTGTTGACCTGCGTCTGTTTCTTGTGATCGCCATGCTTTTGAGCTTATTAGGGTTAGCGAGATCGGTTTTTCAAGCAATAAACTTCATGAACGAAAAAGCGAGCATCACAGTTAGTTTATAGTTTTTTCGTCATCATGTAAGCGTCTTCGCCGTCTGCATAGTATCCATGCACGGTGCGTGCAACGTCAAACCCAAGCTTCTTGTAAAGGCTGACTGCTGAATCATTTGTCACTCTTACCTCTAGAAAACACTGTTTCGCCTTGTAGAGCTTCATCGCTTCCATTGCGCTGATCACGAGAGCTTCTCCAACGCCTTTTCTTCTATGATCATGCACCACAGCTACTGAGACCACGTGGCCCTTCTTGATCACGCCGCCCAAGCTTAGGTTTGACAAGCCAACTTCAATGCGGCACATTATGTAGCCGACGATTTCGTCGTTTTCTTCTGCGACTGTGAACGTTTCTGGGAATTTCTTGTACAAATCAACAAAGAAGGAATCTGTGTAGTTCTCAGGCAGACAAATGCGGTTGATCTCCATTACCGTTTGCAGGTCGCTCAAGGCGAATTTTCGCAGTCTAAAGGTTTGCTGCAAGCTTTCACGCACCATTCGCTTCAAGACGTTCAGTTTTAGCGCTGTCTAAACGCGTCTCTGTATTTAACCGCTTCCAGTAGGAGGTAGCTGTTTTTCCTCGGTTGTCTTGACGTTTGGCAAAGTGAGGTTGCCGTGCGGAATGGCCCAGACTCTGGCGTTCTTGCCAGCGATGTTTAAAGCCTCGTTCAGCGCGTCATTCACAGCCCTTGCAGTCTTCAACCTGAAAATGTTCGTTGCATAGTAGTCCGGCATAGATGAAACGAGTATTATCTGATGATTCTGAAGCGCCTTCAACAGGCAGTATGCCTTGTGTCCGCCTAGGACAAAGTTTCTTCTGATTTCCCGCTCAACCGCCTTCAAGTCTCCGTACTTGACCATCCAGTCATAGAAAACCTGGTTTCCATGCCCCTCAGGGCACTCAGCGACTAGAACTATCACGCCGCCTCGCTTAACAACTTCGAGCGCGTTGTCAATACCCTTGTAGGCTTGGAACAGGTTCACGTCCGCGGGGTTTCCGCCTGAGCTCACCACGACTACGTCTGCTCTACGATCCACTTCTACACGATACATTTCGTCAACAAGCCTGACTCCTTCCATGAAAGCCTGTTCCAAATCGCCTGCAAAAGCCTTAACAAGTTCACCCTTGCTATTGGTCACAATATTCAGCGTGAAGTCAACCTTGGCCATCCTTGCTGCTTCCATCATGTCCTCATGAACGGGGTTGCCCTCTAGAACGCCTGTCCGCGCGTTTACGTCCAAGAGCATCGCATGATCCTGTTTTATCGTTTCCTCACCTGAAACGCCAGGCATGACGCTTTTTCTTCCTCCGCCATAACCAGCATAATAGTGAAAACAAATATCACCAGTGATAATCCTCACGTCAGCCTCAGCGAAAACACGGTTCAAATAGACTTTCGTTCCATGCTTCTGAGTGGTGCCTGCGTTAATTAGATTTGAAGCCTTGCAGTCGTGACTGATGATCTCGACGCGGTTGACTGTTTCCTGACCTAAAAGCGTAACAGCTTCTTCCGGCTTGACGGCCCTGTGTGTTCCGCAGGCAAAAATGATTCTCAGATTCTCGTCTTTTATTCCCGCAGCATTCAGTTCGTTGAGCAATGGCGTGATCATGAACTCGCTTGGCGTAGGCCGAGTTGCGTCGTCAACCACTATCGCCACTTTGCTTTCAGCCTTGACTATCTCGCTTAAGTGTTTGGAGCTGATGGGTTCCCTCAAGGCTCTTTCGACTTCGGCTTTGGCGTCTGGCACGCCAGCTTTCTCTTTTGGTTCAATTGAGCCTAGGAAGTTTCGGGTTGGAACGCGTACGCAGATCTCTGTTTTTCCATAGGGAAGCCAAACGTCAACCATCAACTATCACTTAGATAGTGAAACACGCGACAAGAATTTATTAAGCCTTGCCAAACGTGCTTGAAAGCATCACAAGCTCTTTAAAATGAGAATCCATAATAGATATGCTGTGAGGAATGCGATATGTCAATTGATAAAACACCTGCAAAGAACGAGGTTTTCTTCACGTGGTTTAATCATTATGCCGGAGTGACTATTAAAACGCCTTCAAAGACGCTGATAATAGACCCAGTCGACGTGAAGCAAAAAAATTTCCGGAACATTGACGCGATCCTAATCACGCATGAGCATTATGATCATCTGGACCAAGCCTTGATTTCAGAAGTCTACAAGACTAATCAATGCATGGTTGTTGCTGACCCGACCTCTGCAAAAAGACTTCGAAACACTATCCCTCAAGACAAACTGAGCATAGCCCAGAAAGGTTCGGAAACTAAGCTTGGCGAGGTATCGGTGAAAGTTGAAAAATCTAATCACCCGCCAGCGACGAGCCCAGTGTCCTTCATAGTAACGAGCGAAGATGGGGTCAAAATCTTTCACACTGCAGACAGCCTTCCATTCCCAGAAATGGTGGCTATAGGTGAAAAAGAGAAGCTTGATGTTGTTTTCTGCACAGTCGGAATTGCACCGGGCACGTCACCAGAAACCGGAGTAGACATTGCCAGGCTGACAAAACCAAAGGTGGCCGTTCCCTATCACACGGGTTCGCCAGCAGATCAGAAAAGGTTCGCAGAGCTGTTGAAGAAGGAACTGCCGAAAATCACTTGCCTTGTGCCTGAAGTTGGCAAAATCTACCAAGTCTCCAAGAGGTCGTGAGAACATGCCAGTCAATAGGATCGATGAAAACGCCAAGTTTGAACTCTGCAAAATCCTGAGCAAGATCGGCGCACTCCAGTTTGGCGCCTTCAAACTCACGAGCGGAAAGATAAGTCCTTACTACGTTGATCTGAGGATAGTGCCAAGCTTTCCAGACGCCTATCAGAGAGTCTGCAGTTTGTATGTAGACTTCATAAGGCAGGAGATTGGCAACAGAGACTTCGATAGAATAGTCGGTATCCCCATTGCGGGCATACCTTTTGCTGCCTTGACTGCTTACAACTTCAAGAAACCGTTTTTCTACATCCGCAAGGGTGTTCGCCTACACGGAAGACAAAGAAGAATCGAGGGAGTACTTGCGCCCGGAGACCGTGTGTTGTTGATAGATGATTTGGTGACGAGTGGACTGTCACTGAGAAAGACTGCGAAGATCATAAAGGCAGAGGGCGGAATCGTGAAAGACGCCGTTGTACTCTTAGATCGCCAGGAGGGCGGAAGCGAAAAGCTTGGGAAAGAGGGAATAAAATTGCATGCCTTGGTTAATATCAGCGAGATAGCTAGGAAGCTGTGTGAACTTGAAATCTTGGATGAACAACAGACAAAGACGATACTGAAACAGATTAAGAAGAAACGAAACGGTTGAGAGTGAGAGAAAAAGAGGCTGCTACTCGTAGAATATTAGACTCTGTTCTTCAAGTATTCCGTGAAGCTTGTGCACTGCGTCATAAACGTCCTCTTCTTTCTTGGCGCCTGTGCAAACGAGTTTTCCACTTGCAAACAGCAAGATAACAACTTTGGGCTCGTCCATCCTGTAGATCAAACCTGGAAACTGCTCCGGCTCATACATAGTCTTCCCAAGACTGTACGCTGCCTTCTCCAAATCTATCATTCCACCTAGAATTCCAGAAGCCACTATATTCTGTATTTTCAGTTCTGGCTTGCTGATGATTATTATTCCACCCTTTTTCAATTCCCTGACAACTTTCATAACAGCGCTGCGTGATTCTTTTTCGGATTTTGCCCCTGTGCAAACCATTTTTCCAGAGTTAAAAATCAACGTGGCTGTTTTTGGCCTTTTAAGCCTGAAGACTAGGCCTGGAAACTGTTCAGGTCGGTATTCGACACCAGGATAACCCTTAACGACGGCGTTCAGGTCGACTCTTTGGTTCAACGTGGCAGAAGCGACGACGTTTTCGATTTTTATGATAGCTTTAGTCTTGGGCATAGGTTACCACTTCTTCATTGTAGTGAATGCTTAAATACTCTTTATAAAACCTTAGGTAGGTACATTTTCCGTCTAGGTAGGGTATTTTCATTTTCTCTTTCTGAAGAGCTTGCCACCATCGCTGTATTCGCCAGTGACAAACTCAAACCCCGCCTCGATGAACTTGCATTCTAGGGTAGATTAGTTTTCTTTGTTCGTCTTCTCCATAGGGAGTAGGCCACAATCATCACTGTGGCAAGTATTGCTGCGGTCATTGGCCAGAACCACCACTGATTCCACAGTGCAACAGCTACGTCAATATTCTCATAACGGTCACCGTTTTTCGTGTTAAATATGTTGTATTCATCATCAGCATTGCTGAGAGTTCCTATGACCGTGACATTCTCCCAACAAGTGATCGTATAAGAATTACCAGCACCATTCGTAAGCTTGAGCGAGCAATTATTACCCAGCGTTTTTGCTTCTATCATGACTCCGCTGGGGCCATATGTGCTATTTCCGATTTCTATCGCGCATCCTCCTCGGTTGTTGTAGATATGAAGAGCAGACAAGTGAACGTCGTTATGCAAAATGTAGACTCCTCTTCCATCGTTGCTTTCACTTTGTATGGAAGATCCCAAGAAATACTCATTTGACCATATTCCATCACCGTGGTTTCCGTAGGAATGGAAATTCACTAGTTGAAGACCACCACCAGTGCAAAAAGAGATACCTTCTATCGAAATGCCATCTCCATTGTTACAGTAAGTCAGGGTATTCACAACAACCGAATCGTGAGGCCCGCGCATCGTAATACCGTTTCCATTATTGAAACATGAGCGGACGTTAACCCACATACTCTCCATGGCATCTGTCGGAGAACCTACATCCGCAGCATTTGCCCACTCAGAGTAGATACCGTCACTTCCACAGTTTCTGACCTCAATGTTGTCCAGCGTGTATCGCTTTCCATACAGTTGAAAGCCACATCCAGAGCCGTTGTTATTTGCCCTGTTTCCGTCGTATACTCCTCCAGTGAACTCCACATCTTGGACTCCGTCTGTAGAGTTCTTTCCAGTCAAGTTGTCGAAATCGTAGGATTTCACCAAATCCGTGTTCGCATTGTTTGCTAGAGTTATTTGTCCATCTAACTGTAAAATCGTGTAGCTGTGAACTATTAGAGGGTTAGTGATTTCTATGTTCCCAACGATCAGGATTTTCTCTTTCCATGTCCGACCACTCGTTAAACCAGACAAAGCATTGTTGATTATCATACTTGCGTTTGAACCATCACCCCAAGGGAGACCATAAGCATCCTCGGCATAGTACGTTGAACCATTTCTCCAAATCGTGTAACTGGACTCAAGGTGGAGCGATTGTTCAGCGTAAACCGATTGACTCGATCGCGGAGTTAAGAGAAACATGGATGAACCCGCTGCAGCCGCTGAAATAATGCATAGCGCTAACATCATACCAACAAGTTTCCTTGCGTGCCGCGCACCTAAAGCAGAGTCGAATGATTCTTCACTCATATTCACTCCAACTCCTTGTGCGTGCTTTTCGTGCTTTCATAGGCTCATCATACTATGTGCAATCGTTCGATTCTTAACATTTGTGTGCACAGACAGAGAACGTTGTAAACGACAATGAACAGAACCGTACACAAACGTGGCTTGATGACAATAATTAAGAGCGCGCGCTCTCTCTCCTCAAAGGCACTATCCAAGCACCGGACTAAAGGTTTGCCGGAATAGGTCCTGAAGAAGGTTTTAGGCAAGGCAAACAAAAAAATGGGTTTTGCTGGAGATCTCGCCACGGATTTTGGAGTACATTACTATTATTGTATAAGTTTATATAATTGTCCGCTCATATTAGAAGCAGTCAAACCTAAAAGGCGATGAGAGATGACAACAAAGGTAATCCACGAACCGCAGCTCGACACTATCCTGATGGTTGAAAAAGCTATCAAGGAAGCTGAATCCTACCCGACCAAGAAAACGCTTCTGCAAAGCCTTCCAAAACAAATCCAGTACCAAACCTTCAACCGCATACTCGAATACCTCGAAAGCTCCAACAAAATCGTAATCGACTGCCGTAAAATAGTCTGGACGTTTCCAGACAACCCAAAACTGAAAAAACTGCTCGAGGCAAGCGTCAAGCTCAGATAAACTCGTTCTAACTATAACCGAATCTTTTCTCATACTTCTTATGATCCAAAACCTCCAAAACAACGACGGCAACACCCGACTCGTCAGCAACAAGCGTATAGATCAAACGTGTTCTGGAATCCAAATTAAACTTGTACAAATTGTTCACCCCATACTTCTGAACTAGTACCTTGGAAGCTTGCGCTTCTCAACCCGTTGCCCAGCAAACATATTCTCCTTCAACACATCCAACCCAGAATTAAGAATCTTCCAGAGATAACTACCATCCTTCAAAGAAGAAGTGAAAACGACAGTTTCCCCACTCGCCTTAACACAAGAAGGCTTCCTCGACATGACCGAGCCCTCACCCTTCAAGGTAAAGGTCTTCACAATATCAGCTTATAACATATCGCCCTGTTCTCTCGCAAAAAAATCCAAAGCAACCTAGGAAAAGATAAGGACGATAAAGACACCCAAGAACAGAAAAAGAGGGGTTTTATGGAGTGCAGAGTACTCTTAGCTTGAAAACCGATAGTAACAGTTTCGGCACAGATATCGCTGCACTTCTCCGAAACGCATGTAACGGATTCCATCTTTGAACACCCGCTGATTACCACACTGAGGACACTTGACAACTCCTGGCGTCTCCATCATGATTCACCTCCGGACATGGATTCCCTCAAAGATAACCAAACTCTCGAAAAAAGAGGGGTCGCGGGAGACGTCGCCACTGCTGATTGTCTAAAGTCTTAGGTAGGAGGTTTTCCGTTTAAACAGAAGTTTTTGCAGGCAACGGTCTTCCCGTTTGGAAAGATGATTGGAAAAGCGATGGGTCACGGAGGTTCGACGCCCAGAATCCGCCGAACCCTCAAAGCCCTACACTCGTACCCGCACCCCCTTGAGCGCCAAACGCCCAGACTTAGGTTGCTCCCTCCCGGGCCTGGCCGGATTCGCCTGGCAAACACTGAAGACGGCTCCCCTACGGATGCCGCTCAATGATCGTCAGCCCCAAGGGACGGATAGTCAATGCTTCGGAAATAGAGGTTTCAGCGACCTTAAACGCCTCATCCTCCGCTGTCAGCCCGTCCTATAGAGGGTTTACGGTACAGAGGACCCCTACCCCCCCGCCTAAGACCCACCGCAAAGAACAGTCTAACACTAAAACTATAAAACTTTACCCCAAACCAACCCAACCAACGACGACGCGCTTCATGGAAAAGAAGCTTGATTTGTGTATGCTGGATTCAGCATAGTCAGCATTCAGGTATAGGCATAATCGGAATCGAGTATACGCCCCTTATGCTGTAGACAAGAGGACAACGTTTTAGAATGCGTAATGCTTCTATTGCCTGCTAAGGTTGATGAGTTTTTGTCAAGAAGAGAAAAGAAAGCTACAGGTTTAGAGCAGCATAAAAAACTACAGAGAGAGAAAGACCAGAAA
>Ga0154709_115_pt2 | contig 16673 bp, 15 predicted proteins | sample Rifle2008BG13ft_FD_105569 | JGI IMG/M metagenome (GOLD analysis project Ga0154709, IMG submission 105569) | Candidatus Bathyarchaeota archaeon RBG_13_46_16b
CCTGTAAGGTTGGTGAACCTCAAAAACAAATACTACATCCGTCAATATTCTATTCTCCGTTCCTCTACTCAGCGAGCCGGTTATTTCTGGTTTACTATCTAGGCTTTTGATGTTGTGAATTATGCGATTACTGCAGACAGCGTGCGCTTAGCGCTGGCTTTTTCATCTTACTAATGGATGTTCTTATCTTTTGGTGTGCTTGTTCGAGGCCTTTTCTAGAGCGATTACGCCTGGCAGCTTCTTGCCCATTAGAAACTCTATCAATGCTCCGCCTGCAGTGCTTATGTAGGAGATTTTGGCGGTCAAACCAAATTTCTGCAAAGCGCCTATCGTGTGTCCCCCTCCTGCCAGCGAGAACGCCTTTGAATTAGCGATTTCCTCCAAGATCCTTCTAGTTCCGAAACTGAATTTGCTGTTCTCGTAGACTCCCATGGGACCGCTTACTACAATTGACTTCGCATCTCTTATTATCTTCGAGTAATCCTCAACGGTTTTCGCTCCAATGTCCAATATCGGATAATCAGTTGGAAGTTTTTCAATCACGATCTCTTTCCGTTTCCCGCCAATTTCAATGGCCACATCCTTTGGTGTCCTAATCTTGCTAGGATTTTTCTGTTCAAGTTCCTTTATGCCTCGTATCAATCCCACGAGTTTCTGCTGCTTCAGGAACTGCACGTTTGGTTTGCCTAGGTCTATGCCCTTCGCCGCCATGAAGACTTGACAGACAACGCCGCCGGTGAGTACGTGATCCGCTATTTCATTGTCTAGTACATACTTGGATATTTCGAGAGAGTCATCCGCCTTGGCGCCTCCTAGAATGAATATGCATGGATTTTCCGGGTTTTCTAGGATCTTGCTTAATGATTTCAACTCTCTTTCCATTATGCGGCCTGCCGCGCTTTGCAGAGTGACCGTGAAGCCTACGATCGAGACGTGGGCTCTGTGTGCTGCTGCAAAAGCATCGTTAACGAACAAGCTTGCTAGAGGGCTCAAGTTCCTGACCAGTTCAGTCTTTGCATGTTCCTCGGGTGTTCCTTCCTTGGTCTCTCCGGGAAACATCCTAACGTTCTCTAGAACAAGAATCTCGCCGGCCTTCAGTTCTTTGATCTTGTCTTTGGCTTTCTTGCCGAAGATGTCATCAACATATTTGACCGGTTTTCCAAGGGCCTTGCTCAGAATTTCTGCGTGCTGTTTCAGCGTTGTGAAGTCTGGATCACCTTTTCGTCCTTGGTGTGCCAGAATCACCACCTTGGCCCCTTTCTCCGCAAGTTCTTTTATCGTTGTTTCGCCGTGCGCTCGGATTCTGGTGTCTTCTAGGATTTTCTTGGTTTTCGGATCCACTGGCGAGTTGAAGTCAACTCGGACCAGAACCACTTTGTCCTTGACTTTCACATCGTCCAGAGTCAGATACTTGGCCATTTGCTTCACTTCTGTTTGGCAAGCGAAAGAAAGCTGATGTTTACTTCGTCTTGGTGTTTGACGTTAGAACCCTGCTTTCTTGCCTACTAACTCTATGAGTTCAACCATGCGACATGAGAATCCCCATTCGTTGTCGTACCATGCGAGGACTTTAACAAAATTGCCTCCTAACACCATTGTCGATTGTGCATCAAATGTGGCAGACCATGTGCTGTGGTTGAAGTCGGAGGAGACAACAGGGTCTTCAGTGTACGTTAGTATGCCCTTCAATGGCCCTTCTGCAGCTTTCTTGAATGCGGCGTTGATTTCTTCTTTTGTCGTGTTCTTCTCTAGCACACATGTTAGATCTACAATGGAAACGTTTGGCACGGGGACTCTCAACGCTATTCCGTTCATTCTTCCTGCAAGCTCTGGCAAGACGAGGGTTGCGGCTACGGCTGCGCCCGTGGTAGTGGGTATGATGTTTATTGCACCTGCTCTAGCGCGGCGGAGATCAGAGTGGACTAGATCTTGGATTCGCTGATCGTTCGTGTAAGCATGTGCCGTGTTCATTAAGGCCTGTTTCAAGCCAAAGCTCTCGTGCAAGACTTTTGCCACGGGTGCCACGCAGTTGGTGGTGCAGGAAGCATTTGAGAGTATGTTGTGTTTTTCATGATCATATTTGTCATCGTTTACGCCCATCACTACTGTTAAGTCCGGGTTCTTTGCAGGCGCAGAAATTAAAACTTTTTTTGCTCCAGCTTGAAGGTGCAGTGAGGCTTTTTCCCGATCTGTGAACAGGCCCGTGGACTCCACCGCCAGGTACACGCCCAGGTTTTTCCATGGCAATTGCGCTGGGTCGCGTTGAGCCAGCGTCATGAGTCTTTTTCCTTTCACAACTATGGCGTCTTTTTCAGCTTCAATAGGGAAGGGTGCTCTTCCGTGAACTGAATCATACTTCAAAAGGTGCGCTAGCGTCTTGGCGTCTGCTATGTCGTTAACCGCGGCAAACTCGATCTTGGCATTTCTTTCTATAGCTGCTCTGAACAGAAGGCGCCCAATTCTGCCGAATCCGTTTATACCTACCTTTATTGGCACTTCTATTTCACCATCACTTCAATCAGTCTGCGACTAATGATTGAGTTTCCACTAATTAATTTTCCGACGGTTGAGGAAAGAAATGTGATGTGGTGTTTAGCGAAGCTTCATCAAAACCATTTCTGCAGCCAATACCAGTGGCTCCCAAGTTTCGCATACAGGTGGGGCATAGGCCGTGTCTGCTTTAGCCAGCTCACGTGCCGTCATCTGTTTCTGCATGGCAAACGATATAGCATTTATGCGCTGGGTTACTTCTTCTCCGCCGATGATTTGGGCGCCAATTACTCGTTGCGACTCCTTTTCAACGATAAGCTTTACTTTTATGGGCAACGCACCTGGATAGTAGTCTGCCTTGGTTTTCGACGTGATTGTGCCTGTTACCGTTTCGATTCTTGCTTTTTGAGCGGCGACTTCAGTTAGGCCTGTTGAGCCTATGTCAGTCTGGTACAGTCTTGAGACTGATGAGCCTAGGACTCCTGTGAAAAGGGCGTATCCCCCCGCCGCGTTTATTCCAGCAACCTTCCCGTGTCTCACCGCTACTGTTCCAAACTGCATCAGAGCTGGTTTTTGCGTTACGATGTGTGTTGATTCCGCACAGTCTCCTACTGCGTAAATATCTTTGATATTGGTTTCCATTCGGGCGTTGGTTCTTACTGCTTTAGTGTCTCCGAGAATTATTCCAGCATTCGCTGCGAGCTGGGTATTTGCTCTTACACCGAACGCACTGATGAATATGTCTGCCTGTATCTGCTCTCCCCCCGCAACTATGCCTGTCACCTTCTCGGTGCCAAGGAATTCTTCAACGCTTTTTCCAGTCAGAATCCGTATTCCTTTTTGTTCAAGTAATTCCTGTGTTGTTTTTGCCATATCTGCATCTAGCATTTGGGGCAGAACTTGGGGCAGCATTTCCACGACGGTTGTTTCTAGGCCACGTTCTTGCAGGGCTATAGCTGTTTCAAGACCTATTAGGCCTGCTCCCATTATCACTGCTGTTTTAGCTCCATTTTTGACAGCTTGCTCTATTCTGGCTCCGTCCTCAAGTGTTCGCAAAGAAAGTATTCCTTGTTTTTCCTTGCCTTTTATGGGTGGCATGAATGGGCTTGCGCCTGTGGATACGATTAAACTGTCATAAGCGATTGTTTCTGTCTTTCCAGTTTTGTCAGTGGTTTCGACCGTTTTGTTTGTAGTGTTTATAGCAGTGGCTTTGGTCTCGGTTTTCAGTGTCAGCTTCATCATCTTGAAATATGGTGGTGGAAAGACGATGAGACTTTCGAATGTTGGAATTTGGCCGCCTATGACGAAGGGTAACCCACAGCGCGAGTATCCACAGTGTTTTTCATCTGTTACTAGGGTGATGTCTGCTGTGCGATCCGTTTTCCTCGCAGCTGAGGCGGCGTCTACGCCTGCGGCGTGGGCGCCAATAATCACTATGCGCTTAGGCATTTGCGCTCCTTCACTTGCCTAGGGTCTTATGCCACTCGACTGACTTGTCAAAATCCATCAGGTTAGGCAGTTCAGCTTGCAGGTTTGACGGTTTCAGCACTAGAAGCCACGCTTTTCCATACGGGTCTTCATTTAGCAATTCCGGTTTTGACTGAACTTCTTGATTCACTTCCAATATTTCTCCACTTATCGGCGCTATTAGGTCTGATACGGCTTTTACGGATTCAACGGTGCCATATGGTGTGCTTTGTGTTATAGTTGTACCCGGACTTGGCAATTCAGCATAGACTATTTCTCGGAGCTGCTTCTGCGCGTAGTCTGTTACGCCTATTCGAACCTTGTCGCCTTCAATTTTCGCCCATTCAAAATCCTTTGTGTAATACAGTCCTTCGTGCACCTCTGTTCCATCTACCTTTACCATCTTCTGATCACCTCTGGACTAAGGCTGTAATCTTTCGCGTTGTGACCTTTAAAACTAACTGTTTACGGGAGCCCGATTCCCGCATGCAAGATGAGTATTGGTGCAGTGAGATTTGCTAGGATAAGGCTACCTAGCTCCTTGGAAGCTTTCCGAAGCGCCTTTTGATGGGATTGTGGCGTTGAACATGATTCCAACTCGTCTAAGTCCAGTCTTAAGTCTGATGGTGTTTCATGATCAAATGTCGCGCGATGCCAGCATCGAAATGATTATAAGAATTGCCCATTCTCCTAGAGTCTGTCTCAGCTCTTGATAATCGAGTTGCGGAATGGTGTTTATGACAGAATCAAACGTTGCGCAGGAAAACCATTCAACCAAGATTTCGAGCTGGGCACAGCTAAAATTGAGCACCGAAGAAATGCTAGGCTTGTCGGTTGATGAGCTTTTGGCTTACTTGAGCGCTTCTTCATCTGGGTTGGCTTCCGATGAAGTGGGGAAACGTCTTAAGGCGTTTGGCCCCAACGAACTTGCCAAAAGGAAGAAACGGACTGCAATTGTGGATTTTCTCTTTCATTTCAGAAGCCCCTTGATAATCATATTGCTTTTCGCAGGTCTGATCTCTGGCTTTTCGGGAGAGATAATAAACGCCGCAATCATATTCTCGATAATTCTGCTAAGCGTAGTTCTTGACTTCTTCCAAGAGTCCAAAGCCAAGAATGCTGCAGAGATGCTGAAGGAGAAAGTAACCACTACGGCGACCGCGTTTAGAGATGGCGCCAAAAAGGAAGTGAAACTTTCTGAAATAGTCCCGGGAGACGTTATCCATCTTTCAGCTGGAGACATTGTGCCTGCTGACGCTAGAGTGATGAACGCAAAGGACCTTTTCGTAGATCAGTCAGCATTGACTGGTGAATCATTTCCTGCTGAGAAAACGCCTGCATCATTAAAAGCAATGGGGTTGGCGGTTACTGAATGGAACAACTGCCTTTTTATGGGTACCTCTATTGTCAGCGGCGCGGCAGCTGCGATTGTCATGAAGACTGGAGGCTACACCGAGTATGGGAAGATAGCGAAAAGGCTTGTTGAAAGAGAGCATGAGACGGAGTTTGAGATAGGACTTAGGAAGTTTGGTTTTCTGGTGATGGAAGTCACATTTTTGCTTGTGATGTTTGTTTTTTTCATAAATGCACTCTATAAGCGCGATGTGCTGGAATCCTTGCTTTTCTCTGTTGCCTTGGCGGTCGGTCTGACCCCCGAGCTCTTGCCCATGATAATCTCCTTGAACCTTTCAAGAGGAGCTCTTTCAATGTCAAGGAAAGGTGTTATCGTAAAGAGATTGACCTCGATTCAGAATTTCGGGAGTATGGATGTCCTATGCACAGACAAGACTGGTACGCTTACAGAGAACAGAATAACGCTCGTATTACACGTAGATATAGAAGGAAAAAACGATGAAAAAGTGCTACTGTATTCCTATCTGAACAGCTATCATGAAACTGGACTGAAAAGTCCCCTTGATGAGGCTATCCTGAAATACGGAGACCTTAAAATTGAAGGCTATCAGAAGATTGATGAAGTTCCATTTGATTTTGTGCGAAAAAGGGTTTCTGTTGTTGTTGAAACTGAGCGACAGTTGTTCATGATTGCTAAGGGCGCGCCTGAAGAGATTTTCAAGGTCTGTGCCTACTGTGAGCTTGATGACAGAGTATTCGATTTGACAGATGAGCTGCATAAGAAGATAGAGCAGAAGTACTATGACCTGAGTTCTGAAGGTTTTAGGGTGTTGGGGGTCTGTTACAAAAAGGTCAGAGAGGAGAAACCGGTTTATTCTGTACATGACGAAGGCAACATGGTGTTTTTGGGGTTTGTGGCTTTTCTGGATCCACCAAAAGGAACTGCCCGAGAGTCTCTTAGACTTCTTAGTAAGACGAATGTAGAGTTGAAGATTCTCACAGGCGACAACGAGTTGGTCACGACGAAAACATGCGACCAGCTAGGTTTTGAAATTAAGAGAATTGCTCTGGGAAGCGATTTGGCTCAGATCAATGACGATGCACTTGCACGGCTGGCGGAGGAAGCAAACGTCTTTGCAAGGGTGACTCCTGCCCAAAAGGACAGAATAATGATTGCTCTGAGGAAAAACGGGCATGTTGTCGGTTTTCTGGGAGACGGAATCAACGATGCGCCTTCTCTGAAGACAGCGGATGTTAGCATATCTGTTGACAACGCGGTGGACGTGGCGAAAGAGTCTGCAGACATCATACTCCTGCAAAAGGATTTGACGGTTCTGCAACAGGGTATTCTGGAGGGCAGAAAGACTTTCGGTAATACGATGAAATATATTATGATGAGTACAAGCTCGAATTTTGGGAACATGTTTAGTGTCGCAGTCGGTTCTCTGTTTTTGCCTTTCTTGCCCATGCGTCCGATTCAGATACTTCTGAACAACCTTCTTTATGATCTGTCTCAGTCGACCATACCGACTGACAATGTCGACGAAGAATATCTCGAAAAACCGAAGAGATGGGACATTTCCTTCATACGACGATATATGGTAGTCTTTGGACCTGTGAGTTCCATTTTTGACTTCTTGACATTCTTCATTATGTCGCAGGTTTTCAATGCATCCGAGCCGCTGTTTCAGACTGCTTGGTTCATGGAGTCACTGTTTACACAGACTTTGATCATCTTCGTTATAAGAACGCGAAGAACACCTTTCTACAAGAGCAAGCCCGGTAAGCTTTTGCTTCTGAGTAGCTCAGGTGCACTTGTCTGTGCACTGATATTGCCGTTCACGCCGTTAGGCGCTTTGTTCAGTTTCGTAGAGCCGCCTGCCTTGTTCTTCGTGATTCTCTCGGGGCTGGTTGCTGTATATCTTCTGATGGTTGAAGCCGTCAAGAAATGGTTTTACAGGCGGTATTCATATCGTCTGGAGCAGCGTTCGACCAGGGCTGCAGACGGTTGAAATTAAGCGACTAGTGCACACACAGTGTTAAGACCTGCAAAGCACAGAGTCAGAGGAATTGAGAATGGTTTGGTGTTGCATTGATCAATGAATTGTATCGTCTGATCCTTTGTGGAAAGAGTCACTACTTGTGTTATCGTTGCCTCTTCTCTTGTATGAACTCTTCCACTGCTTGTTTTGCCAAGGGATCTGGGACTTGGATTGGTGGATGTTTGAACGCATATGAAGATATGCTTAGTAGTTGGCCAACGATATTGCGGTCTAGCGCTATCTTTACTGCTCTGATGACGTCAATGACTACGCCTGCGCTGTTGGGTGAGTCTTCGACTTCAAGCTTCACCATTATCGTCAAGGGTCTGTCGCCGAATTTTCTTCCCTTGAGCCAAAGATAACAAATCTTCTTGTTCTTGAGAAAAGGCACGTAGTCTGAAGGGCCAATCCGCGTAGGTAAATCATACGGGACTAGGCTTGTAACAGCCTCCGTCTTGCTAATGCGTTTTGTCTTCAGTCTTTCCTCAACTGTCATGTTCTGGAAGTCAGTGTCTCCGCCAAGGTTCAGCTGATATGTTTCATCGATGATTACTCCTCTGTCGACGCAAAGCCTAGCAATGTTTCTGTGAAGGATAGTTGCTCCCACTTGGCTCTTAATGTCATCGCCCGCGACTGGCAAACCTCTTTCCTCAAACCTCCTACCCCACGCGGAGTCGGAAGCAATGAACTCAGGCATGCAATTAACAAACGCGCAACCGGCATCCAAGGCTGCCTGAGCATAAAATCGAGTCGCCAACTTGCTACCAACCGGCAAATAGTTGACGAGAATCTCTGCCTTCGCCTTCTTCAGTGTCTCGGCGACATCTACAGGTTTGATCTCGTCTTCCTTGTAGACACTAAAAGTCTCCTTCATGTGGTCGGCCACCCCATCCATGATAGGAGCAGGCGAAACTCTGACACCTAATGGTGGAACATCCGCAAATTTCGCGCAGCAATTTGGCTCCGTGAATATAGCTTCAGCCAAATCCTTTCCGATTTTCTTTTTGTTTACCTCAAAAGCAGCAACGAAACTCACATCTCTGACGTGGTATCCGCCGAAATTCACGTGCATGAGCCCAGGCACGGTAATATCTTCTCTCGCGTCTTTGTAATACTGTACTCCTTGAATGAGGGCGGACGCCGAGTTTCCGACTCCCACCAGTGCCACACGAATTCTTGTCAACTTTTCGGCTCCTCTTATCATTGTTTAGCTAACGCTTTAGCAGTTGTTCGCTCTTTAACTTTTTCTTGGAAGATAACAAGGTTAAAAGGCAACTTGAGCAAAGAAAGTGATACAGGTGTGAATTGCATGGACGGAAGCGAAGTGAATGTCAGATTCGAGCCGTTCACGGAGATCGTGATAATGGAGCGCGACTTCTTCGCAACTCCAGATGACATAGCGCGGTTCGCGTCAATAATCGCTGGTGGCAAGACTGCTGGATTGTACTGGGCTGAAGGCGTGGTTTTTCTCTACTTTCCAATTCCTGCATCCACAGAAACTTTGGCTAAAGAGTTTGTTGAACACAAGCGGGTCTACTGGGCATTTGTTGGACACGCGCTTATGCCGAAATATCAGCCTGTCATCGAGACTCGCGAAAAGATAATCGTTCCTGTGGTTGACATGTCTTCGAACGCGTTGATCAAGAAAGTTGCAACATGGCTGAAAGAGCAAAAGTAATCATCCACGAGATTCCTCTTTCTTCATGAGATCTACATTCTGCGCGAGGTTTCAACAGTTGAATACATTTTGTATTACTGGAACAGTGTTCTCTGGAAAGGGAGAAGGAGCCAAGTACGTTGGGTTACCTTGGGTAAAGGAACAGATCATCAGGAAACTAGGCTTTGTTCCTCATGTTGGGACTCTGAACATAAGGCTGACAGAAGATGATGCTAAGAAACTTGTAAAGGCACTGGAAAAGGCAAAGGCAATTGAAATCTCTCCTGTTGCCGGTTTCCGTTGTGGTAGGTGCTACAGGGCCAGTCTGGCGGACGGCATTGAGTGTGCTATAGTAATTCCATACGTCGCAGGCTATCCAGAAGATGTTTTAGAGATAGTTGCCCCTGTTAATCTAAGAGGCAGGTTTCATCTTGGAGATGGCGCCTCACTTGACATTAGCTTTGATCTTTAGAAAGCTACGTTTTCTGTCTGGCCCTAAGACAGTCCTGGACGAATTCGCTGAGGAGCCCCTGTTTCTTCAGAAATACACCGTATCTCACAAGAGCGTTCATGGCTCTTGCCGCGTCCTCTGGAGTAGAATAGGCTGGGATGTCCAGCTTGTCAAACCTCGATCTTGTGTACAAGGCCATTTCCGTTTCGCCAATGTCACATGCTACGATAGGCTTGTCGTATTTGTTGGCAATCCTAGCCACTCTATCAATGAAATCTTCCTGTAACGCAGGCGTGTGATGAAGACCAAGCAACAATATGCCATCGATTTCTGGATCTTGAAAAACGATTTCTGTTGCATATTCAAACATTTCAGAGGTTCCAGAACCAGTGATATCGACAGGGTTGAAGTTTGTCGCGAACTTTGGAAGTTTTCCTGTTTCCTTCAGCTTCTCAAATTTCTGCAGTGTTTTGTCTGAAAGACGCTTGACAGATAACCCTTTCAACTCGCATTCATCAACGGCCATAATACCCGGACCACCAGCATCAGTGATTACCCCCACATTGAATCCAGCCGCAGGAGGTTGCATGGACAGTGCTTTTGCAGCGTCAAAAAACTCTTCTGTATCCTTTGCCCTAAAAACACCTGTCTGTGCGAAAACGGCATCGTATATCCTATCCGAGCCGGCAATGGCACCTGTGTGTGAAGCTGCCGCTCTTGCACCTGCTTCTGTTCTGCCCGATTTGAGAGCTACAATGGGCTTCTTTCTTGAGACTCTCTTAGCTACTCTGAGAAAATCTCTTCCAGATTTTATGTCTTCAATGTATAGTAATATGACTTTGGTACTGTTGTCATAAAGTAAATAGTCCAACATTTCTGTTTCAGTCACGTCGGCTTTGTTGCCAAAACTTACGAATTTGCTTATTCCGATTTGTCGTCCTGTCATGAAGTCTAGGGCTGCAACTCCGAAAGCGCCGCTTTGAGTGACTATCGCGATGTCTCCAGGTGTCGGGCGCGGCGTCGCAACGACTTCGTCTCCTGTTGTCAGGATTTTGGTTTCTGGCAAAAACAGCATGTCTACGCCTGTCTTGGTGTCGAAGACTCCTAAGCAGTTGGGTCCGAGGATTCGGATGCCTGCTTTCTTGGCTATTGTGACCACTTGGTTCTCGAGATCATGGTTTCCGATTTCGCCGAAGCCAGAACTGATTATAACGACGTCTTTCACTTTTTTTGCTGCTGCGTCTTTCATGATTTCTGGCACGATTTTTGCTGGAACGACAATCACTACAAGCTCTACTTCTCCCGGAATCTGAGTTATTGAAGGATAGCATGGTGTTCCAAGAATGGATTCCTCGTTTGGATTGACTGCGTAGATTTCTCCTTTGAACACTCCGCGCCTCTTGTTCTCGGCGAAGTTCTTGAAAATCACGTGCCCTGCCTTGTTTATTCTCTTCGTGGCTCCGACGACGGCAACTGATTTTGGATTGAAAAAGGCTGACAACTGCTCAACCGATGGATCCATTTGGGTCATTCACCTTTTTTCTTCTAACAATGACTATGGGTTTATGTCTTACTGTCTGAAGCATTTCCCAAGTTACGTCTGTTAATTGCGTTTTGAACTCGTCAGCCATGTCCCACACGGTCTTTCCAGCTCCATAGCCTCTCACGTGGTTTGCCACATCAGCAATTTCTAATGCCTGCTCAATTGACATTCTACATCCCGCCAGCGCAGTCGGAGTCGCTCTCCTCCTGAGTCTGAACATTCGACAGAACACGTAGGTAAATACTCCTCCGAAGGAATGAATTCCGCGGATCGGCTTCGGTCTTGGTGTAAAATGATAACTACCGAATGAATATGTTTTGTCCGTATCCGCGATCATAACGTAAACTTTCTTGTGGAGTTTTTGCAGCACATGCCTGCGTATCGCTTGAGCGACTTCGGCAGAATCGTTCAATGGCAAACTCACGTAAGAATATGGCAAATTGCTTCCATCAATGCCGCCTTCTGAGCCGAACATTAGCGCCTGCAAGAGGTTATGGTGCGCCAATGCAACTTGCTTGTGGCGGCTTCCAGGGTCGATTGGATATGCTCGGAGTCTTTGAATCATGTCTTCTCGAAAGTGGCATAGTGACCCGAAAAAATGGCCCCACATGATTCGCATCCAAAACCTTGCAATGAATCTCGCGTTTGTGCTGGGCTCAATTTTGCTCTCGTCAACGATGCGGCCTAGTGCGGTTGAAATGGCTTTTTCTGATATGACGATGAAGTCTTTGTCGGCGATTTTTCCTTTAATGCTGTCCATGATTTTTTGCATGTGGTTGTCTTTTGGTTTCCAGTATTCTGTGGTGATTGCTAGGGCTTTGTATCTGCTCATCCGGCCACATTGTCCTAAAACACGTTTGTTTCCTAGGCATTTTGGAATCGTTTCTTTATTTCTGCAATGTCACATTCGGGTGGTTTCATTTTCCCTTCAGAACAGCATCCTTTTTCGACGCATGTTGGACCAGCGTTCTCGAACAGTGCTGGTGTTGCCTTTTTTACTTGTTTGAGCATTTCAGTTGCGGCTTCTCTCATTTCCCATTGAGCTCTTGCGCAGCAGCGTACATTGAAAAAGTGGCGTAACTCCCGGGCGTTCATTGTAACGATTATGTTAGTTTTCGCGGCGTTTGGGAGAATGAATCTTGCATCTTCTTTTGCAATTCCAGTTTTCAGAAGTCCTTGGTATGTTTGGGAGATTTTCTCTAGCGTTTTGTCAAAGGCTTCTTTAGCTTGGGCGTTTTTTGCTATGCTTGGTGGTGTGACGTAGTTTTCTAGAGTGTCGTATGCGACGTAGCGTTGGCTCTGTTGAGTGTATGAAGCGATGCGGTGTCTAACAAGTTGGTGGGTCATGGCTCTGGAGGCTCCTTCGATGCTGAAGGTGAATGATGCGTGTTCAATCACTGAGCAGTGTCCGTAGCCTGTTACGCGTTTTATGATTTGCTTTGCCGTTTCTTGATCTGTTTTTTCGAGGATTTTTGATGGTGTTCCGCTTTTGGTTGTTGTTAATGCGGCTGTTCCGCACAGTTTTTCAGCGTCTGTTGTGTAGCGAAGAAGTATGACTTTCAACTCTTGAGCCTCTCTTGCATCTTCTATCGGTTATGTAATAAATCTGTTTTGTCAGCAATTCTGTTGGCTGAGCTAATTGCCTGTTTTCAAGTTTGAGAGTTTCATGGAGTCTTTGAAGTGGTCTGCGCTGGCTTTGGTGAAATTGGTTCAGGCCAAGTCGTCACTGCCCTTTACAAATGATCGGATCGCTGCAACCCGCGTTGAATGGCGGTCTGCGATGTTTCTAGACTTTGGCGTAGATGCGGTCGCTTGCGTATTTTCCGCTTTGCATCTCTTCCTCTATTTCGCGCAGTAGCAGTATGCGCCTGAAGGTTGGGGGATGCGTTGAAAACCATGTGTTGATTTTGTGCCATGTGGACTTGGCCTCGTTCTCCATCGCAAGCTCTAATTCACGCTCGTCCAGAACTCCGTTATGGTCTAGGTCGTACTCATCTTTTTTCTCCACTATTTCTGCGATCTCTTGCTTTGCCATTGCTGGATCGGCGATGTAAAGGGCTCTGGCTCCAGAAGGAGGTTTTGAGGAAAGTGAAAGGCCATAAGTGATCTTGGTCAGTGCGCTTTCCAAGTTTCTCGGTGAGCCTGTCACATAAGCTGAATACGCGTCTGCATAATGCTCTCTAAGCCTGCTGAGTCTCATGACGAACAGGAGTGAGATTATGTAAGCTGCGTAAGAGATGGCTCCTACAGCGAATAAGGCTGCTCTCATGCTGCCTTCGTTTTTGTCTCTTGATGATCCTCTGGCGAACCATGCGATTTGCCATGTTCCTCTGGCTATGATGTATGCTAGTAGTGGCAGTGCTGAAAGCAGGGTCATTACGATGTAGTCCTTGTGTTTTATGTGGCCTAGTTCGTGGCCTATGACGCCTCTCACTTCGTCTTCCTTCAGGCTCTTTAGAAGTCCTTCATGAACTGTTAGCGTGGCGCTGTTAGCGGTTCTGCCAAAGACGAAGGCATTGGGCGAGTTGTCTGGGGCTATGGCCAGTCTCGGCATTTTTATTCCGCTTTTTTCTGATAGCTCTTTCACGGTTGTTTCAAGCCACGGGTTGTCTCCTGGCTTCAAGTATTGCAGGCGTGAGGAGACTGCGACTATGGATGGTCCGATGAGGTACTGGAGCAGTACGAAGAGGACCGTGCCGATTACTGCGTAGATGAGGCTGAGATCGACTATGTACATGATTAGCGCTAGGAATGCGGCAAAGATGAAGGCTACTAGGAATATTGAGGTTCCCATCGCGAGTCTTAGCTGTCCAAGCCTTGCCATGTTATCCCTGCAGCACCCTATGACGAATGTCAGCAAGAATTAAAGTTTTCTAGATCTGGCTTTTCCATAGCACGCGCTCTGATCACGCAGTGACTTGTTCAAATCTTGTGAATTTGACCATTGCCACCCAAGCCGCGAAAAAAACGGTGACAAGGAGTCCAGCGAAAAGGATCAAGTAGACAACATTACCTGTCTGAGACCAGTTGATGAGAAGCAGTGTGCCGAATCCGCCTCCCACCCCGCCTCCTACGCCGCCAATAAGACTACCTGTTCTCTTGTTTTTCCATTGAAGCTTGGAGGCGCACGTTGTACAGGTGACGGTTGTATTAAACCTCGTTAGAAATAGTAGCTTTCTTGCTGGAATCCTGTTTCCACATTTTGGACAATTGATCACAGGCAACCGCCAGCAAATATCATAGAACTGGAACTATTATTAATAGGGCGCTGAGTCGCACCAGTGCCCATACGCTTACAAAACCGTGACAAGCATCGAACGGATGGCGGAAAGGGCCAAGACCTCCGTGAGAGTGGAACACATCGCAAGCTGCGAAGAAGCCCAAAAAGAATGCTGTTCACCCTTACGGAACTTTCTGCGTAATACTAGACGGCAAGCCAATCTCCTACTATCCAGGAGACACAAGACAAGTCAGACGAGCCCTAGAGGAGAAACTCGATAACACAATCTTGACGCGCTAGTGTTGGCCCGCACGCAAGGATTGGGATAAAACTCTACCCCACCAGCGTGCGCAAACTTGAATCAGACCTCAAGTGGAGATGTCTCCCGAATTTACTTTTTTCCTCGCGTACGCTTACAATCTGCAAGATATTCAAACCGTCTGTGAGTAGAGTATTATTCTTCCAGCTCATGCTTTCCTAGCTTGCGCGCGCTATTAATGGCGTTTAATGCTTGTGGGGGAGTCGCCAGTCCCGACCAAATGCTCAGGAACGCTTGTTTTATCTGACTGAGTCGGCTCATCCATTGTGGAACTCTTGGGTCATAGAACAATTCGGCAGATAGGAGAATTTTCTGGAGATCTTGCAGGTGCGGGTTTTTATGGTTTGATATGTAATACTCAGATTGACGTCTCAATGGAGAGATCTTTCCTTGTCCGAGAGCTAATCGCTCAACCTGCTCAGATTGGACGGCGAAATTTATGAATGCCGCTGCTCCTTCGGGATTTCTTGCGCCTTGCGGGATGCTTAATACATCAGATACTATCAAAGCTGCGGGTCTGCCATGTATAGTGGGGAATGGGGCTGGTGCCCAGTTCAAGGCAGGCGTCGCCAGCAAACGTCGAATCAGCCAATCACCTTCTAAGACCATGGCAACTCGACCTGTCAGGAAAGGGTCAGGGTCTCTCCTTCCGATTGGGTTGATTGTTTCAGAAAACGCATTCAGGTTCCATCGTTTTCGAAAGGACGAAATCCATTCATAGGCTCTGATGTTGGCAGGAAGGGCGGGCGCAAAGCTTTTCTTTCCATCGAACCACGAACCGCCGAAGAACCACACCCATGAATGTGGCCACCAACCTGGATAGGTCGGGACAAAACCTATTCCATTATCCTTTCCGAATTCATCGAGTCCGGCATCGAATTCTGAGATATCGGCTGTCATTTCAGCCTCGAACCGCGTTCCTTTCAACATGTCAAGGTTTACGTATAGCGTCACAATATCTGCTGCACTCGGAACGCCATATAGCTTACCAGCATAGGTGCATAACTCGAGAAATCTGTCGTTGTAGTCAGACAGAGAAGGTTCGGAAGACTGGATCAGGCCGTTCAACGGGATAAGCGCCTTCTGCGCAGCTAGGTCCGTGATCTGATGATCTTCAAGTCCAATCAGGTCCGGTGGTCTGCCTTGTTTCTGGGCACTTAGGAAGAGAGGGAGATCAGGACTTGAAAACGGATCACCGATGGGCGCCATCACAACTTCGTATTCATCTTGCGAGCCATTGAATGAGCGAACAATGTTTGCCATCGCTTCCCATTCTTCACCACTCCATTTTTCCCAGTAGTCAATGCGTTTTGGGTTCATCTGTTCCCTCACTTCTTCTTGTTTCAGCTAGGTAATATAATGATTCTCCAGTTGAAGTTGGGCATGCGATAATCGATAGCTTAGACTTCAATCGCAAGTTTGGTGCGAGGGGTGGGATTCGAACCCTATGGTCAGTGGAGATGTCTCCCGCGATCCCTCTTTTTCTGTTCGTTGTCTGTATTCAAGCTTTTATGAAAACTCCAAAATGCAGCCAAGTTATGGAACTAGAAAACGCATGACGCTCAAACTCAGTTTGTTCATCATATTGATTTGCTAACTTAAGCCAGTAAGAATATTCAACATCAGTGCGGGGGTTAGGTTTAGAACTCGGTTTAAATTCTCGGAATTTAAGGCCTACATAGATTCATATCACGCTTTCAATTTGCTTGGGATTTTTCCAGCATCTAATTTCTGATAGCGGCGATGTTCAGTTATTCCGCACTTCTCCGCTGAACATCATACGCAAGCCCAGCGAAGATAGAAAACAGAAGAAATACATCGCTGACGTAGCCAAGAACAGTTAGAATAGGTAGAAAGTCTGTCGTGTTTGCATCAAAGAACAAAATTAAGGGCCACCCGGTGATTGCGATTACAACGGCAAACCAAAACATTAACACAAAAGCGATTATAGACCACGGCCACAACTTTGCAAGGAAGCCCCGTATGCTAACAGGGAGATGTGCACGCCACCAAGTTAACGGCTTATTTATCCTGGTTGCGACAATACTAGCCAAGACTCCAAGGAATAATGGTGGAGAGCCGCCTCCAACCAGAAAAAGTGTGACTGAGAGGAGAAGCAGAATCCAGGCGC
>Ga0154709_159_pt3 | contig 15823 bp, 17 predicted proteins | sample Rifle2008BG13ft_FD_105569 | JGI IMG/M metagenome (GOLD analysis project Ga0154709, IMG submission 105569) | Candidatus Bathyarchaeota archaeon RBG_13_46_16b
TTGGAAGGCTTGGAAGCCATTGAAGGCGGAGCGCTTTGGCACAGAACAGACATTGCTTCTGAGGAACACGTTGTAATGAGCAAAAAGCACATGGCAGCCTTGAGGAGCGAGCCTTGAGAAAAATCTTCGTCTCCGACTGCGAGGGACCGATTTCAAAAAATGACAATGCATACGAACTCGCATCGCACTTCATTCCGAATGGGAATAGACTCTTCACAGTCATGAGCAGATATGACGATGTTCTTGCAGACGTTGTAAAGAGATCAGGATACGAGGCCGGCGACACTCTAAAGCTCATCTTGCCTTTCCTCAAGGCATACGCTGTTACCGACCAACAGATGCTCGATTTCTCGTCTCGAAACCTTGTTCTAATTTCAGGCGCAAAAGACATGCTGCAACACGTAAAAAGCATAGCCGATGCCTTCATCGTCAGCACGAGTTATGAACACTATGTGAAAGCACTATGCAAGGTCACCGCTTTTCCCTATGGGAACACTTACTGTACCAAAGTCAACCTTGATAAGTATGCCATAACAGAAAACGAAATGGCAAGGCTTCGAGAACTTGCTGAAGAAGTCTCGAAAATGCCGATAATTGAGATTCCTTCAAAGGCAGAATCCGTAAAAGATCTCTTAAAACGAGATCAAACCGCAATAGCAAGACTTGACATGCTCTTCTGGGACGAAATTGCAGGTATGGACATTGGGAGGATCTACCTTGAGGTCAATCCTGTGGGTGGGAGTGAAAAGGCGAGGGCGATTTTTGATGTGGTTCGCCGCGTACGCTCAGCGTTGGCGGATGTCATGTATGTTGGGGATAGTATAACTGATGAAGAAGCCTTGAGGTTAGTCAAAGAAAACGGCGGGCTAGCCGTGTCCTTTAATGGGAACAGATATGCTGTGGAGAACTCTGAAGTGGCCATTATGTCTCCGAACAGCTTAGTGACCGCGATGATTGCCGAAGTTTTCTGTAGGTTTGGAAAGCAACAAGCGCTGGAACTGGTCGAAAACTGGAGCCGTAAGGCGCTGACGGAGAGTGGGATAAATAAAGCATTGCTGGGTAATGCCCTGAAGATCTTTTCACGACGTTTGCCCAAAGTTAAAATAGTGACAAGCGAGAATATGCAGACTCTAGTCAAAGCTAGTAGCGGTTTCAGAAAGAAGGTCAGAGGCGAGGCCATCGGTGGGTTGGGCTAGATGGTGAGGAAGGTTGAAATCGAAGACACTTATGCGGAAGCCTTTGACGGACTATATTGCAGACTAATCGTCACCGCTGATGACCAGGAGACTCTGCAGAGAGCGGCTGAAGATGCCACTGCAACCCCATCAGGAGTCATTGGAAGACTTGAGAACGGAATAGAAAAATGGCTTCTTGAGAAGGAAACACCTGACAAGCGAAAAGGGGCTATTCTCCAATTCTGGAAAGGCTTCGAAAAAGGAAAGCCCGTAGAAGATGTCGTTAAACGCTTCGAGAAGGAGCTTTCCTACAGAATCCGCCAAGATGTTCTCGTTAAACCTTTCACTGCGGTCTTTGACGCTTTGACAGCTAAGCCTGAAGGAAAAATAGACATGATGGAACGGGTTGGGCACTGTGGCGACGGATTCGAATGGGAAGAAAGACGTTACGGCCGCAGCATGATTATTGTTCCGATTATGGTTCCTGATTTTCTCATCGAGCGATTTGTCGGGTACGCACGTGGAATATCGGGCGGCAACTTCTGGATAATGTGCGAAACCAGAGCGGCTGTCAAAGAAGCTGGTGAAAAGGCCTTAGAGGCAGTACATAGGGTTGAAGGCGTGATCACGCCGTTTGACGTTTGCTCAGCAGGCTCGAAGACTGAGACGCGTTTTCCTCTAATTGGCCCAACGACGAACCATCCTTATTGTCCATCGCTCAAGGAAAGACTCGGCAAAGATTCAAAAGTGCCGAAGCAGGTCGGCTACATTCCAGAAATAGTCATCAGCGGTGTCTCGATACAGGCATTGAAAGAAGCGATGAAGGCTGGCATTAGGGCGGTGCAAAGCGTTGATGGTGTGGTTGGTGTCTCGGCAGGCAACTATGGCGGAAAACTGGGCGATTACAAGATATACCTGCGCGAGTTGTTCCCATGACAGTTTTCGATGTTGTCGGCTTCGGCGCTTTGAATTTTGACAAACTATTCAGAGTGAACAGTATTGCCTCAGCTGAAGAAGAAAGCTACGTTACCGACTACGCAGAGGCTTGCGGCGGGTCAGCAGCAAACACGATAGTGGGGTTGGCTAGACTCGGCTGCAAATGTGGTTTCATCGGAAAGGTCGCAGATGACCGAGAAGGAAAGATGCTGATTCAGGATTTTCATCACAACAGTGTCGATACAGAAGGCGTGGTCCATGCGAGAACTGGACGAAGCGGAATTGTCATGGGATTTGTCGATGCGAAAGGACAGCGCGCATTGTACATTGACTCGGGCGTGAACGACACAATCCACTTTGAAGAAGTGAACACAAAATACGCGTTCAACACAGGTTTTCTTCATCTTACCTCATTCGTAGGACAAAAATCCTTCAGAACTCAAACAAGGTTGTTGACAAAGCTTCCTGAACAGGTTAGGGCAAGTCTTGATCCGGGCGCGCTTTATGCTAGGCTGGGTTTCGCAAGGCTCGAACCAATAATCAGAAGGGTTTTTGTGATTATGCCGAATTTTGGGGAGCTCAAGTTTTTGACTGGCAAGACTGATTATCGTGTTGGAGCCGAGTTTCTGCTTGAGAAAGGCGTCAAGATCGTGGCTGTTAAACTTGGCAGTAAAGGTTGCTATGTAACTGACGGTAAGGAAAGCCATCTAATAGAGTCCTTCAAGGTCAAGGTTGTGGACACCACTGGGGCAGGCGACGCCTTTTGCGCTGGCTTTCTCTATGGGTTGACAAATGATAGAAGCCTCGGTGATTGCGGGCGAATCGGCAATTTTGTGGCGTCAAGATGCATAATGGAAATGGGGGCTAGGGCAGGGCTTCCACGTTTCAGAGACCTAAAGTTTCTTGGATAGGTATTCAGCTAGGCTTTCGAAAACTAGTTTTCCATCGCCATATTCTGTTGTCTGCGCTTGCGTGGTCCAGTCGGGTTGTTGCCACCAGTACACGGCTCTCTCAGGATGAGGCATTAACCCAAGTATTGTTCCTTCTGAGTTGCATATTCCTGCTATGTCGTGGAATGAGCCATTTGGGTTCGTTGGAAATACGCCTTCAGCGTAATCGCCTTTCTTGTTGCAGTATCTGAAAACAAGCTGATCATTGTCGCAAAGCTCTCGTAATAGTCTCTTTTCTTTTTCTTTTGCGAATAGGAACCGCCCTTCCGAGTGTGCAACGGGTACATGGAGAATCTTGTTTTTCGGAATTTTGCATGTGAACACGCATTTGCCTTTGTTTTCATGCTTGATCGAGATCCAGCGGCAATTGTATCCCGGTGGAATGTTCGTTGCTAGAGTGGCTTCTGGGTATGGGCTCATCGCTTCAAAGCCTGGAAGCAGAACAGCTTCGACGAGCACTTGGAAGCCATTGCATATGCCTAGGATTGGACGGTTTTCATCAACGAAAGCCTTCAAGTCTTTGCCGAGCTTCGCTAGTATCCATTTTGCCCATATTGCTCCGGCTCTAACGTAGTCGCCGTAGGAAAATCCTCCGGGGAAGACTATTGCATCATAATCAAGAAGGCTGTGCCTTTTGACGATTTCGTTTACGTGCACGATCTCGGATTGAACGCCAGTTTCTTCTAGGGCGCGTTTTGTTTCTGCGTCGCAGTTTGTTCCGCCTACGCGGAGGACACAGGTTCGGATTTCTTTACGGTTCATGGTTCAAGCCTCACCAGTTTGGCATGTTCTTCCACCTTGTGAGTAGATGACTGAGTGAAGCATCGACAGCAATGTCGTCGTTGAGTCCGTGGATGCATAGGCTGGAAGTTTTTGAAACCTTTCCTATTTCTGTGCATGTTTTTCCTCTCATCAGGGTTTCGAAATCATGCTTATTCTTTTCTGAGACCTCTATCAGAAAGCGGCTATTTGACTCAGAAAACATGATGAAATCGTTGCGGTTCAAGTTCTCGTTTGGGACCTTGCGCAAGTCTAGTTCCATGCCGTATCCCCCAGAAAATGCCATTTCAGCAGTAGCCACGCCTAAGCCTCCTTCGGATAAGTCGTGGCACGCTTTCACAAGTCCTTCATCGATCGCTTTGGTGACTGCATTCAAGGTTCTCTTGGCTTGACTGAACCTGACTTCTGGTGCGGTTCTTCCAAGATGACCCTTCAGCTTGTAGTATTCTGAGCCTCCTAACTCGCGGTATGTCTGGCCCGCGATGTAGATCGCGTCGTTTGGTGCTTTGGTTTCCATGGAAATGGCTGAGCGGATGTCGGGGATGATGCCTAAGGCCGTTATTAGTAGAGTGGGTGTTACGGGGCCAAGTGGGGACTCGTTGTAGAGGCTGTCTTTTCCAGAGATGAACGGTGTTTCAAACGCTACAGCCGTGTCGTAGCATGCTTTGCAGGCTTGGACTAGACTGCCTAGTCTTTCTGGTTTTTCCGGGTTGCCCCATGTGAAGTTGTCCAGTAGAGCTATTCTTCTGCCTCCGACTGACACGTTGTTCCTTACGGCTTCGTCAATTGCAGATGCAGCCATCCAGTACGTGTCAACCTTTCCGTAGTTTGGGTTCATTCCGCAGGAGATCACTATGCCCTTCCAGGAATCGTCTATCGGCTTCAATATGGCGGCATCATTGGGGCCGCCAGATTCGCCTTGTAGAGGCTTCAGTACAGTGTTACCCTTTACTTCATGGTCATAGGTGCGTACTACGCTTTCCTTGCTTGCGATGTTTGGTGAAGACAGGAGTTGAAAGAGTGTCCCGGTCAGGTTCCTTGGTTCTGGAAATGATGGCTCGGTGAGATTTGGTGGTTTGTACTCTGCTATCTTCGTGCTTTTTGGCGGGGCAAAAAGGAATGCGATATCTACTTCAGTGACTGCCTCACCTTGGTAATGGATTCGGAGAACTTTGTCTGCTGTCATTTTGCCGATTGCGGTGGCTCCAACATCCTCCTTTTCAAAAATCTTCGTGACTTCTTCAAGTTTTTCAGCTGGTACCGTCAAAAGCATTCTTTCCTGTGATTCGGAAACATAGATTTCCCACGGTGCCAAGCCATGATATTTCAGCGAGACCTTTTCAAGCTGTATGGTTGCGCCGCAATCGAACCTTCTCGCTGTTTCTCCGACGGCTGATGATAATCCACCGCCGCCTAGGTCTGTTATTGAAGAAGCAAGCTCTCGGTCTCGGATTTCGATTATGGCTCTCTTCAGTTTTTCTTCTTCGATGGGGTTTGCGATTTGGACGGCGGGTCTGGAGATTTCCTCAGATTTCTCTGTCAGCTCAGCCGAGGCGAATGTCACGCCGTGGATGCCGTCTCGCCCTGTTTTTCCGCCTGCTAAGATGATTATGTCGTTTGGTTTGGCGGTTTTCCTGAACTTTTTCAGTGGAAGCAGGCCTATGCATCCGCAGTAGACGACGACGTTTCCGACGTAGCTTTCGTCGAAGTATATTGCGCCGTTTACGGTTGGGATTCCCATGTTGTTTCCATAGGTTCCGATGCCGGCTACAACGCCCATGTAGACGTACTTTGGATGCTTAATTCCTGGTGGAAGTTTCTTGTAATCATAGCCCAATGGGCCGAAGCCTAAGACGTCGGTGCAGGCGATTGGGTCAGCCCAGACGCCGAGGATGTCTCGTATTACTCCGCCTACGCCAGTGGCTGCGCCGCCAAAGGGCTCAACTGCAGACGGATGGTTGTGGGTTTCAACCTTGACCGCTATTCCGTAGCCCTTGTCAAATTCAACTATTCCCGCGTTGTCTTCGAAGACTGAGAAACACCATGGCTGTTTGATTTCGTCTGTGGCCTTGGCGATGTATGTTTTGAAGAGGCTGTCGATTTCTTTTCCGTTGGACTTTATTTTTCCTTTGAAGGTTTTGTGGTAGCAGTGTTCTGACCATGTTTGCCCTATCGTTTGGAGTTCTACGTCCGTGGGGTTTCGTCTTCTTGTTTTGAAAAAGGCTTTGATTGTTTTCATTTCTTGCAGGTTTAAACCTAATGCGAGTTCTTGGTTTATCTCCTCAAGTTGTCTGTCTGAAGCGTCAAGCATGTTTACTTCAAATAGCGGAAAAGGAGTTTTTCTGCGAATGTAGAGGAGTCCATTCATTTTTCTTCCTCAATCGCAACTGAATAATTGTCTTTTGTAGGGTTAGCAAGGAGCCTCTTGCACATTTCGTCAGCTTTAGTTTCAGCTTGTTTTCGTGAAGCTGCGTCAAGAATGATGTTGTAGACCTTGCTTACGTTTACGGTTTCTACCTTGTAGGCAAGCTCTCTCAGCAGTTGCCCTGCAGTCTCGCCTTCAGGGTCGCTGTGCCCAGGCTTGAGTTCTACTTCTATTCTTAAGCGGTATTTCATGGGTTCAGTTTAATTTCAAGGAATTTAAGCACTTTTGTCAGCAAGAGAGCAAAGGGTCTATTTCAGCACGATTTTCGTTTTCTTGTACAGGATCTTGATTCCAGCCGAACTTGTCACCTGTCCTATCTGTTCAGCGTGAACTCCAGCCCTTTCCAATAGGCTAATTGTCTTGTCCTTTTCTGCTCTGTCGACTATCACTGCGAATCCCCATCCCATGTTGAATGTTCTGAACATTTCTTCGTCGGTTATTGTGCCGCCGAGATCTGAGGCTGTCTCCTGTACGAGTTCGAAGACGGGTTGTGGTTTGAAGTTGTGGAACTCGAAGCCTATTCCCTTTGAGAACTTTCTCAGTCGATCAAACTTGGCGTACCCTTCACCTGTTATGTGCACTGCCGCCTTCACTTCAACTTCTTCAAGTAACCTGAGTAGGGGTTTCACGTATATTCTGGTCGGTTCCAAGACTTCATGGATTATCTCCCTTTTCAGCTTCTCCGGCGTATCATGTGGCTCGTATTTTCCGCCCCACTGTTTTAGCAGGATTTTCCTTGCAAGTGACATGCCATTGCTGTGCAGCCCTGAACTCTGCAGGCCTACGATGGAGTCGCCTTTCTTCACGTCTTTCCCCGTGATCAGTCTTTCGCTGTTCACTTCTCCTATGGATGCCACAACCATGTCGAAGCCTTTGCCTTCCACCAAGCCTTTTATGAGTTCAGGAACGTCTCCTATCTCACCGTTAGGAACGATGCATCCAGCTTCGGTCGCCCCTTTCACCAGGCCTGCCATCCATTCTTTGACCAGATCAGGATCAGAGACTTGTGCATGAATGTTATCAGCAATCGCCAACGGTCTCGCTCCAGAACGTATGACGTCGTTAACGACCATGGCAACGCCGTCGATACCAATACTGTCGTATTTATTGGCGAGTTGCGCTACAAGCACCTTTGTGCCTACACCTTCGATTTGCAGGTCTAGGTAGCGTCCTTTTCCCATTGGGAAGACGTTTCCGTATGGAAGTCTGATCACTTCGCCATAAGGACTGTACTTGTAGGTTTCCTTGAGGCATTGCAGTGCCTTTTTGGATTCTATTCGCATTTCTCTGTCGACTCCGGCCTTCGCATACGTGAATTTTCTTGGCAACTCTGTCTCTCCTAAGTGGGGTTTATGGTGGATTTGTTCTTTTGGGATGGAAATAACGGTTTTGCACTCCTTACTGTCAAGGTCTGGAAAACTTGATGTGTGCTGTAGTTGGGTCGCAGGTGTTTGATAGAAAAACAAATATTCATCTTCGCACATAGTATTCTTGAGGGGTGGCTAGTATGTCATGTTTCGGGTTGTTTGGGCTTCCTCAGATAATTCGTTCCTTCAAGTACAGGGATCGAGGCGAAATAGTCTGCGACATACTGACAACGTGTAAGAGTTCGCAAGAGGGTCGGAAGAAAACTCAGATAATGCAGAGTGCAAACCTGAACTATATTCAGACAAGGAAATACCTTGGCTTCATGACCAACTGTGGTTACATTTCTATTACGCAAAAAGAGACCTATGTGATAACCGCTGAGGGTTCAAAGTATCTGCAGATGATCCAGATACAAGAGCTTACGCGCATGAGATGAGTGAGGCTTAATCCTCTAATCCTTTTTTGAATGCCAAGAGGTTAGTAGCAGCAGCCTTCTTGGGAACAGAGTTCCCTATTGCCTTCTCCATGGATTTTTCGCTGACGATTTTTGTGGCCTTCGTCAAAGCGCCAAGCATGACGATATTTGCATAGAGTCTTTCGCCGCAGGATGTTTCGGCTATTTGTGTGGCTGGAATCTTGACTATAGTTGCTTTGGTCTCTGGTATGTTTGTTACGTTGCTGCTGTCCACTAGTATGGTACCGTTTTCTTTGAGATCCGTGATGTTCTTGTCGACTGCTTCTTGGTTCATTGCGATTAGTATGTCGCATTTTCTGACTAGCGGGAAGCCGATTTTGTCATCTGATATTATTACTTCGCTCTTTGTGGCGCTTCCTCTTGCTTCAGCTCCGTAGGTCTGCGTTTGGACAGCGTTTTTTCCATCGATTACGGCGGCCTTGCCGAGTATTTGTCCTGCCAGGATTACGCCTTGTCCTCCGAAGCCAACTATTCTGATTTCAATCTTCAGCTTCTTGTGCCTCCTTCATTGTATTGTAAACGGTCTCGACGAATGTTGGCCTCGTCTTCTGTGGGTATTCGCCTATCACGAGCTTCAGTGATGCTTCTTGGTCGCTCATTTTTTCTGCTTGTTCGATTGGTACGGCGTTTTCTTTGAACCACTTCAGCATTTCTCCGGCGTCCTTGAATCCGGCTCTTCTTCCGAAGGCTGTTGGACATTGGCTTATGACTTCGATGAATCTGAATCCCTTCATTTCCAGTGCTTTTTTGATGGATTCTTTGAATTCGTTTACGTGGATTGTTGTCCATCGTGCTACGTAGCAGGCTCCTGCTGTGACGGCGAGTTTTGCCGCGTCTAGCGGGTATTCGAAGCTTCCGTATGGTGTTGTTGTGGTTTTTGTTTTGAACGGCGTTGTTGGTGCGACTTGTCCCCCTGTCATTCCGTAGACCATGTTGTTGACCATGATGGTGAGGATGTCTAGGTTTCTGCGTGCGGCGTGTATGAAGTGGCTTAGTCCTATGCCGACTATGTCGCCGTCGCCGCCGAAGACGACCACGTTAACGTCTGGGCGAACCAGTTTTATTCCTGTTGCCACTGGTATGCTTCTTCCGTGAAGGGTGTGAACTGAATCTGCTATGAAGTGCGGGGAGGGGATCCATGCGGAGCAGCCGATTCCGCTGCAGAAGACGAACTTGCTCAGGTTTTCGTAGCCCAGTTCATGAATTGCTCTTAAGAAGGTGTTCGAGACCGTGTATGCGCCGCAGCCTGCGCAGAAGGGCGGTTTTATGTTGCGGAGGTATTTCTGTGCTGAGAACGCTTCAGTCATGTCTCTTTTTCACCTCTAGGATTTTGGCCAGCAGTTCTTCTGGCGTTAGGAGTTCGCCTCCTCCGATCTTGTTGAGCGGTGTTACGCGCGACTTGCCCTGGGCTGCTCTTTCCACCTCGTAGAACAGTTGTTTGAGGTTCATTTCTGGAACGATGATGGTTTCGGCAGTTTCAGCCATTTTCCTTATGACTTTGTCTGGAAAGGGCCAGAGTGTTCTAAGTCTTATGAAGCCTGTCTTGACTCCCTTCTTCTGCGCGCTTTCAGCGGCTTCATAGGTCGATCTTGACGTGCATCCGTAGGAGACTATGCCGACCTGGCAGTCTTCAACATTGTAGCTTTCGTAATCTGCAATTTCGTCCGTGTGGTTTCGTATTTTGTTGTTAAGTCTTTCTACAAGTCGCCTGTGGATAACGGGGTCTGCTGTGACTCTGATGCCGTATTCGTCATGCGTGGATCCTGTTACGACCACGTTCAAGTCTTCCCCGACGGATGGCATGGGCGGTACTTCTTCAAGTCCGAAGAAGGCTTTGTCTCCTGCTTTTGGTTTCCTGCGGTTTATTATCTTCAAGGTTTCAGGTGGGGGCAGGATTACTTGTTCTCTCATGTGTGCCGTTATCTCGTCAGCAAGGAGTATGACTGGCGTGCGGTATTTTTCTGCCAGATTGAAGGCTCTGATGGTTAATGTGAACAGTTCTTGAACAGAGTTTGGCGAAAGAACGATGGCTGAATAGTCTCCGTGAGTGCCCCATCTGGACTGCATCACGTCGCCTTGTCCGCACTTGGTGGCTTGTCCCGTGCTCGGTCCTGCTCTTTGAACGTCCGCTATTACGCATGGTGTTTCTGTCATGAAAGCGTAGCCTATGCCCTCCTGCATTAGGCTGAAGCCCGGTCCTGACGTGGCGGTCATTGATTTCGCGCCAGCCCAGCTTGCGCCGACGATGGCTCCTATTGAGGCTAGTTCGTCTTCCATTTGGAGACTGATTCCGCCCAGTTGCGGAAGCCTTTTCGCTAGGTGTTCTGCTATTTCGCTGGAAGGCGTTATTGGGTAGCCGGCGAAGAATCTGCATCCTGCCGCTATGGCGGCTTCGGCGCAGGCTTCGTTTCCCTGCCAGAAAAGCACGTTTGCGGTTGAGTTTTCCTTCAATTAGTGTTCCTTCTTGGTGTTTCTGGGTTAAGGCTTCAGGGTTTAGCCTAAAAGGTTTTATCCTTTCTTTTCTCAAATAGTGTTTCAAAAGGTTGAAGGAAAAATGGACGAGGCAATTGTTGACTACGCTTTGGATTATGCACAGGGCAAGAAAGTCGATTATGCTGAGGTCAGAGGGCAGAGTCAAGTGCAAGATAGACTGATGCTGAGAAACGGCACGTTGGAAGCGTATGTTTCCAGTGTGGACAGCGGTTTTTGCGTGCGAATAATCGCGGGGGGCGGAATCGGCTTTGCATCGACGAACAAGTGGACGAAGGAGGAGGCTAAGGAGATTGTGGACTTGGCGTTCAAGTACGCGAAAGGGGCGAAGCGGAAGGAGAAGCTGGTTTTCGCGAAGGAAAAAGGCGTCAAGACAAAGTGGGTCGTTACCCAAAAGAAGAAGATAGAGAACGTTTCTCCTGAGGAAAGGATTTCCGCTCTTTCAGAAGTTGACAAGGCTTTGGCTTCTTGCGGAGTCAAGGTGCCAGCAACGGTGACTCAATGCAGTATAGATTTGATCACGAAGTACTTCGTTAACTCTGAGGGTTCTCGGATTTCATCATTCGTGCCTAAGATAGGCGCGTTCATCTTCATTACGGTGGCTGAGCAGGGGAAGACTGAGCAGGCATATGAACAATTTGGGTACAGTGGCGGATGGGAAGCTTTTCATGAATGGGACGTCCCTGGAAGAATGGTTCATAACGCGAAGGTTCTCAAGGACGTCATAACTAAGGCGAAGGCTGTGAAGGCCGGGGACATGGATCTGGTTTGTGGTTCAGAAGTCACGGGGATTGCGGCTCACGAGTCCTGTGGTCACCCGATGGAGGCTGACAGGATTCTGGGGCGCGAGATGAGTCAGGCAGGGCGGTCTTTCATCTACAAGGGCGGCAAGTACTGGATCGGAACCAGAATCGGCAGTGACGCTGTAACGGTTGTGGATGATCCCACGATTGAGCACAGCTACGGCTACTATCCATACGACGATGAGGGCGTGAAGGCAAGACGGAGATTTCTGTACAAGAACGGCGTCATAAACGAGTTCTTGCACAATAGAGAATCAGCGGCTAAGCTTGGCACAACAAGCAATGGTTCTTCACGATCCGTCAACTATGACAGGGAAGCGATCGTGCGCATGGCGAACACCTTTGTCCTTCCGGGAGAGTTGAGCGAGGAGGAATTGCTTGAAGATGTGAAGCACGGCATTTACATGAAGTCTTTCACTGAGTGGAACATTGATGACAAGCGGTTCAACCAGAGATACGTTGGCAGAGAAGCGTACGTGATAGAAAATGGTAAGCTGAAGCATCCAGTGGCTAGACCAGTGATTGAGACGACGACGCTAAAGTTTTGGACGTCCGTTGACGCGGTTTCAAAGAAGATCGAGTTTGATGCTGCTACTTGCGGAAAAGGTGATCCGGGTCAAGGGATTCCGGTGTACACTGGCGGTCCATGCATTAGACTGAGGAGTGTGTTTGTGAAATGACCGACATACTGAACAAGACTGAAGAGATAGTGACGAAGGCGAAGAAGCTTGGCGCAGACGAGGTTGTTGCCAAGACAACGCTTGGCAAGTACAGACAAGTGCGGTTCAGCAACAATCAAGTGGACATAACAGTTGCTTGGAATGACTATGTCACTGACGTGGCTCTTGCTTGGAAGAAGCGCGTGGTTGCGACGCAGATTCACGACTTCAAAGACATCGATGCTAGCATCAAGCAGTTGCTCGGGTTAGCGAAGGTTTCGGCTGAGAACCCGATGTTCGGAGGGTTTGCGAAGGGAAAGTTCCGTTACCCGAAGAGCAATGCCGACAGTAAACTTGAGGATTTGGACAGTCCGACGGAGTTGGTTTCCGAAGCCATCAGTGCTGCCAAGAAGGAAATCGGTCCTAAGATTGACAGTGGCGGCATTCTGTTCACCAAGTTTGAAGACGTTTACCTAGTGTCTTCTGAAGGACCAGTTGGCTTTGACAGCAGGTCGGCGATAGAGCTTTCGATAAGGGCTTTTGCGGAGCAGGAAGCGTCAGGCCACGGCGTCGAATGCAGTTCCACGCTGAAAGGCTTCAAGCCTGCTAGGGCTGGCACGAAGGCCGGTGAAATTGCGAAGCTGGCTAAGAATCCGAAGACTGGCGACGATGGCGCGTATGACGTTATCTTTGATCCTTTGATTCTGGGTTCTTCGCTTGGTGTCTGGGGCGGAATGGTTTCGGCTTTCAACGTTATGATTCAGATGAGTGTCTTCGTGGACAAGATTGGGAAGAAGGTGGCGCCTGAGATCGTTACTTTGAAGGACAATCCTGCTGCGTATTCGATGTCTAACAGGGTTTTCGATGATGAAGGAGTGCCTACGAAGGAGAACGTCTTCATAAACAAGGGAGTGCTCAAAACATATCTACACAATGCTTCCACAGCGAAGATTTTCAAGACCAAGACAACGGGCAACGCCGGACTGGTGGCGCCGAATCCTTGGAACATTGAGATGGAAGCTGGAGACATGAGCAAGGACGAGCTTTTCGGCGAAGTGAAGAGGGGTCTTTACTTGACTAACACGTGGTACACGCGGTTCCAGAACTATGCGAAGGGTGACTTTTCAACTATTCCCAGAGACGGCATCTTTTTGGTTGAGAAAGGCGAAATCAAAAAGTCCTTGAAGGATCTTCGCGTGAGTGACAATACCTTGACTATGCTTGGAAACATTGCAGCGATTTCAAAGGAGAGACAGCACGTGCACTGGTGGGCTGAAGCTGATCCGCCGTCACTGAGTCCGTACGTTCTGATCAAAAACGTGCATATGACAAAATCCAAATAGAATCTCAATCCTCTCTCTTTTTGTGTTGTTCCAACCTGAACGCAAGGTTTATGTCGATTTCTCTGTCAAATGTTAATTCCTTAATGGGCGGTCGTAGTCTAGCTTGGTTAGGACATCGGCTTCCCAAGCCGACAACCCGGGTTCAAATCCCGGTGACCGCACCACCTTTTCATGATTTAGACTGTTTTCTCTTCGTAAGACTGTCTCTTTCTACCTAGCCTGCACTCACTAGCTACACCAAATCTATTCGAAGATTCTCCAATTTCATCAGGAGTCACTGAGCTAGCAAAACATATCTTGAGTTGAAGCATACTAAGTACTGAAACACATGAGCAGCTCAAGACCCACTGAGATGACAATAAGGAATTTCTTACGCAAGGAACTTAAAGAGAGAAGTCAAGGTCGAAAGTGAGCGTTCTTACAATACACCAATTGGAAGACTGGTCCCTGACATGCTTCTCAGGAATGGTGCAGAGTATGTTGTTGAGACTAAGCTTGGTGCTGAGGCTAGACTCTTAGATGCTATTGTTAGACTTTATGATTATTCCAAATACACTGATGCTAAAGGTGCTTTTGCAGTTCTTTTTCCAGAAGAGTTGAGACGCCCTTGGACTGTTGAGGTGCTAGAGAGAATAGCCATTGATCCCAAGTTGAAATATGTTGTCACTGCTATCTTCAAAGATTTCAGTTCTTGGAAGCTTGGAGATCTGTCTTTTTCTTATGGCTCAATAGACTCAGTGTGAAGGCAGCTATGAAGAGCAGCATTGAGGGATATGTAAGCCAGTAGCCTTGTTGATAGGAGATTTCCCAAGATCTAAAACTCGTGCCCACGTAGACCATTAATGCAGTGACCATTGGGCATAGGATTGCTGGAGCAAGAGCCAGAATCCTCTTGTTGAGAAAAACAGAAGCTACTCCAGTAATCAACGTCAGGATTTGAGCTACAAGCATGAATACAAACACCAATGGAAGCTCGGATCTATAGGCATATTCTTTGACCCAATAGTCATAGAACCAATATTCAACAGTCTGATAAAGAAACAGGGATCTAACCTGTTGGGTGGAACACTTGAACGACCAATAACTAGTTCGGTCCGAATCTTCAGGAATAATGCTTGCAGGACGAATTTCATGAAGAAAAGGAAAAATGGCTGAGTCTAGGAAAAGCAAGCATCCAAGTATGAGCAGGACCATTCTCAATATGCCCATGTGCCTAACAGAATTGCCTTTTGAGTCAACCATTATCAAAACCCCATCTGAAGAGTATACTTCGACTCTCTTAAAATTCCACTGATTAGAACGATAACTCACCAATATTCCAGGGACTCCCCAGAAGTCTCTAAACATAGCTTAGGCTACTGTATTCATATTGTTTCTTCCATAAGTCATAAGAACTAAAACAGACAACACGACAAATGGTGATGCAGATTGCTTGAAGGAAAGAATGTGAACCTGAGGATAATGGAGAAAGAAGATCTGCCGCTGTATGTGGAATGGGTAAATGATCCAAGCTTCTTTGGAGAATACAATCCTCTTGAACAGACAACGAAGGCAGAGATGGAGAAGAACTATGATAGTGCCATCGCAGAAAGGAGAAGATTCTTCATCGAAAAGAAGGATGGCACGAAGATCGGCGTTGTGAACACTTTTCCAGCTGGAGACCTCTTGGAAATAGGTTTCACGCTGACCCCAAATGAAAGAGGGAAAGGCTATGGTCCTGAAGCCGTCGTGATCTTGGTTGACTATCTGTTCCTGGCAAGAGACTTGGTACGTATCCAAGCCGCCACTGACCTGAGGAACGTAGCTTCTCAGAAAGTTCTGGAAAGGGCAGGCTTCACGAGAGAAGGAGTTGTCCGCAAGTCAATGTTCTTACGTGGAGAATGGAGGGATCTTCTACTCTACAGCATTCTCCGAGAAGAATGGAAAGAACCAAAAATACTAACAAGAACCGAGAAGAAGTAAAAAGATCCTGTCTGTTATTAACATATGGAACTACAATTGAGCTTCTTTTCTAATTTTATTCTTTTCATGATCTAGTCTTTAATACTAGTTCACCTAACCTTGTCTTCTGGGTGGTAATAGTGGTTGACATACAAACAATTTCCATAACTATTGCTTCCGCAGGTGTTTTAATTGCAGCCACTTACTATGCTCTTCAGATTAGGCATCAGACAAAGCTGAGACAGACAGATCTTGTCATGAGACTGTATTCAACTTTTGGCAGCAAGGAGTTTCAGGATGCTTGGACAAGAATAGAATCCATCGAATTCAAAAACTACGATGAATACATGAGGAAATGTGGCTCGGGAGACTATGTCCAATGTGCTACATTCTTTGAAGGAATAGGCGTGCTTCTACAGAAGAAACTGATAGACCTCAATCTAGTAGATGCCCTGTTCAGCGAACCCTTGAAACATGC